>Ga0209444_10000622_pt1 | contig 19542 bp, 15 predicted proteins | sample LauGreFaBDMM15DN_2_FD_188215 | JGI IMG/M metagenome (GOLD analysis project Ga0209444, IMG submission 188215) | Freshwater lake microbial communities from Lake Michigan, USA - Fa13.BD.MM15.DN (SPAdes) (version 2) | ecosystem: Environmental > Aquatic > Freshwater > Lake | place: Lake Michigan...
AAATAAATTAATTATATTAATCGTCATCATTCTCGGGGCTATTGCCATTGCTCAGTTAGTTCGTGTTTACGAAATATCCGCGAAATTAAGAAAGACATCTGAACACGAAATCAGCAATAGAGATAATAACCTCAATGCAAAAATGATGCTCGGTTTCATGATCTTTCTGTTTGTTGGATTCATCTATTTAATGGCTAAATATGGCTGGACAGGAAGAGGAGTAGCCGCTTCAATGGAGGGAAAAGAAACAGATTGGTTATTGAATTTGAATTTTGTACTCGTTATTATCATTTTCTTTTCTACTAACTTTTTGTTATTCTTCTTTACCTATAAATATGTAAGAAAGCCCGGTGTAAAAGCATATTATTATCCGCACAACAACAAATTAGAGATGCTTTGGACAGTATTTCCAGCAATCGTTTTTGCCATAATCATTATTCTTGGTCTTCAAACTTGGAATGATTTGGTTTCACCTTCAAATAAAGAAGCGATACGAATTGAGCTTTTTGCAAAGCAATTTGATTGGACAGCTCGTTATTCAGGAGTTGATAACACACTTGGAAAGTATGATTACAAATTAACATGTGATAATAATGAACTTGGTCTCTTAACCAGTAATACAATAGATACAGCATTAAGAGTGATGTGGGATGGTCCTAATGGAATAAGTAAAATTCAAAATTTATTGAATAATAGGGATACAATTTTCAATGACTCAACTTCAAACAAGATGCGAAGTGATTTATCACGTAAAGAACGATTGTATCGCTTGGTTTCTCAAATGAAAGCAAACCACAATAAAAAATGGGATGCATCTGCATGGGATGATATCATTCAGAAAGACACCTTGGTTTTATGTAAAGGTGTTCAATATGAAATAGCACTGAGAGCAAAAGACGTAATACACTCTGCCTTCTTTATTCACATGCGTGCTCAAATGAATGCAGTGCCTGGGATGCCAACAAGAATGAAATTCACACCTTCTATGACAACGGAAGAAATGCGAAAATCAAAAAACAATCCAGCATTTAACTACACATTGATGTGTAACAAGATTTGTGGTGGTGCTCATTATAAAATGAATATGATTGTTGTAGTGAAAGAAAAAGCAGCATACAATGCTTGGATGGCTTCTAAAAAGCAAGAAACATTTAAAGCTAAATATTTTCCAGCTCCAGCCGCTGCTCCAGTAGCAACAGCGATGGTTGGGGATACAACAATGAAAAATTAAGTTTCGTATAATATTTTAAATCGACTAAAATGGCTTCAGTAGCACACGAAGGACACGGACATGATCACCACGGTGAACAGCATCACCATGAGGAGAATTTTATTTCTAAATACATTTTCTCTCAAGATCATAAAATGATTGGAAAGCAGTTTTTAATGACTGCGATTTTCATGGGATTGGTGGCAATGATGTTGTCTATCTTATTCCGAATTCAATTAGCATGGCCAGGAGAAAGTTCAGATTTCTTGACCTTTTTCTTAGGTGAAAAATGGGCTCCAAACGGTGTTTTAAAAGAAGACATGTACTTAGGGTTAGTAACCATTCACGGTACAATCATGGTTTTCTTCCTTTTAACAGGTGGTTTATCTGGGACCTTTTCGAACATGTTGATTCCCTTGCAATTAGGAGCACGCGATATGGCATCTGGATTCTTAAACATGTTGTCATACTGGTTCTTCTTTATTTCTTCTATGTTGATGCTTGTTTCTTTATTCGTTGAGTCGGGTCCAGCAATGGCTGGATGGACAATCTATCCTCCGTTATCTGCACTTCCCCAAGCAGTTTCAGGTTCGGGATTAGGTATGACCTTATGGTTGTTCTCCATGACAATCTTCATCGCATCTTCCTTGATTGGTTCATTGAACTATATTGTTACTGTAATTAACTTACGCACACAAGGTATGAATATGACAAGAATGCCATTAACAATATGGGCTTTCTTTGTAACCGCAATCTTAGGAGTTTTATCCTTCCCGGTTTTACTATCCGCAGCATTATTGTTGGTAATGGATAGATTAGCAGGAACCTCATTCTATTTGTCAGACATCATCGTTGGAGGTGAAATGTTAGCAAACCATGGTGGATCTCCATTATTGTACCAACACTTGTTCTGGTTCCTAGGTCACCCTGAAGTATACATCGTATTGCTTCCAGCTCTGGGTCTTTCTTCAGAAGTTATTGCAACGAACTCAAGAAAACCAATTTTTGGATACAAAGCAATGATTGGTTCGATTTTGGCAATTGGATTCCTTTCCTTCATCGTTTGGGGTCACCACATGTTCGTAACAGGAATGAATCCATTCTTAGGTAGTGTTTTCGTATTTACGACCTTGTTAATCGCTATTCCTTCAGCAGTTAAAATCTTTAATTACCTCACAACACTTTGGAAAGGATCGTTGGTCTTAACTCCAGGAATGTTGTTTGCCATAGGTTTGGTATCCACATTTATTACAGGTGGTGTAACGGGAATTATCTTGGCGGATTCGGCATTGGATATCGCGTTACATGATACGTATTTTGTTGTAGCTCACTTCCACATCGTAATGGGAATGTCAGCAGTATTTGGAATGTTTGCAGGTGTGTACCATTGGTTCCCTAAAATGTTTGGTACGATGATGAATACCCGATTGGGCTATGTCCATTTTTGGATTACGTTGATAGGTGCTTACGGCGTTTTCTTTCCAATGCACTTTGTTGGATTAGCTGGAGCCCCAAGAAGATACTACGACATTACGGTATACTCTACTAACGACTTACCAACTGCAGATATGATGATGGACTTAAACGTGGTCATTACGATTTTCGCAATTTTCGCTGCGCTTGGTCAAGTTTTCTTCTTGTTTAATTTCTTCTACAGTATTTTCAGAGGACCAAAGGCTCCTATGAATCCTTGGAATTCAAATACATTAGAGTGGACAACTCCTGTCGAGCATATGCATGGTAACTGGCCTGGTGCTTTACCAGTAGTTCACAGATGGCCTTATGATTACTCGAAGCCAGGGTCTGAAACGGACTTTATCCCTCAAAACATTCCGCTAGCCGAAGGCGAAGAAGAACATTAATACATAAAAAAGCCCTGACAGAATCGTCAGGGCTTTTCTATGTGCCATATTTTCTAATGTATTTCTTTCTCTATAGCAACTAGTTCGTCATAAAAGGAAGTTCCGAAAGCACGTATTAAAGGTTCTTTCAAGAATTTAAAGACTGGCACATCTAATTTTTCACCACACGCACACGCTGGTTTACAAATATTCCATTCTTCATAATTTAACGCAGTAATGTGGTTAAACTGCTTTACGCGAATGGGGTATAAGTGGCAGGAAATCGGCTTTTTGAAATCTATTTCCTTCTCTATATACGCTTTTTCTATAGCACATTTTGTGATTCCTGCCTCATCAAAATAAACAAAGGAGCATTCTTTCTCGTTTACGAGTGTCGTTGCTGGATGACCTTCGCCATCCATATAGTAAATGCCTTTTTCAGCTACATTAGCGATTCCTTCCGGACGCATGTGAGTAGAAATTTGCTCATAGTTTTCCTCGATGATAGCAACTTCCTCTAAAGTCAAAGGCGCGCCGCCATCACCTTCCACGCAACAAGCACCTTTACAGGCGTTTAAGTCACACACGAATTTCCGTTCGAATAACTCGGTGGTAATGATTTTATTTTCTATTTCTATAAGCATACACCAAAGATAAGTCCATTTGATTTTGTAAATCCATATAAAGGATGTATATTTGTACCACATTTATGAACGAATGCAATGAGAGGGGACGAAAGTCCCCTCTTTTATTACAAGAAATGTTAGATAAAAAACTCATATTAGAATTAATCGACGAGCGCATTGCCGAATTGGACAATGGACTATACGTCGTAGAATTGACCATCTCTTCAAGCAATGTGATCAACGTTGAATTGGACAAAACGAAAGGTGGCGTATCTGTGAACGATTGTGTTTCCGTTTCGAGGAATATTGAGCACAATTTGGACAGAGAGCAGCAAGATTTTGAATTGCATGTTTCTTCAGCTGGACTAGATAAACCTATCAGACACATTAACCAGTATTCAAAAAACATTGGACGTAGTTTCAAGGTAGTGATGAATAGTGGAGAGAAGTATGAAGGTGAGCTCATGAAAGTAACAGATGTAAGCATAGTTGTGAAACAAATTTCTATGCAAAGTTCAGAGGAGAAAAAAAGGAAAATACAAGTGGAAGAAATACTAGAGCTTCCCTTAACTGAAATAAAAGAGTCTAAAATTGTTATATCTTTTAAATAAACGCTATGAATAGTACGGAACTAGTTGACTCGTTCTCGGAGTTTAAGGAATTAAAAAACATTGACAAACAAACAATGCAACATGTCTTGGAAGATGTTTTCCGAGCAATGTTTAAGAAAAAGTTTAATACAGATGAACACATTGACATAATCGTTAATATCGATAAAGGAGATGTGCAGATTTTCTTGAATAAAGAAATTGTCGATGATGGTGAAGTTGAAGATCCAAACACCGAAATTGCTTATTCTGATGCGATTAAAATTGAACCAGATTTTGAAATTGGAGAGGAAGTTACGGAAGAATTCAAGTTTATTGATTTCGGACGTCGCAATGTCTTGTCTTTACGCCAAAATTTAATTTCACGCATTTTAGAACTTGAAAAAGATCACCTTTATAAGAAATACAAAGAACGTATTGGGGAAATTGTTACAGGTGAAGTTTACCAAGTTTGGAAAAAGGAAATTCTTGTCATGGATGATGACAATAATGAATTAATTCTTCCGAAATCTGAACAAATCCCATCCGACTTCTTCAAAAAAGGAGAGTCAGTTCGCGCTGTAGTAGCAAAAGTGGACATGAGAAATAGTACGCCGATCATTATCCTTTCTCGTACGGCTCCAGAATTCTTAGAACGCTTGTTCGAATTAGAGGTTCCCGAAGTATTTGATGGCTTAATTACCATCAAGAAAATTGTTCGCGAGCCAGGAGAACGCGCTAAAGTTGCCGTTGAGTCTTACGATGATCGAATTGATCCAGTTGGTGCTTGTGTGGGAATGAAAGGTTCCCGTATCCATGGAATTGTGCGTGAATTAAGAAATGAAAATATTGATGTCATTAACTATACAACGAATAATCAGTTGTTGATCCAAAGAGCTTTGTCTCCGGCGAAAGTGACGTCAATGGAAATATTAGAAGAGGAAAAAAGAGTAAAAGTATACTTGAAACCAGACCAAGTGTCATTAGCTATCGGTAAAGGTGGTAACAATATTAAATTGGCTGGAAAATTAAGCGGATACGAAATTGATGTATACCGTGATGGAGAAGTAGATGTAGAGGATGTTGATTTAGAGGAATTCGCTGATGAAATCGATAGCTGGATTATCGACGAATTAAAAGCAATTGGCTGTGATACAGCAAAATCTGTTTTGGAAATTGGCGTTGATGATTTAGTGTCGCGAACGGATCTTGAAAAAGAAACGATAGAGGAAGTGTTCCGAATTTTGCAAGCAGAATTTGAATAAATTGAACCCCACTTACAGAAGCGTAAAAGGATAAATATGGCGGGAAAACCGATTCGATTAGGAAGAGCAGCAGGAGAACTCAATGTTGGATTACCAACGTTGGTAGAGTTCTTAGAGTCTAAAGGAATTAAAATTGATTCCAATCCAAACACGCGTTTGGACCAGGAGCATTTTGAACTTTTGTGTCAAGAATTTGCGGCTGATCAATCTATGAAAGAGCAGTCAAAAGCCACCACTCGTAGAGAAAAACGTGAGTCTGTCACCTTAAGTGATAAGCCAGCAGACACACCAAAAATGCAGGATTCATCCGATGATGAGGATGAAGGAGACGCGATTAACTTGGATGAAATCAAACGCCAAGTTTATGCCACGGAAAAACCCGTAGTCGTATCACCAGAGCCGCCGAAAGAACCAGAAGTAGCCGTTGAGCCAAAAGAAATTGACCATACGCCGGAAATAACACCTGTCGAAAGTAGTCACGTAAATGTGATTGGAAAAATTGACCTTTCTGCAATCAATCAACGAACTCGTCCTGACAAGAAAAAAGAAGAGCCTGCTGCAAAAGCAAAAGCTAAACCTACAAATATACCAACACCAACTCCTGCTCCCAAAGTAGAAGAAAAACCAAAAGCTCTAGCAGTTGCTCCAAAAGTGGAGGCAAAACCAACTCCAGCGCCTGTTATAGAAACAATGCGTTTTGAACGACAAGTACTAAGCGGTCCTACAGTGTTAGGTAAAATCGAATTGCCGGTTGAAAGACCAAGAAATCCAGTTGCTTCCTCAAATGATGATGCGAAAAGAAAACGTAAGCGCATTAAGAAAGTGGAAACTCCTGCGCCGAGCACAACTCCTGGAACCACACGCCCAGCTACTGGAAATAATCCAGCACATAAAGGCCCAAGAGTAGATAAGCCGGAGATTTTAGCTACGGATATTCAAAAAGAAATTAAAGACACCCTAGCGAGACTTTCAAACAAAGGTGGAAAATCGAAGGCGTCGAAGAATCGACGTTTGAAAAGAGATAATTTCCAACAACGCCGTCAAGAAGAAATGGCTGCTGCTGAATTGGAAGATAAAATCTTGAAATTAACAGAATTCGTTACCGTTTCGGAATTAGCTTCCATGATGAGCGTACAACCAACACAAGTTATTTCTGTGTGTATGTCTTTGGGGATCTTTGCTTCCATCAACCAACGTTTAGATGCAGAAACAATTCACATTGTTGCAGATGAATTTGGATTTGAAACGGAGTTTGTGAGCGCAGAAGTACAAGATGCAATCCAAACCATCGAAGACAAACCAGAAGATCTCATTAATCGCCCACCGATTATTACCGTTATGGGTCACGTTGACCACGGTAAAACATCATTGCTCGATAGAATTCGTAATGCGAATGTAACCGATGGTGAAGCTGGTGGAATCACGCAACACATTGGAGCGTACTCCGTTACCTTAAAAGATGATCGAAAAATGACCTTCTTGGATACTCCAGGTCACGAGGCGTTTACAGCCATGCGTGCTCGTGGAGCTCAAGTAACCGATGTTGCCATCATTATTGTCGCAGCAGATGACGACGTGATGCCGCAAACCAAAGAAGCAATTTCCCATGCCCAAGCAGCAAATGTCCCAATGATATTTGCCATCAATAAAATCGATAAGCCTGGTGCGAATCCAGACAAAATCAGAGAACAATTATCAGCCATGAACATTTTGGTGGAAGACTGGGGAGGGAAATACCAAGTACAAGAGATTTCTGCAAGACAGAATTTAAATATTGATGCACTATTAGACAAAGTACTTTTAGAAGCTGAAATCCTTGAATTAAAAGCAAATCCAAACAAAAATGCAGTTGGAACCGTAATTGAATCTTCTTTAGATAAAGGAAAAGGTTACGTGACAAATATGCTTGTTGAATCAGGTACAATGCACGTAGGTGATGTCGTTCTTGTTGGAAGATACTTTGGTAAAGTCCGTGCGATGCACGATGAACATGGTGTTTCTATAAAAGAAGCAGGACCCTCATGTCCTGTATCTGTTTTAGGTATTGGTGGAGCACCAAATGCGGGAGATAAATTCCACATCCTAGAAGATGAGAAAGAAGCGAAAGCAATTGCTACTAAACGCGAGCAGTTATACCGTGAACAAGGACTCCGTACAACGAAACACATTACATTGGATGAAATCGGTCGTCGTTTGGCTATCGGTGACTTTAAAGAATTGAACATCATCGTGAAAGGTGATGTGGATGGTTCGATTGAAGCACTCTCTGATGCATTATTGAACTTGTCAACTGAAGAAATCCAAGTGAACATTATCTTGAAAGGGGTAGGGGCAATTACAGAGGCCGATGTCAACTTAGCTTCTGCATCCGACGCCATCATTATTGGATTCCAAGTTCGTCCTTCGTTAACAGCACGAAAACTTGCTGAAACTGAGCAAATCGATATTCGACTTTACTCAGTCATTTACAAAGCTATCGAAGAAATCAAGGCAGCAATGGAAGGAATGCTTTCTCCGGATATCGAAGAGCAAATCCTTGGTTCAGCTGAGATTCGTGAAACATTCGAGATTACCAAAGTTGGTACCATCGCAGGATGTTATGTCATGGACGGAATCATTAAACGCTCATCTAAAATCCGCGTGATTCGAGATGGAATTGTGGTTCACACAGGTCTTCTTGGATCATTGAAACGATTTAAAGACGATGTTCGTGAAGTGAAAAATAACTACGAATGTGGTTTGAATATCGATAAATACAACGACATTAAAATCGGCGATATCGTAGAAGCATACGAGGAAGTTGAAGTAGCAAGAAAATTATAGTCAAATTAGGTTGAAGGGTATTTCTACTTGCTTTTTTGCGTAGTTTTGTGTTTCATCCAATAAAAGAAATCTTATGGGTAAGTTAGGACCAACAGAAATCATAGTTATTTTAGTAGTCATCCTTTTGTTTTTCGGAGGGAAGAAAATTCCTGAATTAATGCGTGGACTTGGAAAAGGCGTAAAAGAATTCAAGGATGCCTCCAAAGGAGAAGTAGAAGAAACAACGAGTTCTTCCACAGAGATCAAAGCTGACGATAAATAAGAATCTCATGTATCGTACGATTGGTGATGTTCAGAAAGCAGTGCTTTCAGGTGAATCGGTTTTGGCGATTACTCAAAGCTATCTTCAACGTATCGAAGAATATAAACACCTGAACGCATTCCTAGAAGTGTTTACAGACTCCGTTCTGGAAAATGCGAGAATTGTCGATGAAAAGGTGAAAAATGGCAACGCAGGACCTCTTGCAGGTGTAGTCATCGGAATAAAAGACAATATTTGTTACAAAAATCACCGAGTTAGTGCCTCATCTAAAATCCTAGAAGGATTCACCTCGCTTTATACATCAACCGTTTTACAACGCTTATTGGATCAAGATGCCATCGTTATTGGACGCTTGAATTGCGATGAATTTGCCATGGGAAGTTCAAACGAAACTTCTGCTTTTGGCCCCGTAGAAAATAATTGGAAAGCAAATTACGTTCCGGGTGGTTCCTCCGGTGGAAGCGCCGTTGCAGCAAGTGCTAACATGTGCACGATTACCTTAGGTAGCGATACAGGTGGATCCGTTCGTCAACCAGCTTCTTGGACAGGAACATATGGTTTGAAACCAACTTACGGACGAATGAGTCGTTATGGATTAATCGCCTACGCTTCTTCCTTCGACCAAATCGGCTCGTTTACCAATTCCGCAGCAGATGCTCAGTTAATCTATGAATTGAGCGCGGGAGAAGATGAAATGGATGCAACAACTTCCTCGAAAGAAGTCAAAAGTGAAATAGCACCTTTCCCTGAAAAACTAAAAATCGGACTGATTAGTGAATGCATCCACCACGAAGGACTAGATCCAGAAGTTCGTAAAAATTTAATGGAAGTTATTCAAAAGTTTAAAGACGCTGGACACGAAGTTTCGGAAGTAAGTTTTCCATTTATGGATTACCTGGTTCCTACGTATTATGTCCTAACAACCGCTGAAGCCTCTTCCAATTTGTCACGCTTTGATGGTGTCCATTTTGGTTACCGAAGTAAAGAAGCAAAAGGAGTGGAGCAAACCTATATTAAATCACGTACAGAGGGATTTGGACCAGAAGTGAAACGTCGTATTATGACCGGGACATTCGTTCTTTCTCATGGTTATTATGATGCGTATTATACCCAAGGACAAAAAGTAAGAAGAGTGCTTAAAAATCGAACAGACGATTTTTTTAAAAATGTAGACTTATTGCTGCTCCCGACAACTCCAAGTACTGCTTTTGAAAAAAACTCAGTGAAAGACCCAATCCAAATGTACTTGCAGGATATATTTACCGTGCATGCTAATTTAACGGGTAATCCTGCCATCAGTATACCTTTTCGAATCCATTCAAATGGACTTCCCTACGGAATCCAGTTGATGGCTAACTGCTTTCAAGAGGAATTGCTGTTTCATGGAGTTAAAAAATTGGAGGAACTCATATGAAAGGATTTTTGCTTATCTTTTTAATGTTAGCTGGTTTTTCGTTTGGACAAAAACCTGCACACCTGATTAGACCAGCAGATACCCTTAATCCAGATGCTTTTTTTAACACTGTTCAACAAAGTTTGAACCTGTTCTATTCGGAATACGCCAATCAACACAATTACGACTCGATTATTAATTCATTGAATTATGAACCGAATCAGGTTCCTACTTTCTCTGATGAAGTGTACTGCCAACGCTTGGAAGAAATGAGTAAAAAAAGTCCGTTTCACATGGACTGTAATCCCGCTACCCTTTCTACAATTAAGTTTTTTGCAGCTCAACGACGTGGATTTATTCGCGTTGTCATGGGACGTTCTGCCTTGTACTTTGATTTATTCGGAGAAAAATTGGCAGAATATGGATTGCCACAAGAACTGCGCTATCTATCCGTTATTGAAAGTGGATTGCGCCCTCAAGTGAAATCACGCGCTGGTGCACTCGGACTTTGGCAGTTTATGTACAAAACAGGATTGTACTTCGGTTTAGAAGAAAATTCATACATCGATGAGCGAATGGATCCAGAAAAAGCGACCGATGCTGCTTGTCGCTATTTGAAACAACTTTATGGAATTTATGGTGATTGGAATTTAGCGCTGGCAGCCTATAACGCAGGACCTGGAAATGTGAACCATGCCATAAAACGCTCTGGCGGACAAACTACCTATTGGGGTGTGCGTCCATTTTTACCTCAGGAAACACAAGGATATGTCCCAAATTTTATTGCCGCTGCTTATTTAATAAGCTATCATGCGGAACACAATATTGTTCCAATGGAAGCAAAAGTACACAACGCACAATTAGATACCATGTGTTTGAAAAATGGGGTGCACATGAACACCATATCTCAATTGGCCACTTGGGATTTGGAGGATATTAAATCCCTGAATCCGGTGTATAAAACGGCCTTCATTCCAAAAATGAATCCAGCAAGATGCTTAACAGGTCCAATGGAAAAAATCAATCTACTCGTAAGTCTAGAGGATTCACTCTATGTATTGGAGCAATTGATTTATGCACCAAAACCACCGGCTCCAAAACCTGTCATTGTTATACAGCCAGACTCCTCACAAAATATTGACTCTATTTCCACAAGTACATCGATGGGGGATTCCCTGAAACCTACCAATGAAAACCTTCAATACCATAAAGTCAAAGCAGGGGAGAACTTAAAAAATATCGCCCTGAAGTACAATGTGACCATTGAACAAATCATGGAATGGAATGGCTTACAAACCACCAATATTTATGTCGGACAAAAACTGAAATTGTTTAGTTCACTTTCCGCGACCCCAATTCCAGCACCAGCACCAAGACCGGTCCAAGCAACTAAAAAATACTACAACGTTAAACCAGGAGACACCTTCGGTAAAATAGCTCAACGGAACAACTTAAGTCAAGGACAACTCCAACGATTGAATCCTGGAGTAAACATCAACAATATTTCTGTAGGACAACGAATCAGAATTAAGTAATTCACGGTTAAATAACCAATTGGATCGATGAAATTAACAGGAGTCATCATCACCTTTAATGAAGAAAGAAACATCGAGCGATGCCTGCGTTCATTGAAATCTGTTTGTGATGAAATCATTGTCCTAGATTCCTTTTCAACCGACCGAACAGCAGAGATTTGCCAATTGCATCAAGTACGTTTTTTTCAGCATGTATTTGACGGGCACATTCAACAAAAAAATAGGGCCCTTCAAATGGTCGAAACAGAATGGGCACTTTCCCTTGATGCAGATGAATCCTTAACGGAAGAATTATCCGCTGCCATTCTTCAAGTAAAAAATGACCCCCAAGCTGAAGCTTATTCCTTCAATCGCCTCACCAATTATTGTGGACATTGGGTGAAACATTGTGGATGGTATCCAGATACAAAAACGCGCTTGGTCATGAAGTCAAAAGCAGCTTGGACCGGAATCAATCCTCATGACCGCCTAGCACTTAAAGAAGATGGCAAAATAGCAAACTTGACGGGAGACTTGCTCCATTACTCATATTATACCAAGGAAGATCATTTTAAACAAATTGATTATTTCGGCAAAATAGCTTCTAGAGAACTTTTTGACCAAGGAAAGAACATTTCGTGGGGACTACTTTATGTGAAAGTCTTAAATCAATTCATCAAAAGTTTTGTCATCAAAACGGGATTCTTGGATGGAAAAACGGGATTCTTGATCTCTGTACGAAGTGCGTACGCAACCTTTGTGAAATACCGCCTCTTGAGAAAACTAAACACCGAAAATCGATGAAGCGCTTCCTCATTTCTCGAACCGATAGTATTGGCGATGTGGCATTGACATTACCCCTGTGCCAAGCCTTGAGAAATAAATACCCGGATGCAGAAATTATTTTTATCGGCAAGAATTATACGCGTCCAGTTGTGGACTGTTTTCGTGCTATTGATGATTTTTGGGATATCGATGAACTGTTCAATCTGCCAATTAGTAGTCAATTAGAGAAATTACAAGCAGATTGCATTATTCATGTATTTCCGAATAAGAAACTAGCGTTCTTGGCAAAAAAAGCACGAATTCCCCTTCGTATTGGGACATCTCACCGGGTTTTTCACCTTTTCACGTGCAATATGCGCCCGAACTTTACACGTAAAAACTCAAGTTTACACGAGTCCCAATTAAATTTTCACTTACTCGCTCCTTTAGGAGTCAATGAAATCCCTTCGTTTGATGAGCTTCAAAAGCTCGTTCAATTCCATGTAATTGAAACGGAACTTCCTTCGTGGTTGCCGCAGTCAAAAGATGAGGTGGTGATCCTTCACCCTAAATCCAAAGGAAGTGCACTAGAATGGCCGTTGGAAAAGTACATGAGCCTTGCTACGAAACTTGCTGAATCAGGGAAAACCGTGTGTTTCACAGGAACGGAACAAGAAGGATTAGCGTTTCGGCATTTAGTTCCTTTACACGATCGCATTATTGATTCAACAGGTAAATTGTCATTAGAACAATTAATCTACTTCATATCACAATCAAATGCCTTGGTGGCCTGTTCAACAGGACCGTATCACATCGCTGGACTTTCAGGTATTCATGCCATTGGATTGTTTTCAATGCGCAGACCAATCGATCCGGGAAGATGGCGCGCAATTGGCCCCAAAGCGGATTTTATGGTTTTTGATCCGACCTGCGCTGCTTGCAAAAAAGGTACAACATGCACATGCATTGAGCACATATCGGTTTCTTCTATAATTGCCTTGATCGGATGATTTCAAGATCCTTAAAAAGCAATGTGCTGCTGGCAATTTTTGCGTTCGTTTTTTCACTGGGAATTCTTTCTACAACACAATGGCCATTTGCGGCATTATTCAGCATATCTATTTTGGCATCCTACCAATGGTTGTTTGAACGAAAAAACCATTGGTCATATTTAGTCCTCGCAGGAGTAACAAGTGTGTTTTACGCCATTCTGTTAACTCCATTTTCCTGGGTATTTGCCACATATATCTGTTTGGGCATCCTGGTTCTAACGTATGAAAAAGGAATAAAATGGAGGGCAATCCCATTTTTAAAACCCATTTTTATTACGCTAAGCTGGTTTATATTGGGGGTAGCAATACCAAAATATGCGCTTTATGGACAGATACTTTACAACGATTATTTACACGTGCTCCTTTTCTTTGCACTTGCATTAGTGGAAGATCTTGAAGACATGTCCAAGGATCAAGGACACATTATGACCATACCTCTTTTCCTATCCAAAGCTGCCACAGAAGTGCTCATTTTCATTTTGTTATTTGTCTATTTTACATGGAGCAGCTTCATTCAGCCTTTTCAAGTGTTTAAGGGAATAAGTATCGTTTCAATTATATGTACCTTGACACCTTGGATTTATCTATTTTACCTGAAAAGAAGCCAAAAAATAAATCACCGTTATTTCGATTTCATCCTCTTCCTAATCGGGATACTTCATTTACTTGTGCAGAATAAGGTATACTCTTGAATCCTTTTTATCTTTGTCCTTCGAAAACAAGAATATGGAATACGATTTTAGAGATCTAGAGAGCAAATGGCGAAAGAATTGGCAGGATCGTGGTACGTATCACGTGAAGGAAGACACGGCTAAACCAAAGTATTACGTTTTAGACATGTTTCCTTATCCATCTGGCGCTGGACTACACGTGGGACACCCGCTTGGATACATTGCTTCAGATATCTACGCACGTTACAAAAGACTACAAGGATTTAATGTCCTACATCCGATGGGTTACGATTCATTCGGCCTTCCAGCGGAACAATACGCGATTCAAACAGGACAACATCCTGCGATTACCACCGAAGAAAATATTGCTAGATACCGTCAACAATTAGATCAAATTGGATTTAGCTTTGATTGGTCTCGGGAAGTACGAACATCTGCTCCGGAATACTATAAATGGACACAGTGGATTTTTAAGCAATTATTCGATTGTTATTACGATTCGAAAGCGAATAAAGCAGAACGCATTTCTGTTCTAATCGAAAGGTTTGAAACAGAAGGAAATGCGCACATTGACGCCGTAACGGATTACGAAGTACATTTTACTTCAGCCGATTGGAATGGGTATTCGCCCAAACAAAAAGAAGAAATCATTCAATCATACCGCCTGGCTTACTTAGCGGAAAGCTGGGTAAATTGGTGTCCTGCATTAGGAACCGTACTAGCGAACGATGAAATTGTGAATGGCGTTTCGGAACGTGGCGGACATCCAGTAGAACAAAAACGCATGAGACAATGGTCCATGCGCATTAAAGCGTATGCGGAAAGATTACTAGAAGGACTTGATCGAATCGATTGGTCGGATTCCATCAAAGAACAACAACGCAACTGGATTGGAAAATCACAAGGGGCAAGCGTGACATTCGCTATTGACAATTCAACAGAATCTATTGAAGTTTTTACCACGCGTCCAGACACCATTTTTGGTGTTTCATTTATGGTTTTGGCACCGGAGCATCCTTTGGTCAATCAGTTGGTGAGTTTAGATTGCAAAGAAGCCGTTGAAAACTATCAACGAGAGGCAGGATTAAAATCCGAACGTGACCGCCAAGCTGATGTGAAAAACATCACTGGTCAAGCATTGGGAGCTTATGCTATTCACCCATTTACCGAAGAACGCATTCCAATTTGGATCGGGGATTATGTGTTAGCTTCCTACGGTACTGGTGCTGTGATGGCCGTTCCATGCGGTGATCAACGCGATTACGATTTCGCGAAATATTTCCAATTAGAAATCAAGAACATTTTTGCTGATGTTGATATCAGTGAACAAGCATATACAGAGAAAGATGCACGAATAGCTCAATCTGACTTCTTAAATGGACTGGACGCGAAAACGGCCATGAAAAAAGCCATTAAAGTCATTGAAGAAAAAGGCATCGGGAAAGGAAAAACGAATTTCCGTTTACGCGATGCGGTATTCTCCAGACAACGCTACTGGGGAGAACCTTTTCCAATCTATTATCAAGACGATATTCCTTCGTTAGTTTCGGATGATATGTTGCCGATTGAACTGCCAGAGGTAGATAAATATTTGCCAACGGAAGACGGCGAACCGCCTTTAGCTCGTGCCAATAAAGAAGCATGGAATCACTTTCAAGGTGAACGAATGGAACACAACACCATGCCAGGATGGGCGGGAAGTTCTTGGTACTTCTTGCGCTACATGGATCCAAAAAATGAACAGGAGTTCGTGAGTAAGGAGAAAGTAGCGTATTGGCAAAATGTAGACTTATACATTGGTGGTTCTGAACATGCAACGGGACATTTATTGTATTCCCGATTTTGGACCAAATTCCTTTTCGATCAAGGGTACGTCCCTTTTGACGAGCCCTTTGCTAAATTGATCAATCAAGGGATGATTTTAGGCAAATCAGCGATTGCATTCTTAGACCCTGATGGTAAAATGCACTCGTATGATCTTATTTCTTCGGATGTTTCAACCTTCCGAGAAGTTCGTATTTTAATTGATTTAATTCAAGATGATGAAAGCATCGATTTGGATGAACTACGCAAATGGCAACCTCAGTTCGAAGACATGAAGTTTGTGACAAACGAACAAGGAAAAATCATGGTGAAACGTGAAGTGGATAAAATGTCTAAGCGCTGGTATAACGTAGTCACTCCAGATGATTTGTGTGATAAATACGGTGCGGACACCTTACGAATGTATGAGATGTTCTTGGGTCCATTGGAACAAAGTAAGCCCTGGGACACCAAAGGAATTACCGGAGTTCACGGATTTCTGAAAAAATACTGGAGACTTTTTCATCAAAACGGACACTTTGAAGTAAGCGATGGGGAAGCATCAAAAGATGCCATGAAATCATTGCATAAAACCATCAAACGCCTCAGAGATGACTTGGATCGATTCTCGTTTAATACAGGTGTTTCTTCGTTTATGATTTGCGTCAATGAATTGACAGATCAAAAGTGCAACAAGCGAGAAGTATTAACCCAATTGAGCATTTTGATGGCGCCATACGCCCCGCACATTACCGAGGAAATATGGTCCAAATTACAGTTGGACAATAGCAGCATCTTTGACCAATCTTATCCAGTATTTGAAGAGCACTACCTGAAAGAATCAGATTTTGAATATCCCGTTTCGTTTAATGGCAAACTGCGATTTAAAGTGAGTTTAAGTCTAGATTTATCACCTAAGGATATTGAAGAACAGGTCTTAAAGATGCCAGAGGCTCAAAAATACTTAGAAGGGAAAATCCCCAAGAAAACAATTATTGTACCTGGAAGAATTGTGAATTTCGTTATTTAACGAAATGTGAAAGAAGGGAATCTGAGTTTTTGATTTCAGTTACGTATTCGATTAATTCGAATGAGTGCAAATTGATTTGTGTTCCACCTGCAAAAAGCATGGTGTTTGGCGCATCCTTTTTTAACTGCTTGAAATAATTAATGATAAAAGGTTTGTCGATTGCCGTTAACCAACTGCTAATGACGGCTTTAGGCTGAATTCGCTGAATGCAATCAAGCAGGGAATCGTAAGGAAGACTTTGTCCCAAGTAAACCGTATGAAACCCTTTACTTCTTAATAAATATTGGTAAAACAGTAATCCAATCTCATGCCAATCGTGTTCTGGTAAATAGAGCATGATGGGATTCGATTTATCGGCAGGAATTGCTTGCTTATCGATTTCAGATATAATCTTTTGACGGATAAGGTTTGAAATAAAATGCTCCTGTGCCGCGCTAATACTATTGACAAGCCACATGACGCCAATTCTTTCTAGAAAAGGCATGAGGTCTTCGCTAAATGTTCTGATAAGTCCTTTTTCGTCAATGACTACTTGTAGTGTTTCGCTAAAAAGCTGCTCATCCGTATGCAACAAAGCCAAAATTAATTTCTCTTCAGTGAAATCAACATTTCGACTCATCTTTATGTCCCAAACTAAACGGTTTATTTTGTTCTTATCCCATTCGGCAATATGAGAAATTTTGTGGCCATTTTTATTCAGCAGACTTATGTTCAATAAAGAGGACAAATCTTGGTCACTGTACATTCGGATGTGTGTTTCCGTTCGATCAGGAATTAATATGCTGTAACGTTTCTCCCAAATACGAATTGTATGTGCTTTTATCCCCGTTAGGGTTTCGATGTCCTTAATTTTGTATTCTGCCATGAGTGTATAGATACCTGAAAACAACAAAATACAAACTTTGTTCAATGTAACGTAAAATATTTTTATTCAAGTACCTTTGCATCATGATTATTAAAGAAGCAACATTCCTTATTTCGAACACTGAAATTGCAAAATGCCCTACGGATGGCAAACCTGAATTCGCATTTATCGGACGATCAAATGTGGGGAAGTCCTCTTTGATTAACATGTTAACTAGTAAGAAAAACCTAGCAAAGACCTCCTCTACGCCCGGAAAAACCCAATTAATAAATCATTTCGTAATCAACGATAACTGGTACTTGGTGGATTTACCTGGTTATGGATATGCAAAAGTTTCGAAGTCCAAAAGAAATAATTGGGAAAAATTTATCTCCGATTATTTAACCAAACGAAAAGAACTCGAAAACATTTTTGTTTTGTTAGATGCTAGACTAGAACCACAAAAAATCGACTTAGAATTCATGAACTGGTGCGGTGAGAAAAATTTGCCTTTTTCGATGGTCTTCACGAAAATTGACAAAATATCAAGTTCGGCACTTCAGAAAAATCTAGCGAAATACAAAAAAGAAATGTTGAAATACTGGGATGAACTTCCTCCGTTATTTACGACCTCAGCAACTTCTGGATTCGGCAAGGAACCGATTTTGAATTACATCGGACAAATCCTAGCTTAATTTACTTTTACCACTTTTGCGAATAGCTTTTGTGTGGAATTGGAAATTTCCAGTAGATAGTTTCCGACGGTTAAGTGATCTAATAGAATCGTTTCCGATATTGTTCCCGCTTGTTGAATTTTTCCATCCAAAGAATAAATGGTGTAAGTCGTGAATGTGCCTGTGTAATCATTGGATAAATGAATTTCATTCCCTACTGGATTTGGATAAACCGTAAAGGTTGAAGTGGCTGTCACTTCCTCAACACCGACAATGTAGTCGCAGGCCCCTGAAAAATGCGCCGCATAGGTAGCAAAGCTATCGTGGGAATAACAACGAAATGGGCCACCTTCATTGCCGTCAACAGCTCCATCAAATTGATCATAAGGAAGAAAATACGATCCAATGAATCCAATATTCTCAACAATCGTGTCTTGAACCCCCAAGGAACTCAAGTCTGGATTGCAAAAATCCACCACTACATATTTTCTTGTTTCATTGTTGATGGTTTTGTTGCCAGTAGCCAAGACTTTTAAACGACTATTTTCCGGACAAACACTCGTAGTCGGTTGCTTTGCCATCCGCCAATGCTCACCAACTTGGGCGTTAAAGTGATACAGTGTATCCCATTGATTTTGATACCGGAGGAAAATGATACCATTGTTTTCATACGTGTATTCGTTCCCAATGAAACTAGTTACTATGGCCATACTCCAATCAATTCCCGTGAATGTTTTGGAAAGTATTTTCGCAGATTGACTATCAATAACGGTATCACCGGTGTATAAAACGTCTACGTAACCTGGAAAAAAGCCAACATACGAATATTTCCAATTCGCTCCTGATGGCGACCAATTTTGCGCGTGAAATGAAAAGGAAAAAAAGATAAATAATACAATGAAAGGTGTTTTCATAGCTTGGTGTTTAATCAAAATTAGCGTTTTATTCACTTACAATTTCTTGACATATTCTTGTTGAACGTACGAACGAGTGAATTCTAATCTCGAATAGAAGGAAAGTCCTAGGAGGACACTTGAAAATTCCTTCTGAATTCCCTATTTTTGCCTAAATTAATGAAATTATGGGAAGAGCCTTTGAATACCGCCGAGCAGCAAAAGAAAAACGTTGGGATAAAATGTCCAAAATTTTCCCCAAATTAGGAAAAGCCATCACGATGGCAGC
>Ga0209444_10000623_pt1 | contig 19528 bp, 20 predicted proteins | sample LauGreFaBDMM15DN_2_FD_188215 | JGI IMG/M metagenome (GOLD analysis project Ga0209444, IMG submission 188215) | Freshwater lake microbial communities from Lake Michigan, USA - Fa13.BD.MM15.DN (SPAdes) (version 2) | ecosystem: Environmental > Aquatic > Freshwater > Lake | place: Lake Michigan...
GTGATCCTGACGCACGACATGATGTTGCGCACCGCATTTGGCAGTGCATGGGCCCGTGGTTTTGAAGATGCTCGCCGCATCCTCTTCTCGTTACCGCTCTACCATGTTTATGGTTATGTCGAGGGTTTGTTGGCCTGCATGTTTGTGGGTGGCGCGATCATTCCCCAAACCCGATTTGATGCCAAAGACACTTTAGCGGCCATAGAAACTCACCAAGCTACAGATATTTTGCTGATTCCTGCCATGACCTTGGCATTGATTGATGAGCAAAAAATTCGTCACCATCCTGTGCCCAGCTTGCAATCGGTTTTGTCGTCTGGTGGGCGAGCCCCCACCACGATTTGGCAGCAAATCTTGGATCACTTGCAGCCGCAAGAAATCACCACTGGCTATGGCATGACTGAAGTGACCGCATCCAGCACGGTCACACAACCCACTGACAAGCAAGACCGTTGGCTTCAGACCAACGGTTGCTTGCGTGATGTGGGACCCGCCGGCTTTGCCGAACTTGAAAATCGTTTGGTGATTTACCGTGTGGTCGATCCTGAAACAGGGCAAGTGCTTGCGCGCGGGCAAGTCGGTGAGTTGCAAGCCAAAGGTCCCGGGGTGACAAGAGGTTATTACAACAAGCCGCAGGAGACATCAGCCGCTTTTACCAGCGATGGGTGGTTGCATACCGGAGACTTGGGCCGCTTAGATGATGACGATTACATCAGTCTGGTCGGTCGTTTGAAAGAGTCTTATCGCTGCGGCGGTGAAATGGTCATGCCCACCGAAGCAGAGGATGTACTGATGTCTCACTCTGCAGTACTTCAAGCCCATGTGGTGGCGGTGCCTGATGAGCGCATGGGCGAAATTGGCGTGGCATTCGTGGTGTTACGCGAACAGATCACTTGCGAAACGGCAGATTTGCAGACGCTGTGTAGTGAACGATTGGCGCGTTTCAAAGTACCCAAATATTTTTTGTTTGTCAGTGCGCAGGATGTACCAGTGACGCCATCAGGGCGCGCACGTAAATTTTTACTCTCCAACATGGCTATGCAATCTTTAGGCTTGCCTGCCCAAGTTTGAAAACGCATATTTTTTTACAAAGGACTTTTCATGAATCCACCCTATCAAACTGCCCCAAGTCAGGGTTTGATCACCGTCGAAACCCCGATTGGTTATGAATTGGAAGGCGTGAAAAAAAAGGCGGCCATTCAACTCATGGGCTCGCGATTGTGGGGCCGCTTCAATCCGAATCACTGGGACCCGGTGTATGCCCACCAAACAGGTTTGGCTGCTCCTATTCAAACCGGTGAAATGTCCTCTGCCTACATTTCAGAAATGTGTGTCAATTATTTTGGTGCCAATTTTTTCAAGAATGCACGCTTTGTCTGCAAATATGTGGCTTCCACTTTGGCTAACGAAGTCATCACCACTTACGGTGTGGTGAAAGAAAAAACACCTAAAGGCTCCGGTTTTCGTTTCAAGGTTGAATTTTGGGCGTCCAACGAAGAAGGTCAAACCAAAACCATCGGTTGGACCGAGGTGGATGTTGGTGTTTAAAGCCTCATCACCACAACCCCAACAACACACACAAGGAACACCATGACCACTGAGATTCGCACCGACAGTTTGCGTCCGATGACCAACCTACAGATTCAGCAAACGCGTGAATTTGTCACAAGCTTGGATGAAGTTTGTCAAACCTATTGGGACATGGTGACCGTGGGAGAAGTGCTGTCAAGAGAACTGCACATCACCCCTGAGTTGGTGATTCTTTATGCAGATGCGGTGGAGGATTACAACCCTTGGTACGAAGGTTGGCGCATGAACACTTGGTACATCCCGGGTGAGTCACCCTTTGGCGGCGCCATCGTACCGCCGTTGTTGGTGTCCCATTTTGTGTTGTCTGTGCAGTTTGACCACACCAAGCCGTTTGCGATTGGCTCTATCCACACCTACCACGATACTGAAATTTTTGAGCCGATTCCAGTCGGTGCCACAGTTCGCATCAGCGCTAAAGCCATTGATAAATTCATCAAGCGTGAACGCCGCTATGTGCGACACGAGGTCACGGTTGAGGATGTGGGATCTGGGGTTCTCTACATGCGTGAGACCCGTGATATTTTGTCGCTTTAAGGTAAATAGATGCAAACAGTAGATGTATTGGTGATTGGCGCAGGCTTTGCAGGATTGCGCGCTTTGTACAAATTCAGAGGCCTGGGTTACAAAGTGAAAGTGCTTGAAGCCAGTGAGGATGTCGGTGGTGTGTGGTACCACAATGGTTACCCTGGTGCCCGCTGTGACGTGGAAAGTTACGACTATTCTTACAGCTTCTCGCCAGAGCTTGAGCAGGAATGGCGTTGGAGCGAGCGCTACGCCACACAGCCGGAAATTTTGCGCTATATCAACCATGTGGCTGAGCGTTTTGATTTGCGCCGCGACATTCAGTTCAATACCCGTATGACCAACGCCACTTACGATGAAGCTTCAGCGTGTTGGATCATTGAAACCGTGGGTGGCGAAACTTTTGAAGCACAGTTTTTAATGATGTGCGTGGGGCAGTTGTCCACCACCAAGTCGCCGAGTTACCCCGGCTTGTCTGATTACAAAGGTGAAGTCATTCACAGCGGTAAGTGGCCTAAGCACGAAGTCACTTACGACGGCAAACGTGTGGCCATCATCGGTACGGGTTCTTCAGGCATGCAAATGACCCCGGTCATTGCCAAACAAGCCAAGCACCTCACTGTGTTTCAAAGAACGCCTAACTACAGCATCCCGGCAGCTAATGCGCCTGTGACCGATGAAGAAGACGCCCAAGTCAAAGCCCATTACCGAGAACGACGTGACCGCGCTTGGAATTCGGCCACCGGCTTGGGTTTCATGCCCAACAAAACCTCGGCTTTGGATGTCACACCTGAAGAGCGCGAGAAAGCGTATGAAGCTTCTTGGAACCGTTTGGGTTTTGGTTTTGCACTGACTTACTTCGACATTTTGTTGAACAAGCAAGCCAACGATACCGCCGCTGATTTCATTCGCCGCAAGATTGCAAGTGTGGTGAACGATCCGGTGGTGCGAGAAAAATTGCTGCCCAAGAACCATGCGTTTGCAGCGCGGCGTCCATCGGTCGACAGTGGCTATTTCCAAGCTTTCAACCGTGCCAACGTGGAGTTGGCTGATCTGCGTGAATCGCCGATTGTCGAATTCACACCTGAAGGCATCAGCACCACGGCCAAGCTGCATGACTTCGACATGATCATTTTTGCCACCGGCTTTGATGTGTTCACCGGTTCTTTATTTAAGCCGAACATCATTGGCAGAGGTGGCATCACTTTGAAACAAAAATGGGCAGACGGTCCGGTCACCCACTTGGGTGTGGGTGTCTGCGACTTCCCCAATATGTTCATTGTTGTCGGTCCCGGCAGCCCTTCATTGCTCAGCAATGTGATGGTCTCTACCGAAGAGCAAATTGATTGGATGGCCGCATTTGTAGAGCACATGAAAGCAAACAAACAAGTCGTGTTTGAAGTGCAAGCTGATGCTGAAAAAGAATGGGGTCATCACATCAACGAACGCGTCAAAGAAACTTTGTACTTGAGTACCGACTCCTATTACAACGGTGCAGAAGTCAAAGGCAAGCCACGTGTTTTCATGCCTTATTCGGGCGGTGTGCGAGGTTATCGCCGCATCTTACATAAGGTTGCAGCCGAGGGCTACACCGGTTTTAGCTTTGCCACGAAACCTGCATTACTTGAAAAAGTTTGACCATTGACAACCAGCACCTTGACCCACCCTGAAGCTATGCGCGAAGCCATTTCTCATCTGAAACGCGAGCGGATCGTGGCTGCTGCTGTGGACTTGTTCTACAAACAAGGCTATAGCAAAACCACCTTGGACCAGGTGGCCAGCGAATTGCAAGTCACCAAACCTTTCATCTATGCGCACTTCGATTCAAAGAACGATTTGTTGGCAGAAATTTGCTCACGCGCCATCACTTTGGCGCACGAGTCGTTGAACCGCGTCATGGCGCAAGACACCTCAGTCACCGAGCGTTTGGAAACCGTGGTCAGTGATTTTTTGACAGCGGTGTTGACACATCAACCCCATGCCATGATCTACAGCCGTGAAGAAAAAGAACTGGCTCAAAAAGACCGGAATGCCATCAATGCATTGCGACGCGATTTTGATCACCGTTTGGTGGAATTGGTGAACCAAGGTATCGCTGCCGGCGAATTTCAAGTGGATGATGTGCAACTCACCGCTTTGGCCATCGGCGGCATTGTGGGTTGGGCGCCCGTGTGGTTTCGTGCCAATGGTCGTTTGAGTTTGGAAGAAGTGGTGTCGTACATGGCTTCCATGGTGTTGGCCATGGTGCGTGCGAAAAAATCCCGTAAGAGCAAAAGTCACAAATGAACCAACGTAAATCTCAAAACATGGCTGTGATTGGCGGCGGCACCATGGGCGTAGGCATTGCCTATGTGTTCGCTGTGGCCGGCTGGCAGGTGTATGTGGTCGAGCCCGATGCTCTGCGCATCGCCACGATGCAAAATATCCTGCAAACTGCTGCCGCGGGTGGATTGAAGCGCGGGAAATTGACAGCAGCGCAAGCCGAACACGCGTCAGAGGGTGTAGAGCGTTTGGCGTCTGTCCAAGACTTGCCTCGTTTCTTAGATTTGGTGATTGAATCCATTCCAGAGCGCTTGGATTTGAAGACCAAGGTATTGGCTGAAGTTGCGGATCGGCAACCGCGGTTGGTGGCTTCCAACACCAGTGCGCTGTCCATCAGTGAACTGGCCAAGTCGGTTATTGATCCCAGTCTTTTTTTGGGCATGCATTTTTTCAACCCAGTGTGGTCATTGCCTATGGTTGAGTTGATACGCGGCGACCAAACCAGCGAGGCCGCTTTGACCATGGCCCGCGAGTTCGCCCAAAGCACAGGAAAAACCACTATCACCGTGCGTGATGTGCCGGGCTTTGCTACCAGTCGACTAGACCTGATTGCTTCACTCGAAGCCATGCGAATGCTGGAAGACGGTGTGGCCAGCGCGCAAGACATCGACCATGCGTTGGTGACGGCTTACCGTCATCCCATGGGGCCACTGCGATTGAGCGATATCGTTGGCTTGGATGTCCGCTTGGACATTGCCCGACACCTCAGCCAAGCCTTGGGGCCGCGCTATGAACCACCGCGCATTTTGGAAGAACTGGTGGCTAAAGGTCATCTAGGCCAAAAAACGGGGCAAGGTTTTTTTTCATGGCCCCAAAGTCATTGAATCATTTTTAAAAGTATCCACAACATGTCAAATATATTTGGATCTACCCTGGTTGATACCGCAGACCACCATCCCATGCTGCGCGACAGCGTAGGGAAATTGGTGGGCAGTTTTGGTCGTACCTATTTTCAAGATGTTGTCAAACGCAAAGCCAAGCCTGTCGAGTTGTGGAGCGCCATGGGCGAGGCTGGCTTCTTGGGTGTCCATATTGCAGAGGAATATGGCGGTGGTGGCAGCGGTTTGGCTGACTACAACGTCATCGTGGAAGAAACGGCTGCACAAGGCTGCCCGATGTTGTCACTTGTGATTGGGTCAATATGCGCCCCCATTATTCAAGCCCATTGCAGCGAGACTTTGAAGAACGAATGGCTTCCTGGTTTGGCCTCTGGCAAAAAACGAATGTCGTTTGCCATCACCGAGCCCAATGCAGGCACCAATACCCACAAAGTGACCACCACCGCAAAACGCAATGGCAATGGTTGGTTGCTCAATGGCACCAAGTACTGGACTTCGGGTGTGGATGAAGCCGACGCCATCATGGTGGTGTGTCGCAGCGAGATGGTCGATACGCATGGGCGGCATCAACTTTCTTTGTTCATCATTCCAGCCAATGCGCCTGGCATCACCCGTACACCGATCGAAACCACCTTGCATGTGCCAGAGGTGTCCTTCACTATGTTCTTTGACAATGTTGAGCTCGGCCCCGAGTGTTTGGTTGGCGAGGAGGGCAAGGGCTTGCGCCATGTGTTTGCCGGTCTTAACCCTGAACGGGTAATTGCTGCAGCGATTAACAACGGTATTTCACGTTTTGCGATTGAAAAAGGTGCTCAGCAATCCAAAGACCGTTCGGTGTGGAACACGCCTATTGGTGCGCACCAAGGTATTGCCCATCCCTTAGCCAAAGCCTATATCGTGGTGCAGCAAGCACGTTTGATGACGGCACGTGCCGCGGCCTTGTCCGATGCAGGTTCGCCTGATGCAGGTGAAATCGCCAATATGGCCAAATTGGCTGCTGCCGATGCTTCGCTGGAGGCCTTGGATCAAGCCATACAAATCCATGGTGGCAATGGATTGGCTATTGAATATGGTTTGGCCGATTTGTGGTTCATTGCGCGTTTGCACAAAACTGCACCGGTCAGCCGTGAAATGATTCTCAACTTTGTGGCGCAACACAGCTTGGGCTTGCCTAAGAGCTACTGAACTTGAAGCCATGACCACCAGCTTTGCCGACATTCTTCGACAGCTAGCGATAAGCCGCGGGTCATCGCCTGCGTTGACTTTTGAAGACCAGACATGGTCGTTTGCGCAATTGCACGAGAGGAGTTCCCGCTCTGCCAATGCCTTGATGGCGGCGGGTGTGGGGCAAGGCGACCGAGTGGCATTGCTCACCAAAAACTGCGCTGAGTGTTTTGAGCTGATGTATGCCTGCAACAAGATTGGCGCCATCTTCACCGGTTTGAATTGGCGCTTGGCTCCCACGGAGATTCAAGCCATTGTGCATGACGCACAGCCCAAGGTCATCATCGTGTCAGCTGCAGAAGAGGCATTGCTGACAGACACCTGCCGCAACCTAACTTGCATAAAGCGCATTGTTGTCTTGGGCCAAGACTTTGATGGCTGGCGCAATGCAGCCGCTGACAGTGACCCCGGTCATTCGGGGGACCCCGATGAAGTCGCTTTGTTGCTGTACACCTCGGGCACCACCGGTTTACCCAAGGGTGTGATGTTGACCAACCAAGCCATGTCATTCACGCCACGTTTGGCTGCAGAGTCGTGGGGGATGGGCGCTGACAGTGTGAATTTGGTGGCCATGCCCATGTTTCATATTGGTGGCTGTGGCTACGGTTCAAGCACCATGACCGTCGGTGGCCACACAATTTTGTTGCGCGAAGTCAATCCTGCCCGCATCATCGAGGTGATCGCCAAGCACAAAGTCACCCACACTTTTTTGGTGCCAACTGTGGTTCAAGCTGTGCTGGAAGTGCCACATGTCAATGAGGCTGATCTCGGCAGCATGCAATTGTTGATGTATGGCGCAGCGCCCATGGGCGATGTGTTGTTGCGCCGTGCCATAGAGGTTTTGAGATGCCAATTCATGCAAGCTTATGGCATGACCGAAACCGCAGGCACGGTGGTGGTGTTGCCACCAGAAGACCATGAACCCCAAGGTTCTCGTGCAGCCTTGCTCAGTTCCGTGGGTCGTGTATTGCCTTGGGTGGCCATGCGGGTGGTAAACCCGCAAACCAAGAACGATATGCCCACAGGGCAGGTGGGCGAAATTTGGTTGCGCAGCGAGATGGTTATGCAAGGCTATTGGAACAAGCCCCAAGACACTGCTGAGACATTGCTTGAAGATGGTTGGTTACGAACCGGCGACGCGGCTTATTTGGATGCCGATGGCTACATTTACCTTTTTGACCGTTTCAAAGACCTCATCATCTCGGGGGGTGAAAACATTTACCCTGCAGAAATCGAAAACATCTTGAATGGTCACCCAGCGATTTTGGAGGTGGCCGTGATTGGCATGCCGCATCCGCGTTGGGGTGAGTCGCCACGTGCGGTGGTGGTGTTACGCCAAGACATGCAAGCCACAGAGCAAGCCTTGATCCATTACACCCGAGAGCATTTGGCACACTACAAATGCCCCACCTCGGTGGTCTTCACTACGCAATTACCACGTAATGCCTCGGGCAAATTGCTCAAGCGTGAACTCAGACGGGTTTACTTGGAAGAGCTTTCAATATGAGCGGCGCAACCCTCGTCAGCAATACACCCGTGCAATTGATGCGGCGCTGGGCGGTGGACTATTTCAACAGCCATGACGCTTCTGTAGCCCATGAATTCATTGTGCCCAGCTATACCTTAGAGATTGGCGACTACACCTTTGCGGGCCGAGATGAGCAGTGGTTGCCAGCGGTGCAGCAGCAAATGCAAGCATTCCCCGGCATGGGCATGACCGTGCATCAACTGATTTGCTCGCAGGATCGTGTGGCAACTTATTTCAGCGAACATGGCAGTTCTGGTGGTCGCATCGCTGTGTGGTCGGGTGTGGGTATTTACCGCAGTAACGGCAATCAACTCACCGGCTGTGTGGCGCAAGAAGACTATATGACGCGTCAGCGTCAACTTAAAAGCGGCGTTTCAGATGCTGTGGAGTCGCCTTCTCCCAACCCGTGGGATACCGAGGCACTGCCGCCCAATCCTGAGGCTGAAGCAGTAGTGCGCCAGTACTTGCTGAACGCTTGGCCTGTCAGCTTGCCTGCTGTGCGCTGTGACGATGAACACATCACCGGTATGCCTTTGAAGTTTGAAGTGATAGGGGTTGAATTCACCGAGCTTTTCTCCTCGGGTGAGTACGTGGCTTTTCATGCGCGACAAACAGGTTTTTACCAAGGCGGTTTTGCTGGTTTGCAAGCCTGTGAAAAACCCATGTTGCTCAATTCCAATGGCATCTTGCATGTGCAAAACGCTCAGGTGGTGTCAGGGCGTGTGATCCGGGACAGGTTGGGTTTGAAAGCCCGTTTACAAAAGGCTGCAACATGAGTGCTGAACCTACCGTGCATGTAGAGCAAGAAGGAAGGCTGCTTGTCATCACACTTTGCCGACCGGCTGTGCGCAATGCGATTGACCGCGCCACCTCGCAAGCTTTGGCTGACGCCATGGACCGACTCGACAGCGATGACGCCATCACAGTTGGCATTTTGACGGGCGAGGGCGGACATTTTTGCGCTGGCATGGACCTCAAGGCTTTTGTGCGTGGCGAGCGTATTGAACTGCCCGGGCGTGGTTTGGGTGGCATCATAGAAACACCTCCCAAGAAGCCTGTCATCGCAGCGGTCGAAGGTTTCGCTTTGGCCGGTGGTTTCGAAATTGCGCTTGCCTGCGACCTCATCGTCGCAGCGGACAACGCGCAGTTTGGCCTGCCCGAGGTCAAGCGCGGTTTGATCGCGGGGTCGGGTGGTTTGCTGCGTTTACCCCAACGTATTCCTCGCCAAATCGCCATGCAATATGCACTGACAGGCGAGATGATGTCGGCGGCTGAAGCGCGGCAATGGGGCTTGGTCAACCTGCTGACTTCCCCCGGCGAGGCTCTTCATGGCGCCAAAACCTTGGCCCACAAAATCGCGGCTAACGCCCCTCTGGCAGTTCGTACCAGCAAACACATGGTGACCGATGCCTTGCATTGGCCTGCCGATGAGCGCTGGCAACGGCAAAACGCCTTGCTGGAAACCATCATCCATTCCAACGATGCCAAAGAAGGTGCCACGGCCTTCAGTGAAAAGCGTCTGCCCCTATGGACGGCAAGCTGATGTATTCCGCACTTGACCCCTATGCAGCGGCCTTGTTGGCTCGCGCCAAAGAAGCGGCTTATCCGCCCTTTGAAGCCTTGACACCTGCCCAATGCCGCAAAGCCTATGCCGCGAGTTGGGACATCATGCAGTCGCCGGGTGGCGAAGTGGCTTCGTTACGCGATATACAAATCGAGGCCGAGAAACCCCTGATGTTGCGCGTCTACCGAGGTGCCCAAACCCAAGACAACGAAGATTTGCCTTGCATGGTGTTCTTGCATGGCGGCGGTTGGGTGATTGGCAATTTGGAAAGCCACGACCGTATGTGCCGGCAACTGGCCAACATCGCAGGTATTTGCGTGGTGGCAGTGGACTACCGTTTGGCGCCAGAGCATCCGTACCCCGCCGCTTTGCAAGACGCTGCTGCTGCTTTGCAGTGGGTGGTGGCGCATGCCGATGAGTTGCATATTGACCCCCATGCGGTGGGCGTGGGCGGCGACAGTGCGGGGGGTAACTTGGCTGCAGTTTTGGCATTGATGTCGCGGGATGGCGATTTGCCAAAGCTGTGTTTCCAAGCCTTGCTCTACCCCGTGACGGATTTGACTTGCCGCTTTCCCTCCTATGCGCGTGTCACAAGCGACTTGCCTTTGACCTCATCAACCATGCGGTATTTCATTGATCACTACATTCCGTCCGGTATCGACAAATCAGATTGGCGCATTTCCCCGTTGAATGCTTCTTCATTTGCTGGCGTGGCGCCTGCCTTGGTCTTGACTGTGGCGCATGACCCTTTGTGTGATGAAGGAATCGCCTATGCGCATCGTTTGGACCAAGCAGGGGTGCGAGTGGCCGCATTGCATTACAACGATCAGATGCATGGACTGCTCAGCCAAGGCCGGTTCATTCCCATGGCCAACACCGTTACCCACCAGGTATTCAGCTTGGTCGGTCACGCCCTTCATCAAACCCTAAAAATACATTCACAGGAGACAACATGACATTTCAATCTAAACCCCAAAAAACCAAGCTAGCCCAACTGAGTCTGTTGCTGGCTTCAGCTTGCATGAGCTTGACTGCATGGTCCCAAGATGCGCCGCAAGACGGCGTTTACAAAGACCGCATCGACTGGGGTGTGCTCATGGACATGAGTGGCCCTACATCTGCATCGCAAGGCGTTTGGGTCAATGGTTTTCGCGATTACATGCGCCGCGTCAACGAAGGCGGCGGTGTGTTTGGTCGCAAGATCAACGTATTGGCCGAAGACAACCGATTCAATGCAGCTACCGACAAAATTGCGTTTGAAAAACTCGTTACCCAAACGCCTGTGATTGCCATTTCTGGCATGGGTGCTTCGGTGTCGCAAGTGGCTTTGGCACCCACCATCAAGGCAGGTAAGGTGCCGATTGTGGGTACGTATACGACCACCAAGGCGCTGTCGGAACCGGTCACACCCATGGTCTACAACGGCTTTTGCGGCTACAAGTCCATGGCGCAAGCGGGTGTGGGCTACCACGTGGACACGCTCAAGCTCAAAGCCCCCAAAGTGGTGACTTTGGCGATTGAAACCGCTGGCGGCAAGGAATACCACGACTATGTAGCTGAAGCTGTAGCGAAATTTGGGGGTACTGCAACCCATTTGACGGTGAAAGTTACGGCAGTAGATGTCACGCCGCAAATTTTGGAAATCATGAACCTCAAGCCCGACCTCATCACGATTTATGGTGTATCCAATACAGCTATTTTGACCATGAAAGCCTTGGCCCAATATGGCTTGAACATCCCCACTTTTGGCATCACCTATTTGGGGGCGCCCCAAATGTTCCAAAGCATGGGCGCACAAGCTGCGGCGAACTACAAGTTCATCAGTTGCTTTACCCCAGGAGGCGTGGACCAAACGGCTGGCAACAAAGCCATGTCAGCCTACGCCGACAGCATTGGCCGCGGCGACATGAAGCAAGACATCAACTATGTCGCAGGTTGGGTAACAGGCCAAATGGCGGCAGAGGCCTTGACCAAGTTGGGCAAGAACCCCACACGTGCCCGATTGATTGAATCCATGTCCAAAGGATTTACCGTCAACAGCCAAGGCTTGGCTGCACCCTTTACCTATACTGCTTCCAACAACACTGGACCAGTGGTGTTCAAGTTGTTTGGCTTTGATTTTGCTGCAAACAAATTCAAATCCTACGGTGACTTTGCTGACTACGAAAAATACACCCGCTGATTCGATTCACTTAACCAAAGCGAAACCCACCATGTTTGAACAAGTTTTTTTCAGCGGATTGGCCTTAGGCAGTATTTATGGCTTGGTGGCCCTAGGCTTTGCTGTCATTTTCAAAGCCACGGATGTGTTCAATTTTGCACAGGGCATGTTCGTGGTCTGCGGGGCTTATTTGGCAGTGACGGCCATTTCAATCTTGCAACTGCCTTTTCCCTTGGCCATTGTTTTCATTGTTGGGGCAGCCGCCTTATTGGGGGTCTTGATCCATATGGCGCTGATCCAGCCCTTGCTGGGGCGGCCCATGCTGTCGGTCATCATGCTGACCATCGCGTTGTCGATTGCCTTACGCGCTTTGATTGAAATGATCTTCGGTCCCCAGGGGCGATCTTTGACAACGCCCATGCCCACGGGTGTGCTTATGCTGGGCAGTGTGCGCATCTCCTATTTACATCTGACTGCGGCGTTGGTCAGTTGGGCTTGCATGGCGGGTTTTGGTTTGTTTTTCCGCTTCACCTCGGTGGGCTTGCTGATGAGGGCGTCTGCTGACAGCCATGAAGCGGCCGTGGTTTCGGGGGTGAATGTGAACACCATGAACCGTTTGGCTTGGGCAATTGGCAGCACCTTGGCTGCCGTGGGTGGTTTGTTTTTAGGGCAATTGCAAATTGCCTCCACCGAGTTAGAGGGCATTGGTTTGTTGGCATTACCAGCGGTGGTGATTGGGGGAATGCAAAGCATCCCTGGTGCCATTGTGGGGGGCTTGTTGGTGGGCATCATCGAGCAGATGGCCTCTACCTATATTTCACCTAAGTCCAGCGACATTGTGATTTATGTGTTGTTGTTGCTCATCCTCATGGTGCGTCCTTGGGGCTTGTTTGGGCAAAAAGAGCTGGGACGCGTTTAAGCGAATGCAGTGCATATGAACACCACAAACTCCCAACCACCTGCCACCAACTTCAGCGCTTGGGGTTGGCTGATTTTCTGGGCCGGTGCTTTGGCCTATTTGCCCACACTGCTGACGGAACGTGCTTTGTTTGGCATGGCTTTGTCCAACACGCAATTGTTGAATTTAGGCCTGACCCAAATCAACCTGATGCTGATCTCTATGTTGGGCGCACTGTCCTTGAATTACCTGACCGGTTGCGCTGGTTTGATCTCGATAGGACATGCTGCTTTTTTTGCCACGGGTGCCATGGCGGCAGCTATTTTTGACAACCAACTGGGTTGGCCTTTTCCATTGGTGTTGCTGGCCTGCGGTTTGTCAGGCGCGTTGGTCGGTACCTTGGCTGGCTTGCCCTCTTTGCGGGTACGTGGTTTGTATTTTGTGCTCTCTACATTGGCGGTTCATTACGTGGTGGCTTATGTGTTCTTGGAGTACCAATTCAAGTTCTTTGACGTCGTCGGTATCCCGTATGCCGCACCGCGTATTGGGGATTTCGAGTTAAACACGCCGGTGCGCTGGTACGCGTTCTTGTTACCCTTGGTGGTCTTGGTCTATCTGGGTTTGAAGGCCAGCTTGCAAAGCCGTGAAGGCTTGGCCATGCGAGCCATGCGCGACCATGAATTGGCTGCCACCTCAGTGGGGGTGGACGTTCGTATCCTGCGTTTAAAGGCCTTTGGTTTGAGTTCAGCCATAGCATCTGTGGGCGGGGCGCTGTTTGCCTATTACCTGTCCAATGTCACCTCTGAGGCATTCAACATCAGCTTTGCCATTCAGTTCATCGCCATGATCATCATTGGCGGCATGGGTTCTTTGCCTGGCTCCTTGGTGGGTGCCGCCATTTGGTTGTTACTGCCCTCCATCATCGGGGGTCTGTCGCCTCAATCGAATGAGGACGGTGGCTTCATTGGCAAGATGCTGGTGGAAAACCGAGCCCAGTTGGTACAACTGATTTTCAGTCTGCTGGTCATTGTGTTTTTGATTTTTGCACCAGACGGTGTTGCCGGTTTGGCGCGTAACTTGAAAAACCGGATAGCCGCTTGGAGGCAGCGACCATGAGTCCGGTTTTAGACATTCAGGGTTTGAGCGTGGCCTACAACCGCAAAGGCTTGGCCTTGGAAGACGTGCATATGCATGTGCCCAAAGGCGGTATCGTTGCCTTGTTGGGCGCCAATGGCGCTGGAAAAACCACACTGATTCGTGCAGTGACTGGTTTGCTGGACTTGCACCAAGGACATATCACTGCAGGACAGGTCAGGCTATCTGGTCAAATTGTTTCGGGTTTGCCTGCACACCGTTTGGTGCGACTTGGCATGGGACAAGTACCGGAAGGGCGTTTGGTGTTCAAGCACCTGAGTGTTGAGGAAAACTTGCGTGTGGGGGCGGCTGTGCTGCCACGTGCGCAGGTGCAAGACGGCTTGGATGCTGTCTACCATTTGTTCCCACGGTTATTGGAACGGCGTCAGCAGGCCGCAGGTTGGATGTCAGGCGGAGAGCAACAAATGTTGGCCTTGGGCCGCGCCATGATTGCCAAGCCCAAATTGTTGCTGGTAGATGAATTGTCGCTCGGATTGGCACCTCTCATTGTTCGCGACATTTACAAACAGTTACTGGTGATTGGTGAAACCTTGGGTACCGCCATGTTGGTGGTGGAACAAAACGCCAATTTGGCTTTGTCATTTGCACAGTCTGCTTATTTGCTCAAGCAAGGCCGAGTGGTGCTGTCTGGTTCGGCTGCCGAGGTGGCCGCCAACCCCTTGATGAAATCATCTTATTTGGGTGAAGCCAAAGTAGCAGGGGAGTCGACACCATGAAGTTCTCCATGTTGAGCATCTCCCATTTGGCCATGCGTTTTGGTGGCATCACCGCCTTGGACGACGTGTCGTTTTCCTTGAATCAAGGCGAAATTACCTCCCTCATTGGCCCCAATGGCGCAGGCAAAACCACTTTGTTCAATTGCATCACGGGCATGTACACGCCTAGCCAAGGACAGGTGCATTTCAATGGCACAGATATCACCGGCATGGCTGCGCACCAAATCGCTCAGCAGGGCATGGCCAGAACATTTCAAAACCTGGCTTTGTTTGGTGGACTCACCGTGCTTGAAAACCTCATGACAGGCGCCTATCTGCAAGGGTCAAGTGGTTTGTTGCAAGGTTTTTTCACCAGCCCAAAGGCCAGGCGAGAAAAGCGCCAAGCCCATGCAGCAGCGATGGAGATGCTATCTTTTTTGGACATGCAATCCGATGCACAAGCTTTGCCAGCAGAGTTGTCCTATGGGCGGCAAAAGCAGGTAGAGTTCGCCCGCGCCTTGATGCAAAAGTCGCCCTTGGTGTTGTTGGATGAACCCATGGCTGGCATGAGTACGACAGAAAAAGACAGCATGTCTGCGTTGATTCAAAAAGTGCGTCTTGACCTTGGCATCAGTTTCCTGATCGTCGAGCATGACATTCCTGTGGTGATGGATTTGTCCGACAAGATTGTGGTGCTCGACTTCGGTCGAAAAATTGCCGAGGGCCCACCCCAACAAGTTCAAAACGATCCTGCTGTGATCGCTGCCTATTTGGGTGCTGAGCACTGATTCCCCTTTTCCCTTTTTTTAATTTTTGATCGGATCAATACCCATGAGAGAAGCTGTCATTGTGTCCACCGCCCGTACTGGCATTGGCCGAGCTTTTAAAGGCTCTTTGAACCACACCAAGTCGCCCACTCTGTTGGGCCATGTCATTGCCCAAGCTGTTCAGCGTGCCGGCATTGAAGGCTCAGAAGTGGAAGACGTGGTCATGGGTACCGTGCTCACCTCAGGCACTGCGGGCATGAACTTGGCGCGAAACGCCGCTTTGGCCGCAGGCTTGCCTGTCACAGCTCCGGGTCAAACCATGGACCGCCAATGCGCTTCTGGCTTGATGGCGATTGCTACAGCGGCCAAACAAGTCATGGTTGATGGCATGGACGTGGTGGTGGCGGGTGGTCAGGAAAACATCACTGCTGAGCAAAAATCGTATTTCGAAAGTGCCATGGCGGGGAAAGACGGTGCGCTTGAAAAACGCGTTCCCCATGTGTACATGCCCATGTTGCAAACCGCTGAGTTTGTCTCTCGCAAGTACAACATCAGCCGTGAAGCACAAGACCTGTATGCCTTGCAATCGCAGCAACGCACAGCAGCCGCGCAACAAGCAGGCCGCTTTGACCAAGAGATCGTGACATTTGCAACCCAGATGGCCGTGGCAGATAAAGCCACCGGTGTCATCAGTTACAAAGATGTGATGCTCAACAAAGACGAGAGCAATCGTCCCGACACAGTGCTTGAAGGTTTGACCTCACTCAAGCCTGTGATCGAGGGGGGTATGGTGACTGCTGGTAACGCCAGCCAGTTGTCCGATGGCGCCAGTGCTTGCGTGGTGATGGAAGCTGCTTTAGCGCAGCGCCGTGGCTTGCAAGCCTTGGGTATTTACCGCGGCATGACCGTGGCTGGTTGTGCGCCTGAAGAAATGGGCATAGGCCCGATTTACGCCGTGCCTAAATTGTTGAAGCAACATGGCTTAAAGATTGACGACATTGGCCTGTGGGAATTGAATGAGGCGTTTGCCTGCCAAGCCATTTACTGCCGCGATCAATTGGGCATCAACCCCGATATCTACAACGTCAACGGTGGCAGCATCTCGATTGGTCACCCCTATGGCATGACAGGCGCACGTTTGGTAGGACACGCCCTGATTGAAGGTAAACGCCGTGGTGTCAAGTATGTGGTGGTGACCATGTGTGTTGGCGGTGGCATGGGTGCAGCCGGCTTGTTTGAGATAGCTCATTGAACAACTTTACATTTATTCAAAAAAAATATGCATTTCGATCAATATCAAACGCTTAAATTTGACAGGCGAGGAAAAGTCTTGCACGTGACTTTGAATCACCCGGATAAATTAAATGCTGTCGACGAGGAAATGCATGGGGAGTTGGCCTGTGTGTTTTCCGACGTGGCCAATGACCCAGACAGTGAAATCATTGTGTTGACTGGAGCCGGTCGGGCTTTTTCTGCGGGGGGTGATATTGATTGGATGCAAAAAATGATAGTTGTTCCCCATTCCTTTGAAAAAACGGCTCGAGAGGCAAGACGCATTATTTATTCGCTTTTAGATTGCCAAAAACCCATCATTGCCAAGGTCAATGGCCATGCCACTGGCTTAGGCGCAACGATAGCTCTTTTTTGCGATGTCATTTTCGCAAGCGAATCTGCAAAGATAGGCGACCCGCATGTCAGCGTTGGTCTTGTTGCCGGCGACGGCGGCGCAGTCATTTGGCCCCAGTTGATTGGTTATGCGCGAGCAAAAGAATATTTGCTCACAGGTGATCTGATGACGGCAACTGAAGCAGCGCGTATCGGTCTGATTAACCATGCGGTCCCAGCATCAGAACTGGATATTAAGGTTGAGGAATTTGCCAACCGATTGGCATCGGGTGCTGGAAAATCCATTCGCTGGACCAAAGCGTCTGTCAATATGGGACTCAAGCTTATGGTGCAGTCTGTGTTGGAGACTTCACTTGCTTATGAAGAGATGTCAAGCAAAACCGCTGATCACCAAGAAGCTGTCAATGCTTTTCGTGAGAAGAGAAAGCCTCAGTTTCAGGGTCGCTAAAAATCAAATGCACAGATAAAGAAAGGGCTCACAATGCAACGTCGATTCGTTGATTTGTCCATTTATTTAGAAAACGATGTGGTGAGCGATCCGCCTGCTTACGCACCGAAAATTGAATACCTCAATCACCAACATACGATTTCACAAATCGAGCCTTTTTTCCCTGGCTTGAAAAAAGAAGACCTGCCAGATGGTGAAGGCTGGGCCGTAGAGTTCGTCAAGCTTTGCACACACAACGGCACCCACTTGGACGCGCCTTACCACTTCCACTCGACCATGGATAAGGTCACTGGCGAAGCCAAGCCTGCCATCACGATTGACGAAGTACCGCTGGAGTGGTGTTTTCAGCCTGGCGTGAAGCTGGATTTTCGACACCTACCCGACGGCCATGTGGTCACTGCGGCAGAGGTGGAAGCTGAGCTGAAGCGCATCAGTCATACTTTGTCACCCTTGGAAATTGTTCTGGTCAACACCCGTGCGGGTATGCAATATGGTCAACCCGACTATGTGTCTTGCGGTTGTGGCGTGGGCTATGAAGCGACCATGTATTTGTTGGAGCGCGGCGTGCGATTGACCGGCACAGATGCTTGGAGTTGGGATGCTCCCTTTGTTCATACTGCGCAAAAATATGCTGAGACGGGTAATGCGGCTTTGATTTGGGAAGGCCACAAGGCCGGGCGCGACATTGGTTATTGTCATTTGGAAAAACTGCACAACCTTGAAGCCCTGCCCAGTAGTGGGTTTTTCATCAGTTGTTTTCCCCACAAAATTCGCGGTGCTTCAGCAGGTTGGACCAGAGCAGTGGCTATTTTTGATGATGCGTTGCAGAATGCTTAACGACCTCATCTAAATTTGTTGAACGTTGTGAATATATTTTTTCAATTTATTGAAGCAAATATTTGAGTTAGAAATAAAAAGCCCGTAGCTTGGTCGAAGTGAACTAACGTTGCTTCCACATTTGCTTCCACACCGCAGTAGATCGCTTGTAACCTATTGATTTATAAAAGTTTTTATTTCTTAAAGCTACTCTGGCAGAAAATCAGAGGTTTTTTGCGAACAGTTTCTTCCTCAACTCTGGCGCAGAAGTTTGCTTTGACAGCCAAATATCAAAAAAACTTTTTGACAACTCAGGATCTTTGATTTCCCCCAAGTAAGTACCATCAAACAAAAAATGTATGCCAGCATTGGGCAGATAGATCCCAGTCAGTGTTTGTCCCTTGCTGACATTCGGGAAAATAACTTCAAGGCTTTTTAGCCAAGCTTGTGCTTTGGTTTTTGGCAAGGGGCTTTGAGCTTGAATTTCATCAATAGAGCGTTTAGCAATGTCTGCGCCCTTAAAGTCCCTCAGGTAGAGCAAGTCCAGAGCCAGAGGCTTGGTCTCCCATTGCTCTGGGGTCAAGCCGCTTTCGCTTGACCATAAGCTTGCCTGATAGACATCGATACCCCAATAGGTAAATTTAGCTTGGCCAACCAAGTTGGGAGTTCCTAAATAAGGCATTAACCGTGATTCTGAAACTTTACTTTGTGCGCTTACAACACCAAATAAGCAGCAGTTGATGGCCAGCGCTAGCAATAAACTTTGTCTTCGTGTATTAACCATGAAGCGAATATTAGCATTCGCATGCAGAGCGGCTGAAGCTCAGTTGGTTAGAGCAGAGGACTCATGATCCTTTGGCCCTTGGTTCGAGTCCAGGTGGGCCCACCATTTAACTCCTGATGTAATTCAAATCCCATTAGCTGATTTGGCTATACCGTGATAATGCATTGATGGAATACACACTACCTGTTTGGTTACTTGACTTGGTTATAGTTTTTTTTCTGTCGGAGTGGGCCTACCTGTATTTCCATTTCAAGCGGCATCAACACGGATTGAATTTACGGGAGCTAAGTTTTTCTCTAGCACCTGGGTTTTTTCTGGTTTTGGGATTTCGATTCACTGCTCAAGAATCCATATCAATCATCTCCCTCATCTGTCTATTTTTTGCAGGTGTGTTGCATGGATTTGATTTGTATTTGCGTCAGCAAAAAGCCAAAGTTAAAGAAAATCTCGATGCCAATAACGAATCAATATGACTTTGTGCCTAGATTTGTACATGTTATGATCTGCGCCCAGTGCGGCTGTAGCTCAGTTGGATAGAGTACTTGGCTACGAACCAAGGGGTCGTGGGTTCGAATCCTGCCAGCCGCAC
>Ga0209444_10000624_pt1 | contig 19518 bp, 15 predicted proteins | sample LauGreFaBDMM15DN_2_FD_188215 | JGI IMG/M metagenome (GOLD analysis project Ga0209444, IMG submission 188215) | Freshwater lake microbial communities from Lake Michigan, USA - Fa13.BD.MM15.DN (SPAdes) (version 2) | ecosystem: Environmental > Aquatic > Freshwater > Lake | place: Lake Michigan...
CCATGCCCACCTTCCTCCCTTCTCGCCGTTCTCTCTGGGTGCTGTTTCTGGGGCTTCTCCTGAGCTCGCCGTGCGTCGCCCAGGGCGAGCCCAGTTTCGACGTGGCCGCAGAAGCCCTCCGTCAGGTGGCTCGACACTCCGGGGTCTTCCACGCACCGCCCGTGCTCATGCCCACCCGCAAACTGCCGGACGGTCCGCTGTTGGGGAATGGCGACCTGGGCGTGGCCATCGGCACCGTCACCGAACGACGGCGCTACCACGGATTGGGGGAGGACGGAGGCGCCAAGGTGACCACCCGCTCCACGACGGCGACCAACAGCCCAGAACGCCACCGCTTCTGGATCGCCAAGAATGATTTCTGGAAGACCAAGTCGATCTACCCCAACGGCCATCCCTGTCCCATCGCGGCCATCGACCTCAACATTCCTGCATTGTTCAACGGGACCTACCACGCCGAACAACGACTAGAGACCGCCGAGGTCCTCCACACCTTACGCACCACTCAACGGGTCGAAGATCCACCGCCCTTCACCCGGGCTGGAGCCACCCTCCGGATGCGCTCGTGGGTCGCGGCGACCGAAAACCTGCTGGTCATCGAGTTGTCCGTCGATGGACAAGCGTCCGATACCAATCCCTTCGGTCCTACCGACCTGATCGGCATCGACGCCACGCTCGCCCCCATCTCCGGCAATGAGGCGGAGACCGCTTCAGGAAATTTGCCAGATGGCTACTGGTCGGTCCGGAAGTTCGTCTCCACCGAACGCTCCATCGCGCTCGAGCAAAAACCTCTGCGCAAATCCAGCGAGGCGGCGGTTGCCATGCGGTTGTTCCATCACCGCAAACCGGGACTTCCGTGGAGCCGGGGCGATGGCTGGTCGGCCGATCGGTTCGTGCTCTCACCGGCGCAACCCATCGTACTGGTCGCCGCCGTGGTCACTGATGAGGAATCCGCCCATCCGCTCGAAGAGGCCAAGCAGCGGGTCGCCGCCCTCACCCCGGAACGCCTCGAGACCCTCCGCTCGGAACATCGTCAGTGGTGGCGGAATTTCTGGTCGCAGTCGTTTGTGGAAATCGGCGACCCACTGCTCGAGCGGTACTACTACGGTTCGCTTTACCTGATGGCTGCTTGCAGTCGAAATCCAAAATTTCCGCCTTCGCTCTTCGGCAACTGGACGACCACCGACGGTCCCTCGTGGCAGGCCGATTATCATCTGAACTACAACCATCAGGCTCCGTGGTGGGGCGTGTTCGCGTCCAACCATCCGGAATTGGCCGAGCCCTACGATGCCCCCATTCTCGACTACCTGCCGACGGCGCGGACCAACGCCCAAGAACTCCTGAAAGTGCGGGGAGTTTACTACGATGTCGGTGTGGGACCCCGAGGCCTGGAGACCTCCTTCATGCCCGATGGTCATGGCATTCCTGGTGAAGGCCGCCGGATGTTTCTCGGCCAAAAGAGCAATGCCGCCTTCGCCGCGGTGAACATGTTCCTGCGCTTTTATCACACCTACGACCGGGACTATGCGCAGAAAGTTTATCCCTTCCTGCGCGAAACAGCCCTGTTCTGGGAAGACTACCTGCACCTAGACAAAGGCCGTTACGTGATCCGCAACGATGCCTCCGGCGAGGTCGGCGACGGCGGCAGTGACCGCAATAACTGCCTGTCCCTAGGACTCGTGCGAATGCTCTTCCAAGGGATGCTGGACGTGAGCACGGAGTTGGAAACTGATGCCGACCGACGCGACCGATGGCGGGATATTCTCGGGCGGCTCAGCGACTTCCCTACGGTGGAGGTCGATGGCATCCGACGCATCCGGGGAGCCGAGGCCGGGCCTGCCGCGAGTCGGATCGGGCCGTCGCGCAACAACACCCGCCTCGAATGGATGGGCATGGTCTGGCCCACGGGGGTCCTGGGCCTGGGTTCCGATCCTGCAATGCTGCGTTTGTTGCAAGACGACGCCCGGGGCTGGGCTGAGAGCGAATGGATCGGACACTTCAACGGATTTAGCATCACCTTTCCGGGAGCCGCTCGAGTGGGGTATGATCCAGAGGATCTGCTGCGCAAACTGCGCCGCCAAGTCACCGAGTTCGGGCTTCCCAACCTCATGATCTTTGGCGGAGGCGGTGGCATCGAGAACTGCTCGGGCGTGCCCGCCACGATCAATGAAATGCTTCTCCAATCGCACGATGGAGTCTTGAGGCTATTCCCGGTTTGGCCGCGAGATCGGGCCGCACGGTTTGGAAACTTGCGGGCCCGAGGCGCGTTTCTGGTGAGCAGCCAATTCAGAGAAGGACGAATTCAGTCTGTCCAAATCCGCAGCGAGCGGGGGCGCGAATGCGTCATCCAAAACCCCTGGCCCGGTCAGCCCTGGGGAGTGCTGCGGAAGGGACACTCCTTGGAAGCGCTCCCTGCAAACCGGGCCAGCCTCGCAACCCGACCCGGAGAAATCTTCGAGCTAAAACCTCTCCACCCCTAAACCACCGACTCCGTGGGCCGACCGACGATTGCCCGCCTCTGCCTCCGGCTCGGCCTAAACAGTGCCGACCTACTCTGCACGGCCACTCGCTGAACGCAGCCTCTCACGACCTCAGGACCTCAGACACGAGCGATAAAATCGACGACGCACCGCTCTGCCGCAGTTCGTTTAAAAAAGCGACATACCGGGCTCTTGATCTCCAATCCAGGGAGCAACCTCGCCGGTGTCTTGAGGTCATGACACCGGATCCTGTTTTGGCTAAAGCAAGTGCTGCAGGGTTTTTACATCAAAGAGAATTGGAAAAATCTCTATACTCTGGCAGGTTATGGTTACTTCGTCGGTCTGGTGGTAAACTCAACTGACCGGAGGGAAACACCGAAAACAGTCTGTGACTCATGTCCGCTAACGTCATCATCCGAGCCTTTAAACATGTCCGAACATCCATGGCACAATGGGTGGATTCCGACTTCATCCCCGGCGGTGCTCTGGCCTTAAAGGAAAAACCAGAACAGGTCGAATGGGTTCGCACTCTTCCGTTTCTCATCCTGCACCTAGGCTGCCTGGGTGTAATCTGGACCGGTTGGAGTTGGACGGCCGTGCTCACGGCAATCTCCCTCTACTTCATTCGGATGTTCTCCGTCACCGGTTTCTTCCACCGGTATTTCTCGCACCGCACCTTCAGCACCTCCCGCTTCATGCAGTTTATTTTTGCGGTGCTGTGCGGCACCTGCGTCCAACGCGGGGCGTTGTGGTGGGCCGCGTCGCACCGCCACCATCACCAGCACTCCGATGACCCCGATGACAAGCACTCGGTGCGGCAAAAGGGTTTCCTCTGGGCCCACATTGGCTGGATCACCTGCTCCAAGAATTTCCCGACCGATTACAGTCGCATCAAAGATTTGTCCAAGTTCCCAGAGCTGGTGTTTCTAAATCGCTACGACTTGCTGGTCCCTGTGCTCTTCGCACTTTCCCTGACGGGCATCGGCTCACTGCTCCATCACTTCGCGCCCTCACTGGGAGTGACCGCCGGCCAATTGTTGGTGTGGGGCTTCTTCATTAGCACCACGGTCCTCTTCCACGGCACGGCCTGCATCAATTCGCTGGCGCATGTGTTTGGATCCCGTCGCTACAACACAGACGACGACAGCAAGAACAGCCTCATCCTCGCGCTCATCACCCTCGGTGAAGGCTGGCACAACAACCACCACCAGCACATGACCTGTGTGCGACAGGGTTTCTTCTGGTGGGAGGTGGATATCACTTACTACACGCTGAAAATGCTGTCGTGGACCGGCCTGATCTGGGATCTACGACCGGTTCCGAAGGCAGCCTACTCGGTGTTGGAACTCAAAAACCAAAACTGAACGCAAGCGCTGGCCAAGGTAGAAGGTTCTAACCAAGGTGTAAGCTTCTAGGTGATAGTCATTAGGAGGCGCTCACTCAGATCTCTATCAGGCCTCAAATCCAAACATCGAATCCCAGTATTGAAAAAGCCGACCTTCGCGCCTTTGGCGAGGTCGGCTTTATTCGTTTTATAACAGGGAAATGAGCGGGACTCCCTAGAATGCTGGCTACCCAAAGCCGAGCTACTTTCGGAGCAGAGGGGCACTGGCTCGACGCATCTCGCGTTCGTCCTCGCGCTTGCGGATATCCTGACGCTTATCGTACTCGACCTTGCCCTTGCAAATTGCCAGCAACAGCTTCACTCGATCGCCCTTCCAGTAGAGAGACAAAGGCACTAGCGAGTTGCCTTTCACATTGGCCAACTCCGCCAACTTCCGGATCTCAGGCTTATTGAGCAAGAGCTTGCGGGGTGCCTTCGGAGCATGGACCTCATGGGTCGCAAAGACGTACTCCTCGATGTGAGCGTTGTGCAACCACACTTGGCCGCGCTCCACCTTCGCGAAGGCGTCGGCGATCTGAACCTTGCCAGCCCGCACCGACTTCACCTCAGAACCTCGCAGAACCAACCCAGCCTCGTAGGTATCGAGGATGTGGTAATCTCGCCGGGCTTTAGAGTTGGTAACGATTTCGGACATAAGAGCAAAACGCCGGAGAAAGGTTTCTCCGGCGCGACGACCATGGGCTCAGGAAAAATCGGTTCCGATTAAATCGGCTCCGAAGCAGCAACTTCTCTTAGGCTGCCACCGTCTTGCGGCGGCGCTTAGGAGCCGGCTTCCCGACCGCGACTTCAGCGGCCTCGGAGGACTCTTCCATCGTGGATTCGAAGGTGATCTTGCCTTCAATGATCTCGAGCAGCGCGATATCCGCGATACCGGCACCCACCGGGGGTTCCACGAGAGGACGGCACATGCCGCCGCCGCCCGATGTGAGCTGGCGAACCCGGCGAGACATGAGATTCACCAGGGTGCTGGGATTCCCGACGATTTCGAGGGCTTTCTTGGTCAGTTCGGAGTTCATCGCGTCAACAGTTGAACCCATAGGATAGGACAGGAATCGGCCTCGGCAACAGCTTTATCCGGAGGGTCCGACGATGAAATGATGAAGAGAACCTCAGGAGCCTACCCGAGCGAATGAAGAGCTATGCACCCGCCTGAAAGTCCTTTTCCAACGACAACCCCCGATACTGATTAAGGCATCATCTCCGCGCACCCCCGACCACTCCATGAACCCCAGGCGGCAGCGGGACCGGGCCGGAACGAGCATTGAAGGCAAACACCCTTAGTCCCTTCGAGCACCGAGCAAAAACTTCTTCCGTCTGCGCCTTCCTGCGAGTGCAGGTCTGGTGCCGCAGAGCCCGCACCGAGACTGGCCACCCGCTCCAGCGTTCCCAACGCAAGCCTCTTCCTTCTGAGCCTTCCTGCGAGCTCCGGACGCCCAGGTCAGGAGACCCGGCCTACAAGGGCCTCAAGGCTCCATCTACAAAGAACGGGAGGTGATTCAGAAGCAACCCGAACCACCTCCCAGCTCTCACCCTAAGCTCACATGTGAGCGATGAGATTGTCACCGAAGGCCGAGCATTTGATCTCGGTCCCACCCTCCATGAGTCGAGCGAAGTCGTAGGTTACCTTCTTCGAACCGATCGCTCCGTTGAGGCCCTTGAGAATCAAATCGGCCGCCTCGATCCAACCCAGATGACGCAACATCATTTCACCCGAGAGCACCACTGAACCCGGATTGACCATGTCCTTGCCGGCGTACTTGGGCGCCGTACCGTGAGTGGCCTCGAAAATAGCGTGGCCGGTGATGTAGTTGATGTTGCCGCCCGGAGCGATACCGATGCCACCCACCTGAGCCGCCAACGCGTCGCTCAAGTAATCGCCGTTCAGATTGAGCGTAGCAATGACGTCGAAATCGGTCGGGCGGGTGAGCACTTGCTGCAAAGCGATGTCAGCGATGGAATCTTTGATAACCAGACCCGCACCCGGCTTGCCCTCGGGGATCTTGCACCACGGACCGCCATCAATTTCCACGGCTCCGAAGTGTTCCTTGGCCACCTTGTAGCCCCAGTCGCGGAAGGCTCCCTCGGTGAACTTCATGATGTTGCCCTTGTGGACCAAGGTCACCGACTTACGCCCGTTGGTGATGGCGTACTCAATGGCGCTCTGGATGAGGCGCACACAGCCCGAATAGCTCACCGGCTTAATCCCAACGCCCACCTGAATGTCGGTCGGGAAACCCTCATTGCCCGCCATCTTCCAGAAGTCGGCCGCCGCCTGAGTGGTACCGAAACGAATCTTGGAAAACTGTTTGGGGAATTCCTTAGCGATGAAGTCCAAGATTTTCTGGGCTTCCGGAGTGCCGGGGGCGTATTCGATGCCGGCGTAAATGTCTTCGGTGTTCTCGCGGAAGATGACCATGTCCACCTGCTCCGGCCGCTTAACCGGGCTGGGCACGCCGGCAAAATACTGCACCGGACGCAAACACACATACAGGTCGAGCATCTGGCGCAGCGCCACATTCAGCGAGCGGATGCCTCCACCCACCGGAGTCGTCAACGGACCCTTAATGCCCACCAGGAACTCACGGAAAGCCTCGACGGTGTCCTCCGGCAACCAGTTGTTGAAGCGCTTGAAGCTCTCCTCACCGGCGAAGACTTCCATCCAGGAAATCTTGCGCTGGCCACCATAGGCCTTGGCCACGGCCGCATCCATCACCCGCACCGCGGAGGCCCAGATATCCGGGCCGGTACCGTCACCCCGGATGAAGGGAATAATGGGTTGGTCGGGAACGTTGAGCTTGCCGTTCTGGATGCTGATCTTGCCGCCGTCAGGGACGGAACAGGTGGTGTAGGCCATGTGGGTTGTTCTTTCTCGAAAAAATTCACCGCCGTGGGGCTTCCACGGGAAAACCGGATTTAAACGGGTCAGACCCCAGTCGGGCAAGGGGAACTGGGAGGCCTGCAACTCTCAGTCCTCAATTAAGCGGGATCCGGACCCAGACGACCGGCGAGGCTTCTGGCTTTTTGCGGAGCCATCCGCCCATACTTCCTGAGCCATGAACGTTTTTGTTACCGGCGGGGCTGGATACATCGGTTCGGTCTGCGTCGAAGAGCTTCTGAATGCCGGACATTCGGTCACGGTCTTCGACAATCTCTCCGAAGGCCATCGTTCCGCCGTAGATCCCAGAGCCTCGTTCGTGGGCGGGGATTTCAGCGACCGCAGCCTCATCGACTCGGTCATCGGCCAAGTGAAGCCCGAGGCCGTCATCCATTTTGCCGCACACGCGCTGGTGGGCGAGTCGATGACCAACCCCTCCAAGTACTTCCGCAACAACGTGGCTTCGGGCATCAACTTGCTCGACGCCTGCGTGACCCATGGGGTTCGGAAATTCGTCTTCAGCTCCACCTGCGCCACCTACGGCATCCCCGAAAAGATGCCCATGGACGAGACACTGCCGCAGCGGCCGGTTAATCCGTACGGCGAGTCCAAGCTCATGTTCGAGCGGATTCTCTCGTGGTACCGCGACCTCCACTGCCTGGAATTCGTGGCCTTCCGCTACTTCAACGCGGCCGGGGCCAGCGCCCAGTTTGGTGAACACCACCGCATCGAAACCCACCTCATTCCCAATGTGCTGAAAGTGGCCTTGGGACAAAAAGATCAGGTGGATATTTACGGCACCGATTATCCGACGCCCGACGGCACCTGTATTCGCGACTACATTCACATCGCCGATCTGGCTCAGGCCCACATTCAGGCCCTGGCTCCCGGCAAACACGGCTTCTTCAATCTGGGCAACGGCTCCGGTTTTTCAGTGCGCGAAGTCATCGAAGCCTGCCGGCGGATTTCTGGTCGACCCATCGCGGTGGTGGAGAAAGACCGCCGCCCGGGAGATCCGCCCCGCCTCGTCGCCGCCGCACAAAAGGCCGCGACCGAACTCGGGTGGCAGCCGCGCTACCCGCACCTCGACCAGATCGTGCAGACGGCCTGGGATTGGCATGTCAAACACCCGGACGGTTACCCAGACTGATCTCCCCAAAACAACCAGAGCCATGAAACTTTTTTGCCGAATATGGATCGGGCTCTGGATCGTGTTCGCAGCGAGGGCCACTGCGTCGGCAACCGGAGAATCCCGGCCGGCTGAATCCCCTCGGCCCCCATCGAGTCGTCTCGCCGGAAGCCGGCCTAACATCGTCCTCATCATGAGTGACGATCAGGGCTATGGCGAACTAGGTTGCCACGGCAACCCCATCCTGCGAACCCCGCACCTGGATCGACTCCATTCGCAAAGTCTCCGATTCACGCAGTACCACGTCAGCCCAACGTGCGCTCCCACCCGCTCGGCCTTGCTAACGGGCCGGCACGAGTTTCGCAATGGAGTCACCCACACCATTTTTGAGCGGGAACGCCTTCGGCTCGATGCAGTCACCTTGGCCGATGTACTCCGGAAGACCGGCTACACCACCGGGATCTTCGGCAAGTGGCACCTCGGTGATGAAGACGCTTACCTGCCAGAACGACGCGGGTTCGACCAGGTGTTGATCCACGGCGGCGGCGGCATCGGACAAACTTTCCCGGGAAGCTGCGGTGATGCCCCAGGCAACCAGTACCACGACCCATCCCTCTGGAATGGCAGCCGCTTTGAAAAGACCCACGGCTACTGCACCGATGTCTTCATGGACCGAGCCGGCGACTGGATGGCCCAGTGCCAAGCTCAAGGGAAACCCTTCTTCACCATGGTCACGCCCAATGCCCCGCATGGTCCCTACGTGATCCCCTCCGAAGAATGGGCCGCACCGTATCGGAACCGCGGGCTGTCCACCAATGCCGTGGCCTACTATGCCATGATCGCCCATCTCGATGCGGCGCTCGGTCGATTGATGGCGCGTTTGGATCAGCTGCAGTTGAGCCAAAATACTCTGGTGATTTTCCAGACCGACAACGGGCATTCGTTGGACGGAATCTTCAACGCAGGAATGCGCGGAATGAAGGGGACCGCCTATCAGGGCGGAATCCGCGTGCCCGCCTTCTGGCGTTGGCCAGGCCGACTCCCCGGCGGCACCGACTGCGCGGCGCTCACGGCCCACATCGACCTCTTTCCAACCCTAGCCTCGCTGGCCGGAGCCGACCTCACCCCGGTCCGCAGCCAAGTTGAGGGCCGCTCCCTGGTGCCGCTGCTCGAAAATTCACAGGCACCGTGGGCCAACCGGTTGTTGGTGACCCACTTTGGTCGCTGGGACTATGGCGAGGCGCACGCCGCACGCTACCGCCTGTGCGCCATCCGGGACTCCCGCTTCAAACTGGTGAACCACCGCGAACTCTACGATTTGGAAACCGATCCCGGGGAAAACAAGAACCTCAGTGCCCGTCACCCCGAAATCGTAGCCCGCCTGCAAACCGCCTACGATGCGTGGTGGACCGAAGTGCTTCCCGAAACGGTGACCAACGAACAAGCGCTAGGCACCTATCTCAACCCCTTCAAGCAACGCTATTGGGATCAATTCAACCTGCCCCGCGATACCGAGTTGATGAACCAGATGGATCCGATCTTGAAATTTGTCCGACCCCGGGGTCGATGACACCTTGAAACCCATGAAGGGCGCACTGCATCGGAGAGGGTCGGTCGGAGCCGCATCCCTGGGACTGCTTGGGCTAATGGGCCTCATCGGAATAGCGCACTCATCGCAGTGGGAGCCTGATTTAGATTCTGAGCCGCACCGCTATTTCCAACGAACGGCCGTCGACCGTTTCAGCCGCCGCATTCCTGAACTCGCGGAAGGGCGTCTCCCCTTGGACCGCTCCAGTGAACGGGCCTTCCTGAAGAGCCTACTGGCGGCTCTCGACATTCCAGAGTCTTCCCAATTGCTGGTCTTCTCCAACACCAGCCTGCAACTGAGCCTCATCAACCCCGGCAATCCGCGGGCCCTTTATTTCAGCGACGACTTGTATCTGGGCTACGTGCCTGGCGGGAAAATTGAGGTCGCTACCATCGACGCCCAACTCGGAGCCGTCTTCTACATCTTCGATATTCCCCGCAGCGACTCCCGGGTGATCGTCGAACGGGCCCGACGCTGCATGAACTGCCACGCCAATGAGGACACGCTCCAAGTCCCCGGATTGTCCGTAAAATCGGTGGCTCCGGGTCCCGGTGGTGGCAGCCTCGACACCTTCCATCCCGGCCAGTCCGGCCACACCCAACCGCTGGCTGAGCGCTTCGGCGGTTGGTACGTCACGGGCACCGGCCGCTTTGACAAGCACTGGGGCAATCGGATGGGGCGACTCTACCAAGGTGAACTCAGTGCCACACCCCTAGAGCCCGGTACCCAATTCTCCTTCGCGCGCTATCCGGTTGCCACGAGCGACCTGCTGGCCCACCTGCTCCATGAGCATCAAGTGGGAGGCATTAATCGTCTTATCCGAGCCCAGTACCGTTTCCGGGAACTCCGTCACCAGAATCAAGGCGCACTGCCCAAAAATCTCCCACCGGATCTGGAGACCGAACTGGCCGATTTGTTGGGCTACTTGCTCTTTGCCCAAGAGGCCTCTCTGCCTCGATCGGGTGTGCCCGGAGACCCGGCCTTCCGTGAAGCGTTTGCCCGAAACCGGAAATCAATCGGCGGACATTCCCTGAAAGACTTGGACTTGCAAACCCGCCTGCTGCGCTTCCGCTGCAGCTATCTGGTTCACACGCCCTTCTTCGATGGATTGGATCAGGATCTGCGCCGAAGAATTTTACAAGATTTGGACCGAGCCTTGGAGCCATCGACCCAACGGTCTTTGTCGGCTGAAAAAACAAACGCGGCTTCCCGCCACTTGAGTGACGAAGAAGCCGCGGTGATCCGGACCATCCTCAGAGCAACCGTGCCTGGATTTCCCAACGGAAACCTAAAGACGGATTAAGACAGGGCGACCGGAGATGGGTCGAACGACGACTGATTAGTGCTTGGCCGTCTCGGTCTTCTCGCCAGCGGCGGTCCATCCGGAGATGCCAGCGGACATGTGCTTCACGTTCTTGTAGCCGAGCTTCTCAGCGGCTTCGGCAGCGGCCTTGTAAGCCTTGCAACGCGGGCCGCCGCAGTAGGCGACGATCAACGAGGACTTGTCGGCCGGCAGCGACTTGGCGAAATTCTTTTCGATCGCATCGAAATCCAAGGCTCCCGGGACGTGGGCCTTGGCGTAGGACTCAGAACCGTTCACATCGATGAACACGGCCTTCTTGGAAGCCACCAGAGACTTGACCTCCTTGACGCTGATGTCGGGGAACTCCCCGGCGAAAACAGAAGCGGAGATAAACAGTGTGGCGGCGAGTGCGAGGATTTTCTTCATATCTGTGATACGTTCGACCGGAACGATTCCCAGGCAAGCAAAAAGTCCGAGCAGCCAACCCCTTGACCCCGGCAAGCAGGATGGTCTGCTGTGGGGCACTTCATCTCCCCGGATAGTCCTTTGCATGCCCTGCATCATTCCAGTTTGGATCCGTCAGCTAGCGCCCGTGCTCTGGGGAGCTGCTGCGTTGTTGGCTGAAGCGACGAACAACCCTGGAACCCACTGGGCCTTTGAACCCCTGAGCCAAGGGGAGCCTCCTCAGCCGAAGGCCATTGGGTGGGCCCGAACCGTTCCCGATTTGTGGATTTTGGATGCGCTCGAACGGGCGGGCATCGAGCCGTCACCCGAGGCCGACCGCATCGCTTGGTTGCGTCGGGTGCACTTCGACCTCACCGGCCTTCCGCCGACCCCAGAAGAGGCTCTGGCCTTCCAACGGGACCCGCGCCCGGATGCCACCGAACGCGTGGTGGAGTCGCTGTTGCAGTCGCCGGCCTACGGAGAGCACTGGGGACAACAGTGGCTGGACGTGGTGCGCTACGCCGACACGCATGGGTTCGAGGTCAACACCGAACGCCCCCATGCCTGGCCGTATCGGGACTATGTGATTGGGGCATTCAATGCCGATACGCCCTATCCCGACTTCATCCGTGAGCAACTGGCCGGAGACCAGCACGGTCGCGATGCGGCCACGGGGTTTCTGGTCACCGCCTCGGTGCTTCTGCCCGGGCAAATCGGAGCCGACGATATTTCCAAGCGCCTGGCCCGGCAGGACGCCCTCGACGAAATCGTGGTCAACACCGCTCAGAGCTTCCTGGGTTTGAGCATCGGCTGCGCGCGGTGCCATGATCACAAGTTTGACCCAATCTCTTCGCGGGATTATTTCGGCATGCAGGCCTTCTTCGCCGGGGTCGAATACGGTGATCGGGAACTGACGGACCCTGAATCCCAAACCCGCCACGAGGACATCCGCCGGTGGAAAGAGCGCAAGGCAGCCGTGGTGGCCACGCTGTCCCGACTGGAACCCTTGGCTCGACCGGGTACACCCACTGGAAGCTCTCCGTCGGTTTCCACGGCCGCACGCGTGGCGCTCAAAGCTCGGATGAACTCCGACCGCTTTGCCGCCGTCACCACACGGCGGATCCGCTTCACCGTTCTGGAGACCAATTCTCTCGAACCGTGCATCGATGAATTAGAAGTTTGGGACCTGGAGTCTCACAACGTCGCCTTGGCGAGCCTGGGCACCCACGTCCGTTCCTCGGGTGACACCACGGTAGAAAACCGCCACGAACTGCGCTTGATCCACGACGGACACTACGGCAACTCCCACAGCTGGATGTCGAACGAGAAGGGTCGCGGATGGGTGGTCCTGGAGTTCCCTGAGCCCCGGCGCATCGACCGAGTGAGTTGGGCCCGCGACCGTGAGGGTGAATTCTCCGATCGCTTGGCCACGGCCTATCGCATCGAAGTGGAAACCAACTCCGGCGACTGGATCACAGTGGCCGATGCCAGTGACCGGAAACCCTTTGAGGGCCGAAATCCCACGGCCGATGAGTGGGAATTGCCGGCCGCCGCCCTGGCTAAATTAGATCCTCGGTCTCGCCAGCCAACCCAGGCCTTACTGGACGAACGCCTCCGGCTCGAACGCGCCATAGCCGGCGGCGTGGCCTCGCAACAGGCCTTTGCTGGAATCTTCCGCAAACCCGACCGCATCCACCTGCTACACCGAGGGGACCCCGAACAGCCCGGGCCCGAGGTGGCTCCATCGGTGCCGGAGGTCTTGGGAACCGTGCGCCTGCCAGCCGACGCGCCGGAGCCCGAGCGGCGACGAGCTCTAGCCCAATGGCTGACCCAACCCGATCAGGCCTTGATCGCTCGGGTTATGGTGAACCGGATTTGGCAGGGACATTTTGGGACCGGCCTGGTCGACACACCCAGCGACTTTGGACGCACGGGCAGCCGACCCTCCCATCCCGGCCTCTTGGATCGGCTAGCCCGCGAGTTCATCGCCAACGGTGGATCCGCCAAGCACCTGCACCGGTTGATCGTGCTGTCGTCCACCTACCGACAGTCCTCAAGCCATCGGAAAGCGGCTGCGGCACTGGACGCCGAAGCACGGCTTCTCTGGCGCTACCCACCTCGACGTCTGAGTTCTGAACCCATTCGCGACGCCATGCTCGCGGTGGCCGGAGAACTCAATCGACAACGCGGTGGCCGGGGTTTCGACCTCTTCGATCAACGCGGAGGCCTCAGCGGATTCAAACCGGTGGAGTCCTTTCCGGCCAACGGCCTAAGACGCATGATTTACGCCCATAAAGTACGCCGAGAACCCGAGGCGGTGTTCGGAGCCTTCGATTGCCCCGATGCCGGACAGAGCACGTCACGGCGGCGCGAATCGACGACCCCCATCCAAGCCCTGAATCTTTGGAACAGCCGCTTCACGCTGGAACGCTCGTCCGCCTTGGCCCGTCGGGTGCGACACGAAGCCGGAGCCCGCCCGCAAAACCAAGTCCAACGGGCCTTCCTACTGACCCTGTCCCGACCCGCTACCCGGGCCGAAGAACAAGAAGCCCTAGAGGCTCTGCGAGGGCAGGATCTCGAGGTGCTGTGCCGGGCCCTCTTTAACAGCAACGAGTTTCTCTTCATTCCATGAACCCCGGGGCTGAATCGCTTTCTTTCCAGGGGCATGGACTGCTCGACCGCCGCGGGTTTCTGGGCCGCAGCGCCACCGCACTCGGCTCGGTCGCACTCACCCACTTGCTCGGTCGAGAGGGTCTTCTGGCAGCCCAACCGGATGTGAGCGCTGTCCTTGCAGACCTGGCCCACCCCAACCGTCCGCGTCCGCCGCACTTCTCCCCGAAGGCCCGGAATGTCATCGTGATCTTCTGCGCTGGAGCGGTCAGCCAACTGGAAACTTGGGATTACAAACCTGAGCTCCACCGCTGGAATGACAAACCCATGCCGGGCGGACCTGCTGTGACGTTCCAGGGACCGGCCGGAAACTTGGCCCGACCTCAGTATGCGTTCCGACCGCGCGGGCAAACCGGCAAGATGGTCTCGGACCTCATCCCGCACCTCGCCGAATTGACCGACGACATCGCCTTTGTCCATTCGCTCACCAGCAAGAGCAACACCCACGGGCCTGCCGAGAATTTTCTCTCCACGGGCTTCGCACTGGATGGGTTCCCCAGTATCGGGTCGTGGATTGGCTACGCGTTGGGAACCGACAATCAGGATTTGCCGGCCTTCGTCTCGCTCCTCGACCCTCGTGGCGTCCCGCAAAATGGATCGAACAACTGGGGTTCGGGCTTCTTGCCGGCCACCTTTCAAGGAACGACGTGGAGCGCTCAAAATCCGGTGCGTCACCTGTCAGCCCCAGGAATCACCCGCGACGCCGATCAAGCCGCCCGCCGCCTGCTGGGGCAGTTGAACCAGCGCCACCTCGAAGAGCACCCCGGTGACGAAAAACTCGCTGCCCGCATCGCCAGCTATGAGTTGGCGGCGCGGATGCAGCTCAGCGTTCCGGAGATCAGCGATTTGTCCACTGAGCCGGCCCATATCCTGAGAGCCTACGGAGCCGACGACACCGGCAATCCCATTAAGGCCGGATTCGCCCGCAACTGCATCTTGGCTCGCCGGCTCGTCGAACGGGGCGTGCGGTTTGTGCAACTCTTCAATGGGGCTTATGCCAGTGGCGGTGAACTCAATTGGGATGGTCACAACAAACTCAAGGAACAGTACGACCGCCACGCGGGCATCCTCGATCAACCGGCCGCCGCCCTCATTCGGGACCTCGGACAGCGGGGTCTTCTGGAGAACACCCTCGTGGTCTGGTGCACCGAATTCGGGCGCATGCCATTTTTCCAGAAGGGAGCTCAAGGAAGGGATCACAACCCAGACGGTTTCACGTCTTGGATGACCGGCGCCGGGATTCGCAAAGGTGTGAGCCATGGTGTGACCGATGAACTCGGACGAGCGGCCGTGAAGGACATCCATCCGTTGTACGACTTCAATGCCACCGTCCTGCACTTGCTCGGTTTGGACCACGAACGCCTGACCTTTGAGCACAACGGGGTTCAACGGCGCCTGACCAATGTCGAAGGCCACGTCATCCGTGAGATCTTGGCGTGAGGACGGAGGATCTTATTGCGGACCGATGGGTCCATCCTTGCCTTGCGACCACTTCGGGCCTACCGATTCCACCGACGAATCCCTGAGCGATCCTCTCCGCCGCTCCCGGTTCTGAGCACCCCGAACGCATGTCCCAACTCATCGATACCCCGATCCCTTGGTGGCAAGTGATGGCCATTGGCCGCAACCCCCGAACCACACTGATACGGCTGGCTATCACGCTGGTGATCGTCTTCGTGGGTTTCCGGATGTCCATCCAACCCATTCTGGTTCAGGGCATCAGCATGCAACCGACCTACCGGGACGGTCAGCGGCGCTTTCTCAACAAACTGGCCTACCGATCTGCACAGCCCCAGCGCGGAGACGTGATCGGTATCCGCGAAGCCGGCAAGCAAGTGCTCCTGCTCAAGCGCGTGATCGGTCTGCCGGGGGAGCGCTTGCGTATCGTGCAAGGCACCGTGCTCATTAACGGCGAACCCCTCGAAGAACCGTACTTGCTGCCCCCGACCAATGGGGTCCAGAACCCCGCCCGGTGGGCTGTAGAAGAAGTGCGACTGCAAGACGGTGAACTCTACGTCATTGGAGACAACCGATCCATGCGCCGGGACGACCATTATTTCGGAATCGTAAATCAGAACCGCGTTGTCGGGCGTCTGATGAACCCATGAGTTCGTTCCGTCGGAAAACCCTCATCGGAGTGCTCATCGCCGTGGCGGTCTGCGCGCTTTGGTGGGTCATCCCCTCCGAAGAAGAGCGCATACGCCGTGTCCTCGAGCTGGCTCGCTCTTCGGTCTCCTCCGAGGGCAAACCCGCCGATGGCTTGGCGCTGCTGGCCCGCGTGAGCCAATTAACCCAGTGCCTCACGCGCGATGTTGAAATTCAGGTGGATGTCTTTGGTGGGATCTCTGGAAATCTTGCCGGAGTGGATGAGGTTCGGGCAACCGCGGCGGGAATCACCCAACAATTCCCCGGATTGAAGGTCCAACTCAGCGAGATCCAAATTAGCGATCTCATGCCCACCTCGGCGAAGGCCACTGTGGTGGCTGCGATCGACACAGGTTCCCGGAATGGCCAGACCGCTCAGGAATTCGAACTGCGGTTCCGAAAATGGGAAGGTCGCTGGTACATCTCCAAGATCGCCACCGTTCAAGCTCTACGGGCCCGTTGATCCGTCCGTCCAGGGTTCTAGAGAGAGACTGTAAACCCTTGATGACAACCCGTGAAACGCCGTTACCTTTTAACCTCATGAAGACGCTTCTCATCTTCGGCTGCTTGGGACTGTCCATTGGCGGAGGCCACCTTTGGGCCATCGCGATCAACTTCCACCTCCCTGTTTTTCTGTCCATCGTGGGAGCCATCGCAACGGTTTCGGGCGGGCTCTTGGCGGGCCTCATCGGCGCGTCCGACGAAATCGAGGGCTGAGGGGAAAGTAATTGTGGGCCAGCGAACAAAAATTCAGGCCCCATTTCATCCCACACTCATTCCTCACTTGCTTGACCGGTCAGCGACCGCCCTTGAGCAACTCTCGCAAAGTGCCTCGCGGATCGGCCACCAATTCAGGTGTCACCTCGAACTTCCGGACCTTGCTCGACGGCAGCGAGAACTTAAGATCACGGAACACCCGCTCGCACACGGTCATTAATCCCCGGGCCCCGGTATTTTCCTGACTGGCCATCCGGGCCAAACTCCGCAGGCCAGCGTCGGTGAAACCCACTTCGATTCCGTAGGCGCTGAAGGCCCGCTCATACTGGCGGATCAAACTACTTTCGCTGCGGCGTAGTACGTTGAAGAGGTCGTCAGCATCGAGTCCATGGCACGCCACGCGGACCGGGAGCCTGCCAACAAACTCCGGCTCCAATCCATACTGGATGAAGTCGCTGGTCATGGCCTCAGCAAACAGTTCATCGGTGCTCAGCCGAGATACTTTCGAAGCCGACGAGGGCACATCAACCGCACCGCTGGTGGCCGCCGCCGTCAGCATTCGGGAACGGATGCGCTGGTCCATGCCGGCAAACGCACCGCTGACAATAAAGAGAATGTGCCGGGTATTAATCGTCTCGGGTTGAGCCGATGCATTGCCACGCATCGCAGTCATGGCGTTCTGGATTTGCGCATTCATGTCATTGGGCGAGACGAGCGGTACGTCACCGTCCTCCATCAGCTTGAGCAAATTGGTTTGCACACCCCGACCGGAGACATCCCGACCGCCGCCCTCGCTGCGGGTCGCTAACTTGTCCACTTCATCCAGATAGATGATGCCGTGCTCCGCCTGCTTCACATTGCCACCCGCCTTGCGCACGAGATCTCGGACCAGGTCGTCCACATCACCGCCAACGTAGCCTGTCTCACTGAATTTAGTGGCATCGGCCTTCACGAAAGGCACACCGATGAGTTCGGCCGCCGATCGAATTAGGTGTGTCTTACCCACGCCCGTGGGACCCAGCAACAGGACGTTCTGCTTCTGGTAGAACGGGGCATCAACCCCTTCCTGGGTCATGCGCACATGCTGGAAATGGTCGCACAACGCCACGCCGAGAACTTTCTTGGCCTCGGTCTGACCGATAACAAAACGGTCGAGATGCCGTGCGATTTCTCGAGGCTTGAGTTTGAAAGTGAAACTTTCGGATGGGGCAGCCACCTCGGCGACTCCTGGCTTGGTCCAGGATTCCTTCTCGGTCCGGACCGGACGACGGCGGGGAGTGGCAGGACCCTGGGCGACGGGGCCGAGGGCATCGGGATGACCGGAAGGGATTTTGGACATGGTGGGCAACAAGTGAGCTGCTGAGGCAACCCTGACGGTCACGATGGAGCCAATCCGCGAAAATCCAATCGGGATCTTGAGAGCGACGGGAGGCGGTGATTGACCCGCACGGTTTTCGCGGAAGACTTACTGGTATGCCCCGCGAGTCTGCGACGGCCCGGCGGCAGCGGGTCGGTGCCCTAATAGAAAGCCTTCGAGCAACCTATCCGCAGGCACATTGTGAACTTCGGTTCTCCAATCCCTTGGAGCTACTGGTGGCCACCATTCTTTCGGCTCAGTGCACCGACCGACAGGTCAACATCGTCACCGAGTCTCTATTCCAAAAATACCAATCGGCCCGCGATTATGCCGAGTCCGATCTCGAGACGCTCACCCTCGACGTACGGAGCATTGGCCTTTTCCGCAATAAAGCTCGAAATATCCAGTCCTGCTGCCGAGTGCTACTAGAGCAGCACGATGGCCAAGTGCCTCCATCCATGGATGCCTTGCTCGCCCTCAGTGGTGTGGGACGCAAGACTGCCAACGTGGTATTAGGGAATGCCTTTGGGATCGAATCCGGAATCGTGGTCGATACCCATGTGGCCCGCCTAGCCCAACGCTTGCGGCTCACCGCTCACACTCATCCCGAGAAGATCGAACAAGACCTTATGCAGTGGGTCGCCTCAAGCAATTGGACCCTTTTCAGCCACTGGCTCATCTGGCACGGCCGGCGGCGCTGCGGAGCCCGGTCGCCCGATTGTAGCGGCTGCGAAATCCGCAGCCTGTGCCCTTCGGCTTCCAAGTAATCCACGCCGGAGGGCAGGGCTATCCCGCCTAAGAACCCGCTGGTCCAACCGGCCATCCTTCGGTTGGCGACTGCCATTGGCCTAAGGATTGGTTCCTCGCTCATTTCAGTGGTGTTTAATCCGGCACTGACAGTGGGTTTTTGGTGACCCAGAGGCTGCCCGAAGACCTTCTAACAGCCCCCGGATGTAGTCCTAAGACTTCCGTGATAGGGCTCGAGTCTCTCGGGTCATCCCATCTTGCCCGGCAGCCTAGGGAATGGACGGTGAGACACCGTCCCTACCGAACTGGCAGGCCTACCGGCCTGGACACTCCGCCAGCGACACCCCAGGCCCGGCTGCCACTTCCCCGGTTGGGACAGAGCTCCGAGCGGTTCGTCTCCCGTGGTACTGCCCGTCGTGATTTCCTGCCATGGAGAGTGCCGTATCTCCGTCCTGTTCGGTGGTCTGTGTCTGCGGTGGTCTGTGTTTGCGGACGTGGCGCTTTCGGAGAAATCGCCCTACCTCGGAGGTGCTTGGGTAAGGTGGGTTTTGCGGCCACTCCCGGCATCCTTGCAGTCGTAGATATTTTTAAGCTCCGCATCATCGTGTGGCCGTCAAGCCACCACCCCCTTTCCCACTGCAAACAGCGAGGAACCCAAGGA
>Ga0209444_10000625_pt1 | contig 19489 bp, 14 predicted proteins | sample LauGreFaBDMM15DN_2_FD_188215 | JGI IMG/M metagenome (GOLD analysis project Ga0209444, IMG submission 188215) | Freshwater lake microbial communities from Lake Michigan, USA - Fa13.BD.MM15.DN (SPAdes) (version 2) | ecosystem: Environmental > Aquatic > Freshwater > Lake | place: Lake Michigan...
TCGAAATGGGTGAGCCGTCAAATACGGGAAGTGGGAGGTTTTTGGGCACCCGGGCCGACGGCAGCAGGCTGCCTGTGGGACAGCGGCAGCAGGGCTTCCGCAGTCCAAGGTGGGGGGATTTTTAGCCAATCACGTCGGGCCAGTTGGTGTGGAAGAATTGGCCGCGTGGTTTGTCGGTGCGCTCGTAGGTGTGTGCTCCGAAGAAGTCGCGCTGAGCTTGCAGCAGGTTGGCGGGAAGAACCGCGGCGCGGTAGCTGTCATAGTAGCCGAGCGAGGCGCTAAACGCAGGAACGGGGATGCCGTTGAGGGTGGCGAGGGATACCACTTCGCGCCAGTTTTGTTGGAACTCGTTGAGGAGCTTGGTGAAGAACGGGGCGAGCATCAGGTTGCTGAGCTCAGGATTGCTGCGGTAGGCATCGGTGATGTCGTTGAGGAATCGAGCACGGATGATGCAGCCGCCGCGCCAGATGGCTGCGATTTTTCCGAGGTCGAGACCCCAGTTTTTCTCGGCACCCATGGTTTTGATGAGGTCGAGGCCTTGGGCGTAGGAAATGATTTTCGAGGCGAAAAGGGCATCGTGGACCTTTTTGACCAATACGGCTTTTTCTCCGGTGATGCTGGCGGTTGGACCTTGCAACTCGGTGCTGGCGGCGACACGTTTGTCTTTCATCGAGGAAAGGATGCGGGCTTCGACAGCGGCGTTGATGGTGGAGATGACCACGGTGTTTTCGACGGCGTTCATGATGGTCCACTTGCCAGTGCCCTTTTGGCCTGCTGTGTCGAGGATGAGATCGACGAGTGCTTTTCCGGTCTCGGGATCGATTTGTTTGAAAATCTCGGCAGTGATTTGGATCAGGTAGCTTTCGAGGTCGCCACTGTTCCATGAGGAGAAAACTTCGCCCAGTTCTGCGGCGGTGAATCCAGCGGATTTGAAGATGTTGTAGGCTTCGCAAATCAACTGCATGTCGCCGTACTCGATGCCGTTGTGGATCATTTTTACGTAATGACCTGCACCGCCAGGGCCGATGTGGGTCACGCAAGGTTCGCCGTCAACTTTGGCGGAAATGGATTCGAAAATCGGCTTCATTACATCCCAGGTCGAGAGTGGACCACCGGGCATGATCGATGGGCCTTTACGGGCGCCTTCTTCACCACCAGAAACGCCAGCACCAATGAAGCGCAGGCCTTTTTCGGAAAGATACGCATCGCGGCGCTCGGTATCGGTGTAGAGGGAATTTCCGCCATCGATGATAATGTCACCTTGGTCGAGCAGGGGGATGAGTTGCTCGATCACAGCATCCACGGGGCCGCCGGCTTTGACCATGATCTGAATCTTGCGCGGGGTGGCGAGAGATTGCACGAAATCTTCGAGCGTGTGGGCACCGACGAGTTTTTTGTCGGAATGATCCGCGACGAATTCATCGGTAGTGGCGGTGGTGCGGTTGAAAACGCTGACTTGGAAGCCGCGGGATTCTACATTGAGAACGAGATTTTGGCCCATGACGGCCAGTCCGATAAGTCCGAAGTCGCTTTTTCTTGTGATTGGAAGGCTCATAATTGGAAGATTTCGTGGTGGAAAGGTGCGGCAATAGGGGAAATCGGGGTCATGCGCAACCCCTAGTTGCTGGTATGTCAAAGAAAATCGGCAAGAAAACTAGAGGTTGCAATTTTTTCCGCCGCTGCGCAACGTGGGCGTCCGTAGCATGAGTGAAGCTTCCTTGAGTCGAAAATTGCTGGCGAATGTGTCGCAGGAGTTTTTCCGACCGCTATCGCGTCCGTCCTCGGCGATCTATGTCGATTGCGCGGAGCGTTTGGCGGAGGAAGCGGGTGAGGCCGGGCGTTTGCCGCATGCGGATGCCATCGCGATCATTCGCGAAGTGATCTCGGCGCATCCTGACATCAAGTTGGAGGACGATGAGGGCGCGAACATGCGGGATGCGCGGCAGCGGGCGGGGCAGTTGTTCAATCGACTCTGCGATGCGCGTTGGATGGAGGATCAGCAGCTTGGTCTGCATGAACGTTACGCGCTGATTTCACCAGGATTGCGGCCTTTGTTGCGGATGTTGCGCGATCTCGCAGAGGATGAAATTGCCGAGCTTAAAACTTTTGCGGACACCTTGAAAGGAGTGTGCCATACGCTCGAAAAAACCGATGTTTTTCTGCTAGAAGTAGGACAAGAAGGGCAAATGCGTTCTGTCTTGAGCGATGTCACGGCGCGTCTGGAGCATGCGATTGTACAGTTGCATGGCGTGGAAAAACTCATCGCGATTTTTGACCGCAAGCAACGTCTCAGCGATACTCCAGCGGAGACTTTGCGCCTGCTGTATGCGGAATTTGGCGTTGGCCAGCACATGGTTTGCTATGATTCCTTGCGTCGTGGTGGACTGCTGCCGCGGATCCAGACGCTGCGATTGCAAATGGCAGACCACCGAGATAATCCGCTAGTCCGTGAGCAACTCGCCCAAGATCTCCAGCTTCACTACAGTTACGATCCGAGCGAGGCCTATTATCATAGTGAAAAAATGCTGCGCAATGTCGAGCGCAAGTTGGCGAGCATTCGCTTGATCGCTGAGAGCATCGATGCGCGCATGGCCTCGTTCAATCATCTCTCCCTGCAACGCTATCGTTATCAAACTGAACTGCGTGGGCGTAAGCATCAGAACTGCAATCTCGGCATCGTCATCATGGATGAGGCCTTCTCGAAATTATCGGGCGATCGCATCGATGACTGCCTTGCGCTAGCGCGCAATTTTGGTCTGCAACTGATTATGGCATTTCCGGAAGACCGCTTGCCGACGATGATCCAACATGCAGAGACCGTGGTGCAATGTCGTGTGCATCGCAGCTACGATGAGGCATCTGGCCAGATTCAAAACATCGAAAACTGGTGCATTCGTGTCGATCGCGAGCGCTTAATTGAGGGTTTGATGTAAGCGCCCCCTGCCCATTCCCTACCGATTGTATTAGGTCTATGAGGCCCCGAGTATCGATCGTTCAGTAGAATATTTATCCAAGATATGCTTTTTTTCTTGCCAAATCGCCACGTATCCCGTAAGAACCGATCTGTATCGTATATACATACAATTATGAAACAAAAATACCCACATTACATGACATCAAGCCTCCGCCGAGGCATTACTTCTGGTTCGAAACTACAAATCGCATTTGCAGCATGTCTAATCGCTCAGGCAGGTGCAGCAAATCTTTATTGGGATTCGAATGGAGATACAGCAGGAGCAGGAACAGCAGCCGCCGGAACGTGGGGTGTCGATTCATTTTGGAACGCCACCGCACAAGGAGACACCACAATACCGGGCGCTTGGAATGATGGCGATGTGGCTATTTTTTCAGCGGGAGATGATGCAGTCGATGCATTTACCGTACAAACCAGCGGTATAATCACACTAGGACAGCTGGTTTTTGAAGAAGGAACTGTCAGCATCGGCAGTGCTGGCTCACTAAGTTTCGCTGGTGCGGGCACATTAGCTGGTTCGGGCACGGGATTGGTCGCCGCGAATGTTTCGTCGGACTCTTTGTCGAAAAACGGTGGGTCTTCCGTAACCTTGTCAGGCACAACTAGCGTCAATGGAAACTTGAATCTCCATGGCGGAACTTTGACGATTGCAGGGCCATTAACCGTCTCCGGAAGTATTCGCGGCAGTTGGAACGGCTCAGGATCAACCCAGAATTTAATCATTGCGGCAGGGGCTAACATCATCACGGACCGATTTGTCATGGCTGACTGGTATTACGTCAATGATACAGTTAGTCACACAGGAGGCTCTCTCAACATCAACGGATCCAACGATGGTAATGGCACAGGTGCATCGTTCCTAATGGGACACTGGGGCTACGGCTCGACGACCGTATACAACCTCTCTGGAGGCACGCTCAATTCACCTAATGCACGACTTAGTCTCGGCTGGGATCGCAGCAACGTTCAACTCAATCAAAGCGGCGGCACTGCCAATCTACGCGGCATCAACCTCGATAATGGAAGAGGTAACGCAGCGTCATACAATCTCACTGGTGGCCGATTAAACATTGGAGCAGGCGGGATCAACAACCAAGCCAATAAGTCAATCAATGCTGGTGATGCGACCATTGGAGCAACCGACAATTGGACATCAGCCAAGGCAATCAACCTCACCAGCACGGTGACATTTGACTCCTTGGATGCTGTGAATGGTGCTACGGCCCGCACGATGACCTTAGCCAACGGTGCGACGGGAGCAGGTGGCATCATCAAAAATGGGGCAGGCACACTTTCTCTGGGGACAAATCCTTCAGGCAGCAACTATGCGGGAGACACCGTCGTGAATGCAGGCCGATTCCTAGCAGGCTCGGTTCTTTCAAGTAAGATTGTCGCCAACAGTGGTTCCGTGATCGGTGCTGGTTCGACAGGTACTCCAGGCACAAGTCTGGTCAGCGACATCGAGGCCAACACAACAACCTTCAACTTCCGTGTTGGCGGAGCGAATAGCGATCGCTTGGATGTGCTAGATCTTAATGTCATCAGTGCGTCGCAAGTCTCGCTTTCCCCCGCGGGGCCACTTTACGTCAGCGACGAATTCACTGTCATCAAATACACGACCTTAACTGGATTGGGCTTTGCTGGGCTGAGTGCCGCTGCACTACCAAATCGGCACTACAGTGCCAACCTCGTACATGATAACACGGCACAAGAAATCAAACTTGTCATCACCGGGGCGGAAAACGTGTTATGGACTGGCGCCTCTAGCTCAGCATGGGATATCAACTCGACTTCTAACTGGAAACTGGAGAGTGACTCATCAGCATCCAAATTCTACAATGATGACGTGATTACCTTTGACGATACAGCAAGCACGGGAACTGTAACCCTAGCCGCAGACGTTGCGCCAGCATCCGTGCTGTTTATCAATGACACTCTTGACTACACAGTTTCTGGAAGTGGCAAAATTTCAGGCCCCTTAGGAATCAGCAAATCAGGTCCTGGAACGCTCACGTTCGAATCCAGCCACACATATCAAGGAGTGACCGACATCATGAATGGCACGCTGGTGGTCAAAGGAAGTCTGTCCAATTCATCGATCGCTAATGCTGGCGTGCTCGTCTATGATCTCGCCGCGAATCAGTCAGTATCGTATGCGATTACCGGCGGTGGCAGTTTGGTCAAGCGCGGAGCAGGAACTCTGACGATACCCAATAACAAGAATTTCTCCGGCGGAGTCACTATTGAAAATGGCACGCTCCATGTCACAGCGGGAGGATGGTATGTGAATCCTTTTGGAGCAAGCAACATCGTCACCGTCGAAGAATCTGGCACCTTAAGCACAAGCGGAGCACACAACTTGGGCGTCGATTCGAATTCCATCCGCGTGAAGGGAACCCTCACCTTGGGTGCTGAGCAATACATTTCCACTCTGCAATTGACAGGCGGCTTGGTGAATGGCACTGGCCCGTTGCGCACTTGGGGTGGCACAATGTCCAGCCTCGCCAGCGCAGAAAGTTCGGAAATTGCAACTTCCCTGCAACTCGTCGGAAGTGCAACGCTCAATGTGGAAGATGGCGCTGCCGCAGACGACTTGATTGTCAGCGGCGTGATCTTCGTGAATAACAACCTAACGAAAACCGGTGACGGCACACTTAAGCTGACAGGTAATAATACCTATGCCGGCGACACGACAGTCAATGCTGGCGTGCTCAAAGTATCGGGAACATCACTGTCTGACACCAATAAACTCGTCATCAACGGCGGCGTAGTAGATCCTTCTGACAGCAATGAAACGGTTAACACTTTATTCTTTGGGGCCACGCAAAAGCAAGCTGGCACGTGGGGCGCTACAGGATCAGGTGCAGACAATATCGACGACACCTATTTCACCGGAACTGGTATCGTGACAGTAATCACGGGACCCCCATCAGCCTATAATGTTTGGGCAACTGCAACCGGAGCTACTGGTGGAAGAGCTGGTGACACAGATGGAGACGGTATGAGTAACCTGATGGAATTTGCCACGAACTCCAACCCCACTTCCGTGACATCACAGGCCAAAGTTTATTCGAAAATCCACACGCTAGCAGGAGACGATGTTTTAACGTTCACGGTTGCCGTGCGCACGGGAGCAACATTTGCTGACGGCGCTCCCGATGCAGTCAAACAGGAAAGTTCCATCGATGAAGTCAAATACACCATTGAGGCCAGCGATGACCTCACCGTCTGGAATGTGGTCAACGTCGATAAACTTAGTACTTCAGACGCCGCAAATGTTCAGGCGGCGATCACGAATCTACCCGCTCGGGATTCCGGTTGGGAGTGGCACACCTTCCGCACCAGTGGTAGCACATCAGCAAATGACAAACGCTTCATTCGATTGATGGTGAGCGAAGTCACTCCTTGAGATTGATTCCTACTCCTTGAGCTTATACCCATGGGCGGCAGTTGATCACTGCCGCCCATTTTTACCCTCGATCTCATTGCCCTTCTCACCATGAATTCCGACCTACTTTCATCACTTCATCGCGAATGCATGAATTTCATGCAGGTCGGACAATATGAAGAATCCTTGCAAATTCTTGAGCAAATCCGCTCAAGCGGATTTCGGCATCCCGCATTTCTACTCGATCTGATCCTATGTTGCCACAAGCTACGCCAACGTGACCGCCTAGTGGAATACATTACAGAAGCAACCTTGCTCTGTGAACAAAATGGGTCACAGCTGGATTTTCTGGGTGAGGAATTACAGAAAATGAGCTTGTACAAGCATGCACTCGAGGTCTTCCGCAAGATGCGCTCTTGTCGCACCGATGCGGAAAAGGCCGTCGGCGGAGCGCGAGAAGCGGCACTACATTTGCGCCTATCCGCCATCGAAGATGCACAGGAGGCACTTGAGTATGCCGAGTCTTTTAGCGGATCCTATCCTGAGGTCCGCTCCGCGCGGGCAATGTGGTGGATGCGCTGCGATCCGCGTCAAGCATTGCCAATTCTCACCGAACTAGCACAAGCCCACCCCCAGATTCCCTTCACCTTTACTGCAGCTCACGGTCATCACCTCGCCCATGTCCAAGATCAACTTGGGCACTACGATGACGCATTTGCCTCGCTGTGCCGAGCCAAACTACTGGAAGTCCGCCATGACCCAAAAATTCAGGCATTCCAATCCCAGCGAACGTCCTGGCGCGCATGGCATCGAGATAGTCTACAATTTCGACGAGAAGACGCATGCAGATGGAGGAATGAATGCCCGCCATCACAGGATCATGCATTTTTACTAGGGCATCCGCGCAGCGGCACAACCCTGCTAGAGCAAGTTCTCGACGCCCATCACGAACTTTGCAGCATCGAGGAAACCAACCTCTATTCATTGTGCATTGATGCGCAATTGATGGCCGAACACAGCTCCTCAGCCATCACCCTACCCTTCTCCGCCTACGTCCATCAATTGCCAGAAAACCAAATGGCTATCCGCAGGCAAAATTATCTCCATCATCTGCAGCGCGAGCAACCGCAAGATCCTAGAATCAAAGTGTGGCTTGACAAAAATCCGGGTCTTAGCGTCTCTGTTCCGCGGATGGCGAAAACCATGCCCCACTCACGCTTGATCTACGCGCAACGTGATCCTCGTGACGTCTGCATTAGCTCATTCTTTCAGTGGTGTGATCGCACCCCATGGAGCAGCCACTGGCTGTCGCTAGAAGATACCGTGCACCAATGCTTGTTCACCCATGACATCTGGCAACAGACCAAACCGCTGCTAGAACAAGATTGGATGGAAGTCCGCTACGAAGACATGATCGATGACCTTGCGTCATGGGGGCGGAAAACCACCGAGTTCTTGGGCCTCCAATGGCAAGCACAACAAATCGACCACAAGCAACGAGCCGCAGAAAAAGTAGTAAAGTCTCCCACCCATCTTGCCGTCCGCAAAGACCTCTATCGCCACTCCATAGCACGCTGGAAAAACTATGAGAAGTGGCTGCAACCATTTCACGACACCTTCCGCCCCATGCTCCGCGATCGAGGATACGAGAGCTAGAGTGCGCGCAATTGACTCATTTCAGCAAGTGAATGCCGAATGACTTTTCTTCCGAATCGACGCACAAGGCCATGAATCCATATTGACCAATCGAGGTTTTTTCTTGTGCCACGGTGACCCTGGCGGCGGCCACGCGACTTGCTTCCACTGCGCAATCCATCGAGGAAAAATACACCAGCGTATCATCCTTCAGGGCTTGCGCATGGGATCTTTCACCAAAGCTCCATGCTCACCATAAAGTTGCGCACCTTGCTCAGATATTGGGAAAAACATCATGCCAATGCCAGCAACGGGCGGGACAATTCTTTCAAAGGAAAATCAAAACACAACGCATCGATGCACGTATATTTTTTCTGCACGCGCTGCTATTTGATTGCGTAGAGCTGAGATTTGTGGATCATGAGGAAAGAAGCAAAAATACCAATTTATGATGTCACAATCTCTCCTCCATTGTCGCCATTTTTTGCCCAACTTTGCTGTCATCGCATGACTGCATACCCATTTCGTGCCCGAGCATGGTCGTCACGATAATCGAACAGAAAGCTGGTTATTTTTCTGCGAGATTGCGAATGCGGATGTTTCGATACCAGGCTTCTGATTGGTGATCGGTGAGCATGATGCGACCTTTGCCCGGAGCGAACTCGGGCTTATTCTTGAATTTGCTCGCAGCAACTTGTGTTTTCCACTCGGGTGATTTGGTGTCAGCGGAGACGACCAGTTTGCCATTGAGGTGGTGCTCCACCACGCCATTGCGACTGATGACGCGACTAATGTTCCATTCGCCCGCTTGTTTCAACGGCTTCTCGGTGGGCGCGGCCTTGATGTCGTAAAAACTCGCGGTGGCGTGACTGCTGCCGATTTTACCATCGGGACTCACGCCGTCATCGATCATTTGGTACTCGATGCCGAGCCAATCATTGCCCATTTTGGTGACCCAGTATTTAAGCCCGTTGTTGGCACCGGGGGCGATCTTCCATTCCCATTCGAGCTCGAATTCACTAAATTCCTCCGTGCTGATCAAGTTTCCGCCTTGTCCCTTGAGGTGGATGATGCCCTCCTCGATCTGCCAACCCTTGCCTGGCGCTTTGCCATCGAGCGCCGTCCAGCCACTCATGGTTTTGCCATCGAAAAGTGATTGCCAGTTGGGCTCAGCGGCATGCAGCGAGTGAGAGCTCATGCTAATGGCGGCGGCGATGCTTAGCAAAAATGCTGGTTTCTTCAGGAAATTGGTCATGCTTCTCTTCTACGTGCGATTTTTTCCTTGTCGATCAAAGATCACGTCTTGCGCAGGAAAAAATCTGTGGCATAACTGTAAAATTACATGACTGATAACACCGAGACACCCTCACGCGCCTTCATGCCTTATCCGGTTTCGACCTTGAGTCCGCCGATCATTCCGAATGATTTGAGCAGCTTCAAGTCGCGCGGAATTAGTGAGGTGCAACGCGATTTGCAACAAAAACTGCGTGAGTTGCGTGAGCAATATCTGCAGGCGATCGATCATTTTAACTGGAACAAACTAGTTTATGAGGCATCGATCCAGTTCGAGCCAGTCGTTGGGCAAACCTACTACCTCTATGCAATGTCGCGCGGCAATGTGCTCTCGATGATCGCCCCGCACGAGTGGCCGATGCGCCATCTTGCTACAGTGAGGCTCAACATTGATCGACAATGGAAAGTAGAAGCCCTCGGCGCGACGGTGGACTCCCATGAACTCTTCGGCACCGTTTCAACCGCAGGCTCCACGATGTAAGCGGGCTTGTTTCACGGCGCAGAAACACCGTGAAGTCTTCATCCAAAGACACTCGCCGCATGAAAGCTGATGGCGAATAGGATGAGCATGATACCAGCGAGCGCGAGCAGGCTATTCATGCCTTTTCCAGCGGGCTCGCTAAAGACCCGAAAGAGCAGAAACATCCCCAAGGTGAGCAGCGGCAAAGAGGCCAGCGTGAGCCATGGTAGGCCGTGCTTCAGCCAAAGCAATCCACAGAAGGCTGCGACTTTGACTTCCAGCCAGACTAAGAAACGTGCACCGCGATCCCCCAAACGCACGGCCATGGTATTTTTGCCAGTGCTTGCATCTTCTTCACGATCGCGCAAGTTATTGATCGAAATCAACACGGCGGAAAGCAAGCCGATTTGAAAACCAAGCAGCATCGCCTCCTCGCGCCATTGGTTCATCTGAATCAACACAGTACCACCCACAGCGATGATGCCAAAAAAAGCGACGACAAAAACCTCGCCCATACCGCGGTAGGCTAACGGAAATGGCCCTCCGGTGTAGCCATAGGCCAAGTATAAAGAGGGCAGACCGATCGCGATGATCGGCCAACCAACGGCTTGGTATAGAACCGCGCCACAAAGTGTTGCGAGAAAAAGAAACACTCCCGCGGCGATGAATACAGCACGGCGAGAGATTAGTCCAGTCGAGGTCACACGAGTCGGCCCGAGCCGTTTCTCGGTATCGGCACCTTTCTGCGCATCGATGGCATCATTGAAAAAATTCGTAGCAATCTGAATGCAGATCGCTCCCGCAAGAGTACAAAACGCCAGCCACGGATTCCAGCTTCCTTGCAATTTCCACGCCAACACGCATCCGGCCCATACCGGCACAATGGCGGCAGGCAAGGTCTTTGGTCGAGCAGCTAGGAGCCAGTTTTTCATGGTTGATCTAATCTATCAATTAAGGCACCCGCGGGAACTTGGTGAAGTCGGGCTTGCGTTTATCAAGGAATGCTTGTTTGCCTTCTTTCCCTTCCTCGCTCATGTAGTAAAGAAGCGTGGCATTGCCAGCAAGATCTAGCAGTCCCATTTGACCATCGCAATCGGCATTGAGGGCAGACTTGAGGCAGCGCAGCGCGAGCGGCGAGTGTGCGAGCATCTCGCGGCACCATTGCAGGGTTTCTTTTTCCAAATCCGCGAGCGGCACCACGGTGTTGACGAGTCCCATGTCGAGCGCTTGCTGCGCATCGTATTGACGGCAGAGATACCAAATCTCTCGGGCTTTCTTCTGACCAACAATGCGCGCGAGGTAGCTGGAACCAAGGCCGCCATCGAAGGAGCCAACTTTGGGCCCGGTCTGACCAAAGCGCGCGTTATCGGCAGCGATGGTGAGATCGCAGACGATGTGCAGCACGTGTCCGCCACCGATGGCATATCCTGCGACCATAGCGACGACGGGCTTGGGTAAGCTGCGGATTTTTTTCTGTAAATCCAATACATTCAAACGCGGCACGCCATCATCACCGACGTAGCCGGCATGGCCGCGGACTTTTTGGTCACCGCCAGAACAAAATGCAAGATCCCCCTCACCCGTGAGAATGATCACGCCCACGGCAGGATCTTGGTGCGCGAGCTCGAAGGCTTGGAGCATTTCCATTACCGTCTTGGGCCGAAAGGCATTGCGCACTTCCGGGCGATTGATCGTAATCTTAGCGATCTGTCCCTCATCAATCGTCTCGTATCGGATGTCTTCGAATTCAGCAGCAGTAGTCCACATGGCGAGGGCAATGTGTACGATGTGCGGTCTTTTGGCAACTGCACTTTCATGCAAGAACAACGCAACGCTAGCCGCGCTCTAGAGTTGGTAATTTCTCCCGGGCTCGGGCACGATGGCCTCGGTGCTAGGAAGTTTTTCTTTGAGCTGCGCGGCGAACCAGGCAACGGCATCGTCATCACCGTGGACCAAGAAAGTTTTCTTCGGTTTTACCGCGAGGATGTAGTCGAGCAATTCCTCGCGAGTGGCATGACCGGAAAAATCAAAATTTCCGACATCGCACAGCAACGGCACCGCGGGGAGTCGATCATCGAGCTTGATCAAATCTCCACGGCTTGCTCCTTTGATGCGGGCACCTGGCGTGGCAGAATCGGTGTAGCCTACGAAGTAGATCGCGTTTTTGCGATTTTCCATAAACCCTTGCGCGGCAAAGGTGTTAGAAACGGTATTTTCGGACATCATGCCGCTCGAGAGAGCGTAGATGCAGCCCGGATTGAGCGGGATCGGTCCGCGGCGTTTGCGATTACCGATCTCTAAGTGCATGTCTTCAAGGATCTCAAAGTCGGGAAAATTACGCCGCGAGCCTTTGATGTGTCGATCGTAGATCATCGTCATCTTGGTGCTGAGTCCACCGATGTAAACAGGGGTTTTGCGCGGAATGAGTTTCTTTTTCTTGAACTGGTGAATCATGGTCAGCAGCTCTTGGGTCTTGCCGATGGCAAAAACGGGGACGAGGATGGAACCGCGACGGTCGATCACGGCAGCCATCATTTCGGCAAGCTTTGCTTCCTCGGCCTCACGAGAATAGTCAGCACGGCGTTCTTGCGCGCCGCGGGTGGTCTCGATGATCAGCGCATCGACAGGATCCTTCGGCATGACGGCACCCTTGAGCAAGGTGTGACCCGAAAAGTTCAGGTCGCCGGTGTAGAGAATTTTTTTCCCTTCTGCTTCCATGGTGATACCCACGGAGCCAAGGATGTGTCCAGCATCGTGAAAAGTGCCGCGCACGGTGCCGGCTTCGTCCATATCGAACGGGCGGTCGTAGCCACGTTGTTCAAATCGTGGCTCCAACTCCTCTAATTCCTCGTGGGTGAAAAATGGATACTCGGTGATGCCGAGTTCGATGCGCTTGCTGCTCATTACGTTGACCGAGTTATGAAGCATGGCCTTCGCTAAATCGGCAGTAGCAGGCGTCATGTAAATCGGCGCACGCGGGTGACGGCGCAGCAACAAAGGCACGGTTCCTGTGTGATCAAGGTGAGCATGGGTGAGCACGGCGGCATCCACACTGCCGTCTTCTACATATTCAAAATGCGGCGTCGCCTCCTCACCCTCGTGCTTCGGGTGCATGCCCGAATCCAATACGATTTTTGCTTTTCCTGTATCAATCAGGTAGGAATTGGCACCGATTCCTGCGTGCCTGCACAAACTTTTAAAAATCATTTTTACAAATCCAATCTCTGAGTGAGCATAGAGCACCGAAGATGGCTTGTCAATCATGGAAAACAGCGTTAACCGGAATTACTTTGATGATACACTGCAATCATTGCATGAAAAATTTCATTACGCCAACAGTTCCAAAAATTTGGCACGGCATCCGCTATACCCCTCCTGTCGCCGTTGATTTTAGGTTTCCTTGGCGTACACCAAAAGGGGCGGCGGATCGATCGAGTATCACAAGGATGCGCCGCCCTCTTTTTTGTTTTTTGCTGCGATGATCAGAAATCGAACTGATCGATGTTTTCTTTAGTGAAAACGAAGGGTTTGCCGAGCAATACGTTGTCGCCTTGGATCTCGAGCTTGCCGAGTTTACCGGCATCGAATTCGGTTGCACCCGCTTGCAGTTTCCCTTGCGCGACCGCTGCAGCCACTTGCACAGTGAGATAACCAAGGTCTTCAACTTTCCAGAGCACCACAGCTTGGGTGACACCTTCTTTGACGTAAGCTTTGTTTTCGCTCGGGAGACCTAGACCGAGAACTTTGACTTGACCTGCTTTGCCGGCTTGTTTGACGGCTTCAGCAGCTCCGGGAACGCCTGGTGAGCAGACGGCGATGACAGCTTTCAAGTTCGGATAGGCGCTGAGCAAGTTCGTAGTTTCTTGCTGAGCTTTGTCTTTTTGGTCATCGCAGGGCTTCACTTCGACCAATTTCATGTTCGGATACTTCGCCGCCTGACGCTCTTTGATGTATTTGATCCACTCGTTGGTATTAGCGGCAGTCAAGGTAGCGGTGATGATCGCAAACTCCCCTTCACCCCCTGTGAGTGCGGCAGCGGTGTCCATCAATTGATCGCCGATGCCTTGTTCCGTGGCTTGGTTGACGAAAAACGAACGAGCATCAGGCTGCGCGTCGGCATCGTAGGTGACGACTTTGATTCCAGCTTGTTGGGCTTTTTTCAATGCAGTGGAAATGCCGTCCTTATTTTCGCAAGCGGCAGCGATTACGTCCACACCGAGCGAGATCCAGTTCTCTACGATTTCATTTTGCTTGGCAGGATCAGTATTGGTTGGACCATCGAACAACAGCTCGGCGCCAAGATCCGCTGCGGCGAGGCGAGCGCCTTTTTCGCAGGTGACAAAATACTGATTACCTTTGCTCTTAGGAAGTAGGCCGATGGTGAGTTTTTCACCGCCACCCGAAGAGGTTTGCGATTTGCAACCGACCATGGAAACGGCGGCGATGCAGGTGAGAAAGAGAGGAAGAACGCGTGTGATGGTTTTCATTCAGGTTGATGGAGTTGGATTTGTGGTCGTGATCAGAGATTGGCGTCGAGCGCGGCGTATGGCAAGTGATTTCAGCAACACTCCGGCAGCCAGTGCGAGCAAAAGGAGCAGACCCGTGAGCATGCCAGAAAGCTCGCGGGCAACGCTGGATACCGGTTGGTCGAAAATTTGATGCGCGGTGATACGGCTCAGCCCGTTGTTAAGAATGGCGATCGCTACATAGCCGAGCAAGGTGCCTGAGATGCTGCCTGATCCGCCGAAAATACTCGTACCGCCAAGAACCACAGCGGTGATGGCCAACAATTCGTAGCCGATGCCGATGTTCGCGCGAGCTTCACCGAGGCGTGCCACGAGAATCACCGCAGCCAATCCTGCGATGGCTCCTGCCAAAACATAGGCCATGCCCGTATTGCGCCCGACGGAAATCCCCGCATAACGCGCGCCCTGCGGCGCAAAACCGATGGCTTGCAGTGAGCGCCCCCACACCGTGCGGTGCACCAGCACCCAGACAAGCAAAGTGATGAAGAAAAACACCCACAACTGCGCGGGAAGGCCCAGCACATTTGCGTTGCCGAGATTCAAAAACCCCTGCGGAAATCCCGAATACGCTTCGGAGCCCTTGGTCAAGGCTTCGGCCAACCCGCGAAAAAGCGAAAAAGTGCCCAGCGTGACGATCAGCGGCGGCAAATTCATCCGCGTGATCAAAAACGCATTTCCCATACCTCCAAATGCACCTAACGAAATCGCCGCCACTGCCGCGAGCCATGGCGACACATCAAATTGCTTCACCAACAAGCCAAAGACCACGGCACACAGTCCCATCATCGAACCTAACGAGAGATCGATGCCTCCCGTTAAGATCACCGGAGTCATCACCAGTGCGAGCAGTCCGATTTCGACAGAATGCCGGAAGATGTTCGAGACATTGCTTTCTGCGAGGAAATTTCTGCCAAGATTCTGGAACAGCAAAATTTCGACTAAAATGACCGCCAAGAGCACGGTCTCATGCTTGGCGAGCAAGGCAGTCCATTTCGGTTGATTCGTTGATTGCGACATCGTAAATTTACCCGTTTTTCGATTGTTTTTTCTGATTCCAACCATCCGCCACCACGGCCAAGATGATTACCAAGCCCTGAATTGCTTTTTCCCAATAAGGCGGCTGATGAAAATGCGTGAGAGCAGGGTTGACATTGGCGAGCAAAAGTAAGCCCGGCAATACGCCCCAGAGAGTTCCTCGGCCACCGCGGATCGCGATCCCACCGACCACCGCCGCGGCAATCGCCTTGAGCTCCATGCCATCACCACAGCTCGGCTGAATCTGTGGCGATTGCACCAAGTTCATCACCGCAGCCAGTGCCGCCAAGACTCCCATGCTGACAAACACGCCAAAGGTCGTGCGTTGCGGATTGATGCCCGCCAGGCGAGCGGCCTCGGCATCACTGCCAACAGCATAAATCGCACGCCCTACCGCGATGTTCTTCATCAGCCAGGACAACAAAATGAGTAACAGCGCCGTAGCACCGATCACGATGGCCTGCCCCTGCGCTTGGCTTTGTCCAAACCACTGAATACCCTCAGGCAAATTCAACAAACGACCTTGTTGCCACAAACGCAGTGCCTCTTGCCAAGTCACCATCGTCGCCAAGGTCACCACGATGCTCGGCAAGCCCAAATAGGCGACTAGCAAGCCATTCAAGGCTCCCATCAAGGCTCCGCAGGCAATGGCAGCGAGAATCGCCACTCCCAGGGGCAAGCCCGATGCCGCAACGAGCCCGGCGATTACCGCACACATACTGAATTGCGCGCCGATCGAGATATCGATTTGCCGTGAAATGATCACCAGCGCCACACCCAGCGCCACAACCATGGCGGGCATCTGAGAGGTCACCCGCGAAAGCAAGGGCTGCCAATGGAAAAAGTGCGGTGCCACAATCAACAACGACAACATCAGCAATCCAAAGGCCGCAGCCACACTCCATTCTCGGGAATACTTCTTCATCGTGCCACCTCCTGGACCTTGTCATTTTCGCTGTGTCCCAATGCCGCAGCCATGATGCTGGTAGCATCAGCTTTGTCGCCATCTACCATCGCCACGAGTCGTCCGCCACGCATCACCGCTACTCGATCACTCATGCCGAGCACTTCTGGCAGATCACTGGAAATCATCAACACTGCCAGACCTTCTTTGGCGAGGCGGCGAATGATTTTATGAATTTCACTCTTCGCTCCCACATCCACGCCCTGCGTCGGCTCATCCAAAATCAACAATCGCGGTTCCGTCGCCAGCCATCGAGCTACACTGACTTTTTGCTGGTTTCCCCCGCTCAAGGAACCACCCGGAGCCTCGGGACCGAAGGCCTTGATCCCTAAATCGTAAATCATCTGCACGGCCAAGCTTTGCTCCGCCTGCTTGCGCAAAAAATGTCGAGGAAAAATGCGCCGATGAATCGCCATCGTGATGTTGTGCGCGATGGGTAGATCAAGAATCACGCCATGCTTGCGCCGATCTTCGGGCACATAAGCGATGCCCTGGGCGATCGCTTCCTGGGGATTGCCAATGCTGATCGTTTTCCCCTCCAAACGAATGCTGCCACTGGTCGCCGGAGTAATACCAAACAAAATACGCGCCAACTCCGTGCGCCCAGCGCCGACGAGACCTGCCATGCCAACAATTTCTCCCGACCGCACCGTGAGCGATACATCGGCGATGCCGCTCGCTGCACAACTCACGTTCTGCATTTCCAAAACCACCTCGCCCGGTGCGCTTTCGGCTAGTGGATAAATGGCACTCACCTCACGGCCGACCATCAATTGAATCATCTGCGCTTGCGTCAAGCTGCCCACGGGATGAGTGCCTACGCTTTCGCCATCGCGCAAAACAGTCACACGGTCCGCCAAAGCGAAAATTTCTTCCAAGCGATGCGAAATGTAGACCACGCCCACGCCCGAATCACGCAAATCGCGCACCACCGCATAAAGCAAATGCTGCTCCTTTTGCGTCAGCGAGGCCGTCGGCTCATCCATGATCACGATGCGTGCTCCGGAGCCCAATGCGCAGGCGATTTCCACCAACTGCTGCTCCGGCATCGAGAGGCTTGCCACCTCGGCATCTGGTGAAATTTCGGCGCCGATCCGCTCTAGCAGTTTAGCTGCGACTTCTCGCTGCTTATTCCAATCGACCTTAGCCAACGCCGCCGATTTTTTCAATCGTATACCGATGTTTTCAGCAACGCTCAGATCAGGAAACAACGCGGGCTGTTGGTAAATGCACGCGATGCCCCATTCCTGCGCTTTGGCCGGAGTCAGCGCCGCAACTACTTGCCCTGCTACCGTCAAGGCACCCGAATCCGGTGCATGCGCTCCGGTGATGACCTTAATCAAGGTGGACTTACCCGCGCCATTTTCGCCAAGCAATGCGTGAACTTCACCCGCTTTCAACTCAAAGGAAACGCCCTTCAGCGCGCGCACCGCACCAAAGGATTTTTTGATTTCCGAAAGTTCTAACAGCTTCTCCACCTCACTCATCGCGTTGACATTTATGCATAGCTCGATCCCGTGCTCATGACAAGATCAATGCGGCGTTGGCTGCGTTCCGCCGCAACCTTTGCCTCGTAGCCACTGGCGCGATGCGCCTCAAGCGGATCTACGGGAAGCTCATGCGAGGTGCGCCATGCGGCGATGGCTGCGGTCACATCGGTATTGAAAGCTTTCTTCAAGCACAGTTCCGCATCGATGATCCGCCCTGCGGCTTGATGTTTCACCATCGCTTCGTGATCGACCAATGCCGCCTTCGCGTAAAGTTCCTGCGCGGTCGTGACCGTCTGGATCATCGCCTCGATCTTCGGCTTGAGATTGTGCGACTGATCGATCATGTATTCGATCTGCGGATACACCCCGCCGCGCTCCCAGGCATAGAAATGAATTTCGTGGAAAATGCGGAAAATTTGATACGGATCGATCGAGCCGAGCGTGAGGTCGTCATCGGCGTAACGGCGATCATTGAAGTGAAACCCGCCAAGCATGTTTTCATCGAGCAGCCAAGCGACGATTTGCTCAATGTTTTGTGAAAGATAGTGGTGCCCCGTATCAACCAGTACCTTCGCGCGGGGACCGGCGATTTTCGACATCATGTATGCCATGCCCCAATCCGCCAAATCCGTTTGATAAAAGGCCGGCTCGAAGGGTTTATACTCCACCAAGAGCACTTGGTCATTGTCTAGGCGATCGTGAGCCTTGCGGAGGGCATACTCAAAGCGATGCTTGCGGGCGCGGATCGAATCCTGACCTGGATAGTTTGTGCCATCGGCGAACCACAGTGATACCGCGCGGCTGTGCAGTTCCTTGCCGAGATCGATGCAATCACAAATGTGCTTCGTTGCCCGCTCGCGGATTTTTTCATCTGGATTTGCCACCGAGCCCAACTTGTATTCTTGATCTTGGAAAACGTTCGGATTGATCGAGCCGATGCGCACCCCGTGTTGCGCCGCCAAGGCTGCCACCTCCGATGCTTTGCTGAGATCAGGGAAATCCCACAGAACATGCGTTGCCACCTTGGGGCAGCATCCTGTCAGGCGATGCACCTGTCCCGCATCAGCGAGCTTGTCCCCCATATCAATCGCCGCCGCTGGTTGATGAAATTTTCCGAAACGCGTACCCGTATCAGCATAACCCCAAGAGGGCGTCTCAATGAAAAAGTGTTCCAGCGCGTGGTGAACTAGTGATGCAGTCGATGTCATGATGAAAAATCGTGCCATTGGCAGCACGAATCCGCATTATGATACGTTTCCTATGTTTGACAAGATGAAAATGTGCTAGAGACAGGATTCTCAGCTTATTTTTGCGATTTTATTTTTTTTTCTTGCAAAGGTCGAAATTACCGACTAAGCGAACATTGTCCTACGGCAGTTCTGCTGTAGTCGCTCCTTGGGTCTACTCGCTGTTGGCCTCGAGAGTGTTAATCAAAACAGCGTTTTTTTACTAAAGTTACTATTATGGATATCTATGTGGGCAACCTGCCCTTCTCCGCCACTGAGGAAGAAATTACCGACCTCTTCAGCCCCCACGGCACCGTGGAACGTGTGAAAATCGTCACGGATCGTGAAACAGGACGCCCTCGTGGCTTCGCGTTTGTAACAATGGCTGAAGTAGCCGGAGCAAATGCAGCGATTGCTGCACTCAACGACCAAGACTACCAAGGTCGCGCCCTGCGCATCAATGCAGCTGAAGCTCGCGAACCCCGCACTGGCGGTGGT
>Ga0209444_10000627_pt1 | contig 19438 bp, 19 predicted proteins | sample LauGreFaBDMM15DN_2_FD_188215 | JGI IMG/M metagenome (GOLD analysis project Ga0209444, IMG submission 188215) | Freshwater lake microbial communities from Lake Michigan, USA - Fa13.BD.MM15.DN (SPAdes) (version 2) | ecosystem: Environmental > Aquatic > Freshwater > Lake | place: Lake Michigan...
CCGTCGCCAAGGCGATGGCGTTCGCGAAACTTTCACAATCCGTAAGGTTTCTTACGGCGTTGGAGTAGAACGTACCTTCCCAGTTCACACACCAGTTATCGAAAAAATTGAACTAGTAAAGAAGGGCGATGTACGTCGCGCCAAGCTTTACTACCTACGCGACTTGCGCGGTAAGGCTGCCAAGATCCGCGAAAAGCGCGATGGCATTGAAGGTTATGGTGATGGAATTCTCTCAACTCCGGTTGCTGCAGTTATTGAAGTGTCCGAGCCATCTGCGATCGATGTGGTGGCAGAGGTTCCAGCTCAAGCCGCGACTGCAGATGTAGTGGTTGAAGCAGAGGCACCAGCTGCTGAAGTGGTGGCAGAGGTTCCAGCTGAAGCTGCGACTGCAGAAGTTGTGTCTGAAGCTGCAGCTGAAGACAAGCCTGCTGAATAAGTAACTTCTTTAAATGCCACGTAAGGGCTCGCTTTTACGCGAGTTTCCTATACTTGTAATAGTTGCGCTCGCAGTTTCTATTGTCATAAAAACCTTCTTAGTTCAATTCTTCTACATTCCTTCGGGGTCTATGGAGAACACGCTTCAGGTAAATGATCGCGTCGCAGTAAATAAAGTTCCATTTATCGGCAAATCAATCGAACGCGGTGATGTTGTGGTCTTTCGCGATCCTGATAATTGGCTACCTGAGCCGTACGAAGGTGACCAAAATAAGTATTTAGCCATGGCCAAAGATGCCCTAGTTGCCGTTGGAGTATTACCGAACCCAACTAAGCAATATCTAGTAAAACGCGTTATTGGCGTTGCTGGAGATAAAGTTGAATGTTGCTCAAAAGGTAAGAAGTTAATGATTAATGGCGTCGAAATAGATGAGCCATATATTTTTGCAGGAAATACTCCAAGTGATACCAATTTCAACGTAACTGTTCCGGCGGGAAAGATCTGGGTTATGGGCGATCACCGTGGCGCTAGCGCTGATTCACGCTTTCATCAAGATGATATAAATAACGGAATGGTTCCTACCTCTAAAATTACTGGAAAAGTTGTGGGAATAATCTGGCCGATTAAAAACTTAGACCTTGTCGATTCATATTCTTCTCTGAAATAAATTCTGCGGATTTAGCGTATGAAGGTCATTGAATCGCTACTAATTGATGCCGGAATCACTCCACTTGCAGGCGTTGATGAAGCAGGGCGTGGCGCATGTGCTGGACCTCTAGTAATCGCCTCAGTTGTATTGGCTGATCCCTTTGCACCAGAGCTATCTCAGGTTAGAGATTCAAAAGATGTATCAGAGGCAGAACGCGAAAAGTTATTTGACGTTGTAACTAGCGCCGCGCTAGCCGTGAGTGTGATCATCGTTCCGGCTGCAGAAGTAGATCAACGAGGCGTACACGCAGCAAATCTTGATGGTATGCGACGTGCGGTGCAAGGTTTAGCAATTACACCAAGCTATGTCTTGACTGATGGCTATGCCATTGAGGGTCTGGCGATTCCCAACGTTGCGGTTTGGAAAGGCGACCAGGTTGTAACTTGCATTAGCGCAGCCTCAATAATCGCAAAAGTTACTCGAGATCGGATTATGCGAGAGTTAGATTTACAATTTCCACAATATTCTTTTGCTAAACATAAGGGCTATATCACTAAAGTCCATACCGAATCCTTGCAAGCGCATGGCCCGTGCATAGAACATCGCCGCTCCTTTGCCAATATTGCAGCACTTCTTTAAAAATTACCCACATCTAAAGTAATTAGCTTCATCACCAGCAGTGGTGGGGCCTAGCCTGCGCGCTATGAAAAAAGAAGGACAGCACCGCGCACATCTAGCGCTCTTTTCGGTAATTGAAGGCGGTCAGGTCTATTGGAGTAATGAAGTAAGAGAATTTGGAGCACTCGATGTTTATGAGAGGCTCTTAAACGAAACATATGACCCCAAGAAATTTAACAACCTGATCAATAGAGCCAAGTCTGTTGACATCGATAGATTAGAGGTGCTGCTGGAGAAAGCTGGTGCAGTGTTCTTGACGCCGCATTCACCAGATTGGCCTGATGCGTTAAATGATTTAAACGCTATCCCAATCGGGTTAGTCGTTAAAGGTGATGTTGCTGCACTCTCTGATAGATCACTCGCCATCGTTGGAACTAGAAATCCCACTGCGTACGGGATCCGAATTGCAGGAGACTTTGCTGCTGGATTTGTTGATCGCGAGTGGAGCATCGTAAGTGGCGGTGCATACGGCATCGATTCGGCAGCCCATAAAGGTGCGTTAATTGCGGAAGGTCGCACGATTGCAGTTTTGGCGGCAGGAATAGATGTGGCCTATCCAGCAGGTAATGCGCGGCTCTTTGCCGAAATTGCAGAAAACGGTGCACTGGTATCTGAAGTTCTACCTGGAGCACACGCAATTCCTTCACGTTTTCTAACTCGCAATCGCCTTATCGCTGGGTTAGCACAAGCGACTTTGGTTGTGGAAGCCGCTTTTCGTTCTGGATCACTACGCACGGCACGCGATGCTGCAGAATTAATGCGCCCCGTAATGGCGATACCGGGTCCGATAACTGCTCCAACTTCTGAGGGCTGCCACCGATTAATTGGCGAACGTGCTGCGGAGATCGTTACATCAGTTGCAGATGCAGTGGAATTGATCTCATCCCTTTAGGCATGTTTTAGGCTTTAGGTAAAGAGTGCGCGAAGTGAGAGAATAAGCGCATGAGTGAATTCCGTTCTGGCTTCGTCGCAATTGTGGGGCGCCCAAATACTGGAAAATCGACTCTCATTAATGCCTTAGTTGGAAGCAAGATTTCGATTACATCTCCTCATCCAAATACCACGCGCCATGCGATCCGCGGCATAGTAAATCAGCCGACCTTTCAGGCGGTTCTTGTTGATACTCCCGGAATTCATAAGCCGAAAACGCTCTTAGGTCATCGCTTAAATGCGGTGGTTGGTGAAAGTTTAGATTCAGTCGATATCGTTTTAATGTGCTTGCCAGCTGATGAGACTTCGGGAGCAGGTGATATTTTCTTAGCGCAAGAGATTGCAAAACACCCCCGCGCTAAGAAGTTCGCACTCGTGACAAAGACAGATTTAATCTCCAAAGAGAAGTTAGCGTTGCGTCTTGTCGGTATCAACGCCTTAGCAAAAGGATTTACTTGGGATGAAATCGTCCCAGTTTCAGCAGCCATTCACTCACAAATTGAGTTACTAGCAGAACTAATCGGTAAAGTGCTGCCGATTGGTCCAGCCTTCTACCCTGAAGATATGACTAGTGATCAAGGTCAAGAGCAGTTGATCTGCGAGTTAATTCGTGAGGCTGCGATGCGTGATGCGCGTGAAGAGCTTCCACATTCAATTATGGTGACAATTGATGAGATGGCAGAGCGTGAGAAAACTGGCTCAAGACCATTCTTTGATATTCACGCAACGATTCATGTTGAGCGCGATTCCCAGACCGGCATCATCTTGGGACATCAAGGTGAACGCTTGAAAGATATTGGAATGCGAGCACGCGCTGATATCGAACGTGAACTAGGTGCACGCATTTTCTTAGGGTTGCACGTTAAAGTTTCTAAGGAATGGCAACGCGATCCGAAACTTTTGCAGCGTTTAGGCTTTGGCGAAAGTTAATTTAAGCATTTACTTTCCGGCTGGCTAAAAATGAACCGATTAAAACCAGTGGTAGCCCAACAATAATTCCGATTGTGAGCGGCTCGCTGAGTATCAAGACGCCTAGTACAACGGCAAAGGCGGTATTCATATAAGTAACCAAAGAAGCGCGAGTTGGCCCAATCTCTGCCATGACTGTGAAGAAAACCGCGAAGGCGATACCGGTTGAGAAAATACCTAGGGCGATTACAGAATAAGTCGCGCTGAGGCTAATTTTATGATCTGGCCAGAGCAAGAAGAGCGCTGGCGAATAGAAGAGAGCGGTCATTGCCATCGCGATCGCATTAATTGCAACGCCTGAGACGCCGGGCATCTTGCGAGTTATATAGATAACGGCATAGGCATATCCGACCGAAGCGCCAAGCATCATAAAGATTGCAATCGGATCCGATGAACCAGTAAAACTCTCGATTCCCACAAGTAAGAAAACACCGAGAAATCCAATAGCCATTCCAAATAAGCGGCGTGGGTGCCAGACTGATTTATCTCCGTACATTGAAGCGATTATCGTAGAAAAGATTGGAACTGAAGCAACTAGCAATCCAGCAAGGCCAGATGAGATTGATTGCTCCGCGGTGCCGATTAAAATCCAGGGGATTACCATTTCAAAGAGTGCGTAGACCGCGATGTATTTCCAACCTTTAATCGCAACAAAGAGTGATTTATCGTAAATGGATATCGGAATAAGAATTAGCGCGCCAATGAAGACACGTATAAAGACAACGATCGCCGGTGAGAAGCCATTATCAGGATCAACCGCAACACGTATGAAGAGATATGGGATACCCCAAAGAAAACCGGCAAGGAGAAAGAGAATTAAATTACGCCGGGACATTGCGCAATAGTAACCTGAAAGCGCTGATATCCCTCATTGGTATTATTTTTTGGTTTTACTTGCCATTTCTTCTGCTGCGAAGTCAAGTGCCAGGTGCGATGAAGGCGTAGCCGCAACGTTTGCAAAGAAACCATGAATCATTCCGGGGAATTCACGATAGATAACTTCTGCGCCATCGCTTTTCAGTTTTTCGCAGTAATTCTCGGAATCGCTCACCAACGGGTCGTATTGCGCGGTGATCACTAGTGATGGTGCAACTCCGGCCAAGCTTTTAGCGCGCATGGGCGCAGCATAGGGATTGTCATCGTGCTGATTTCCTTGCAGATAGTGTTCCCAGAACCATTCCATCGCCTGAGTGCTTAAACCAAAATCTGTGGCGAATTCGCGATATGACTTTGTCGTAAAATCGCGAGCAATGCACGGATAGACAAGTAATTGATAGCGCAGTTCGATTGCTTCATCTCGTGCCTTTATCGCAACAGCGGCAGCCAAATTTCCACCGGCGCTATCTCCACCAACTCCAACACGATTTGGATCGATTCCTAGCTCTTGCCCGTGTGCTTTGACCCAGAGCAAAGTGGCATAACAATCATCAAAGGGGATCGGGAAGGGATGCTCTGGTGCTTTTTGGTAGTTAACGGCAATTATTACCGAACCACTTTGATTCGCTAGGCGATGTAATGCGGCATCATAAATATCAATGAAGCCCATTACCCACCCTCCTCCGTGATAGAAGATTAAGGCAGGTGCGTTCTGATCTTCGTTGGGACGATAGATTCGAATTGGAAGATCAGCAGTTGGACCAGGAATGAATCGATTAACAACTGAATGAATAGGTTCTGGTTTGCCAGTAACTGCAACTCGGCCTTGGGTTAACTCGCGAATTACCGATAATGGCGCTTCCCACACCTGCGGTAGTCCGGCGGCTTTCTGATCTGCAAGTTGTTTAATTATTTCTGGGGCGAGTGACATTATTTGGTGACTCCCTACTATTTCCAGTTTTGGGTTTGATCACGCAAGGTGCGATAACGCATTACAACAGATGGCGTTGCAACAGCAGATACTTTTTCAATCTTTCCTAAATCCCACAATGGGGCGGTATCTCCACCAAGTAAAGCCCAAGCAGCTTGGCGAGCTGCGCCATTTGCTACATATTCACCAGCGGGTGGAAGTAAAACTTCGCGACCAAAGAGGGCGGCAGCAATTTGTGAAACTGCTGGATTCTTTGCTGCTCCACCAATCAAGATTATGCGCTTAACACTTACTCCCAATTTTTCCAGAGCATCAACTGCATCTACTAAACCACAGAGCATTCCCTCCACCATAGCGCGGGCAATATCTGCAGGATTAGAGTTATTTAAATTCATTCCACTAAATACACCGGTTGCACTTGGGCGATTAGGTGTTCGCTCGCCTTCAAAGTAAGGAAGCAGTGATAATCCATTTGCACCTGGCGCTGCTGACAAGGCAAGTGCGCCAACTTCATCGTGAGACTTTCCAAGTATGCGTGTTGCCGCATCCAAGATGCGCGCTGCATTAAGTGTGCATACCAACGGCAAGAACCGGCCTGTGGCATCTGCAAAGCCAGCAACTGCGCCAGATGAATCGTGAGTTGGCGTCTCTGATACTGCAAATGCGGTTCCGCTGGTTCCGAGCGAGACAACAACATCGCCTGGTTGGGCTTGAATACCAAGAGCGGCGGCAGCGTTATCTCCCGCACCAGGTGCGATCTTTACTCCACTCGGTGTTGTGCCACCAAAATCTGCCGGATTAATTATTTTTGGCAGGCTAATCTCGCGATCAGTGCGCAGCGCTTTCGCCAAAATGTCGCGGCGATATTTTGAAGTTGTTGGATCAAAGTAACCAGTTCCAGATGCTTCGCTACGATCTGAAAATAATTTGCTGAAATCTTTCGCTTCATTTGGAGTGTGCTGCAACTGCCAAGATAGCCAATCGTGGGGAAGTGCAACGCCGGCAACTTTTGCCGCGTTATCTTTTTCAGCATCTGCCAGCCAACGCAACTTTGTGGCGGTAAAGGAGGCAACCAGCACGGAACCAACTTGCTTTGCCATTTCTGCTGGGCCACCAATTTCAGAATTTAAAGCATCTGCCGCAGCTGCTGATCGCGTGTCATTCCAAAGCAGCGCGTCACGGATTACTGCACCCTTTTCATCCAAGGCGACCATGCCGTGTTGTTGTCCGCCAATTGAGATCGCTTCCACATCAGCGAGTCCGCCAGCATCTTTGATCGCAGTATCTAGCGCACTTATCCAAAGCGCCGGATTTACTTCAGTACCATCAGGGTGGATAGCGCGGCCTTCGCGCAATAATTCACCCGAGGCTGCATCACGAATTACCACTTTGCAGGATTGTGTTGAGGAATCCACGCCCGCGATGAGTTTTCGATTAGCCATGGGGCAAGGCTAGACTGTGCCTGTCAACGTTGACTACTTTTTGATCTTTATATCCTCCTAAGATCCTAGATTTAACAACTTTTGAACTGGAGTTTTTCATGCGTATTGGCGTCCTTACAGGTGGCGGAGATTGCCCTGGTCTAAATGCGGTTATCCGCGCGGTAGTTCGTAAAGGTGTAAAGGAATATGGCCACGAGTTCGTTGGCTTCCGTGATGGCTGGAAAGGCCCACTTGAGAATTACACAATGGAACTTACTCTGGAGTCCACCCGCGGCATCTTGCCTCGCGGCGGAACAATTTTAGGTTCATCACGCACCAATCCTTTTAAAATTGAAAATGGCGTTGAGCGCATCAAACAGAACCTGGCTGATCAAGGTATCGATGCGCTGATCGCTATCGGTGGCGAAGATACTCTCGGTGTGGCCACAAAATTAGATTCACTTGGCGTAAAGGTAATTGGCGTTCCAAAGACAATCGATAACGATCTAAATAACACTGATTACACATTTGGTTTTGATACATCTGTAAATATCGCAGTTGAAGCGATTGATCGTTTACATACAACTGCAGAATCGCATCATCGCGCACTTGTTGTTGAAGTTATGGGCCGACATGCTGGCTGGATCGCACTTCACTCAGGTATGGCAGGCGGAGCAACTTGTATCTTGATCCCAGAAGTTAAATTCTCAGTAGATAAAGTCTGCGAATGGGTTCAATCACGTTTCAAGGATGGTTTTGCACCGATCATTGTTATCGCCGAAGGTGCGATCCCACAAGATGGCGACATGATTACTAAAGATTCAGAGTTAGATGCATTCGGTCACGTCAAGCTATCTGGAATCGGCGAATGGTTATCTAAGCAAATCGAAGACAAGACAGGTCGAGAAGCTCGCACATCTGTACTAGGCCATATCCAACGCGGCGGCACACCAACAGCATTTGACCGCGTTCTTGCTACTCGCTTTGGAATACAAGCGATCACTGCCGCATCTGAAGGAGATTGGGGCAAGATGGTTGCTCTGCATGGCACCGATATCGTTCGCGTGCCGCTGGCCAGCGCAACAGAGAAGTTAAAGACTGTACCGATTGAGCGTTACAAGGAGTCAGAGATCTTCTTCGGATAATTCTCACCCGAGAAAGTATCTGATCAAACTACTCTTAATCCCATGACTACTTCATCCCCGAGTTCATTAGATAACCTCTTCACCCCCGGGCTGGTTGCGGCGCAACAACCGCAATGGCCAGGTGGTGTTGATGGTGAGCCGGTAAAGAAGGCGGTCGCTGAGTTAAAGTCTTTCCCACCGCTGGTTTTTGCTGGTGAATGTGATGATCTAAAAGCAAAAATTGCAGAAGCCGCAGCAGGTCGCGCCTTTTGGTTACAAGGCGGAGATTGCGCAGAAACTTTTGCGGCAGCCACAGCTGATTCAATTCGCAATCGCATTAAAACGATTCTGCAAATGGCCGCCGTCTTGCAGTATCACTCCAGTCTGCCAGTAGTTAAAGTTGGCCGAATGGCTGGGCAATTTGCTAAGCCACGTTCGAATGACCTGGAAACTCGCGGTGATGTAACTCTTCCGGCCTACCGTGGCGATGCTGTAAATGATCTGGAATTCACTGAAGCATCTCGCACGCCCGATCCAAACCGCATGGTCCGGGTTTACAACACATCAGCGGCAACTCTCAACTTAGTTCGCGCATTTACTCAAGGTGGATTCGCTGATCTGCGCCAGGTGCATGAATGGAACAAGGGCTTTATCCGCGATTCATCTGTTGGCGATAGATACGAACAAATGGCACGCGAAATTGGACGCGCTCTCGACTTTATGAAATCTGCTGGCGTTAATCCTGATTCATTTAAGTCTGTTGATTTCTACTCTAGCCATGAAGCTTTGATTATGGAGTACGAGAAGGCGCTTACTCGCATAGATTCACGTACTCAACTTCCATACGATGTTTCTGCGCACTTTTTATGGATTGGTGAGAGAACTCGTCAATTAGATGGTGCCCATATTGATTTTGCCTCTAAGGTGCGCAATCCAATCGGCGTAAAACTTGGCCCTAAATCCACAGTTGATGATGCTCTGCGTTTGATTGATCGTTTAGATCCAAATCGTGAACCAGGTCGCTTAACTTTTATTACTCGCATGGGCGCTGGAAAAATTCGCGAGGCGCTTCCCGCACTCGTTGATGGTGTTACAAAATCTGGAGCACAAGTTCTCTGGGTCTGTGATCCAATGCACGGCAATACCTTTGAGGCAGCAACTGGTTATAAGACGCGACGCTTTGATGATGTTATGGATGAAGTTAAGGGATTCTTCGAAGTTCACAAAGGCTTGGGCACCCATCCGGGCGGAATCCATATTGAATTAACTGGCGATGATGTTACCGAATGCCTGGGTGGTGGAGAACAGATCTCGGAAAGTGATTTAGCCAGCCGCTATGAAAGCGCCTGCGACCCACGTCTTAATCACTCGCAATCCCTAGAGCTTGCATTTTTAGTTGCCGAAATGCTGCGTGATCGCTAATTTAGCGCACGTGCCACTGCAGATATCGCAATTCAAATCTCCAATTGGGGTTTTAAATTTAATTGCCGATGAACAAATTCTGCTGGGTTTAAATATTTCGAGTATCAAAGCGCTTAAAGAAGGCGTAGATGAAGTCGATTACGCAAAAGGCTTTAGAGAAGTTTCTAAGATTGCGGTGATCTCAGATTTACTAAGTGATTACTTTGCCGGCGATATTGATGCGATAAATGGGATTGTGGTTCGCCAACCAGGTGCGCAATTTTCACAAGCAGCCTGGAAAGCTATGCGAAAAGTTAAAGCTGGTAAAACGCTTTCTTATGCCGATCTCGCAGATCGTGCCGGTTCAGAGGCTGCTGTACGTGCTGCAGGATCTGCCTGTGCAAAGAATGCTATTGCGCTCGTTGTTCCGTGTCATCGCATCGTCAAAACTGGGGGAGCGCTCGGCAACTACGCTTATGGCCTAAGCAAGAAAGAGTGGTTACTACGCCACGAGGGCGCGCTTTAAAATTTCTATCGCCGCTTTACATTGCTCATCATCAAAATCTAAGTGAGTTACTAGGCGTGCATATTTTGGTCCAAGTGCGCTAATCCAAAGTCCGGCTTCTTTGCAGCGAGCAGCAAATTCGGCGGCAGTAAATGGCGCATTTGCCAGATCTAACCCAACAATATTGGTTTCAACTAGCGCAGGATCAAGGAAAGATTTATCCACACTGGCGATGGCAACTGCCAACTCTTTCGCGCGGCGGTGGTCTTCGGATAAGCGAGCAATATTGTTATCGAGTGCGTAGTGTGCAGCACCTGCCAATAAGCCAACTTGGCGCATCCCTGCCCCGTAACGCTTACGCCAGATGCGCGCTTTCGTTACTCGTTCTTTATCACCGAGCATGATTGAACCAATTGGAGCACCCAGCCCCTTAGATAGGCAGACGCTTATGGTGTCAAAATATTTTCCGTACTCATCTAAGGCCACACCACTTGCCACATGTGCATTCCAAATTCGCGCCCCATCTAGATGTAGGGCTAGACCTAACTCATCTGCGCCTTTACGAAGCGCTTTAATTTCCTCCATTGGTTGCACGGTTCCGCCGCCAAAGTTATGGGTATTTTCAACAGCGATCGCGGTAGTAGAAACTAGATATGGACCAGAGTTTGGGCGGGCTAGATCAAGCGCATCTTGGGCGATAAGCAGCCCGTTTTTCGCCGGCCAAGTGCGAGTTGTAATACCGCTAAATACCGCAGCTGCTCCAAGTTCAGCGCGCACGATATGGGAATTAGATTCGGCTAGCAGCTCTTCACCAGGTGCTACCAGCATCCGTATCGCCAATTGATTTGCGAGTGAACCGGTAGGTGTAAAGACTCCTGACTCCTTGCCAAAGATTGCAGCAACTCGTTCTTCAAGTGAATTTACAGTTGGATCATCGCCATAGACATCATCGCCGACTGGCGCTTGCGCCATCGCCTCACGCATCGCCTGCGAAGGACGAGTTACGGTGTCAGAACGTAAGTCGATTGGCGTCATCATTGGAACAGCCTCTCACGCTTCTTTCATGACTATCAAATACATGGCGAGCACGACCATAGCGCCACCAATTGCGACTTGTAGCGTCAGAGATTCTCCGCCAAATAAGAGGGCAAAGAGCGCGGCAAAGACGACTTCCATCGTCAAAATAACGGCGACTTTGGTGGAGCTCATATGTGCTTGTGACCAAGTTTGAACGATAAAGGCAACCGCAGTGCAGATCACCGCAGTAAATACCACAACGCCCCAAACACCGGCGTCGGTAGGCTTTTCATAGCCTTGACCAATTGAGATAAATCCAGTTAGCAACGCACAAATTGTTAACTGCACAATGGTGAGAGCATAAGCATCTAACCCAAAACTCCATTTACTCAAGGCAACTATGTGCGCAGCGAAAGCGATTGCGCTCACAAAAACTAGCGCTTCACCAACTCCGACTGACCAACCGCGTAAAGAGAGAAGAGCTAAACCAACAGTTGCTAGCACAACGCAGAACCAGGTAAATGCTCTGATTCTCTCTTTAAGAAAGAGGGCAGCGATTAGGGGAGTAAGTACAACGTAAAGACCAGTAACAAAGCCAGTTATCGCAGCGCCGGTGCGCGCCAGACCTAAAGTTTGAAATATATAACCTGTACCAAGAAAGAGACCAGCGAGGGAGCCTTTGAGCAGCAACTCTTTATTTATCTTCCGCAGAACACTTGGACGGATCAAAATCATTACAACTACAGCCACAACAAATCGAGTAGCTAAAAAACTATTTACTGATTGCCGCTCGATCGCCGGTTTCATTAATACAAATGCGCCGCCCCATGAGGCAGAGACAGCAAGTAAGGCCCAAGGAGCGAGTTTTAATTGCAGTTGATGGCGAGCGTTCATCCACGTAAACCTTTTAGTAACGCAACCTCTTTACCGTGCTCTGGCTCCATACCTGGCGTCTCCAAAATAAGTGGCGCGTTCTTAACTGCAGGATGCTTGAGTAGCTCTTTAAATGGATCAACTCCGATAAAGCCATCACCGATGTTTTGGTGGCGATCTTTAAGTGCGCCACAAACATCCATTGAATCATTTGCGTGGATCAATTGAATGCGCTCGGCTCCGGCAACTTCCACCAAGAGATCTAGCGTCTCTTTCATGCCACCCTTTTTAGCGATGTCATGTCCTGCTGCAAAGACGTGGCAGGTATCTAAACAGATACCTACTTTTGGGTGATACTCCAGCGCCTTCAGGTAATTCTCTAAATCTTCTAACCGCTTTACCAGTGACTGTCCTTGTCCAGCAGTTGGTTCTAGCAGCAGCATCGGGGCATCATCGGTTAGCGCGTTAAGCATTGGCATCATCCCTTTATGGATCTGCTTCCAAGCCTTATCAATAAAATCCTCGTTAACTGCAGAACCGGTGTGAATCACAACTCCAAGGGCCCCAATTTCTTTACCGCGCTTAAGTGAAAATTCAGTTGAGGCAAGTGAATTTAAATAGGTACCTTCAGTGGGAGAACCTAAATTGATTAAGAAAGGTGCGTGGACATAAGTTTCGATATCTAACGCGGCAGCTTTCTCGCGAAAGAGCTCATCTGCTTCGTGATTTGTCTCAGGCATCGCCCAACCACGTGGGTTGGAGGTAAATACCTGTATTGCTTCAGCGCCGATAGTTTCGGCGTAGGCGATAGCGCGCTTGGCCATACCTCCAGAAGTTGGCGTATGTGCGCCGATACGCGGTGAGGTTTTAGGCATTTGCTTACCCTACAGTGATAGTTACCGTACTGCCTCGTTTGACCTTAGCGCCGACCTTAGGCGAGATATTTATTACTCGCTTCACCTTCTTTGCACCAATCTTCTTCACCACTACTTTAAGTTCGAGATCGCTAAGTGAAGCGCGTGCCTCTTCTTCAGTTGAATTAAAGACATTAGGGATAGCGACGTATTGCGACCCCTTGGAAATAGTCAAGGTAATCTTTGTGCCTTTTTCTAGCGGTGCACCGCCTGAAGGAAGTTGAGAAATAACCTCTCCGGGATCTTTTTCGCTGTATTGAGAAACTGTATCTACATCAAATCCGGCTTCAGTTAACTCGTTGAGGGCTTGATCGGCAGACTTACCAACATAGGAAGCAACATCAAAAGTCTCTACCCCTTTGCTAATTAGCAGATCGATAGTCGCATCGCGCTTTACCTTCTCGCCCGCAGCAGGAGAAGTTGAAATCACAAAACCTTTGGGGGTCTTCTCGTTAAATACTTCTTTCAACTCGCCAACTTTTACCGGGTATTTCGCTAGTGAATTAACGGCTGCTTCAGGAGTTAAGCCAACTAGCGATGGAATTTCATAACGTTCTGGACCTTTTGAGATAACTGCCTTTACTGCGCCACCAGGATCAAGTTTGCCTCCACCTGAAGGATCTGATTCGATAATTTTTCCTGTTGAAATATCTTCGTCAAATCTCTTTTCGGAGATTACTAGTGTTAGTCCAAGTGGGCCGAGCGCTTTATTCGCTTCCTTTTCAGTAGCGCCGACAATGGATGGCACCACAACTTTAGAACCCGGGCCAACCAGGGCATACCAACCAACAACTCCCAACGTGACTGCTAACCCAGCCGCTATATAGCGATTACGGCGAACGCGCTTACTGATCTTCTTTTTCTTACGCAGTTGAGCGGTCGTCTCTTTACTTTGTGGCTTCTTATTTTCTCCGGTATTTTCCATTTTCTTTAGAGCCACAGTTTTTTCCTTTTCGATTCGCGCCCGTTCCCGGCGAGATGGTTTCTGCGATGCCGGGCGCATCGGAGCAATAGGTATATCTAACTCCAGACTTAACTGTTTCTGTGTTGGATCTAGCGCTTGAGAAATTGTGGTGAGCACTTGATGGAATTCAGCGCCATTGCTAGGGCGGGCATCGGGGTCTGAGTTAGTCGCACGATAAATTAGTTGGTCTAATTCCGGTGGAATCCCACTGCGCTTGGTGCTCATTAGCGGAACGCGTTCATTGACATGCATATATGCAATTTGAATTGGTTCTTCACCGGCATATGGTTTTTCACCTGTAAATATTTCAAAAGCGGTAATTCCTGCTGAATACACATCACTGCGCGAATCGGCTATACCGCGCTGTACTTGTTCGGGGGAGAGGTAGGAGACGCTCCCTAAAACAATGCTCGATTCGGCGGTCATCGTCGTTCCAAGAAGTGGACCTTTAGCCAATCCGAAATCAGCTATCTTAATTCTGCCTTCTTTAGAGATAAGAATATTGTCAGGCTTAATGTCGCGATGAACGATCCCGACCTTATGCGCAGCAGCTAAAGCACTTAACACCGGTAGCAAGAATTTAATCCCATCGGCAACTGTCAACGCACCTTGTTCATTTAAATATTCACGCAGAGTATGGCCTTCGACCAGCTCCATGACTAAAAAGACTGCTGGACTGCCATTCTGATTCCACCCCTGATCCTGAACCGAGACAATATTAGGATGCGATAAGGCAGCAGAAGCTTTAGCTTCGCGGATAAAGCGTTCTACAAATTGCTCATCTTGCGCTAAGTGCGGATGCATAATTTTTACAGCAACTTTACGATCAAGGCGAGTATCTAGCGCTTCATAAATTGTGGCCATACCACCGGCTGCCATCTGACGGATGAGTTGATAGCGCCCATCAATTAGCTCGCCAGTTAGGTCAGACATATCTACAATTTTATGTAGTTAGTATGAAATCTGCCTTTTCACGCGTTGAGTGTTGGGAGAAATATTTCTGCTGTGTGCCAAGCCACCTTTTCATTTCTTCTGCGACTTGCGCTCCATCACGATCAATAACTCGTTTCACGCCAATTTCTGGCTCGATATCTATCCAGATCAAAGCCGCTAAATCATCTTGCAGCTCTTTATCACCACTTCCAACGCCTTCCAGAATCAGCAAATCTGCTGGTGCTAGTGGCTCACTCTCTTCGAAAGAAGAGGTAGTCCAGTTATATTTCTTGAATTTGGCTGGTCTATTTCCTTTATGTTGATCAGTTAAATAAAGCAAAACCTTTGTTAAATCCTCACCGAGTGCGTTATCCCAACCATCGTATAAATCATCCATATGGAAGACATTGACAGACATTTGCAGCGATAGCGCCAAATAAATTTCGTGCGCCAAAGTAGTTTTACCGGCGCCGGCTGGCCCATCAATTGCAATGATGGGCGAATTCCGTTCCTTACATAGATCGGATAGCGCTGCGATGAGATCCATACCATTTACTCCATCCAATAGCTGCTAAAGCGGTAAATGCAGCATAGAGCAGAGATGTGAAGGGCAGATCTTGTGAAGCGTAGAGGGCGACATAACCAGCATCGACAATTAACCACAGAACCCAAGTCTCATACTTTTCGTAGACCATCAGAATCTGAGCGCTTAAACTTCCAAAGAATAGAATTGCATCAGCGTAAGTGGATGCAGCACCCATTGATTTTAAAACCGGTGCTAGCGCCAAAGTCGCAACAATAACTGCGGCGACTATAAATATTCGATGCTTATTCTTCAGCGCCCCTGGTCGTGCACCCGTTGGCTCCCAACCAAACCACCCCAGAATTGCTGCCACGATAAAGACTATTTGCAAGGCGGCGCTGGCGTAGAGCTCCCATTGAATAAAGAGAACTCCGTATAGAACTGAACTCGCTGCCCACCAAGGCCAAGTCACTCGCTTACCCGTAATTCCAAGTGCCACACCAATAAAGGAAGCCAGCACTGCAATAAATTCTAGATATGAAAGATCGTAACCGAGAATGGATACTAAAGTTCCAGAGAGAAAGTTCCAGAGAGATGTCATTGATAGTCCTTTCCGCATCCGCATTACCGGATGGGTCAAGCGGTCGATCTGAATTTCAGATCCTCTCAGCCGTGTGAGCGGCTCCCGCGTGCCAAACTTTAGCCGATACGAGCCAAAACTGCCCCTACATACGCCTGACCTGCAACTCGTGCACGGCGAGCAGTAGAAGTCCTTGCTCGTTTATTGAATATGTCGTAGCCCATTTTTTCTACCTCATCAACGATTCCGCAGTACAACTCACTTGCCGCGCGGATACAAGGCCGGCTGGTCTTATCCAATAGCGCGATGCCTGGCTCTGCCGCCTTTTGTAATTGCCTGACTCGGGATATTTGAAACTTTAAAGCGCTAATTATTTCGGGGGTCAACTTGCGGGCATATAGCATTTCAGGAGTCACGCCATGTTCTGCCAATTCATCAAGGGGTAGATAAATACGGCCACGGTCTAGATCTTCGGCAACATCGCGGATGAAGTTAGCTAATTGAAAAGCGACACCTAGATCTTTAGCGGCAGCTAACGAATTAACGGTATCGCCTCCCAAAATTGGCACCATTTCTAAGCCAATTACCGCTGCCGAGCCGTATACGTATTCATATAGATCTTCGTAAGTCTTATATCGCGTAATTGTCAGATCCATCTCCATCGAGTGTAGAAAATCTATAAAGTGTTGATGCGGAATTGCAAAGCGTTGCACTGTATCAATTAGCGCCTTACCAACTGCATCACTGGTAGTCCCAGATTTAAGTCCTGCTAAAACTTCTGAACTCCAATTGCTTAGCACCTCTGCTTTCTCAGCAGGCGTCAACGTTGAAGATAGGTCATCAACGATTTCATCGGCATATCGCGCAAAACCATACAAGGCGTGAACAAATGGACGCTTGGCAGCAGGAAGCAGCAAGGTTGCCAGATAATAGGTCTTACCGTGGAGTGAATTTAAACGCTTGCACTCTTCATAAGATGCGCGCAGTTGCGGATCATAAATTCCGGCAGCGTTTAATTCATTCACTTACTTAACCGGACCCACGATTCGCTCCGCCGCCAGACGACCAGAGATCAGAACCATTGGAACGCCAACGCCAGGTTGTGTACCGGAACCGGCAAAGACCACATTCTCAAAACCTGCCGCAATATTCTTTGGGCGGAAAGGGCCTGTCTGAAAGAAGGTATGTGCACTTGCAAAAGGTGCGCCACGTTCCATGCCTTGGTCCTGCCAATCAAGAGGTGTGGTCATAACTTCAGTTTCGATAGCGTCACCAAAGCCCGTGTATCCGCGATCTTCGAGCGTCTTAATCATGTGATCGCGATATGGACGAGCTTGCGTCTTCCAATCAATATCGGCGGATAAATTTGGCGTTGGGAAGAGAACGTAATAATTCTCTTTGCCCGCCGGCGCAAGTGATGGATCATCTTTGGTCGGAATTGTTACTAGGACAGAAGGATCGGTCATCAAGGTCTTCTTCTTGATTAATTCATCGAATACGCCATCCCAAGATTCTCCGAAGTGGATGTTGTGGTGGGCAACGTGATCGTATTTCTTGGAAGAGCCGACCAATAGCGTCGCACACGATGGTGAGTACTTAAGGCGTTTCACCGAAAGTGGCGTCTTACCTAATAGTTCGCGCCACACAACCGGCAGATCTGGATTCATTACAACAACATCGCATTCAATGCGTTCGCCGGTGTTGGTGATTACCGCCTTGGCTCGCCCATTTGCAATATCCAATTTGGTCACCGTTGTGTTGTATTTAAAAGTCACGCCGTGCTTTTGCGCTGCCGCAGCAAGGGCGCGCGGTACTGCGTGCATTCCACCCTTAGGAAAGAAAACTCCGTTAACTGAATCCATATAGGCGATTACCGCATAAATTGCCAAGGCTTGCTGTGGGCTAACGCCGGCATACATCGCCTGAAATGAGTAAACCTTTTGTAGGCGAGGGTCTTTTAAGAATTGATTTACTTTAGGGGAGAGTCTTCTAAATCCGCCAAGGGCAATCAAACGTGCCAAGTTGGGGGTGAGCAAGTTAAATGGTGAATCAATATTGCGATCGATAAAATCGTTCATCTCGTACTTGTATAACTTAGTTACAAATTCGACGTATCTGCGATAACCCAGCGCTTCTTCGGCGCTTACCGTGCGGCGGATCTCTTCTTCCATCTCGGCGGTATTGGCATGCACATCAATTTGCGAGCCATCGTGGTAAAAAGCGCGATAGAGCGGTTTTAGCGGTGAGAGTTCGAGCCAATCTTTCATATCTTCGCCGACGCAACTAAATGCATCTTGAATAAGGGAAGGCATTGTCAGAACAGATGGTCCAGTATCAAATGAGAAGCCATCTTTTTCTAGTAAACCGTTGCGACCGCCCGGAACACTCTCGCGCTCGATGACCGTGACTTTGCGTCCTGCACCCGCTAAACGAAGTGCGGCACTTAAACCAGCAAGCCCTGCACCGACTACGACAACGTGATCGGTGGGACCTTTTACTCTGGCAGACATTTAATGGCTCCTACGGATTGCGCTAGTTGCAAGTTCAATAAGTAACTCGCGGGCTGAAGGTGCAATTTCATCAGAGTTTGCGGCAGTTAGCGCGTTGGAAAGTAGGCCATCGATGAGATCTTCGACATGTTTAACAGCACCCGTTGCGGTAATTAAGGCGCGAACCTCATCAATTTGATCAGAAGTTAGATCCTCACGACCTAGGGCTGCGGAGATTTTGGCTTTGGTGGCCTGATCTGCGCGTTCAAAGGCCATCGCCATCAGCACAGTGCGTTTGCCTTCGCGAAGATCATCACCAGCTGGCTTGCCGGTGACCGATGGATCACCAAAGATTCCGAGCATGTCATCGCGTAATTGAAAGGCTTCACCGAGCGGTAGACCATATGCACTCAAAATATTTATAAGATCTTTGCGCTTTGTCGGATCTGTGATTGCCAGCGCTACACCCAAATGCAGTGGGCGTTCGATTGTGTACTTTCCAGATTTGTAACGTGCGATACGAAGCGAGCGATCTACACTTGGGGATTTCTCGCCAGCTTCACGCACATCTAAATATTGACCAGCCATTAGCTCAATGCGCATCTCATCGTGTACCGAAAGTGCAGATAGCAGCGCATCGCTGGCAACGCCAGATGTGTGAAGTAAATGATCTGACCAAACTAGTGCGAGGTCACCGAGTAATACCGCCGCAGATTCACCGAATTGATCGGCAAGGCCAGCCATAGCTTCGGTTTGATGTAAATTTTCAAAGTGGCGATGAATTGCTGGTTTGCCGCGTCTAGTGTCGGAGCGATCCATCAGATCATCATGAATTAGCGCGCACGCTTGCAATAATTCAAGGCTAGTAAAAGCGCGAATATCTTCCGCGGTAGGTTTCGCACCGGTTGCGCTGAACCCGGCATAGGCAAAGAGGGGACGTAGACGTTTGCCACCTTCAAGAAGAAATGACTCAAGGGCATCGCAGACTGGGATTAATTCAGAACCGATCGCACCAAGGTATTCGCGTTGTAACGCTAGATAAGAGGTGAGTTCGCTCTGAACCTGCTCACGTATCTCAAGGAGCGTGCCACGCGCATCGTTAACCACGGCGCAACGGTACCCTGACCGCATGGAGATGCGCATGACACGGGTCGGGGAAGCGGTGACATACTCCTTTGAATTCTTCCCACCTAAGGATCAAGAGGGCGAAACTCGCCTCTGGAGC
>Ga0209444_10000629_pt1 | contig 19422 bp, 14 predicted proteins | sample LauGreFaBDMM15DN_2_FD_188215 | JGI IMG/M metagenome (GOLD analysis project Ga0209444, IMG submission 188215) | Freshwater lake microbial communities from Lake Michigan, USA - Fa13.BD.MM15.DN (SPAdes) (version 2) | ecosystem: Environmental > Aquatic > Freshwater > Lake | place: Lake Michigan...
AAACTTCATAGATTTCTCCAGTTGGAAGTTTGACATGACGAATATAGATGCCTTCTGTCGTTTTTTTCATTACACCTTGTTGATTGAATGAACCGTCAAAATTTTCTTTCAAACGATAACTCGTTTGAACATCATCAAAAACATCTACAATCATTTTTCCGCTAACTACCCTTTTGCCGTAACGATAATAACCATCTGGCTTATCTATTTTTAATGGCATTTTCACATAAAGCACGCCATCTTGACTGATTTTATCAATTTCTGGAATCTCGTTTTTTGTCCACCGAATTGTTTCGTTCTGCACATTCACAAATTCAAGTTCCACCATTTTGCCTTGTGCATTGGTATTGAAATAGTTAATACTTTGACAAGGCACCGAATCTTTGGTGCTTAATATATAGTAGTTTTGTGAGAGCAGAGCTGGGATTTTGAGCAGAATCAGAAAGGATATAACGGTATATTTCGACATGTTCAATGATTTAAAAGAACGTGAAATTACCAAAAAGTGTGTAGTTCGAAAATAAATAACAGAACTATTTTTTGTACTTCTTGATGTACAGGATAATGGCTCATTATGACATGAATTTCAAAACACAAAAAGTCCAATCACTTAGTGCCAAAATAAGCGCCAGTAGAAGAAAAAGCACAAAAGAATGACGTAAATCACATTGTTTAGAAGGAATAGATTCCGCGGTATAAACGTCCAAGATTTTGCTTTATACACAACAATAGTCCAATAAACGAAAGGGATCATCATGAATCCAAGGATATTAGGCACATAAGCTGAAAGACTGACAATCGCACTAAATCGATCTTCATAAGGTGCTTGAAAATAAAATATAGCTTGGTGTGTACACAAAATAAATCCATAATAACTCACCAAGAATCCACTTATAGAAAGAATTAGTTTAATGTAATTTCGAGCTTGTTTTTTTAAGATAAAACTGATGAAAAAATAACATGCTGAGCAAAACAATATGAAAGAGATAACAATCATTGTCCACATGATCCACACGGTGTTTTTTGTTGTTTTATAGGTGCCCAATTTTTCAAATTCAGCGTTTTTTGTGAACAAGGAATCAATGGAAAGAAGGTGGTCTCCTTTTTGCAATTCCTGCGATAAATCAAAGGTTTTATTCCGTCGATAATCATGGTAAAAATAAAGGTGGATTTTCCCATCATTCAAATTCCAAATCGATGTGAGCAAGGTTCCATCACCGATTTTTGGTCGACAAACATGCATGGAATCGGACAAGGATCGTAAAAAACGCAATGTTGTATCTTGTTTCAATTTTAACAATTCTACTCCTTTACGGTATCGATTTAGCTTAAGCGCTTCTTCTGAGGAGGTGATTGAAGGACAAAAATTGGATAAAACATACGAGTTCTTATAACCAATATGAGTGGAATAAGGTTCAACAATGAGGTATTTTCCAGATTTATCGATATAAATGAAAACGTCCTCCATAAAGGTAGATCGGTCGAATTGACGAACATACCTCTGAACTTCTTCAACGGTTCGACACGTATGCAATATATGTTTTAGAAAGTTTGTCTGATTTAAAATCGGAGGATGTTTCCCATCGGACTTCCGCGCTGGCGTATACGATGCAAGACGTGAAAAGGAAAGTCCAGCTTCATTCATTCCTGACTGCGGTGCAAATCCATTCGAACCATCATACCTTGAGCCCGTAAATGCCACTCCGAAAGCTAAGGTTCCTTTTTTAGTTTCAAACCAAATACGGGGTGTGGTCCGCCACGCGTCTTCGTTACATCCAACATAGGTACTACCGTCCAAGGTCAATTTGTACATGCTACAAGATTGACTCGATTCAGTTTTGAAAAGAAGTGCCAGTAAAAGGAATAAATAAATGTGCTTTTTTCTCACTTCAAATTTTTACTAAACGGACGTATGCTCCTAATTTACTAAATAAACCCCTGAATTCCTTTTTGAGAACGAACAAACAACATCAATTCATTCATTATTTGCTGATGCTGGACAAGAGTCGGGTGTTTATCGTAGCCCGCTGTATATGTTCCCTTATAGGAAAAAGAACGTACTTTGTTGTCGCCTATCATGCGTTGAATTTGGACAATTTTCTGAAGACTAGTGTTCAATTTTTCTTTGAACGTTCGATCCGCCATCGGACTTGTGCAGCAAATGAAATAACTACTTGGATATCGTTTACGAAGACGTCTTAAAAATCCGACATAATTTTTTACGTATTGATTCATCTCCTTCGCACCATCGTTTTGACCGAGAGTGATGAAAACAATTTGTGGTTTAACGCGAAATGGCCATTTTTCGTTCTCTTGATGAAAACCAGTTTGTTCATAGACATCCGGCATCGTGTGCTTTATGCCACAGCAACTGTGATTCATGCCAATTCCGGATACAGCACTTAAGATCCAATCAGCACGAAAGGAACGAGCCAGTCGAGCGCCATAACTACCATACGCATTGTGGTAGTCATACCATGATCCTTTTCCAAAAGAACAACTGGAAGAATCTGCCCCATTACCACAAGTGATGGAATCTCCGATAAACTCGAAAACAGGATTCTTGCGTTTTTTAACCCGCAATAATTGTTGACACTGAATTGCGCGTATTTTCATATATCCAACAGCGCTTTCGGTGTTCTTACAGATTAACACGTGGTGTTTCTTCTGCTTTTCAGTTGTAAACAAGGTGATGCGATTTACTTTTCCATTTAGCTTTATCCGCTTGGAATGTCCATCGACAACGAGTTGAATGTAATTATGCGTCTTTCCAAATTTCAGTTCATCTTCTATCGTAATAACGGCATCCTTTCCGATGCAATCAAATTCAAGGTAGGCCCCCGGCGCCCATGCCTTTGGAGCATGTTCATTCGAAAAATCAAAGCGTCCTACATAACGAATGCGTGCGTCATCTCCGTGAAATAAGTGCGTTTTCTCTTTGGATTGAAAATGATCCACCACATAAGACGACAAGGCAATAAAAAGGTAAAGAAGCGAGATTTTGAATAGTTTCATGCAAGTATCAACGACTATTTTTATCCCGCATTTTCATGAAAGGAACTTCAATCCACTGATACAAAACATAAGAGATGGAGATAGTGAAAATCCAAAATAACAGGTAATCAAGCATCCATCCCTCTCCTGCGACGAATTTACCAACACTATAGTTTCCATGGATGGTATGCTTGATGATGGCAATAGTCACCACATTCAAATTCACCAAATACAAGGAATAGGAAATGAGGCTAAAGAATGAAACCCATATCGTCCATTTGCCAAATCCTTTGCGTAGGTTGGACATAAACGGCAACATGAGAAATACCGCCAAGGACTTTAATGTTGGACACCAAATATTTGCGAAGGGACCATAGCTCTTGCCCATGTGAAATTTCGAATAATACAGTAAATACAAGCCAACAAAAACCAATAAAATGTTCCATTTCGCATTCCAAATTCTTGGATAATAGTGAGCGATGAATGCTGCTAACACACCAAACATAATGGAGTCTAAACGAGGAATCACCTGGTAATCGATGCCATAGGTTAGAAATTTCTTAAACAATTTGATTTGATATGGATTCGGATTTTCTGAGATTCCGTAAGAGTGATACAAGTAATATCGGTAGTATGTAATCGCTCCTAACAATCCAAGGGAAACAAATAGAATGGTCCATTTCGTCGAAGATTTGAAAAGCATGAGCGCCAAAAATAGGATCAAAGGAACGGATAAATAAAACCACTCTTCAATACTCAAACTCCATGCCTCTGCAAAGAATCCTGGACGGTAATGTCCAAAAATGTTTTGAGTAAAAATGAAAAAACGATACCATTCTTTGGGGAAATTGACAGGGAAAAAAATCAATGTGTACGCAAAAAGGAATAAAAGAACGACCAAGTAAACGGGTAGGGTTCGCATCCAACGGCGCTTCCAGAAATCCAAAAGTGTTGCCCAAGTTGCCGCCTGCTTATTCACAATTTTAACGAGGATTCCACCTATTAAAAATCCACTAAGAACAAAGAAAATAGCTACACCGTCATACAAAAATGGATTCACGGATTTTTTGAGTTCTTGGGGGACAAGAATCAAGCTATGTCCCAATAAAACCATGAAAATAGCCACAAAGCGCAATACATCCAAACCAAAAATTCGGTTTTCAGAAATTTCAAATTGAAACAATCGACGCATGCATGAGGGGGATTAAAGTGAATGTCTTTTTTTAAGGAATTCAAATTTAAACAATGTTTTAGGATTTCATCTGATTTCCATTCTTTTTGTCGATTTCACCTTGCAAAACCAAGTTTGGATTGAAAATTGCGTGACAGAAGTTCACAATTTACTAACTTCGTAAAGAAAAGCGCAGCCCATGAGGATTTTGATTACAGCATTCATTTTACTAGGTTTCATGTCCTTCACAAAAGCGTCCATCGTACTCCCAGAAGTACTTAGCGACAATATGGTGCTTCAGCAAAACTGCGTGATCAAAATATGGGGGTCAAGTACACAGAAAAAGAATATTACTGTCCGTGCAAGCTGGACAAACACTGCATTCAGTACATCCTGTAAACCTGACGGGACATTTGAAATCAGTATTTTCACTCCTAAAGGTTCCTTTGAAAAACACAACATCAGTGTAAGTGACGGCGAAGCCGTGACGCTTAAAAACATCCTCATTGGGGAAGTTTGGTTTTGTGCTGGACAGTCCAATATGGCCATGACCTTTAGTGGATATGGGAATCAGCCCATTGAAAATGCCAAGGAAACAATCGAATCTGCAAAGGAAGAAAGCGGTATTCGCATGTTTAATGTAGAAAAAACAGCTTCCTATGCCATGATTAGTCCTGCTAAAGGAAAATGGTTACTTAGCAATCCGAAAAACCTAGCCGCGTTTAGTGCGGTTGGTTATTTTTATGCCTTGCAAATCCAAAAAACTCTGCATGTTCCCATCGGAATCATCAACAGCAGTTACGGTGGATCCACAATTGAAGGCTGGTTAAATACAAGTACAGTCCAGAAATATACTGACTATCCCGTCAATACAAGCATCCCAGATTCGTTAAGCCATTCACGTCCGTGTGTCATGTTTCAAGGAATGGTTCGCCCTTATCGAAATTATCAAATAAAGGGCTTTGTTTGGTATCAAGGAGAAAGCAATGTTGGAAGATCCGCAAGCTATTCTCAAAAACTTCAAGACCTTGCTTACTTATGGCGATTCACGTTTGAAAATCCAGCATTGCCTCTTTATGTGGTGGAAATTGCGCCGTACACATATGATGGCATCATTGAGCCTGCGAAAATCCGAGAAGCAGCGTTCAAAGGGACAAAAGAATTGGAAAATGCAGGAATTGTCTGTACAAATGATTTGGTTCCTAGTGTGGAAGCTAATTGCATTCACCCCTCTATCAAGCAACCTATCGGGGAACGATTGGGGAATTTAGCTCTCTTGAGAACCTATTTATGTGATACGATTCGTGCTCAATCGCCGAGTTATGATCACGTTGAACTTAAAAGTGATTCCATTATTTTATTCTTCCATGACACCTATGAAGGACTTCAACATGAGGGATTCATTTCCGGATTTGAACTTAGTAATGCTACACATGAATTTCATCCAGTCGATGCAACTATTGGAACGGATAAAAAAACCATTGTCATTCCATTAGAAAAGGGAACTGTCTTCTATTCTGTACGGTACTGTTTCAAAAATTACCAAATCGGAAATGTCAAAAACAGTGTTGGTTTGCCCTTGTTTCCATTTAGAACAGATGATTGGTTGGACTGAGTAAAAAAATAGTGCGCTGAACGTCATCGATTTCTTTAACTTTAGGTTCAATAAAATTCCTTCATGGAGCCAAACTTTTTTTCAAAAAACCGTTCACCCATCTTTTTAGTTGTCCTAACATTTGTGCTGTTAGCCTGGATGATTCCACAACTTATTTTTCATCCAAATGACATCTTACTTACTGCGGATGGTGATGGACTAAAAAGTTACTATTGCTTTATGTATCACCTAAAGTTCGATGAAAGCTTCACTCATTTTGGTGGAATGAACTATCCGCACGGAGAACATTACTTATTTACCGATGGATTCCCTGCCATTTCTTGGACTCTTCAGCTTCTGCCCTTTTTAAAACCTCATGGGATTTTCATCATCCATTTCACCTTGATCCTTAGTCTGCTGTTTACACCACTTTTTATTTATTTGATTTTAAAAAAATTCCAAGTCCAAGATTGGATAGCCATATTGGGTGCCATTTCCTTGTTTATCCTTCAACCTCAATTCCCGCGCTTATTTAGTCATTTGAGTTTGGCCTATTCTATTTTCTTTCCGCTTTCTTGGTATCTATTGCTTAGATACAAAGAAAATCTAGCGTCAAAAAAATGGATACTGATCTTGCTTGTCAATCAACTTTTTTGGTATTTTATGCATCCCTATCTTGGATTCATGATCACCGTTTTTTATGGAATTGATTGGTTCATTCATCAATGGAAAAAACATCTTTTACTCAAAGAAAGAGTACTTGGCTTGTTTCCTGTTTTCCTACCAGTGATGCTTGTTCAAATCCTATTAATGCTAACGGATTCAATAAAAGATCGTCCAACAACTCCCTATGGATTTTTCGAATATCAAGCGCATTGGAAAAGCATCTTCTTGCCTAATGCTGGTCCTATTCACGATTGGATTTTCACGTATATTAACTTTGCTGAATACCGTTGGGAAGGCTATGCATATATAGGTTTTTTGTCCATTTTAATGCTCCTTGTAGCCCTGGTTTTATTCGTATACAGTAGCTGGAAAAAAACCCTTCGAACAACTGAAATACAAGGCCATCTTTTACCCGCAGTCCTTGCTGCATTGTTTTTACTTATCCTTTCCTTTGGCTTTCCTTTTAATGGAAATCCACAATGGCTTGATCACCTGCGTTTTTTGAAACAATTCCGGGCACTTGGACGCTTTTCATGGGTGTTTTACTATGTTATTGGTATCATAAGTATTTGCGTTTTACAGCTCATGTATTTACGTTTGTGCCAGCTAGAATCAAAACATCGATTTAAGCATAAATCGATCATACTTGTCCTTGGGTTAATGAGTTTTCAACTTTGGGAGGGGCTTTCCTTAATGAAAGTACCCGCGGCATTCTCAAAGAATATATTTGACATAAATCAATTGAGTTCGTCTGAAAAGAAACTCATTCAGGAAGCTAAAAAATTACGAACAACGGTCAAAGCCATATTGCCTTTGCCTTGGTTTCACATTGGATCAGAAATCTATGGAAAGGAAGCGGATTCTCAAACGCTCAAAAACTCCTTCCTTCTTTCTGCGCACACGGGGATTCCGATATATGCGGTGATGCTCGGACGCACATCCAAACAACAAACGTTAGACTACTTTCACTTTTTCAGGATGAAAAAATACGCTCGTAAGTCAACGCTATTTCCCTTACTCGTATGTCATTCTACAAAAGCTCCCTTGTATGTGGAGGATGAGCAAGCACTGCTCCATCAATCTAATTTACTGTACAGAAATAAGACCTGTAATCTATACCAACTTCAAGGGGGAGCGATGAAAATGATTGAATTTACAAACAGCTCATCTCTGCTTACGGATGAATTCTCGGATTCTAAAAAATGGAGTGGGCAGATTCAAAATGGGCGTTATCTTGGAAAGATTGAGAATTACAATACAATCCTAAGTATCGACTCCACAGAATTAGAGCCCAATGAATGGTATGAAATTTCTTTTGATTACTACCCAGATTGGAGCAAGCCTATTGCGAATGTGTGTTACCTCGAATTCGTAGATCCAAAGACTAAAGAAGTTAATTGGTTTTATCAAAGAAGTGTTGGTTCCTTTCCAGGAATAGATAAAGATCATATTCACGCAGAAATTCGCTTCCAAGCTCAGTCGTTCCCATGTGAATACCATTGTTTTTTCATTGGGAATTCCAAGAACGTCTTTTTTGAAGTAGATCACCTGAAATTAAAAAAACTTTTAGAATAAAAAAGGGCAAATTTCTTTGCCCTTTCATTTGTGATTAGATGTCTAATTGATAAACATCCGATAGCGATTTATTATCACGCAGAGTAATGTCTAGGTCCTTTATCAATCCATCATGGATGTCATAAACCCAACCATGTACATGCACAGTTTGACCTCTTTCCCAAGCAGTTTGAACAATCGATGTTTTTCCTAAATCCAAAACTTGTTCTACTACATTTAACTCAACAAATCGGTTAAAACGATCCTTTTCATTTTCAATGGAATTTAGTTCATCTTGATGAAAACGGTAAACATCTTTAATGTGACGAATCCAATTGTCTATTAATCCGATGTGCTTATTCGTCATTGCGGCTTGAACACCTCCACAACCGTAATGTCCACAAACGATGATGTGTTTCACTTTTAACACATTGACCGCATAATCTAGCACTGACAGCATATTCATGTCTGAGTGCACCACCATGTTGGCAATATTCCGATGAACGAAAACTTCCCCTGGCTCTGCACCAATAATTTCATTTGCTGGAACACGGCTGTCCGCACATCCTATCCATAAAACTGGTGGACTTTGTCCAAGTGATAATTTATGAAAATACTGAGGATCACTTGCTAGTTTACTAGCAACCCATTTTTTATTGTTTCTAAGTAATTGATTATAAAATGTTTCCATGAGGATTATTTTTTTAAATGTTGAAAGTTAATCAGTTGGAAATCAATTTCCTTGTGAACTGATCCATATTTTTTAAATTCTTCTAATAATTCGAGTATGTCCTGGTCAATACTTTTACAATTGCTTGCATCAATGGTAATTTTTGAGTGAGGGGCTGCGTTTTCCAACGTTGTATGAATCCCCACCTTATTTAAAAAGGTAACTTCCTCTGATAATTGGATGCGTAAGCCACCATCCACCTCTGACTTAGTGAAGTGATTTTGAAAATTTCTTCGTAAAATGTAGTAAATAGAAACCATGAGTCCGATACCGATTCCCTTTAACAAATCAGTAAATAAGACCCCAACAATGGTCAAAACAAATGGAATAAACTGATCCATTCCTTTATAAAACATCTCCTTAAATAGGCCTGCTTTTGTCAACTTATATCCAATCATAATTAAAATAGCAGCTAAAGAAGCCAAAGGGATTTGATTCAATACCGCAGGCAAAAGAAGGATGGAAAAAACTAACAAAATCCCATGAAAAACCGTGGCCATTTTCGTTTTCACTCCAGCACCAATATTCGCCGAACTTCTAACAACAACCTGTGTAATGGGTAGACCTCCGATTAAACCGGAAAAGATGTTCCCAATTCCTTGAGCTGTTAACTCCCGACTCGTTGGAGTTGTGTGTTTTTCAGGGTCCAGCTTATCTGTTGCTTCCACACTCAGCAAGGTTTCTAAGCTTGCTACGAGGGCAATGGTAATGGCAACTGTATAGACTTGCCAATTCCCCAATGCACTGAAATCCGGAAAGAAAAGAACCTTTGAAATTTCTCCCATACTCGATAAGATAGGAAGTTGGACCAAGTGTTTTGAACTGACCTCAAGGAATGAACCTTTAAATAGCAACTGAATAGCAACACCGATTAGAACGACTATTAAAGCGCTCGGTATTAATTTAAACAAGCGATTTCGTTTGAAGAAAGGTTTATCCAAAAGGATGATGGCTAAAATCGAAAGGGCGCCGATAATAACTGATCCTTCCTGAAAGGCATTCAAAGAGTAAGCTAATTCGGAAAACGTATTATGGCCATCTAATTGCCAAAAAGATTCGTCACCGAAATAATCTTTGTCATATCCAAGTAGATGAGGGAATTCTTTCAGGATTAAGGTAATCCCGATTGCCGCCAACATTCCTTTAATTACGGAAGTAGGGACATACTTTGCGATGATCCCCAATTTGAAAAAGCCAAATATCAATTGAATTATTCCGGCTAAAATGACAGAAACTAAGAAGGCTTCATAGCTCCCTAAAAGAGTGATGGATGATATAATGATGGTGATGAGTCCAGCCGCTGGGCCGGATACACCTACGCGTGAACCGCTAATTAAACCAACAACAATCCCACCAACGACTCCAGCCAAAAGTCCGGGGAACAAACTCGGTAATGAAGGGATGTTTTCCACATTTGTGGAAGCCAAACCAATCCCGAGACAAAGTGGCAAAGCCACTAAAAAAACAACTAATCCAGCGAGAAGGTCCTTCCCGATAAATTTATTTAAAGCATTCATAAAAAAGAGTTAATTAATTAAAGAAATAAATTGATTTTAACTAAAAACTTCTGGAGGTTGGGGGGTTTTAAAATGAAACAGGAGTGATTCTAATGGAAAATACGTGAAAAATCCATTCTTTTTCTTTGCTAATAATAGAAACCCTTCTGAATGTGAGTAATATTCTTTTTCGAGTTCTTCCTCTAATAATAGGGGTAAATCACCTTCTTCAGAATCTAATTCATCCGAAAAATCTGCATTTGATGTTAATTCTGTATCGAATGAAACGATACTAGAGTCCATGGAAAACGAAACCACGGTCAATAAGAATAATTGGCTGACAAATACCAGCAAAAAAAACGCAGACAACTGATTCGGTTTAAATGTATTTCTCATGTTATTTTCAGCGGATTAAATGACACCTAAATTCTTGCCAACTTTAATAAATGCCGCAATTGCCTTATCTAAGTCCGCCGTCGTATGTGCGGCAGAAATCTGCGTTCGAATACGTGCTTGTCCTTTCGCCACTACTGGATAAAAGAATCCAATCGCATAAATCCCCTCTTCAAGTAATTGGTTAGCGAATTTTTGAGAAAGCGCTGCATCATAAAGCATAATCGGAACGATGGGAGAGTCACCAGGTTTGATATCAAATCCTGCTTCAATAATTCGCGTTTTAAAATAGCGTGTATTTTCTTCTAGTCTGTCTCTTAATTCAGTAGTTGAACTAAGAATTTCGAAAACTTTAATAGAGGCCCCAACAATTGCTGGCGCAAGGGAATTTGAAAACAAATAGGGACGTGAACGCTGACGTAACATGTCTATGATTTCTTTTTTACCGGTCGTATATCCACCCATTGCTCCACCTAAAGCTTTGCCTAATGTTCCAGTGATGATGTCTACTCTGTCCATTACGCCACAATGTTCAGGTACACCTCTTCCCGTTTTACCGATAAATCCTGCCGAGTGACATTCATCCGTCATGACTAGGGCATCATATTTATCGGCTAAGTCACAAATTTGATCCATTTTGGCGATATCACCATCCATGGAAAACACACCATCCGTAACAATCACCCTGAAACGCTGGTCTTGAGCTTTGATCAATTGAGCTTCTAAGTCATTCATATCTGAATGCTTATAACGATAGCGAACAGATTTACACAAGCGAACGCCATCTATTATAGAAGCATGGTTCAGTTCATCTGAGATAATCGCATCCTGTTCTGTAAAAAGAGGCTCAAATAATCCACCATTCGCATCGAATGCGGCTGCGTACAAAATAGTATCTTCCGTTCCGTAGAATTCTGCAATTTTCGCTTCTAATTCTTTGTGTATGTCCTGAGTTCCGCAGATAAAACGAACGGACGACATACCAAATCCGTGAGTGTCTAACGCATTTTTAGCAGCAGATACTACTTCTGGATGAGAGGATAAACCCAAGTAATTATTTGCGCACATCACAATCACTTCTTCACCAGTTGAAATGTTCACTTTAGCGCCTTGTGGACCAGTAATGATGCGTTCCTTTTTCATTAATCCATTTTCTTCAATGGAAATTAATTCTTGAGATAAAAATTGTTTGATTGATCCGTACATATTACAGTTTTGCGCGTTCTTGTATTTTCTTAGTCAGTAATTGCGAGAGTAATTTCGCTTCTTTATCGTTGAGTTTTCTTCCAAATGTTATTTTCTTTTGAAAATAGTCAAAGAAAAATCGTTCACCTCCATTAATCCAAGGAGACGATTCCCATATGGACTGAATGGATCCTTGTGTTGGAATTTCGTAATTGAAGTTCTTCATGTTGTCGAAGTAATACGGGTGAGATTTTCCATAAGAAAGAATACTCTTCTTCAAATGAAATGCACGGTCATCAATTTTTATGAATTCTTGCCCAAAAAGAATCCACAGAAAGGATCTTGTCACGCGAAAGGCGTAGTAGCCCCAAAAGACAACGAAAACCCATAAGATAATCACTTCTTGTTCTTTTAGCGGCATGACATTCAATGCCCAGAAAACCGTACCACCAATAACGTACCACATCGCCAACCATGAGCCCATGATGGCTTTGATCCAGCCGTTTTTTTCCGGATCGATGACAATCGTTGTTTTATTTCGTTGATCAACGAAACTGATTCTATTCCCTATCCACTTCACCCTACAAAATTAAAATAAAAAAGCCCCATTTCACAATGGGGCTTTAAGTTATTCGATTATTTTAGAAATGCCATAGGTCATGTTCCCACTTACGGATATCTTCTTTAATTCTCTCAGCTTCATACAAAGCATCAACACCGTATTTGTATTCTTGAATCTCACGATCAAATTTATCAGATACTTTATAAATGGTTGAATTAAACTTGCGTTTCCAGAATAAATCATCCATAGACATCCATTGTGCATCATTTCGATCATTATACACGTAATAGTTAATAATCACGTTGCGTAACTCTTCAAAATAGATCCAGAACATTTCGCGTTCTTCCACACGTCCTTCATATTCTTCAAACGTATTGGCAATCGAACTGAACAAAAATGGTTTACCAGTTTGGTCGTAAACAATTAAGTCACCACGTGTAGGTAATTCACCTTCTCCTGGTTCTTCATACGTATAACGTGCAACCGGTGCAATACCGATAATACGACGATCCAACAATGAACGTTCTTTATCAAAGAACCAATCTTCTTTAATATTATACGCCACGATATTATTAGAAGGAATGTACATGGTAATACCATCTTTACGAACCGGAGAATTCACCGAAGCAAAATCCCACCATTCTTGTAATTTCGTGATTTCAATACCATATAAATCTTCGTAATCTGCATCAGAACGCAATGAATCTAAATATTCCGTTAAGGATTGATCTGTTTTCACTATATCTAATGTATCTTCAGAAATAGAGCGATAGATGCGAAGTTTAGGACCGATACCACCTGATGTTACTACACCATTGATTTCGTTACGGTATTTTTTGACTTCAAAATAGTCGTTTTGACCTTGATGAGCAATTGGATATTTGAAACTGAATCCATCTTCCACATCTTGATAAAATTCACTAGAAACGCGATACATTGTCAAGTCTCCCAACATAAGGTGACGCAACATGATTGTCCAAAGGGACCAACGACGTTGATCTTTGTTCCAAGTTGGATCATCGATGTCGTTAGGTGAAGACGGACGGTAAGAAGAGCCCGAGGCTAAATCACCATCAAAATAGTCGTATGGTAAAAAGATATCATGATTGATCTTTTCACGTGAATCGATTCGAGAAAACACACGTTTCGACCATACCAAGTCCGCTTCGCGAACATATTCTGGCTGAACTGCCTGTCTAACTGGAACTTCTTCCTTAATTACGACCCCATCCTTTACCCCATTGGGCAATGTATTATAGGGACCTCTTTGAGGACGATCTTGGCTATAGCTTACAGCAGTAAGCAAACATCCGACAACCAACAATACATTTTTCATATGCATTTCTTTTAATTTATCACTATTAAGGAACAACCTTAAGTACTCCTGAAGCAATTGATGGAGTTGCCGTACCTGTTCTTTTGTACGTAACATCAATCGCGATTTTTTTACCTGCTTTGATTTTCGCAACCACACTAGATGGTACACGATCACCAGAGAAAGGAATCGTTTCGTTTCCAATAGAAACTTCACCACCGATTACTGTAAATCCAACACCTGTAAATGGACTATCTGGACCTAAACTTACCGTTGCTTTAAATCCAATTGTTTTTGAAATGGTCGATCCTTGCAATTGAGCACTTGGAAACGGTTTCACTTTGTATTTGAATGTTCCAAAGCCTTTAGATTTTCCATCTTTATCCTTACCTGTTAATGTAATTGTTACAAATTTCGAAGGTCCAGTAATATTCACATAGAATCCATTGTACTTATTACCATCTGAATCAGTCCAAGAAGCTTTCGATTTCGTACCACCGTTTACAGTGATGTCCGAACTAACCATTCCAGCTACAACAGGAACAACTTTGTTATTCCAACCTTTGTAAAGAACACTCATTTCTGGTAAAGAAATTGAACCTTGAGGTTTCGCGATTGCTACTTTCCAAGACCAAGGACGTCGGTATTCAACGCCTGACTTGTTGCGGATCATCACCGTACCACTTAAATTCATTTCACCAGAACCAGAAGCTCTTGTTTTTACTGTTCCAATTCCGTCAGTTACAACAACAGAACCTGGACCAGTAACTTCCGGGTTATTATCTGAATCGTACGCAGCCATGGTTACTTTCAACTCAATATCTTCACCTTCCGTAGCCACACCTGGGCCAGAAACTAATTCTTGAATTTTGTTGAAAGAGAATTCTCCCACAGTCACTTTACTTTTCAATAAGTTAACAGCTTTCGCACGTGCACTTAATATTTCGTTTTGAAGAGAAGATAAGGAAGCCAAAGCACCTACTAATGGAGCGTGATCAAAAGTACGACCCATCCAATGGATGTTTTTTTGCTCATGGTGATCTGCAAATTCAATTTTGGTTAATTCTTGATAAAGTCCAAGTAATACTTCCTCGTCTTCAGGATTCACCTTATTGGATTTTGAATTAATCATCGCTGCAATCTTATCCTGCAACTTCATATTTGGAATGTTATCATTGATGTTTGTGACTTTAACTTTCCAATTATTCTTCTCGCCTTCACGATACGTACCCGTTGTTTCCACCATAAATTTACGGAAATCATTATATTGTTTCCATAATTTTAAACCGTGTTTTGTTGGATCTAGTTTCGTGATTTCAGAGCCTACGATCTCATGCATTGGAACATCAAATTGATCCTTTGCTTCAACAGCTATTAAGTTCAAACGAGTTGGTAATAGCGGGAATTTAGGATTGTATTTTCTCCATACAATCACCTTTTCATCTTCGTTCCTTACCGTTTTCACATCTTCGTTCGACTTCTCCATTATTTCAATTTTGATGTCGTCGATGTACTTGATTAATAATCCAGCTTCTTTATCAATTTTCTCAATCATACCTAAGTATTTTTTGATTTTTATGATTTTAGCCTTACCAGATTCGTCTTTTGCCGTTGAGCTTATTTCTTCGATCAAAGCACTTTTTGCAGCGTTACCACGCTCTAATTGTGTAATGCTTCCTCTTTGAATGTTCTCTTCAATTGCTACGAATGCATCCAAAATTTGTTTGGAAACGTTCAATGCAAGAAGAGCAGTCAAAACGAGGTACATCATACCAATCATCTTCTGTCTTGGGGTTTCCTTACCACCTGCCATAATTTCTAGCTTTTAGTTTGTTTGTAATTAAATAAAATTAGTACCTACTAAAATTAAGCTCTCATAGCTTTCAACATGTTACCATAAACGTTATTCAAATCAGTTAAGTTTTGAGACAACAAAGACATGTTTTCACGGTAAGCAGCCGTATCCGATGCCGAAGCAGCAAGATCCGTCATGATGTTTTTAATATTCACTTGAAGATCACTCATTTGACCTAAAGTGTCCAAGTAATCTTGAGAAGATTTCAATTGTAATTCATACACATTGTTCAATGCACCAAGGTTTTGACCTAATTTATGCATTTCAGTACCGAAGTTTCCTAGTCCTTCACCTGCAACGCCTGCGATTGCTTGTGCAGATGCCGCATATTGATCAGTTAATTTCGACAATCCAGCAGAAGCTGTTTCCAAACTTTTAACATATGAATCTGTTGCTCCAACAGCTGTTGCCACTGCACCAAGAGACTTTGCATTGTCTGCTAAATTTGACATGCCATCTTTCAAACGTGATAACAACGCTTGATCGATTCCTGCTTTGTCCAATTCTTTTGCAAGACCGTCAGCAGCTCCACCGCCACCTACACCTTTTTTCAATAAAGGTAAAAGACGATTTTCTTCATTATTTTCTTCAACGGCTAACTCAGGGAAAACACGTGTCCAATCTGGCTCTTCGTGCAGAGGTTCAAGTGCAATGAATGCAAAGATCCCCGCCTCTGTCAACAACCCTAATATCAACATCTGATCACATCCAGGCCAGTGCATGATTTTAAATAACGCTCCAACAATTACCACTGATGCTCCAAATCCAGAAACGTATTTTACAAATAACTTATACTTTTTTGAAGCAAAAAAACCACCATTACCACTCATAACTTTTGATTTTAAATTAAACTATAGATTAACATTGATTACTTAATTGTGATATCGCTTTGGATCTCTTCTCCGTTCTCCGCTTCGATATTTTTACCACCACGACCCAGGTGAGTCATTGTGTTTCTAAATCCAATATAAGACTTAGCTGTATCTTGGTATTCAAATGAACGTGTACTGTTCATTAAATAGAATCCAATATCTTTCCACGAACCACCGCGTGTTACTTTGCGTTTTTTAGCTGGATGATCTCCATCTTTTGAATCGTATTCGTAGTCAGCACTCATGTCCGTTTCAAATTCATATGCGGAAGGATCATAAGCAGTTGAACACCACTCTGCCACGTTACCCGCCATACAATAAAGTCCAAATCCATTTGGATTATAAGAATAAACTTTCACTGTATAGAATCCACCGTCTTCAAAGTAACGACCTCTCATTGGTTTAAAGTTGGCTAAGAAACATCCACTTGCGTTTCTGATGTAAGGGCCTCCCCAAGGATACTGTGCCATGTCCAAATCGCCACGTGCTGCTCTCTCCCACTCACTTTCTGTTGGTAAACGGAAATCATTTACAAACAAGTCACCATTTGACTGCAACCATGAATGGAAAACCTGGGTTCTCCAAACCGAGAATGCTTTTGCTTGAGGCCAAGTCACACCAACTACTGGATAGTTGTCATATGCTGTATTCCAGAAGTAGTTTTGAGCCATTGGCGTATGATTAGCATACGTAAAGTCTCTTACCCAACAAAGTGTATCCGGATAAATATTGATTCGTTCTTTAATGATGAAACGACTTCTATCTGTATGCCCACGAATGGCATTGTGTTGTCCTTTACTATCTGTAAATCCTAAATCCAAATCTTGACCTGGATTAGCGAGGATTGAACCTTTCAAGGAATTCGTATCATTAATCTTCGTTACACCTTCAGCCCATTGATCTACATAAAGTGTCGTATCCACCCACACTTTGTTTGTGTTTTGGTCAACTGTATACAACGTTGAACGGTGTTGGTCATTTGATTTATAATCTTTACCAAGTGGTTCACGACGATCTCTTCTGTAGATGCTATTTGCAGCATCTCCATTTAAACTATCGTAAGCGAATGATTTACGTGCATCGATTGCTTTTGTAATCACTTTACCACGACGAGCCGCTTCTTTGTAATCAATCCAGAAATAATCAAAGAACAACAAACGTGTATCGATTTCTCTTCTTTTGTAGAAGCTTTCATCTGCACTGTAATACATATCGGACAACAAGAAAGCAATCTCTGGATCTTCGTAATCAATTGGTTCAGCCCAGTTTAAAGTAAAGTACTTACGGTTTTCAACGCGTCCACCTTGGTTATAGGTTGTTTTGGCTGTTCCACCTTTCGCTTGTTTGTCCGGTACATTTTTCTTTCCTGCACCACTATACATTTGGAAAATACCTCTCAAATCGTCATCCGACATCACCACATCAATTTTTTGGTCTGGAGAAGAAGTAATACCGTATTTCTTTTGGTCGTATTGAAAACCATTCACTAATTTTTTTCCTTTACCTTTTGATTTGTCGTATGTTCCCATCATCGTCAAATACGTTTGATCCGCATTCGCGTTGTTGGTTGAATCCATAAATAATTGGAACGAAGTATTACCCCCTTGAATATCAGAACCCATGTTCATGAGTGTACGGTAAGGCTCTTTAAAGAAATTGTCTGGTACATTCATCCAACGTTCAGCTTCTTCATCGAAACTTCTTCTGTACAATTTTTCTCGTGCGATGGAATCACGCACCCAATGAACGAATTGACGGTACTCGTTGTTAGAGATTTCCGTTGCGTCCATGTAAAATGCTGGAACAGAAACTGTTTTTTTGCGCGCGGTATGCATTCCCATGATGTCTTCATCGTCTTCACCTGACTGAAAAGCACCAGAAGGAACGTAAACCATTCCTAGGGGCATTTTCCCAGGTCCTAAAACGTCTGGATACCAGGTATCTCTACCACTCACACCTACTAAATTTCCTTCTATATCACTACAAGAGTATAAGAAAGTTAGTACAAATAAAAAACTAATTAATTTTTTCATTCTTTTGTTTTTGGTTCTGCCATTATCCAAATTACCTTGCTACAGGATTCTTTAACTTGGGGTATAACGTAAGAACTATAAAAATGGTTACATTATATTTTGTACGTCTACTACAACATACGTGGGTGTCTCGCTTTGGTCTTTGGAGGTGGTGGTATGAAATAACAATATTTCACCATCATCTCGTGAGATCCACGAGAAACACTTGCTAATTTATTAATTGTGATATCATACGAATATCCCACTTGTAATTTCGGCATTGGAGAATATCCAAGCATCACTGCTACAGCATCTGATGTTCTAAACGACAAACCGCCATAAGCATCTTTACCGTCCATTTTAAAAAGGTAACGTGCATTCAAATCTGCTGAGAACTTAATCAAATCGGTACGCACTAACATTTGTGCGTCGATTGTCCCATTCGCTACATCTTTAAACTTGTATCCACCCATTAGGTAATAATGACGAGCTGTCTGATAACTTTGAGTAACGTTTGAAACTGCCTTAGATAATTCAGATTCGGTAAGGTGTGTTGAGGATAGTCCTACATAATAGTTTTTAGCTTGAAAATACAAACCAAAATTCGCATCAATACCTGTTGCGGCGAATCCCACAGGTAAGGTTGGATCAACCGCTGACGTTGGCGGCACCCAATTTGGATCCATTCCATAATTCATGATTCCAATTCCAACTCCCACACCAAGAACTCCAGCGCGACCAATTTGGACAGGATAAGAATAATTTAAAAGAAGGTTGTTTTGACGAGAGAAACCAATTGCATCGTGGTAGAAGTTAATTCCAATTCCACCTGGCAAGAATCGAGATAAATTCGACTCAATGTTTAGAATTGCCGAATTAGGCGCACCATTGACTTTGTCCCACTGATTTCTGTAAATCGACGTCGCACAAATTCCATTGTACAAGTCAAGACCTGTTTTACCCGGATTGATACTCATTTTATCAAAAATAAAGTGAGTAACGAGCTTATCTTGTTGCGCTTGG
>Ga0209444_10000631_pt1 | contig 19401 bp, 15 predicted proteins | sample LauGreFaBDMM15DN_2_FD_188215 | JGI IMG/M metagenome (GOLD analysis project Ga0209444, IMG submission 188215) | Freshwater lake microbial communities from Lake Michigan, USA - Fa13.BD.MM15.DN (SPAdes) (version 2) | ecosystem: Environmental > Aquatic > Freshwater > Lake | place: Lake Michigan...
CATTCGCAAGGTTCTCATCAACTGGCAACACTCTCAGATCATCCGCCTTTAGAGCCTCTGGATTCACGAGTTCTGCTCGAAGTTTGTAAACGAATGCATAACCACCACTCATACCGGCGCCAAGGTTTCTACCTGTTCGTCCAAGGATTACCGCTCGCCCACCAGTCATGTATTCGAGTGCGTGGTCACCAACACCTTCAACTACAGCTGTAGCTCCGGAATTTCGCACTAAGAATCGCTCTCCAACAATTCCGGACAAATACATGCTTCCACTCGTGGCCCCATACCCAATCACGTTGCCAGCGATGATGTTTTCCTCGGCGGTGAATCCTGAGGTTTCGTCAGGTCTTACGACAATAGTTCCTCCGCTGAGACCTTTGCCCACGTAGTCGTTCGAGTCTCCAACGAGGATCAATTTGAGTCCTCTTGGTACAAACGCGCCAAATGATTGTCCAGCAGAACCAGTCAGTGTCACTTGGATTGTTGAATCTGCGAGACCTTCTTCGCCAAAGCGCTTCGTAATTTCGTGTCCAAGCATTGTTCCAACAGCTTGTTCAGTATTTCGAATAGGTAGCTCGATGTGAACTGGCTGTGCATCCTCGAGGGCCTTTTCAGACGCCGAGATCAACTTGTGATCGAAATGCTTTTCTAGTTCGTGATTTTGGGTGGTGAAACGACGCTTAGGAGCATTCACTCCCATTCCAGAACCCTGAAGAATTGGAGTTAGGTCCAGCCCATCTGCCTTCCAGTGAGATACCGCACGGTTAACATTAAGAAGGTCTGTTTGACCAATAGCTTCATCGAGAGATCGGAATCCAAGGCTAGCTAGGATCTCCCGGACCTCTTCGGCTAGGAATTCGAAAAAGTTAACAACAAACTCCGGTTTCCCAGTGAATCTCTCTCTTAGCAACGGGTTTTGTGTTGCAACGCCAACTGGGCATGTGTCAAGGTGGCAGACCCTCATCAAGATGCAACCTGAAACAACCAGAGGCGCTGTGGCAAAACCAAATTCTTCAGCTCCAAGAAGTGCAGCCACGATGACATCTTTGCCAGTTTTCATCTGCCCATCAACCTGCACAGAAACGCGATCACGCAAGCCGTTTAACATCAATGTCTGCTGCGTCTCTGCGAGGCCGAGCTCCCATGGCGTACCGGCATGCTTGAGAGAATTCAGTGGTGAAGCGCCAGTTCCACCATCATGACCTGAGACCAAGATCACGTCAGCTTTCGCCTTGGCAACGCCTGCAGCAACAGTTCCGATTCCAACCTGGCTAACCAGCTTTACATGAACGCGAGCGGATGAGTTCGCTCTCTTTAGATCAAAAATAAGTTGTTTTAGGTCTTCTATCGAATAGATGTCGTGATGAGGTGGTGGAGAAATCAACCCGACGCCTGGAGTTGAATGTCGAGTCTTTGCAATCCACGGATAGATCTTGTTTGCTGCGAGCTGTCCGCCTTCGCCAGGCTTCGCCCCCTGGGCCATCTTTATCTGAATGTCATCGGCATTAGATAAGTACATGCTCGTGACGCCAAAACGACCCGAAGCGACCTGCTTGATGGCACTTCGGCGTTCAGGGTCAAGAAGTCTTTCCAGATCTTCCCCGCCTTCGCCAGTGTTGGACTTGGCACCCAAACGATTCATGGCTATTGCAAGCGTCTCGTGAGCTTCTTGCGAAATAGATCCATAGCTCATAGCACCGGTTGAAAAGCGCTTCACAATTTCGCTGATCGGCTCGACTTCATCAATCGGAACAGCTGGTCTGACATCACTCCTAAATTCAAACAGACCGCGCAATGTCATTAGTCGCTCAGCTTGATCGTCCACTGACTTTGTGTATTGTTTGAAAATGTCGAAGCGCTTGGCGCGAGTTGAGTGCTGCAGTTTGAAGACGGTTTCAGGATTGAAAAGGTGAGGTGGCCCCTCGCGACGCCACTGGTACTCCCCTCCTACTTCAAGGTTCCGATGAATGTTCACTGCTCGCTCAACAGGATATGCGCTGGAGTGCCTTGAAGAAATTTCCTGATGGAGGACCTCAATACCAATGCCACCAAGTTGTGAAATAGTCCCTGTGAAATACTTATCAATCACCTCAGGGTTTAAACCGATGGCTTCAAAACACTGGGCTCCGCTATAAGACGAAACAGTTGAAATGCCCATTTTCGACATGATCTTCAGCACGCCTTTACCCAGCGACTTTATGAGGTTGCTAGCGGCTTGCTCGAAGCTAATGCCCTCCAAGGTCCCGTCTTTGACCATTAGCTCTACGGATTCGAGTGCTAGATATGGATTAACGGCTGCGGCTCCATAACCGACCAAGGCAGCCACGTGATGAACCTCACGAACATCTCCAGCTTCAACAACGAGCCCGACCATAGTTCGGCGACCGGCTCGAATCAAATGGTGATGCACTGAAGAAGTAAGCAATAGCGAGGGAATCGGTGCCAAATCCCTGTTTGAATTTCGATCCGACAAGATCAAATACGTAATGCCCTCGTTTATTGCGGCATCAACTTCGTCACAGATCTTTGCTAGTCGATCCTCCAGTGCTTTAGCTCCGTCAGCTACTCGGTAGAGTCCTTGTACGACAAAGGCTTCACCGCTACCAGGGATTTCATCAATGTGCTTGATTTTGGCAAGCTCGTCATTACTCAAAGCTGGGAAATCAAGGATTACTTGACGCGCATGTGTTGGACCAAATGCAAGAAGATTTCGCTCTGGGCCAATTCCAGTGCTCAAGGAAGTCACTACCTCTTCGCGGATGGCATCTAGTGGCGGATTTGTGACCTGGGCAAATTGTTGGACGAAATAGTCAAATAGCAATCTTGGCCGATCACTGATGGCGGCAATAGGCGTATCTGAACCCATTGCTCCGAGTGGTTCCGCACCAGCTAATGCCATCGGGCGAAGCAGAATCTTGAGTTCTTCTTCGGTGTATCCGAATGTGCGCTGACGTCTATTTACAGAAGATGGCGTATGAGCAATGTGTTCACGATCGGGTAAGTCTTTGAGGTTTATCCTGTTTTCGCTAAGCCAGGTGTCCCATGGTTCCTGTGCAGAAATTTCCGCTTTGATCTCATCGTCTTCAATAATTCGGCCTGCAGCAGTATCAACTAGAAACATCTTTCCGGGCTGGAGTCTGCCCTTACGGACAATTTTGGAAGGTTCGATATCAGCTACGCCGATTTCGGAGGCCAGGACCACTAAACCGTCTTCGGTAATAATGTAGCGACCTGGGCGCAAACCATTTCGGTCCAGTGTTGCCCCAACAAGTGATCCATCGGTAAATATAACTGCAGCTGGACCGTCCCAAGCTTCCATCAACATCGAGTGATACTCGTAGAAACTCTTACGTGCCGGTTCGATAGCAGTGTGCTTCTCCCAGGCTTCTGGAATCATCATCATCATGGCATGCGGTAAAGATCTTCCCGCTAGGTAGAGCAATTCAACAACTTCATCGAAAGATGCGCTGTCGCTTGCTCCAGGAGTAATGATGGGCTTTAGAGATTCGATGTCGCCGAGCAGCTCTGACTGTAGTTGAGCCTCACGAGCTCGCATCCAGTTTCGATTCCCACGAACAGTGTTTATCTCACCATTGTGAGCAATCATTCGATAAGGGTGCGCAAGCGGCCAGGAGGGGAAGGTATTAGTTGAGAACCTTGAGTGCACAAGTGCAAGAGTTGAAACCATGGAACGGTTGCTTAGATCTGGGAAGAAAGGTTTAAGCTGCAAGGTAGTTACCATGCCTTTGTAAACGATTGTCTTTGCAGAAAGTGACGGGTGGTACAAACCGATTTCTCGTTCACTACGCTTTCGGAGTCTGTAGAGGGCGCGTTCTAAGTCCAACTCTTTAGCCCCCGCGGTGCTTTCAACAAAGACTTGACTAATGAACGGCATAGCGGCTTTTGCAAGGTCCCCTAGAACGTCCGGATTGGTTGGCACATCCCGCCACTGGAGAACTCTTAGGTTTTCTTGTTCAGCAATCGCTGAAAACTTCTGACGGTCTGAGCTGCGCTCGTCTAGATCCGTAGATTCAAAAACGAGACCGACACCAAACTCGCCTGCGTTTGGGAGAGAAAGTTTTAGTTCATCCCTAAAAAAGCCATCTGGTACTTGGAGCAAGATCCCGGCTCCGTCACCGGTTCCAGCATCAGATCCAACTGCGCCACGGTGCTCTAGGTTTCTAAGTGCATTGAGAGCAGTTTCGATGATGTCATAACCAGCAGTACCTCTAAGGGTTGCAACCATGGCCAAGCCGCAAGCGTCTTTTTCAGATTCTTGCTTGTAAAGACCGGAGCGCGGAAAAGTACCGAATCGTTCAAACGGGGAAACGGCGGACATGCATCACTCCAATCGAGAATATTGAAGGGACAACATTGGCCCGTACGACAGTTATTTGAAAAACTGGAAGCAGGCACTTTTGATGCCGTTTGGGGGCCCTGTGGGGCTACTTATCCGATACTAGCTTATTACCCTCATCGTTCGAAGTGTCGGATTCGCCTGCTTGAGCATCGGTTGCTGGCTTATTTTCAAGGTCTGGAGATGGGATCACTGGCTGCCTGCCTGGCTTGTAAACGGTGTCCTCGAGTCCTGGATGGCGTCTGGATTGGATAACAATGATCGCAATACCTATGGCGATACCGGCAATAGCTGACCAGATGTTTATTCGTAGACCCAGGATGATCTCACTCGGGTCGATTCGGATGGCTTCAATCCAGACTCTTCCTACGGAGTAGTAGACCAAATAGAGGCCCATCATCTTTCCCCATCGCAGGTTGAATCTTTGATCGGCTGCCAGCAAGAGAGCAACTCCAGCTAGCGACCATATCGACTCATAAAGAAAGGTCGGGTGAAAAAGAACCCCTTCGGGAAGCCCAGCCGGATAAGCAGGATTACTGCTATCAATCTGAAGCCCCCATGGCAAATCAGTAGGAGTGCCAAAAAGCTCGTTATTGAAGTAGTTTCCCCAGCGTCCAATTGCTTGTGCAAGTAGTACTCCCGGTGCAACTGCATCCAAGTATGAAGTGAACTTGATGCCAGCCGCGCGAGCTCCGATAGCTGCTCCTAGCGCGCCAAACACTAGTGCTCCATATATCGCAAGCCCGCCCTCCCATATCCTGAAGACCGCAAGCAAATCCGCGCCAGGAAAAAAGTAATCATTAGGGTGAGTCACGACGTGAAAGAATCGACCACCAAGAATTCCTAGCGGAATTGCCCAAAGGGAAATATCTAGCGCGACTCCAGATTCAGCACCTCTCGAGCGCAGCCTGGACTCGGTCAGAACTAGGGCAAGAATAATTCCAGCCAGGATAAACAGTGCGTAGAAATGAATCCTCAATGGACCCAGCTCGATGTAGCTCACATCTGGGGAAGGAATTGCTAAGAAGATTGTGCTGTTCATTTGGATTTTCCTTTAGCTAGCTCAGATACCTTGGCACGCAGTGCTTCGATACCTCCTTGTTGATATGCCCGAACGAAAGCGGAGCCAACGATTGCTCCATCGGCGTAACTGTTTATTTCTCTGACTTGCGAAGCGGTGGAAACACCAATTCCAACAGCTGTCATTGATTCGGGCGATTGAGCCCTAACTTCCGAGACGACTTTCTTAGCGTTCTGATCCAGGTCATCTCTTGCACCGGTGATTCCCATGGTAGATACGGCATAAACGAAGCCCTTCGAGCTGGCACACGCCCGTTGCGTTCTTGTACCAGTAGAAGTCGGTGTAGCCAGGAAAACTCGATCTAGCCCGAGAGAATCAGTTTCGCTAATCCAACTACTAGCTTCATCGGGAATCAGATCTGGGGTGATGGCTCCGGCAGCACCCGAGTCGGCAAGGTCTTTTGCAAAGCGGGCTTCGCCGTACTGCATCACAGGGTTCCAATAGGTCATTACTAGTACGGGTGCGTTCACCCTGGAGGTCACAGCTTTAACTGCGGCAAAGGTGTCCTTTAGTTTAAAACCATTTGCCAAAGCGGTCTCTGTGGCTTCTTGGATAACTAGACCATCCATTACAGGGTCGCTGTATGGGATGCCTAGTTCCAACACGTCGCATCCTGCTTCGCACATAGCAACTGCAGCCTCAACGGATTCTTCCAAACTTGGATAACCCAAAGGGAAGTATCCAATAAGTGAACCGCCATTCTTGCGATTGACTCGTAAGGTTGCCTCGGTAGCACTCATCGGATCAGCCCAAAGTACTTTGCGGCGGTTTCCATGTCCTTATCGCCTCGGCCACTTAGATTAATCAAAATCTTGGCTCCAGGCTTTAGCGACGGCATGAGTTTTTCAACACCTGCTAAAGCATGTGCGGTTTCGATGGCTGGAATGATTCCCTCAGTTTGGCTAAGTAGCTTCAGTGCTGCCATGGCCTCGGTGTCTGTGATTGGGATGTACTCAGCTCTTCCGATGTCCTTTAGCCAAGAATGCTCAGGACCGACTCCTGGATAATCAAGCCCTGCGGAAATTGAATGCGATTCCAAGGTCTGACCATCTTCATCCTGCAACAAATAGCTTTTCGCTCCGTGCAGTACTCCAGGTCTGCCCATACTCAACGTTGCAGCGTGACGAAGTGTTTCTACTCCGTCGCCTGCGGCCTCCATGCCGACAAGCCTTACGTTGGAATCGTCAAGGAAGGCGTGAAATATTCCTATGGCGTTTGAGCCACCGCCAACGCAAGCGGCAACAACATCTGGCAACGAGCCGAACTGATCAAGCATCTGCTGGCGAGCTTCGATACCAATTACGGAGTGGAAGTCCCGAACCATGGTTGGAAATGGATGTGGGCCAGCAACGGTGCCCAGTAAGTAATGGGTGTTTTCAACATTTGCCACCCAGTCTCGCAGCGCTTCGTTTATTGCATCTTTCAGAGTCCTAGAGCCAGTCACAACTGGAATAACTTTTGCCCCGAGTAATCTCATGCGCGCGACATTCAACGCTTGCCGGACGGTGTCAACTTCTCCCATGTAAACAACGCAATCCAAACCGAGTAAAGCAGCAGCGGTGGCGCTTGCCACTCCGTGTTGGCCTGCCCCGGTCTCGGCAATGATTCTGGTTTTACCCATGCGCTTTGCAAGCAATGCTTGCCCGAGAACATTGTTTATTTTGTGAGAGCCCGTGTGGTTGAGATCTTCACGTTTTAGGAAAACTCGGATGTCTCCAATTGACGCCGCAAACTTCGGTGCCTCGGTGATAATGGAAGGTCTACCCGTGTAGGTCCTGTGCAAGTTTGCAAGCTCTGCAATGAACGATGGGTCGGATTTGGCATGCTGATAGGTCGCATCGAGCTCGTCAAGTGCACCAATTAAAGATTCGGGCACGAATCTGCCACCAAAGTCCCCGAAGTACGGGCCGACTTGCTCTGAGAGTTTCTGCGACATCCTAAAAGTCTATGCCTTGGCAATTCGAGAAAAAGCCCCGACAAGGGCTTCGGCGTCCCCTGTGACCAGAGCCTCTCCCACAAGAACGCAATCAGCCCCAGCTAAAGCGTAGGCCTGTACATCCTCAATTCCGCGAACCGCCGATTCGGCAACTCTGATGCAATCCTCAGGCAATAAATGAACTAGTTCCTCAAAAAGGTTTCGATCGGTCTCAAAAGTGGTGAGGTCACGAGCATTTACCCCAACCAACTGAGCACCAATGGATGCCGCAAATTCAACTTCAGCCCGATTGTGGGTTTCGATAAATGCTGTCATTCCTAGAGACTCTGCGAGTGTCTTGAGCTTTACTAACACGCTGTTGTCAATACCTGCTGCAATCAGTAAAACTATGTCAGCTCCGTGGGCCCTGGCCTCTATCACCTGATACTCGTTGGCTATGAAATCTTTTCGAAGTATCGGCACCGATACTGCCGATCGAACTGCGTCTAAATCCTGGAGGGTTCCAAGAAATGATCGCTGTTCAGTAAGGACACTTATCGCAGACGCCCCCGCCGATTGGTAAATAGCGGCAAGTGCCGCAGGATCTTCAATAGTTGCAAGCTGACCCTTGGATGGGCTTGCTCGCTTAATTTCTGCAATTACTTTGACGAATTCCCCGCTGTTCAAAAGTTCAATTGCATTCAACGCAGGTTTGGCTGTGGTGGCCAATTTTTCGATCTCGGAAAACGAGACTAGTTCTTGACGGGCGTTAGCGTCCGCAAGAGCGCCCGCGTAGAGTGACTCAAGCACTTAGTGCTTAGACTTCGATCCGCCGACCCCGTAGCCAGCTCTCTTTAGGAAAATACCCACTACTAGCCCCAAGCCTGCAAGACCGGCGGAAGCCCAAACTAAAACAGGAATGTTTAGCCAGAAAAACAAAGTTCCCAGAGCAAAGGCGGCAATAATGATGCTCACTGTAGCCCAGGCTGCAACGGAGTCCCCGTGACCTGGTTCGATGTGATTCTCAGACATAAAAACTCCTCTTGGCTAATACTTTACCAAGTCAGTTGCTACTTCTGTGTCTCCCACAGATCTTGCTCGTCAACCAGTGCTTCCTTTGTTGGTCTGGCTTCAGAATCGGTCACTTTTGACAGAGACTTTGTTAGCAAAATGGCAAGATTCAAGGAGATTGCTAATAGGTACCCAACCCATAGATAAGTGTCTCCAGCAAAAGCAACAAACTCAGCCTGGCTTGCAAATCCAGCAACACCTGTGATTTCAGTAATCTGCGCCTCTATCGCGCTCTGCAAGCTAGATTGCAAACCCACGACAACAAACAACCCGTGCGCAAGCATAATCGGCGACAATACTCCTGAAATGACCCTGCTAACCATCTTCGGTGTTAATAGCGAAGCAAGCAAAGCTGCAACCTGCAAAAGCAAAAGTGCTGAAATTATTGGAAAGACTTGAAATCCGGAAATCTCGAACTTTTGCGCTCCTGCCTCTGGAGAAAGTTCAAGATTGAGCCAACTCAGTCCTGAGAAAATTGCCAGCAATGCAATGCTTGCTATCCAAGCAATTGTGCTCCGCCTGGAATTCAACTCTGATACCTCGTCATAGTATTTGCTGCCTGAATTGCTCGAAGCGGAGCCGAAGCTTTGTTGAGGGTTTCCTGGTTTTCGAGTTCTGCAACGCTGTCTAAAACAATTCCCGCGCCCGCTTGGACGTGGGCAACCCCATTTCGAATAACCGCAGTTCTAATGGCTATTGCAAGGTCGGCATTACCTGCAAAATCGAAATAGCCAACCACTCCCCCAAATAGCCCTCTGTTGGTGGGTTCGAGATCCTCAATAATTTCCAAAGCACGAGGCTTAGGAGCACCCGATAGGGTACCTGCGGGGAAAGTTGCTCGCACCACAGCCACTGCCGATACTCCATCGCGAAGAGTTCCTTCGACTGTGGACACAAGATGCATGATGTGGCTGTATCTTTCTACGGTCATAAATTCCGTGACGTTGACCGAACTTGCATCGCAAACCTTCAGAAGGTCATTTCTGGCAAGGTCTACTAGCATCAAGTGCTCAGCTTTCTCCTTAGCGTCACCAAGTAGCTCTTCCGCCATTGCAGTGTCGGCTTCAACGTTGACCCCACGGGGTCTTGAGCCAGCAATTGGATGCAGCACTGCTGCTCCAGCCTTCACCCTGACCAATGCTTCTGGAGACGAACCTACAACCGAGAATTGACCGTCATCATCAAAGAAGTTGAGCAAATACATATATGGACTCGGGTTGATAGCCCTAAGCATCCGATAGACATCAAGTGGCGTCGCCGTCACTTTCGTATCGAATCGTTGGGAAATAACAACTTGAAAAACATCACCTGCAACTACGTGCTTTTTGGCTTTGTTTACAAGGTCAAAAAACTCGAGATCGCTGGTACGCCTTGAAAAGACCGGTTCGACTTTGAAATCTACATCCGCGATAAATGGCACAGTTGGTTTCAAAAGCTCATTCTTCATCTGCTTGATTCGCTCTATTGCGAGTTCATACTCGGATAAAGCATCTCGGCCTTGGCCCAAGTAAACATTTGAGACTAACTTGAGCGAAGATTCCTGGTGATCAACAACGACTAAGTCCCTGATAACGGCCATAGCCAGGTCTGGCACATTGAGCTCTTTAGGTTTACGAGAACCAAGTCGTTCAATTTGGTGGACTGTGTCCCAACCTAGAAGACCAACTAATCCCGAAACTAATGGTGGGAGCCCTGCCACAGGAGCTGCTTTCCAACTTTCTTGCATAAGTTCTAGAGCTTCTAGCTCCGACAGGCCATCGAGATTCTTGCCATCGAATGGGAGAGGTGAATGACCTTCTAGCGCCTTCCAAGATACGGCACCACGCGAAGACACCAGAAGTCCATAGTTCTCTACTCCAATGAAGCTATACCTTGACCAAACTCCGGCTTCGGCGGATTCCAGTAGAAAACTCCCCGGTTTGGAAGAAGCGAGTTTCTCGAAAATCGTTAAAGGGGTCTCGGTGCCAGAAAAGACCGACTCAACAATTGGAATGACCTGATAAGACTTGGAAAGCTCTAGAAACTCATCTTTTGAAATCAATTTGGCTCCAGAGTTTCGAAATTTTGAAAGAAAAATCTTCCCACAGGTAAAACAGGGGTTTCCAGTAGGGTCATGAATTAAATCGTAATCGCAAGTGACCGAAGCCGGTCAATCTCAGAGTTTCGATCTGTGGCCTTGAATACTGCCGTTCCGGCGACAAAAGTGTCAGCTCCCGCTCTAGAAAGTTCCGCGATGTTATCCGCAGTGACTCCCCCATCAACTTGAATTGAAAGTTCCAAGGAATTGTTACTGGCGTAAGCAAACGCTTCTGTGACCTTAGGCACCGTGCTTTGAATAAGTGATTGCCCTCCAAATCCAGGCTCAACCGTCATTACCAAAAGCATATCCAGCAATCCAACTAGATCAGACACTTCTGAAAATGCTGTGCCGGGTTTAATGGACATAGCCGCCTTAGCACCAGCCTTGCGAATCTCTGAAATGACCAGCTTTGAATCGGTAGCTGCTTCGAAGTGGAAGGTCACTGAACCTGCATACTGCGCGTATTGGGAAACCCAGGTCTCAGGGGATTCAATCATCAAGTGCACATCTAGCGGAACGTTCGTGACTTCTGAAAGCCTTTTTACTATTGGAACCCCGAGTGTGAGGTTTGGAACGAAGTGCCCATCCATTACATCAACGTGAATTAGATCTGAGTGACTGATTGTTGCTAGCTCGGCCTCGAGATTTGCAAAGTCAGCGCTCAGAATACTTGGAGCAATTCGAGCTTTCATGCCCTCAGTTTATAGACTTACGCATTAAAGCAAGGAACATCGCGTCGGTCCCATGAACGTGAGGCCAAAGCTGTGCGGTACGCAAAGACTCATCCAGTTTGAGCGATGGACTCAATGAATTGAGAATCTCATTAGCGTTCATCAGTTCAAGCTGAGCCTTGAATTTTCCCTCAGCCCAAGCCACCTGACCGGTTGTTTCGGACAGATGTGGTGAACATGTCACGTACGCCAATATCCCGCCGGGTTCTAGTGCACCCCAAGCGCTTTCAATAAGTTCACGCTGAAGTTTCACTAAATCAGCTAGATCATCTGTACTTCTTCGCCACCTCGATTCGGGTCGGCGTCGTAGAGCTCCCAAACCAGTACAAGGCGCATCAAGCAATATTCTTGAGAATTTCTCTGAACTCTGTCCAACCGCCCGGCCATCCGAAATCCTAACCTCAAAACTCCCCATCGGCTTAAGCGCGTTGGTGACCAGTTGTGCTCTGTGGTCAGACACCTCGTTGGCAACAAATTTTTGACCGGAAGTTAAGGACACAGCAGCAAGAATTGCAGCCTTTCCACCAGGGCCTGCGCACATATCCAGCCAGTTCTCGTCTGCTACTTCGATGGGTGCCGCGATTAGTGCCAACGTGACCAACTGTGAACCTTGATCTTGGACACGAGCGAATCCTTTGTTTACTAGTTCAATGTTTGATGGATTCCCAGAGATCTCCACTCCGATCGGCGATCTATTCTGCTCCTGTTGATCAAAATCAAAATCGCCTGGTGAGCAAAACCCCGGCAAAGCCGCAAGTGAAACTTTGGGAGCCAAGTTGTTGCTAGCTAGAAGATCTTCTAACTCTCCATCGAAACCCCGGGAAGCTAAAGCTGCTTTGAAAGCTTGAAGAATCCATACAGGGTGTGAATACTGTATGGATAGAGCATCTGATTCCGAAAGACCTTTAGCTACTTCGTCAATCCAATCGTCCTTGTCCTTCAAAGCAATCTTCCTTAAGACCGCATTGACAAACCCGACGGATCCTTTGCTGGATTTTGCTTTTGCGAGGTTCACGCTTTCATTGATGGCAGCGTGTGTGGGAACCCTCATTTCCAAAAGCTGATGCACCCCGAGCACCATAACAATCTGAGCGGCAGGTTCGATTTCATCAATTTTTCGTGAAGATGCCGCCTCAATGATCTTTTCGTAGAGCAACCAGTTCCGGATTGTGCCAAAAGCTAGCTCCTGAACAAAGGCCGCATCGCGAGAATCGAGCTTGGCTCTTGAAATTAGTGTTGGTAAAAGCAGGTTTGCGTAAGCATCATCCGATTGAACTCGGTCTAGAAGATCGAAGGCAACTTCTCTACTCACGTCAGCGACAACGAATCTCGACGCAGTCCCCTGAACCAAGCTGCTCCCGGCATTGGCTTTTTGCCTGCAGGTTGAACAGATCGGAGAATCACTGCCCCATCTGAAGAACCCACGACAAGTTCACCTTCTGCTAGGACAGCAACGCCCTCTGACAAACCTGGAAAATCGGAGATGGCAGATTCCAGCACACGGACAGGTTGGGCTTCAAATTCGAACCAAGCCACGGGCTCAGGATTCATAGCCCGCACTAAATTCACAATGCGAACTGAAGGCATGCTGAATTCGATTCTGGCCATAGCGCGATTGATTTTTCGAGTTAAGGGAACCTTCAGATTCTGATCTTGAAAGGCCTTAGTTCCTAGATAGTCGTCGAGTTTTTCTAGCGTGTTTAAAACAAGGTCTGAGCCAACAACAGTGAGTTGCTCAAGTACAGACCCAGCGGTCGCTTCGGGATCTACAACAACTGAAGCCCTGGACAAAATTGGTCCAGTGTCCACGCCCTCATCTAACTGAAAAACTGTCACGCCAGTTGTTGACTCCCCCTCTAACAGCGCTTGTTGCACCGGAGACGCACCAGGATATTTTGGAAGCAGTGAATAGTGAACATTTAGCCAACCCTTAGCCGGGATCTCAAGAAGACTTGCCTTGAGAATTGCCCCATAGGCAACAATGACTCCAAGATCTGGCTTCAAACCTGCAATCCACTCGCCTACTTGGGAGTCTGGAAGATTTGACTTCAATAACGGCAAATCATGCTTGTTGGCAATATTCGCCACCGGAGATTCCGTTAATGTCCCACTTCTACCCATTGGGGCATCCGTGCGCGTCAACACCCCAACTACCTCATGATTAGCTGCTAAAAGTGCTTCTAACGTTTTGGCCGCATTGGCTGGCGTTCCTGCAAAAATGATTCTCAAGTCTTCTCCGACATCAGACTACTTCAGAGTCGTTCATCTTTACGGTAATAGCCCGTGAGCTTCTTCCGGAACTCGAAGTCCGAATCTTCCCTGCGCTAATGCGTGCCACTTCAACTTTTAGCAGTTTTGCAAGTTCCAAACCCAGTGAGTATGGATACTTGAAAATCAACCTCCACAACTGTCCACTAGAACTAGTTTCCAAAGGAGCAGGACCTATACGAACCACGGCAGGCTCCTTGGCAAGGATTTCGGAAAGCTCTGTCAACAGTGAAATGTCTGCCGTTATGCTTCCCAGTCGAAGTGATGGAGGTAAGGCCAACTCTTGACGCGACTGGTACTCATTCTCGGCAATCTTGTGGTGGTTCCACAGTGAAAACAATTGCGACAACTCACCTGAAACTCCAACGAGAACACAGGGAGCTTTCGAGCCCGCTTTGGCAACGGCATTGGACCAGGTGCGCACCGCTGCCTCTTGAGCGCGGAGGTTCTGCCTAGAAAGAGCTACTTTCGCGTCAAGAAGGACTACGGCACTGTATCCGCCCTCCACGTAAGGCTCAGCCCCTGCCGTCGCAACAACCAAAGTCCGACCCCGATTAATCGAAGTGGTGCGGGCTTGACCGTGTGATTCAATAACACGCGCCGACGGAAAAGCGCGTCCTAGCTCCGCTGCTGTTCGGGTTGCTCCAGCTCTTCCAAGGGTGAAATCTGAGCCACCACAGGGGCACCTGTAGTTCATTTGGAATGAGTTGCACCAGCGACACTTTTTCGAACCAGAAGAATCAATCCAGAGCGGGCCCTGGCACTCAGCGCACCTTGCCGGCTCATCGCATGACTTGCAGTACATAGCTGTGCTATCGCCAAGTGATGCAACCTGAACTAGAACTGGACCCAGCTCCAATCCTGCTTTGATCGCCGAGTAGGCGTGTGAATCGACTCTAAGACCTGGCTCAGAATTCGAAATCCTTGGGGAAGGAAACTGCATAGTTCTATCAGTCAAGAATCCTGAATCAATAAGGCGCTTCATATCGCTCGAGATTGAGTGTGATGTGAAAACCAAAGAGCACTCATCTATCGATTGACGCACCAGAGCTACATCACGTGAATTTAGATAAGGTGACGATTGGTCGGAATAGCTTCGATCAGCTTCATCGAAGACCAGGATGCTACCTAGATTGTGGGCTGGAGCAAAAGCGGCAGCTCGCGAACCTACAACAATTCGGGGTTTTTGTTCGAGCGCCCTCAGGAAACCCAGGTATTGCTTTGATTTGACCTGTTCCTGGGAGTAGTTAGCAATATGATTGGCAAGATTTGCGCGCGTCAACGCCTCCATAACCACTTCGTGCTCTCGGTAATCCGGCACGAGAATCACAGTCGATTTCCCACGCGCTAGATTCGTAGCTGCAAACAAGACAAACATCTTCACCCAGGCAGGACCGCTAGCTAAGCTTTCACCGAATCCAAGTTCGACTTGGCGAGGCTCTGCCAGTAGAAATGACTTCTGACCTCCTGCAAGAATCGCTTTTGCCCACTCGACATCTTCGGTTGAATGGAACGAACTAGATTCCTCGCTTTCCGGTTCTAACTGCAAATGTGCAGCAAAAGCTTTAGGCATGTGGGGTGGAATCGCAAGTTTTAGAACATCGCCAAGGGTTGAGGCAGAACGCTCTGCCAACTGTTGACACAACTTGAACACATTTGGTTTGAGGGTTTGCGCAGTTCCAACAACTTCTAGAATCTCGCTAAGTCGACCGGAAAACTCTGATTCTTTAGGGAAATCAACTATGAACGCATCTAAAGCTTTTTTGGATCTTCCAAAGATAACTTTGACCCGCGATCCAATTTCAGCCTGATTTACAAGACTGTCGGGAACCAGGTAGTCAAACAACCGATCTAGCTGGGGCAGATTCGACTGGATAGCCAGCTTCGCTATCTTGGGCATTTATAGATTCAGGGCGGACCGCAACGCGTCGACGCGATCGAGTTTCTCCCAGCCGAACTCCGGTAATTCTCTTCCGAAGTGACCATATGCGGCGGTCTTGGAGTAGATGGGACGCAATAGGTCTAGCTGCTCAACGATAGCCCGAGGTCTTAGATCAAAAATATCTCTAATAGCGTCTTCAATCAGTTCGGTCGCAACCTTCTCAGTGCCAAAGGTTTCAAGATAAATTCCGACAGGATTAGCTACACCAATTGCATAGGCAACTTGAACTTCTGCTCTATCAGCAGCTCCCGATGCGACAACGTTCTTTGCAACCCAACGCATCGCATAGGCCGCTGAACGATCGACTTTAGAAGGGTCCTTTCCGCTGAAAGCTCCTCCTCCGTGTCTAGCTGCCCCGCCGTAGGTGTCAACGATGATTTTTCTTCCAGTAAGTCCTGCGTCTCCTTGAGGGCCTCCGACGACGAACTTTCCAGTTGGGTTGATGAAGAACTTCGCTCCCGAGAAATCGAGCCCTGAGCCCTCCAGAATCGGATTAATTACTTGAGTTCTAATGGCGTCATGAATGTCCTGCTGTGAAACACCGTCATCGTGCTGGCTTGAAACAACAACAGCCTCAATGGTCTTTGGTGTCGAACCGTCAAACCCCACTGTGACTTGAGTTTTTCCATCCGGCCTTAGGAATGATACTTCGCCACTTTTTCGAACACTGGCGAGTCTTTCAGCAAGGCGATGCGAAAGAGCGATTGCTGTTGGCATGTAGGTTGGGGTCTCGTTGCTGGCGTATCCGAACATAATGCCCTGATCCCCCGCTCCCTGAGCTTCAAATCGATCAGTAGAACCTTGGGCGCGGGCCTCAAGCCCTGAGTCAACTCCTTGAGCAATATCGGGTGACTGCTGACCAATAGAGACGGAAACTCCGCAGCTTCTACCGTCGAAACCAATCTTTGAAGAGTTATATCCGATCGCTAGTACGGTTTCTCGGACAATTGACGGGATCTCCACGTAACCGGAAGTTGACACCTCACCGGCGACATGTACTAAACCGGTGGTCACCATTGTTTCTACAGCAACTCGAGCGTCCTTGTCTTGCGCGAGCATCGCATCAAGAATAGCATCTGAAATTTGGTCGCAAATCTTGTCTGGGTGACCCTCGGTTACAGATTCGGAAGTGAATTGTCTCAATTTGCTCATGATTGTCCCATGTTACTTGCTATCAGTGACAATACGTCTTTTGCTACGGACTGCTTGGATCCCTGAAAACTGCTCGACCCTGATTTATCAACTAGAACAATCTCAGTGTCATCCTTGCCAAAAACCTTGTCGTTGCTGATGTCGTTGGCTACCAAGTAATCGCATCCCTTGGCGGATAGTTTGACCCTAGCCAGGGACTCGAGATCGTCGCTTGCTTCGGCAGCAAATCCAATTACCACAGCTTTTGAAGCTGACGCCCTTAAGGACTTCACGGTGTTGGCAAGGATGTCAGGGTTAGCAATCAGCGAAAGATTCAATTGCTCACCCATTTCAGAGCGCTTCAACTTGGTCGAAGTTGATTCAGTGGGTTTGTAATCAGCAACGGCTGCTGCCATGACCAGCATGTCGTAGCTTCCAGACTTTTCGGCAAGAGCATTTGACAGTTCTAAAGCCGTACTAACAAAAATTGTTTTGAGGCCCGAAGTCAACGAATCATCGAGATTGGCGGCAATAAGTTCAACTTCAGCGCCTAGAAGCTTAGCTGCACGTGCAAAAGCGACCCCCTGTTTACCTGACGAGAAATTTCCAATGAACCTCGCGGCATCAATTGGCTCCCGGGTACCGCCTGCAGTGACAAGCACACGCTTACCACTTAGTGGACCACCTAGTGCAGCCATAGCTGTTTCGAAAATCTCTTCTGGCTCAGCGAGTCTTCCGGCACCGGAATCTTCACCAGTGAGTCGGCCAACGGCTGGCCACACAATTGTGATTCCTCTTTGTCTTAATGTTTCGATGTTCGAAACCGTAGCTTTGTTCTCCCACATTTCTGTGTGCATGGCGGGAGCGACTATCACTGGGCAGGTAGCAGCTAGAACAGTGGTTGTGAGCAGATCATCTGCAATCCCAGAAGTCATCTTCGCTATAAATGAGGCTGTTGCAGGAGCTACGACTACAAGGTCGGCAGATTTAGCTAAAGCAATGTGCTTTACCTGGTCCACATCAGTGAAGAGATCTGGGTCCACAATTGAAATTGGGTTTCCCGAAAGAGCTTCCAGGGTGGTTTTACCTATGAACTTGAAAGCATTGTTTGTAGCAACAACTTGAACTTTATGGCCGGCCTCAGAAAACAAACGAATCAAAGGAGCAGACTTATAAGCAGCTATACCGCCGGTCACACCGACCACTACACTGGCCACCTGTTGGTGTCGCTTAGTCTAGGTTGCGCTTTGTAAGAAGACCCTGGTCAACTTCATTTAGGGCAATGGTGAGAGGCTTCTCGTCGATGGTGACATCAACTAGTGGACCTACGTTGTTGAAAAGACTTCCCTCGTGCAAAGAAGAGTAGTAATCGTTAATTTGACGTGCCCTCTTGGCAGCAAACATCACGAGCTCATACTTAGAATCAACTCGGTCCATCAACTTGTCAATGGAGGGAGAAACGATTCCTTCTAGCTTTTCAAACATGGCAACTTTCTTGAAATTATGTGGTTTGAACCAAGTCTACGACTTCTTGGGCACATCTGGCCACCTCGTCATTGATTACCGAAAAATCGAACTGGAAGGCCTGATCTAACTCAGTCCTAGCCGTTTCCAGGCGAATCCGCTTATCTTCCTCAGACTCAGTGCCCCTTTTATCGAGCCTTGTCCGCAGCTCTTCGAAGCTTGGGGGCTTTACGAACACAAGCAGGGCCTCCGGAAAACTTTCTTTAACCTGAAAAGCCCCCTGAACGTCAATTTCTAAAATCACATTGAATCCGCTGGCTAACCCCTCTTCAACGGGTCCTCGTGGAGTTCCATAAGAATGTTTGCCATGAACAGTTGCCCACTCAAGCATCTGGCCTGTTTCGGCTCGATTTCTAAATTCCTCGTCCGTTAGGAAAACATAGGAAACCCCATCAATTTCTCCTTCACGTGGAGACCGAGTGGTTGCGGAAACAGAGAGTACAAAGCCTTCAAAGTTTGCCACTATGTGGGAGGCGAGAGTGCCCTTCCCTACTGCGGAAGGCCCCGCCATAACAATTAATTTGCCAGCTGGTTTCATGCCCGCAACCCTACCTCAAGCTCAGCCTTCGCTTTCAAAACTCTAGAAGCAAGACCTTCTAGCGAAGCGCCGCCAACTAAACGCGATACGTTGCAGATTGCTGTGTCCGCGTAGCCAGAAAGCAACGAACGCGCCTTTGACAAGGCGACACCTTGTGCCCCAAAGCCGGGAACAAGAACAGGGAAATTCAAGCTACTTGAAGTATCAAGACCCAGGTCTGCAGCGTTCACAGTCGCTCCCACGACGACCCCGATTGAACCAAGGCCAGCGCTGCTATAGGACCCAGCGAAATCCAACACGCTGTTTGCAACAGTTCTTCCATCGCGGATGGACGACTGGAGTGCAGTGGCTTCGGGATTTGAAGTTGCCGCAAGCACAAACAGTCCTCGATTGTTCTCGAGCGCCAGAGTTGCTGTTTCGGCTAAAGAGTCGGGTCCTAGGTAAGGCGAGACGGTGAGTGCATCACAAACAAAAGCTGCTTCACTAGATAGCCATGCCTTTGCGTAGCCAGACATTGTCGATCCAATGTCCCCGCGTTTAGCGTCAGCTATGACCACAAGATCACTTGATTTCGCATCGACAAGCAATTGAGACAGCACACTGAATCCTTCTGGTCCAAACTGCTCAAAGAATCCAACTTGAAACTTCACTATTCCCACTTGTCCTTGAGCCGCATCAAGCAGAGAAGAAGAAAATGACTTTGCCCCTTCGGCTGAAACCGGCAGGCCCCAGGAATATAATTGTTCAGTGCTTGGATCAATTC
>Ga0209444_10000643_pt1 | contig 19324 bp, 18 predicted proteins | sample LauGreFaBDMM15DN_2_FD_188215 | JGI IMG/M metagenome (GOLD analysis project Ga0209444, IMG submission 188215) | Freshwater lake microbial communities from Lake Michigan, USA - Fa13.BD.MM15.DN (SPAdes) (version 2) | ecosystem: Environmental > Aquatic > Freshwater > Lake | place: Lake Michigan...
AGAACGCGATATTCACAGCGGGCAAATCGATCACGGGCTGGACCAAGAGCGAGCGCGGATTGTGGAAAGCGACACTGCCGGAAAATGCTTGGGAATTTGAACAACTTTGGATCGATGGTCGTCGAGCCACACTAGCCCGCTCGCCGAACAAGGGTTTTTATCACATCACCGAGGCTGTGGGAGCTGGTGTTTTCCCTGATCTCACCAAAGAAATGAACTTCCATGCCTTTAGCATTCCGGCAGCGCAGTTCGATGTGCTCAAAGTACTTCCGCAAGCAGAGCGAGATGATGTTTTGCTGACGGTGACCCATGCGTGGGCCGTGGGGCAGTGTCGCATCAAGGCACTCCATGATGAGACGCTCGCGGTGCAAATCAAAGGACGTTCGCGTTATCCGTTCGTCGAGTTCGAGCCCGATCAACGCTTCTGGATGGAAAATTTCCGCGCCGCTCTTGATGCGCCGGGTGAGTGGTTTCTCGATAAAACAAAAGGCGAATTGCTCTACTACCCACTGCCTGGCGAGGACATGACCAAGGCCACAGTCATTGCTCCCGTGCTGGAAAAATTCATCACTGTGAAAGGCGCGCGCGATCTGCGATTTGAAGGCATTTCATTTCAATATAGCCAACATCTCTATCCTGACGATGGCTTGCACGATGGTCAAGCGGCGACGACCAGTGATGGCAGCATCGAGATCGAGGACAGTCGCGACATTCACTTTGAAAACTGTGAGATCGCCCACACCGGACTGCACGGCATCTGGTTCAAAAATGGCTGTGCGGATTCGTCGGTAAAACATTGCCACCTCCACGATCTCGGTGGCGGTGGTGTCTATGTCGGTGAAACGGCCCGCCCTACGGATGCGCGTGTGAACCATCACATCGTCATCGATGACTGCATCATTCAACACGGCGGGCGCTTGCATCCCAGTGCTTGCGGCGTCGTGTTTACCCACACCCAACGCTGTGCGGTCACGCATTGTGACATTGGCGATTTTTATTACACCGGAGTCAGCGCTGGTTGGAACTGGGGTTATGGCGACACCGCATCGCGCGAGACCTTAGTTGAAAACAATCACATCCATCACCTCGGCTGGGCCTATCTGAGTGACATGGGAGGGTTTTACGGGCTGGGCACCTCACCAGGCACGATTATCCGCGGTAATCACATTCACCACATCACCAGTCATCGCTACGGCGGATGGGGGCTCTACAATGACGAGGGCAGTGCTGATACCTTGATGGAAAACAACCTCGTGCACGATACCTGGAACGCGGGCTTCCACCAGCACTACGGCTACTTCAATACGGTGCGCAATAACATTTTTGCGTTTGGAAAATCAGCGCAGATTCAAGCATCGCGAAACGAAGCGCGACTGCGATTTCGCTACATCAACAACATCGTGATCTGGGAACCGACATCGCAATTGCTCGATGGCGGCGATTGGAACTGGAAACATTTCGAAAAAACCGAGCGCGGCGATCCCACAGACAGCTTGGTATTTCGCAACAACCTCTACTGGACCACTGATGCAAAGATGCCCGCCAAACTTTGCCAAGCATGCTACACTTGGGACGAGTGGCGTGCGCTAGGGCGCGATCAAGAAAGTCAATTTTCCGATCCATTGTTCGAGAACATGGCGCAGCGCGACTTTCGGCTTAAATCTGGCTCGCCAGCAGAAAAGCTCGGCTTCAAGCCCTGGGATCTGACGCTAGCAGGTGTGCGCAAATCCGATCCTAACTGGCAACAAATCGCGGCGAAAGGTCACCACTACCCGACGTGGGAAGCTGATGCCAAACCGTGGCCGGCCCCACCTTATCAAGTTGATCAAACCTTTGAACGCTCCGCTCTGGGCAGCATCGGCATTCGCAATGCCAAATACTCAAGACAAAACAAAGGCGAAAGCATCGGCGTAACTGACGAACTTGGCTCGCCAATCGGCGTGGCCTCAGTGCGCTGCCTCAAAGTCCAAGACGCAACTGACTTAAAAAACAACTACGATCCGGTGCTTGAGATCAACCCGCAGTGGCAAGAGTCCGGCACCTTTCACATCAGTTTCGACATCATGGCCCAGCCCGATGCCGACTGGTTTTTCGAGATGCGCAACAAAGCCGATGAGTTTGCAGCGGGTCCCTATCTGCGTTGGCAAAAAGGAACACTCGTTGCCAACAATGAGAACAGCCAAAAACTCATCGATCTCAAGTCTGGAGAATGGATTCGCGTGGAAATCATCGCTACGACCGGATCAGCTCGATACCATGCGACCATAACCCGCGCAGATGGCAGCAAGAGCGAGTTCAAAAACATCCCCTGCAAGCCTTCGTGGGACAGCGCATACGTCCTACTCTTCAGCGGCATCGGTACCGCCAAGGCGGCGTATTTCATCGATAATATCAAGCTTCAACGCAGCGGTGATTGAGCCTTTTGTGTGAGTTGACCGCACCAATCAAAACAAGAACAGCTCACCGTAGCCTAATTGCTCCTCAGCTTTTTCTTGATCTTGCTTACTTTCGGTAGCAGTCGTGACTGGAATAAAATTCGTCGCGATTTCATCCGCACCCATCACAGCGGAAACGACTTCAGCCATTTGGAGTATTGGGGCAGTAGGCTTAGTCTTGCGTCTAGCCAGAGGATTTTTTGACGAACGCGCACGCTCGACGAGACCCTCGTTTGCCGCGAATGATTGTGCGGTAGCATCGATCCAAAATTCCATTGCCGTGGACAAACGGAAGTCAGCTTGTGTGGTCACACCGTGCACTAAGAGATGAATCATGGCACCAGTGGCAAAATGCAGGCGCCAAGAAATCTCGCTCTGCGTCATGCCTGCCAAGCGTTGCTCCATGCAATGCAACAAGGTCGCATCCACCAATCGATTCGCGGCAGATACCTCGGTAAATATGTTTAACGCCAGAACATCCATCGCGCGGCCCATGACGCGGCAATAGGCCAATTCACTCATGCCCGAACTGGCAAAAATCGACACCAAGGGGCTGCTCCATGCTTTCAAAATTTCACGCACACCATCGTCATCACGCAGTCCATGAAGATTCGCGGCGCGCATTTCCATGAGCGGCTTCATGCGATGATCAAGCACTGCAGCAAGCAATCCATCGCGACTGCCGAAGTGATAATTCACAGCCGCTACGTTCGCTTTTGCCAATCCGGTGATGTCGCGCACTGATACCGCATCGAATCCTTTTTCAGAAATCCAATGCTCCGTGGCATCCAACAAACGACTTTTCGTCACATCACCTTTTACTCGCAAATCTGTCATGGCGGAGCGAGTTCATCTAATGCTCCAAGAGGTGTCAAACAAGCGCATAAAAAAAAATTCAAAGCTCGCAACGACAACACATTTTTCACACAAACGTTTCTACCAAAAAATCAACAAAGCCAAAATGAATCGCAATTACTAGTACTACCCCCCATGAAATCATTGATTTCCCGGGGAAGATACGTAATTTCACAAGCGAACGCTTTATTCAATCGTACGTTGGCTTTATGGCTGAATCGGCAAGATTTCTTCTGCATCATTTTTGCTAGTCCGCACATACTGAGCACCTTTAGCAACAAGATCTTTGCGCATTTCCGCGAGCATGCGGTCACGCTGTTGCGGCTTTTGTGCAGCCAGATCCGTGGTCTCATAAGGGTCATTCGCCAAGTCAAAAAGCTGGCATCGTTTCCCCGCGGGCTTGGTATATTCGTAGATCAATTTCCAAGATCCACGACGATAAACGGTGTAGTAACTGCTGCGATGTTCATGCGGGAAGTGCATCAAAAACGACTGCTCTGGATCGCGCTTTTCGCCACGCAATGCGGGAGCGAGATCCGCTCCATCAAGCGTTTGCTTAGGCGTAAGGCCTAACAGGTTCGACACGGTCGGCACTACATCAAGAATCGTCCCCATTTCACGCGACCACGCACCTGCTTGGATGGGGAGTTTTTTTTGCACCGCTGCCTGCTTGTTTTCCTGGGCCCAAGCGATGATACAGGGCACACGCATGCCACCCTCAAAGTGAGTGCCTTTCTTCCCTCGCAATGGTGCGGAACTGGAGTAGCCATGCGCGGCACCGAGAGGTGCATCACTGCCGTTGTCGCCAAGGAAAATAATCAAGGTATCTTGCGCCACACCGATTGCTACCAGATGATCTAGCAAGGCTCCGACCGAGGCATCCATGCCCTCAACCAAACTACCGAAGTTTTTCCACTGCATACTTTTTTCACTTCCTGCATAATTCGGAGCATACCGCGGATCGCTCATGAAGGGCGAGTGCAGTGCGTAGTACGACATGTAGCCGAAGAATGGTTTACGCGCCTCGACGGCCATTGAAATCTCCCGTTTCATCTCCTGCGTGCAGGCCTCAGTAAGGAATACATCTTTGCCATGATAGGCCTCGAGGTGGGGCACCGCGTGGGTTTTACTCGTACCGATGCCGTAGTTGTCCTTACCATAATAACTAGCAGGCTGGCCGATTTCTGATCCTGCGATGGCGACATCAAAGCCTGTGGTCGAGGGATCAGAACCAGGTTTGCCTTTCGGTCCGAAGTGACCCTTGCCGACATGAATGGTGCGGTATCCCGCTTGCTGAAGCATGCGCGGCAAAGTCGGAAGATCCTTCGTGACTCCCTCCCAACGCCAATCTTGCGGTCCACGGACACCTGTATTTTTCCGAGCTGGATCAATCCATTGCGTGACGTGATGACGCGCGGAGCTTTGCCCCGTCATCAGTGAAACACGCGATGGCGAGCACACACTATTGGCATAAAATTGCTCAAAGCGGGTACCCATTTTCGCCAAGCGTTCGAGCTGCGGCGTGCGATAGGCCTGATTGAGCGCATGCATTTTCGGACGACCATCCTCCCCCAATAGAAATGGTACAGAACTGTCCATGACCCCCATGTCATCAACAAGAAAAATCAACACGTTGGGTCGTAGTTCCGCAGCCATGGTGCTGACCGCGGCAAGGAATAAGAATAGAATCGCGCGCATGGGTGAGATTGAATAAATCTGATAGATCCGAATGAAGCGAATCAAAAAATCCGCTAGTTACTGACCATCTACGCTCTGCACTCTGGCATTTTATCAAAGTGCCGCACGAATCAACCCGAAATTTTAAGTTCCCCAGGAACGGAGTGGTTGAACTTAGGATTTCAAGTTCATCGCTAGTATTACACATCAAAACTCCAAAATATGAATGAAAATGACAAGAAATTGCGCCAATCGATTAAATCTTTTGCGGCATGCGGGCCGCAAGGAACTTCTTGCTAAACGCGATGCGATCCACACTACTCTCATATGGGTGCGATTTCTTACGATCAACCACAGGTTGGAGGCGATTGTGCAAACCCACTCCATTGGCCATCTGAATCGCCAATCCGGGCCGTGCATTGACCTCAATCATCAAAGGCCCCTTGGTTTCATCGATCATCAAATCCACACCTAGATAGCCAAGCTCGGTCATCTCGTGACAAGTCACAGCAATTTCCAAAATCTTCTCCCACTGCGGCATTTGCACACCGACAAGTGGAGATTTCAAATCGGGGTGATGAGTCACGATGCGGCCATGATGCACGGCACGCACGGTCAAGCCTGTTGCGAGGTCGATGCCGATACCGATAGCTCCTTGGTGTAGATTCGCTCGGCCGTCAGACTCTTTCGTCGCCGCGCGTAACATCGCCATTACCGGATAACCGTGAAGCATGACGATGCGAATATCAGGAGCACCTTGAAAGCTAATATCGGTAAGAACCTTGGCGGGAGTCACGCGATATTCGACAAGCGCGTGGTCGCGATTGCCACCAAGACTAAATAGTCCAGCGAGAATATTTTCTGCATGATGCCGCAACTCCGCACTACTGAGGCGGCTACCACTCGGCTTGACGTAATGATCTCCATCACGATGATCGATGACCAAAACTCCTTTACCGCCACTGCCGCGCGCAGGCTTCATGACAAAGGACTCATGCTCTTGAAGCTTCTTCTCCATGATGCTCACATCGTGTGCCGAAGAAAGAACCAAATACGTTTGCGGCACTTCGAGCCCTCGTTCCTCAGCTAGGGCTTTCGTGCAAAGCTTGTTATCAACACGCTGATAAAGCTTACGTGGATTGTTTGGCAACAAAAAGCGCGCATTGCGCATATTGATCCCTACTACCCCCATTGCACGAAGCTCTTTAGGAGTGCGAAACCAACGATGCCACCATTTGCTCATAGACTTATGAATTTAAGATTCCGAGAAATTACGAAAGCGATGCAACTCACTGATCCGATAGCCCGTATAACGCCCGATCAAAAGAATCGCGGCAAGCAGCACAAGTAGCAACTCAGGGAAATACTGCGCCCAATACTGGATTTGTGGGATTTTCATGAATGCATAGGCCACAACCGCTACCAGCATTGATCCCGCCACCTGCATGATCGCATTGCGCTTGCCCTCTTCTTCCCAAATCAACGACATCCGTTCAATCGTCCATGCGATAATGATCATCGGAAACAAAGTAATTTGCGAGACACCACGAATGCCAAGTTTCCACGAAATCAAACTCATCACCACCATCAACAATGTCACAATCACCACGCAAGCTGCCACGCGCGGCACTACTAACAAATTCATACTCGAAAGCAAAAATCGGAAATACAAACCGACCGTAACAATGAGCGCAAACATCGGAATGCCCGCTGCGGGTTTCATCTCCAAAAACGCTAGGGCGAGCAGAACGGGCATGAAGGTACCCAGCGTCGGTATTCCGACGATGTTGCGCAAAATCACCACCACAAATGCACCCAGCGGAATCAACACGACATAGCGGAAAACCGCACGCTCGGAGACCGGCAGCTCCAGAATGGTAGCTGCAAAAAATGGTGCACTGCGCAGATTTTCCATACGCTCTAGTGAAATGGTGTCCTTGAGCACAGTGAAGACAACTTTCGAATTCTCACCACCAAAAACCTCTAACAACGAGCTACCACCGCGATTCCAAACAAAAATATTTTCACTGCGCAGGCTGACATTGGGTTGAAGCGGATTTTTCACCTTCCACGTCGCACCATCAGAATATTCGATTAACTTCAGCGGCTCTTGCGGACCAGCTGCGGGATCAAGCTTAACCCCGTGAGTCAATCGCGCCGGTATGCCAGCCATTTGCAACAAATCAATCCCCATGTTGTAGAGTATGTTCTCGTCACTGACTTTTTCTTCGCGCTCATAATGACGACGCAGCAATACCGTTTCCTGCGAGGTGCTATCTTGAGCCATCTGCAAAAACAAATGCGTAAAAAACGTATCGGCATCCGAAGAAACTTGACGTGAACGATCGATCAAATCCTTTGCTGCTTTTTCGGTCGAACCCGAAAAACCAGGAGATTGGGCCACTGGGGTGGGCCCCTTCACCTGCTCGCCACTGCCTCCTGTTTTGTAGCGTTCGGGAATGCGCACACGATAGTAAAGCGAATGAGTATCGAGAGCGACACGATTGGCCGACCACACAGATTTTAATCCCGATTGCGTTGAATCCAAAAAATTCCCAAAGCCGAGCGAACCAGCTTCCTGACCCACATTCGGATCTTCTGCAATGGTGGGTAAAGATAACTTCACAGTTACCGGACCTTCCTCCACGGAGAGGAAAGAAACCTTCGCTTCGATCAACCAAGATGTCGATTGCTCACCAGCCCATAATGGCACGCCGAGTTTGCGATTTTTATAAATGGCAATGCCAATGCCAATGAGGCACAAAACCATCACTGCAAGAATCAAACGAGTTTTTGAGGACATGGGGAAATTTCCTTAGCGAATGATTTTATCGTCAGCTAGGTAGGTGCGGCTTGGATCAACCCAGCCAAGCGCGCGAATGGTCGAACGACCAATGAGCACCGGGCAAATCATATTGTGGCGGTTGTTCAAAGAAAACTCGGCTTTCATTTTCCGCTCACCAATTTGAAAGCCTAGGCGAACCACACTGCGGCGTTCGGATTCTTCGCCAGGTTCCTTAATGCGCACGGTGCGCACCAGTGGAGCCTCCATTTCATAGCGCTTGGCTCCATCTTCACGCGGGTCGGTGACGACAAACTTGACCCACTTCTTGCCATCTTTTTCGAAAAATTGTTGATTTTCAGCATGAATCGAACTGGTCAAGGCGCCCGTATCAAGCTTGGCCACCAGTTCATCCTGCATTTCTGCAACTTTGATTTTTTCTATCCAGCCATAGACCTGCACCGGATCGGAAGTCACAGGGCGGGCCACCTTGATAGTATCATCTGCCTCCTTTTTCTCCGCTGCCGCTTCATCGTCCTCTTCAGGTTGAGCAGGAGCTGCCTCCTCCTTTTCGGGCGCAGCCGCTTTCTCAACTAGAGCATCTTTTTTAGCTAAAGCAGCTGCCGCATCCTGAACATTCTCTGCTGCCAGCGATGACATGGTTAAGAGACCAGAAAACAGCCAAGGAAAAATCGAAACAATTCTCATGTGGAGACGGAATTAGTAAGGAAACATGAGGAAATTACAACCCCAAAATTTGCAGAATGAGGCCTATATCCCTATCGTAGGGCTACGGGTGATTTCGGTGCATTTGCCTTCGCTGCTGCATCCGATTGTCCTTTCGCCCATGTGGCATAATCAGCGGCCTCAATGACCTCCAATGTTCCAACCATATTCCCATGTCCTTCGCCACAAAGTTGTGCGCAGACGACCGAGGTCTCCAAGGTTTTGATCGGAGTGAACCACATTGGAATTTCTTTGCCGGGAATTGCATCTTGCTGAATCCGCATCGGCACAATCGCATAATTGTGAATCACATCTTTGCTGCAGATGTTAAGAATTGCCGGAATGTCTTTGGGCAATTTCAAAATCGGAGTCGTAAAGTCGTCGGATGCATTAGGATCCGAGTAGTCGATACCCAATTCGTTGGTGCCAGAAATCATGCGCGCATCAATGCGACCAAACTTGCCGTCGTTACCAGGATAATGATAAGTCCAGCCAAACTGCCAACCGACGACGCGAACGCGAACGTGATCTTCTTTGACAACTTCGGTGAACTTATCGGTCCGCTCACGCCAAAGGGGAAGAGCAAACCCCAACAACAAAACAGCTTCTACGATGATCACGGCGATTTCAATGTGCGAAGACACGTGATTGGTCACACCGTGGTAGTTCGCTTTGGGTTGCTTGGATTGCCGGAAACGCAGCAAAGCGACGAGCATGTAGAGCGACCAGCCGATAAAAAGCACGATCATAAACCAATGAACCACATCGATCAAGTGGTCTACTTGAGGACCGTGTGCCGAGAAACTGTCAGGAATACCGAAGAATTTGGATGGAGACATAACGAGAAGAGATAGCGGAAAAATTAATGTGACTGTTGAAGCTCAGCGAGCATTTCCGCTTCTTCCAGGAGAGCATACTTGCGGGAGCGAACTGCGATGCGAGCAATAAAAAACACTACCATCGATACAACCAGAAGGATGCATACGAGGAGAAAGAAGATCGACCAACCGATGGCATCACTACCACCTAACGCAGAATTGGCCTGACAAGTAACACAACTAAGAATTGAGTTCATGATCATTTAGAGAATAAGTTTAGCAGATTTTCTCCAGAAATACACACCGTAAATCGGAGCCAAAATTAAACCAATGATGCCGCACCAGCCGATCGCGGTTGTCATTGTCGAAATATCCTTTGCCAACAAGCGCGACCAAAGCACGAAAAAAAGACTCATCAGAAAAGTAAAGCTCACGAAGACGATGTGGAATGATTTCAGTGACATAATGCAGCAAGAGTTGGAGTTAGTAAGGAAGACCGAATCTGAAACCATTGTAGTGGATCAAGTCAGATTCCGCGCTCATGAACAAGATAATCATGAATGCAAAAAACACAATAGCACCGAAGAAAATCCAGTAAATGGCCTTCTTTTCATGATTTAAGTGCATGAAGATATATCCTACAAGCGTTGCCTTGAATGATGCAATCGCAAGCCCAAGAATCATATCCCATGCATCGAAACCATGAACGCCAATGTCTAGAGCAGGCACCGTGGCAACAGCAACGGTAACGCCAGTGAAGATGAAGAGAACGAGACCGATCAGAGTATAGGTCTTGATCGATTTTTTGATGAGTTCTGGAGAGTCTGCCATAAAAAAGTAAAGTAGTGGTTATGAGAAAAAATGATTACATCAAATAGAGGATCGGGAACAAGAAGATCCAGACAAGATCAACAAAGTGCCAGAACAATCCGCCGACTTCGACTCGATTTGCGAGCCACTCTGGATTACTTTGATACATTTTCTTACCGCGGAAGAGGTAGTAGCCAAGAACGACGGCACCACCAATGACGTGAAGACCGTGGAGGAAAGTCATCGTGAAATAGATGGCATAGTATGTATTCCAAGCTGGAGTGAATTTGCCGCTGAGGAAGACCTCCTTGCGTGGGATTTTGAGGTGCGGGAATGTGTGCTTGGCCTCACGCAGCTTGTAGTTGGGGCCAAAGAATTCTTCACTAATGACGATTTCAGCATCACCTTTATCAACACCGTTTGCTTTGGAAATAAAGTCTTTCCAGCCGATACGGTAACGCTCAGTTTCTGTCGGCACGCGTTTGGCTACGCCCTTTTCGTCAACGCCATAATTGTCGAGTAGTTCCTTCTCCAGCTTCGCTGTTTGCTCTTTATTCCAATTCCAAGCTGCTTTCGCTTCTTCACTATTCTTGATCAACCAAGAATTCTCAATCGCCACGATCGGATCAAGACCCTTCTCCTCAGCTTTCATCACGAGGTGACGGAAATCGATTGCATCCAGATTGTGAATATTGACGGGGCTGTCGAGGAGTTTCCCGTCGATCACGGTGTCATCGCGCAAGCGAGATTGTGCATCACCCTCTTTGATGTCACGATGAGGGAACCAGAGTTGCAGCGGAGGATTCACAACAAATGCCAAGCTGGATGTTTCCTTCTTCAGCAATGGAGCAATTTTTTCCGCATTGATCTCAATTGTTGGAGCGATCTCCCAGCCGCGTTTGCCCGCATTCTCAGCCTTTGCCTTAGCAGTAGTCCATTCATCACGCAATGCATCCGTGCGCACAGAGGCGTTGTTACCGCGGGAGTTGAGGTGGTTCTTACAAACGCGCTTCAGCAAAGCGACACTCAATTCCGTTCCCTTGGTTACGCTTTGACCCTCAATCAAAACATCTTCCGCGAGGGTAATTTTCGAGCCTTTCTCCGTGGCTTGACGAAGAATCTCATCCACCCAAGCTGTATGATAACGAACGGTGCTAAAAGTAAGCTTTTCAGCTTGGACGCGAATCACATCTTCGCCAACTTCTTTGCCATCGGCATCGAGAGTGTTTTTGTCATAGTTCAAGTGACCTTCAAGGATCGTATAATCATCCAAACGAACGGCTTGGTGATGGAACTTCACGTTGTATTCGATGCCCTTAAGCAACATGAAAATCACCGCACAAATGAGGGTAATTGCCATGTTGACCTGGAACATGCGCCATTTGCGCAACTTAAGACCAGCCCAAGCGAAAACAACCGTGACCGATGACGCGATGAGCACAAAGGTGTTGATTAGACCGGGAAGCACAGGAAGAGCACGTTCTGGCCATGGATAATCGGCTCCGAGGCGCAAGTAAACATAGGATGAGAAAAAGCCACCGAACAACATCACCTCAGAGGCGAGGAACAACCAAATCGCAATCTTGGAATTGACCATTCCTGTGTCTTTGCGCGGCGTAAAAATATAGGGAATTTCCATAAATGACGTGAGAAAAGTTTAACGAGTGAGAAAAAATCAATGATCGGCGGTAGGTGCAGTCGCAGGAGTTTCTGTTGGTGCGTCAACTTTCGGCTTTTCCCACTGTGGGGTATAGTCTTTGTCAGCACCGGGTTGGCTGTATTCGTATGGCCCGCGGTAGGTGGCGACATCGAAAGTGAAGTTGCCATGACCTGGAGGCGTTGGCGTAGCCCACTCCAGCGTGGTGGCATTCCATGGATTATCGCTTTCCACTTTTTTGCCGCGGAACATCGAGAAAAATAGGTTGATGATGAATGGAAGTTGGAACAATGCCATCAACCAAGCGGCCCATGACATCATGATGTTGAGATCGATGAATTCTGCGACTGTTTTACCGAAAACGTTCGCGGAATCAGCAGCTTTTGCTAGATAAGCATCACCGCCGTTATACCAACGACGATGGAAGCCGGCCATGCCTTGGATCAACATTGGGAAGAACAAGAAGTTCATGCAAATCAAAGTCGGCCAGAAATGGAGATGATTGAGCGTTTTGCTCATGTAGCGACCAGTAATTTTCGGATACCAGTGATGAACTCCACCAAATAAGCCAAACAAAATACCCGGAGCTACAACGTAGTGAAAGTGTCCGATCACGTAATAAGTATCGTGAAGGTGAAGGTCAACCAAGTTAAACGCTAACGGAAGTCCAGTGAGACCGCCGATACCGAACATCGGAATGAAAGCACAAGCCCAAATCATCGCGGGAGTGAATCGAATCGAACCGCCCCACAGCGAAATCATCAGCGCGGTCAACAAGATCACCGATGGCACGGAGATCAATACCGTAGTGATTTGGAACCAAGTCGAAATTTTAGGCCCCATGCCAGTAAGATACATGTGGTGAGCCCAAACAATGAAGGAAAGGAAGCCCAGCACGATTACCCCATAGACCATGGATTTGTAACCCCACATCGGGCGGCGAGTATTAACTGGAATAATTTCCGCCACACATGCGATCGATGGAAGCAAGAGAACATAAACCTCAGGGTGACCGAGGAACCAGAACAAATGCTGGAACAACAAGGGGCTACCACCGCCTGAAAGCTCTGCCAAGCCTTCCGATTTGGTAAAGAGACCCGAGGGCATGAAGAAAGAGGAGTGGAAAACGCGATCGACTAGCTGCATAATGCCCGCAGCCTCGAGAGGAGGGAATGCCAACAAGAGCAGAAAGCCCGTGACGAGCATCGCCCACACGAAGAAAGGCAACCGCATCCACGTCATACCACGGGCGCGCAAATTGATGATTGTTGTGATGAAATTGACCGACCCTAGCAACGAAGAAGTGATGAGCAGCACCAAGCCAAGCAGCCATTGTGTTTGTCCTGCTAACCATTGGTTGACAATCTGCCCGTCCGCAAAGCCTGCCAAGGGCGAGTAGTTAGTCCAGCCTGATTTCGCCGCGCCAGATTCCATGAAAAACGATGCACACATTGTCAATCCACCGAGCAGGTAAACCCAATAAGAAACCATGTTCAGCTTAGGAAATGCCATGTCAACCGCGCCAATTTGCAGCGGAGTAACGTAGTTGCCGAAAGCACCAAACCCCAATGGCACGACGCCAAGGAAAACCATGATCGTGCCGTGCATGGCGCCGAACATGTTATAAGCATCACCCGTGACTTTACCATCCTGCAACCAACGCGCTTGCCACGTGTCAGTGAAAACCCAGCTCATCCAACCGGGAAGTGGCTCGTGTGGGTAGGCGATCGACCAGCGCATCACCATCATCAGGTAAAAACCAAAGAGCAGGAACAACATCGCCGTAATACCATACTGAATGCCGATGGTTTTGTGATCTGTCGAAAACACATACTTCTGGAGGAAACCAGGCTCATGATGATGCCCATGATCGTCATGATGGCTGTGGTCTGCGGTGGCTGCGTGTGCGCTCATGTAGGAAAAAATTGTGGTTTGGAGATAAAAACAAGCCCTGATAAACCAAGCGTTCCACGGTTTTTACTGCATGAACTGCTGTTTGCTTCCCAAGTATTGTCTGCGACAAAGTGTACGCGCAAACAAGCCTTGTAAAGGAAAAGATGCTTTTTGAGGAAACTTTGTGAAAAATTTCACAAGCTCAGCCACGCGGCAGCGATTCGTATTAGCCGACAAGCCCCATTTGCTCGCGACGCGCCCCCACAAATGTCGCCCATGAGGCCTCCTGATGTTTTTCACGGATGCCAAAATCGGGCTTCCAGCGCGGAGCCACTGGCTTAGTCCGAGGATACATATTCGCCTCATGCGGCAGCTTACTTCCTTTGCGTGTATTGCATTTCACGCAGGAGGTTACTATGTTGTCCCAGCTTGTTTTGCCTCCTTTCTGCCTTGGAATCACGTGATCAAGATTGAGATCTGACTCGGCAAAGGCCCGATGACAATATTGGCAGGTAAATTGATCACGCCAAAATACATTACGGCGTGAAAAAGTCACTTCCTTGCTGGGAATCTTATCGTAGATCGATAAAACGATGATTTTCGGCACTCTGAGTGCAATACGAACCGAGTGAATCATCACATCAGAGGGGATGCGTTGGGAATACTGTAGCCATGAGTTGAAGTCATGAGTCTCATACATTTCCTCACCATCTTCCTGCACCACACGCGCATGACCGATGCTCAGCAAGTGCACCGCGCGCCGCGCCGTACACGTCTGAACCGCCTGCCAATTGCGATTCAACACCAAAACAGCTCTCTGCAATGCGTCGTTCATGATCTACAGTTAAGCCTTTAGCGCAAAAAAAACGCGGCCGCAAGGAGGAAAGATCAAATTTCCTGAGATCTATAAGACGAATTCATTCAATCCAGCCGTTAAAGCGGCAAGATAACGCGCGGCCCGAGATGTTTCGGCTCCGTATGCAACACATGGAGATCCAGCCACATCATGACTCGCGCTCCCAGTTCGCGCACTTTTGTTTTGCGACCACCGCGACCTTCCACATCTTGCGCATTGTAGCCAATCACCCGCATGTCGTGCGCACGCCCAATGCAAATCGCTCGCTCGTTTTGAAATTTCTGGCTAATGACAATGCAGTCACTGACGCCAAAGACTTTTTTGCAACGCAACACAGAATCCAGAGTGCGCAAGCCTGCGTAGTCGCACACCACCTTGTGTGGTGGCACACCTTTCGCAACCAATGCCTGTTTCATCTTCAATGGCTCATTGTAATGCGGACTCCGATTGTCACCCGACACAATCAGGCACTGCAATTTCCCCGCATGCCACAACGCGGCGGCAGCTTCGATCCGATAGACAAAATACAAGTTATCTCGCCCCTGAAATTGATCATCACAACCAAAAACCAAGCCGACTTGTTGACTTGGCAACGCTTCGATCTGGTCAAAATTCTTCCCGCGCGAGAATTGCACCACCGATGCCTGAACCCAGATGAACCAAGCAATCATGAGCGCGCAAGACCATACGCAGCATTTGATAAATCTGCGTTTGCGAGCCCTCCACAAAGCCGTGCTCCTCGGCACATTCTGCCGCGGTGCTGTTGATTGCTGCTTCATCTCCTCCAAGCTTGTCATTCCTCGATGCCTTGCATTTTTCTCGTCCATCCACCCAAAGATTTCATCGCTTCACCAAAGCGACTGACAATCGGATGCTCCGGAGCTAACACGCGCAGTTTGCGCTCGATGGCCCGAAAATGCACCTCCGCAGCCCGACCTAACAATTCTCCATCCACTTGGATCGGAAACTCCCTAGCGCAGCGAACGACAAAATCGCGCGACTGCAAATGCGTCACAGATTTTGATAAATCCACCCCACCCCGCGCCAGACTCGCAAAGGAATCGAGCACCAAGCGATAGCCCGATTCCTGGAATACCAGCACGTCTAACATTTCGTCCTGATTGTCGGCCTTGCGAAACAACGGCAACTGCCCGCCATACAGCGTGCCATTGCCCGCCAATACCGCCACGCCTTCCACACACTCCCCTTCCGCAGTGATCACCTCCATCTTCGGCGGCTTTTCACCGAGCACTTTTACAGCCGCCAACAGATAAGCCAATGGGCCTAACATTTTTTTACTTTCCCATGTGGTTTCTTCGATCACCGAGGCATCAAAGCCCAGTCCGGCCATTTGCATAAAAGGCGAGCCATTGACCTCAAACAAATCAATTTCGCGAATGTAGCCCGCCTCAATCACCTCAAAGGCTTTATCGAGATGTCCGTAAGGAATGCCTAGCTCACGCGCGAAAACATTCATTGTCCCCGCGGGGATCACACCCAGTGCCGTGGTCGATCCCGCTAGACCTCGCAACACGGCATTCAGCGTGCCATCGCCCCCCGCAGCCACCACCACGGGCGCACCTTCCGCTGCAAAATTCGCGGCCAAGTCCCGCGCCTCTTCCGGCGAGCTCGTCGCATACATGGCAAAACGTGTCGCCCGCTCCATGATGAAGCTCTCCGCCCGCTGTGCCCGCTGACTCCGCGCCTTTGGGTTGAATAGTAGTGGATATCGCGGTGGCTTGGTCACGTCCGACACTAACCCGATATCCCTAGACATTCAATCTTCATTTTCGGATACTCATTACAAACCAAAAATGCGCAAAGCCTTTTCCCCATCATCCACAAATAAGCCTCGATCATGTCCCTCTTGAAAATCTTGAAATCTTGAAACAAAACACTACCAAAACAACCTTCGAGTCTTCCAGTCTTTGCGAACTTTGCGTTTAATCTAAAATCTAAACATCAATCCCGCCCCTATTCCTGCTCAAATTTCTCACGCTCTTCCCTCACCGCTCGCAAGGCATCGTACAAGGCAAAAAGCATCACCACGCCGGTGTAAACCGCGCAGCCTAACCACCATAGGGTGAAACGTAGCAAAGACTGTGCGAGCCAAGTTTGAATGACCCACAAACCAATGGCGAACAACGCCAACATTAACAAAGCAGCCCAACCCAGTAATTTCCGCCGCGTTGTGCGATCATGCAAAATCGCCTTGCTTAGCATCTTGGAGGATTCCCATTCCGATGGTTGATTTGCCATGATCCTGTTAGTTCAGGCTACGACCACCATTGACCACCAGCGTTTGTCCTGTGAGGAAGCCGGCCTGCTCACTCGCGAACCACGCCACAGCCCAAGCCACATCATCCGGCGTGCCCCAGCGCTGCATCGGCACCGTTTTGACATAAGCATCCTTGGCGTCTTGCGGATCATTGTCATGACGCTCCACCGGAATCCAGCCCGGTGCCACACAGTTCACCGTGATACCCTCGGCTGCCAATTCGTTAGCCATCGAACGCGACCAACCGATCTGTCCACCTTTTGCCGAAACATAGGCGGAAAACTCGGGCATGCCGACGTGAAATACTTCGCTGGTGATCTGAATGATGCGTCCCCACTTGCTCGCTTTCATGCCAGGCAACACTCGCTGACTCAACAAAAAGGGACTTTTCACAAAAGCATCTAACATCGATTGATATTCCTCCCACTGGTAATCGGCAATGAATTTCATCGGCTGCGGAGGTGTGGCATTCGTCACCAAAATATCCACGCCGCCCCAATGAGACTCGATCTCTTCGGCCATGCGATCGACCTCATCGAGGGCCATCACATTGCCCGCCACCAACAAAGCCTGTCCGCCCTCTGCTACGATCTGTTCGACCACCGATTGCCCTTGCGCAATGTTTGAAAAACAATTCACCACCACCCGAGCACCGAGTTTTCCTAACAGAAGCGCCATCGCTTTGCCCAGACCACGACTGCTCCCGGTGACCCAAGCCACTTTCCCGTCCAATCGCAAACCCGTCAAATGATGTGTTTCATGCATGAATCTTCATTAAAACATCGCCCCTACGCTGTCAAGCACCTGAACCAGTGACCAACTTGGCCCGCAACACCCTTCACGCCCCAAAGTAACTCGACACACATCCCAAAGTAGCTCGACACCCGTCCCTAAGCCACTCGGCGCACAGCTCAAAGTAACTCGGAATACGATGCAAAGTAACTCAGCACACGTTCCTAAGTTAGTAGTAGCAAAAGCCAAGCCTGCTCGATGGGTTAGCTAAACCTACGCGGAATAGGCCACAAACTAACCCTGACAGCTTCACAAACTCACTCGGAGAACATCACCAAGTTGCTGGAATGATTCACCAAAGCCCATAGCTGTTGAGTATCAACAAGCTCGGCGCGCACTCCAAACCTCATATTCACCCTTGCCACACCTGAGAATTATGTTAGTTTATCAATGCTGCGATGAACAATCAGCACGCAAAACAACCATATCAACAAACAACCACACCCCCACCATGGACGACGAAAACATCCGCCGCTATGACAGAGCTAACCGAGTTCTCACCTTCTGCCGCGACCGCGCCGCCGACATCGCGCCCGGTAGCAAAATCACCACCCTAATTGCGGCACTCACGCCGCTCGTAGAACAACTCGCCGCAGCGCGCATCGGTCAGCTGCGCGCACCCGTAAGCAAGTCAGCCCTCATCGAGGCACTTTCCATCGACTTCATCATCGAACGTCTCGATGCTGCATTTATGAACAAATACCGCAATGACCCCACCACCATTGCCGCATGGTAAAGTACCTCACGAGTCGAACGCGCACCCAAACGACAAAAGGAAAGCACACCAGCACCAGCAAATCCTATCTAATCAAAAAATGAGCTTGACGGTTTGATCAATAAAACGACAACTTAACTGAGCTAACACACAACACTTTTATGCCACCCCCCCCCCGATTTCACCAAGACACAAAGAAACAGCATACATACAACAACTTCTTTTGCGGTACACAAAGGCTACTAAGAGTCCTCACCGAAACCACGAACCTCCTATTGACCCCATCCGAATCTCAAAGCCAACTCACCCGATCGGCGGGGCTTGGCGCGTTCTTCTGGAGGGTGCTTGACCGTTCCTAGTAGTGCGCGTGATCAAGTCGCGCTCTTTTTTTATCGGCACCGCAACCAACCATTTCAAAAACAGCACTATGAGAACCAAACTCCTCCTGATTTCCCTCCTTGCCACCGCTCTCCACGCCCAAGAGCCCAGCAACTCACCCGCCCAACTCCTTGACCCCATCGTCAAAGCCCCCATCGTCCAAACCGAGCCCGCACCTGAGCCACAGCGCCTTGTCATCCCACCCGAAGACATCATCTCCACTGAAATCATCGATGCCAACGGCCAAAAAATCACCATCCAAGAAGTCCAACCGCAAGAGCTAGAGCCACTTCCCGAGCCTCCTCCGCCACGCATCCTCACCCCCGAAGAACAAGCCTCCCGCGAAGCCTCCCGCGCCGCTCGCCTTGCCGCCCGCGGAGCCTACCGCCACCTCATGCTCTCCTGCACCGTCTATGATGGAGAAAAAACCATGATCCGCTGGAACAGCCAAGGCAAACAGCCCAGCGAATCCTACACCGCCTGGAGCAACGTCAATTTCCATTACTTCAACGCCATCAACCGCTTCAAAAAAAACGACACCACCTACAGCTTCTTCTTCGGTGTCGGCGACATCAACACCGCAAAAATGACCAGCCTCTATGCGCGTCGTAATGCTGTTTACACCCCGCCCACCATCCCCGCGCTACCCGCC
>Ga0209444_10000644_pt1 | contig 19318 bp, 15 predicted proteins | sample LauGreFaBDMM15DN_2_FD_188215 | JGI IMG/M metagenome (GOLD analysis project Ga0209444, IMG submission 188215) | Freshwater lake microbial communities from Lake Michigan, USA - Fa13.BD.MM15.DN (SPAdes) (version 2) | ecosystem: Environmental > Aquatic > Freshwater > Lake | place: Lake Michigan...
AACCTATTGGGCAATGCGATCAAATTCACCCACCAAGGTTTTGTGCATGTGCTCGTGACGCGGCAAGATAACGGCGTATTATTTTCTATCAAAGACTCTGGTGTTGGTATTGCGCCAGAACTGCAGCCGCATATTTTTGAACGGTTTAGTCAGGGCGAAGAAGTGCAGGAGCGATTTGGTGGAAACGGACTAGGCCTTTCTATCTCCAAGCGCTTGGTTGAACTCATGGGTGGCAAGATTGGTTTCAAGAGCACGCAAGGACAAGGCGCGCACTTTTGGTTTTATCTGCCGCTGCTAGCGCAATCTCCAGAAAGTGATGCAAACACTGTACCAACAGGCGTGGATGTAAACGCTGATATGGCTTATCGGTTTTTAGTAGTCGACGACCATCCGATTAACCGTTTGCTAGTGCGTCAAATATTGCAAAAGTACTGGAAGAACAGCGCTGTGGTGGAGGTCGATAACGGGGCGAAAGCGCTGACAGAACTCAAAGTCAATCAATTTGACTTGGTGTTGATGGACATGGTCATGCCTGAGATGGATGGCATAGAGGCCACACAACGCTTAAGACAAGAACTTCAGGGTGATGCGGCCAATACTCCGGTGCTCGGGTTGACGGCCAATGTCAACCCTAACGATTTAGATCGCTTTGCCAAAGCCGGTGTAGACGACACCCTGCTCAAACCATTTGACCAGTTCAAACTGTGTGAGCAGGTGCAACACTTACTCAATAGGAAAAAATCTTTCCAGGGTTCATGATGTTGTGCGGGTCAAGCGCCCGCTTGATAGTGCGCATCATGTCGACCGCGCCTTCACCCGCCTCGGTCACCAAGAAGTCAATCTTGTGTAAACCAATGCCGTGCTCACCGGTACAGGTGCCTTCTAAGCTGAGTGCGCGTTGCACTAGTTTGTGGTTTAAGGTTTCAGCCGTCTCACGCTCTGCGGCATTGTTGGGGTCGATCAAATAGCCGAAGTGGAAATTTCCATCGCCTACGTGGCCTACTAAAAAATAAGGAATACCTGAGGCATCTGCTTCTGCAACGGAGTCAAGCAAACAATCTGCCAAACGGCTAATCGGCACACAGGTGTCTGTACTTATCGCACGACAACCGGGCCTGCTTTGGATACCGGCGAAATACGCGTTGTGGCGTGCGGTCCAGAGACGCGTGCGCTCTTCGGGTGTGGTAGCCCACTCGAACGATTGGCCACCGTTGTCGTTGGCAATTTCTTGTACGGTATCGGCTTGCTCTTTCACGCCATTGGGGGAGCCGTGAAATTCCATCAACAACATGGGGGACTCAGCGAGCTGCAGCTTGGAGTGTGCGTTAACCATGCGCACCGCATTGGCGTCAATCAATTCGACCCGCGCAATCGGCACGCCCATTTGGATCATGGTGATGGTGGTGCGCACTGCGGCTTCAATGCTTGGGAAAGAACACACTGCAGCTAAGACTGCTTCTGGCAAAGGATACAAACGCAAAGTGATTTCTGTAATCACGCCCAGCGTGCCTTCGCTACCCACCATCAAGCGCGTGAGGTCATATCCTGCAGAAGATTTTTTGGCTCGCGTACCAGTACGAACGACTTGGCCGCTCGATGTCACTACTTCTAAAGCCAATACGTTTTCACGCATAGTTCCATAGCGCACCGCGTTGGTTCCGCTCGCACGTGTGGCACTCATGCCGCCAATCGTGGCGTCGGCACCTGGGTCGATTGGGAAAAACAAACCCGTGCTTTTGATTTCTTCGTTTAACTGTTTGCGTGTCACGCCGGCTTGTACCGTCACGGTCAAATCATCGGCATTGATCGACAAAACCTTTTTCATGCGACTCACGTCAATACTGATACCACCTTGCACGGCGAGTAGGTGACCTTCAAGGGAAGAACCAACACCAAAAGGAATGACAGGAACTTTGTATTGCGCTGCCAACGCCACTGCATCGGCAACATCTTGTGTATTTTCAGCAAACACCACAGCCACCGGAGGGGGCACCTCTGTAAACGCAGACTCGTCGCGGCCATGCTGTTCGCGCACAACTTGAGCGGTAGAGCAATTGGCTGCAAAACGCGACTTCAATGCCTCTACAAAAGCCGGTGGAATATCGCGTTGCGATATCACGGGAACCAAGTGGTCATGCGAGGTAGGGGCGTTCATGCGGCGTCTCCAAATAAGCAGATCATTCTAATTAGATATGCAGATTTAAGTAAGCCGCTGTGGCGACAGGCACAATAATGTCTGCAAGCGAAAACAGCGCACATAGATAAAGGAAAACCCTAATGAGTAACCGTCTCACACAAATTGCAACCCGCACCGGCGATGCCGGGACAACTGGGCTCGGCGACAACCAACGCGTCTCTAAAAACAGTTTGCGCGTGCACGCCATGGGCGATGTGGATGAGCTCAACTCCAGCATTGGCGTTTTGCTGTGCGAAGAGATGCCGCAAGATGTGCGCGATGTGTTGGTGGAAATCCAGCACCAGTTGTTTAACCTAGGGGGTGAGCTGTCCATCCCAGGCTTTGAACTTCTCAAAGCCGAGGCGGTTTTGCAACTCGATGAAGCGCTAGAGCGGTACAACGCTGACTTACCACGTTTGAAAGAATTTATTTTGCCTGCAGGTAACCGCGGCGCCGCGCTTGCACATGTGTGTCGCACTGTGGCTCGTCGTGCCGAGCGTGCTGTCGTGGCTTTAGGTAATGAAGAAGCGCTAAAAGACGCCCCACGCCAATACCTCAACCGCTTGAGTGATTTGATGTTTGTGCTGGCCCGTGTGCTTAACCGCCAAGACGGTGGCGACGACGTGTATTGGAAAAGTGAACGGGTGAAGACGGCTTAAAGTTTGAAAGCGCAATTAGCGCATTCAGCGCGGAGAAAGAATCGCCATCGTAATGCGCGACACGCAGGTCAACTCGCCTGCATCATTCTTCATGTCTATTTGCCAGACTTGTGTGCTTTTACCAATATGAACAGGGCGCGCTGTTCCTGTTACCCAACCAGACGTAGCGCTTTTTAAATGGTTGGCGTTGATGTCTAAACCGACAGCGCGGTGATCCGGCGGGCATGAATAATGTGCGCCACAAGAGCCGATAGTTTCTGCCAGAACCACGCTCACCCCGCCGTGCAATAGACCATACGGTTGTCGGGTGCGCTTATCAACAGGGACACGCGCACGGATAAAGTCGTCTCCTACCTCTAAGAACTCTAAGCCTAAATGCTCAGTTGCTGTGTCAATATGGTTCCTCGAGAGAATGGCGGGGGAGATTTCTTTTTTCCAAATGCGCATAGTGTTTTAGAAGTTAACGTTGTGGTGCCCTTTAAGCTTCAAAATTTTACGGGCTTCGTCTGGCGTCGCGACTTCTAATGAAAGCCCTTCAATGATCTTGCGAATCCGAGTGACTTGATCGGCATTCGACTCGGCCAATTTACCAGGGCCGTCCCATAAAGAATCTTCTAAACCAACGCGCACATTGCCACCCATAGCTAAGGACTGTGTGGCAATTGGAATTTGGTTGCGACCGGCACCTAGGACCGACCACACATATGCATCGCCAAACAAGCGGTCTGCAGTGCGCCTCATATGCATCACGTCATCGGGATGTGGGCCGATGCCACCCAAAATACCAAAGACAGATTGGATCAGGAATGGCGCTTTGATCAAGCCGCGGTCAATAAAGTGCGCTGCGGTGTAGAGATGCCCAATGTCATAGCACTCGATCTCGAATCGCGTTTCGTTATCGCTGCAGGACTGCAAGATATGTGAAATATCTTTGAAGGTGTTTTTAAACACGCGGTCATCACTGTTGGCGAGATAAGGCACTTCCCAGTCATGTTTAAAGGTTTTGAAACGCTTGAGCATGTCGTACAAACCAAAGTTCATCGAGCCCATATTCAAAGAAGCCACTTCAGGTTTGAAGTGGTGTGCAGGACGCAAGCGATCGGCAATCGTCATGGTCGGTGCGCCGCCTGTCGTGAGGTTGATCACCACATTGCTTTTCTCTTTGATTTCTTTCAAAAATGGCGTGAACAACTCGGGGTCTTGTGAGGGGCTACCGTCGACTGGGTTACGTGCATGCAAATGCACTATGGCAGCGCCTGCTTTGGCGGCGCCCAATGCGGCATCTGCAATTTCTTTGGCAGTCACCGGTAAATGCGGCGACATGCTGGGTGTGTGAATAGCGCCGGTGACGGCGCAGGTGATGATGACTTTGCGGGACATGGAATAACTCCTAAGAAGAAAAGCGCTAAAAGAAAAAGGCTAATTATGAATTGGCAGATTAGACAGGCTGGTCTTTCTGGTGACGCCTAAGCGCCATCAAACGGCGATCACGCCAATGTGAACGTGCATCAAGTTGGTCATGTTCTAAAACTTGTCTACGCTCGCGTTCAATTTCTGCAATCACTTGAGGCGCCCACGTGTTGTCGGCTTGGGTTTTACTGACTTCAGCATACGTGTGGCCATACCGGTTAGCGTAATCAACTACGCCGTCTGGGGCGTTCAAATCAATGGTTTCAAACGGACCCATAAACGACCAACGCAAACCAAGACCAAATTTCATGACTTTGTCGAGGTCCTCGGAGCTTGCAAAGCCCTGCTCATATAAATTGAGCATTTCATTTAAAACAGCACCTTGCACGCGGTTGAGTAAAAAGCCGTGTATTTCTTTACGTACCAAAACGGGTTCTTGTTTAACTAGTTTGTAAAAAGCCATAGCGGCTTGCGTTGTCTTTTCAGATGTCCAAGGTGCAGGACTGACTTCAACCAAAGGAATTAGATACGGTGGATTGGTGGGGTGGCCAACCAAGCAACGATCGCGGCCAGCAAGATCTTTCGTGAATAACGAGGTAGGAAGCCAAGATGTTGAGCTTGCGAGGATGGTGTCTTTGTGCGTGAGAGCATCCATTTGGGAAAAAATGTCTATCTTCGCTTCGACGGTTTCTCGGATGTTTTCTTGGATCAAATCAACATCAGTGCAAACCTCAGCCAAACTGCTAACAGGAGTGATGCGCCGAATAATGTCAGCCGGGCTTTCTTGTACCAAGTCCGCTGCGTGCATGTCTTTCACTAGCGTTTCAATATGCCCCATGCATGCGCTGAGTGCTTTAGCGTCTGCATCAAAGATTTTGACTTGCAAACCAGCGCGCGCAAAGACCATGGCCCATGCGCGACCAATCAAGCCAGCGCCAACGACGCCAGTTTTTGAGGAGTGGGTAAAAGTTGTCATTGCGCGAGAGTCTCCACGTTACCGTCTACTGAAAGGCTTTGCCCTGAAACATTAGCGCCTGCAGGCGAACATACAAACACAATTTGCGCCGCAATATCTTGGGCGGACACCATACGACGCAAAGACACACGCTCTAACGCACGTGTGCGCATAGCTTCTAGACTGATGCCAAAAGTTTCGGCTTTGGCACCAAGAACGCGGTCTTGGCGAGCACCTTCTACGATGCCGGGCAAGATGGCGTTGACACGAATTCCACTCGGGCCCAATTCCATCGCCCAAGTTTGCGTCAAACCGATCACGCCAAACTTGGTGGCGGAATAGGGCGATCGCAAAGGAAACCCATGGCGACCAGCAGCAGAAGAAATATTGATGATGCTGCCGCCCTTGGCTTTTTTAATCAAAGGCACAGCACTGCGCGTACACAAAAAAGCGCCCGTGAGATTGACGTCTAGTGTCTGTTGCCATTCGTTAAGAGCGGTGTCTTCAATCGCTGCTGTTGGCCCGGCAATACCAGCGTTGTTCACCAATATATCTAGTTGGCCCCAGCGCTTTTGAATCTCGGCAAACATCGAGAGCACTTGGGCTTCATTGCCGACATCGGTGTGACTGATATGTACTTGTGGATACTGAGCTTTGGTTTTATCTAAGGCCGCGCGATCTACATCGCATATGTGCACTTCGGCACCTTGTTGCAACAGGGCTTCTGTGATGGCCAAGCCAATACCCTGCGCACCAGCCGTCACCAAAGCGCGCTGGCCGGTGAGTTGAAAGTTAAGTGAAGCAGTCATTTACATCCAAAGAATTTTTTTACGGTAATCCATGTCTTAAATCAAGGTTTGACGGGATATAGGCAGAAAGCGAAAAATGCTAAAGCCAAAGCTTTTGCCGCCGTAAGTTGATATCAAGCGAAAGCTCCTTTGATGGACCAGTGTGCGTTACCGATCCGCTTTCGAGCACCACGGTTGAATCAGATAGCGCAAGAGCAAGGTCAAGATGGTGGTCAACAATGATTATGGAAACCTCATGCCTCAATCGATCAAGGGCTTCAAATAACTCTTCAACAATTGCTGGGGCAAGCCCCTCAAATGGCTCATCTAGCAAAAGTAGTCGCGTGTCTCCTGATAAGGCCCTAGCAACTGCAACCATTTGTTGCTCACCTCCAGAAAGGTAATCTGCAGGGGAAAGCCACCTTTCACGTATTCGAGGAAAAAACTCAAAAATCTTATCCTCATCCCAGTGTATGCCGGATCCCGTTATTCGCTTGATTCGACCCAATTCCATATTTTGGGCCACAGTCATTCCAGAGAATAAGCCACGGCCTTGTGGCACATAAGCCACGCCTAAACGGGCAATTTGATCGGAGCTTAAGCGCTCGATTGGACAATTATCTAAATTGATTGAGCCACTTGTTGCAGTTGAAATTCCAATTAGACTTTTAAGGAGGGTGGATTTTCCGGCGCCATTTCGCCCTAGAAGCGCAAGAATTTCACCTTTATGAACTTTAAAACTGACATCTCTCAATATGTGGCTCTTGCCATAAAAGGTATTGATAGAAGCGCAAGATAGAAGTACGCGTTCTTCCATGGCTGATTGCCTTGGTTTAGCAGCAATAGATTGGCTACCCGACCCAATATAGATAGCCTGTACCTGGCTTGAATTTCGCGCATCGTCCACATTACCGTCAACTAAAATCTTGCCCTCATGCATCACTGTTACTGCGTCAGCAATAGAGAACACACGGTCAATATCGTGCTCAATCAATAAAACAGGAATTTGTTTGGAGATAGACTGAATCAGCTTACCAACCCGTTCGCGTTCTGCGGCAGCGAGGCCAGCCAGAGGCTCATCTAGCAAGAGTAATTGTGGCCTAGTACCTAACGCAATCGCCATATCAAGCAAGCGTTGGCCACCATAGGATAGCGAGCCCGCTTCTACATAATTGATACCTTGAAGGCCCATAGCGGCCAGTAGCTCTTCTGTATTTTGATTAATTTCTTCAAAAGATAATGCACTCTTCCAGAGATTCATTCTTTCAGGAGTTTTTGCTTGAATAGCAAGTCTTACATTTTCTGAAACACTTAAGGTTGGGAACAGATTAGTTATTTGAAACGAACGACCAATGCCTTGCAGTGTGCGATCCGCCTGATTTAGATTAGTAATGTCCTTTTCACCAAGATACACCAAGCCACTGTCGAGCGGATGTAAACCAGAGATGGCGTTGAATGCAGATGTCTTACCTGCTCCATTTGGACCAATAAGTGCATGTAAGCCTATAGAACGGACGGCAAAACTTACCCCGTCAAGCGCTTTTATTCCGCCAAAAAAAAGCTTTATATTTTTTACATTAAGAATAATAGGCCCACTTTTTTGGGGCTGTATAAGAAAATCAGGCAAAACAGTAGCACCAGCTTTTCGGTTAGTCATTGCTGCATCAATCACTGGTTTCTTATTCCAAGTACTGCGCAGTCGTTCATAAATACCAACTAAACCGCTTGGAGAGAAAAGTACAAAAAATACAAAAAGTAATCCGAAGTAAAGAAGCCAATCCTCTGTAACACTAGAGAGTAGATCTCTAAAAATGACATAAAAAAATGCGCCTAAGGCAGGACCGAGAAAGCTTCTCATGCCACCGATCACAAGCATGGCTAGTAACTCTCCAGAAAATACTACTGAAATAGGCTCTGCTGACGTCATGCGGTTGTTGAACAGCAAAAGCACGCCAGCAAGTCCAGTAATAGTTGCCGATAAAACAAATGCTATGAGTTTGTACTTAACAGTCTCATAACCAATAAATGAGGCCCGTTGCTCGTTTTCACGAACCGCAATAAGTACAGATCCTATAGGTGATCTATGGAAGCGCCATAAAAAGAACACTGTCATCATCCCAATTAAAGCGACAACGACATAGAACGGAAATTTTTGCTCTAAATCAAAACCAATCCACGAAGGACGAACAATTCCACCTAATCCATTTTCCCCTCCAGTAACAGCTGTCCATCGAAAAGCAACAGCGTACAACATGGCACAAAGCGCTAAAGTTAACAGAGAAAAATAAACCCCGCGCCTACGTAAAATTAAAAACCCGAATCCCAAGCTAACAAAAGAAATGAAAAGCAAACCAAAACCAAGGGGTAGCCAAAAACTTTTTTCAAACCAATGAAGTTGAGCTAGGGCAGCAGCATATGCTGCCAATCCAAACCAAGCCCCATGACCGAAAGAAACCAAGCCTGTAAAACCCACCAAGACGTTAAGCGCCATGCAAGCCATCGCAAAAATGACTACTTCTGTGGCAGAGGTTAGTCCAAGCCCGAGAAGAGACATCAAAACGGGTAGCAGTGCCAAAGAAAAAGCACTAACCCATAGAGCGGAACGACTAATTTGCATAAGGGAGACTCACAATCTACTCAAACCGCTGTATGCGTTCACCAAACAAACCTCGTGGTCTAAATAAAAGCACTAGCAACATGAGAAGGTAAATAACTGCTGTGGAGGCTTGTGCATATCCAGCGGCAACCGTAATGCCTTTTACAAGACCCACAAGAAGAGCCGCGAAAATCACGCCCCAAAAAGAACCAAGTCCACCTATAACGACCACAACAAAAGCAGGAGTGAGAATTTCCTGGCCCATTGCAGGGTGAATGGAATAAATAGGAGCAAGCAGAACACCAGCAAGGCCCGCAATTCCAATACCTAACGCTGCGACTGCAGTCAAATATGGCTGAAGAGAAATACCTAGGGCGCCTACCATGTCCGGGTTTTGAACACCAGCTCGCACAACGCGTCCAAAAGATGTGCGACTTAGCAAGTACCAAATCAAGGTCAAACAAACCAGAGCTATAGCCAAAAGAAAAGTACGAAATTTAGAATAAATAAAGTCACCGAAAAAAATCTGTCCGCGTAGGCTATCTGGAATTGCAAATGAAAGAGGCGCAGCACCAAAAATCATACGAAGAGCCTGCTCGCACACCATGGCTAATCCAAATGTAAGTAGCAGAGATAGGATGGGATCACTTCGATAAAAGGGTCGAAAAAAATAACGCTCTAAGAAAACACCAATTAAAGCCACAGCGATAGGCGAAAAAACTAGCGCACCAAAATAACCAATATGGGGAGCAATTAACGTTGTAAGGTAGGCGCCAATTGCATAGAAGGCGCCATGGGCAAGATTTACAATACCCCCAAGAGAAAATATCAGTGACAAACCTAACGCAATTAACAGGTAGTAAACACCGTCAAGCAAGCCATTTAAAAGCTGCTGTATTAGGATGCTAGTCATTTTCTTCGTTTAGGGGATAGAAGGCTAGTTTATTCAGAAATTATCTAGCGCACATCTCCTTAGAAAGATGCAAATAAGAATTCCTAGGAACTGCCTTATCGCTAATTAGGTCAAGTAGGCATGTTGCAAGTATTTTCTTCCTTGGTAGAGGCAATAACCTCTAGGCTTTCATTAGCAGCAGGTACGGGGGCGCTTGGCTTGTAAATATCCCATTTGTTTTTTTGGTCTTTTGCTTTCAATGCCTCAACAGCATACATCTCATGCATCAATTGATGATCGTATGCACGGAAGTAGCCTTCACGCGTCTTGAGTAAATCAAATTTTGCGCCTTTTTCCCAGTGGGTTATTATTTTTGGAGCTTCAGTTGACTTAATTTCGTTCATCGACTTTGCAAGTATGTGCATGCTTATGTAATCTCCCCAAGCCTGATTCTCGGGCGGTTTGCCATATTTCTTTGTAAATGCTTGGACAAAGGCAATAGAGCCAGGTGTGTTGATGAGGTGATGCCAAACCAAAGGCCAAGTTCCAAAAAAATTGCCCTGACCAGCACCCCAAGCGACGGCAGTATCAAATCCAAAGCCAGCTACGGGAAACTCCAGACCAAACTCAGAATATTGCTTTAAAAAATTAGTAATCTGCACGCCAGCAAGATTAGAAATAACTAAATCAGGTTTCGCCGCTCTAATTTTGATTAAGTAAGCTGAAAAATCTGCAGCATCGGTAGGTACTAGCTCGTCAGCAGCAAATCTACCCCCATTTGCTTCCATAAAGCGCCGCGCAACTTTCAGTAAATCGTGGCCAAAGGCATAGTCTGCTGTTAACGAATACCAACTTTTGCCGCGCACTCTGTTTTCTGCAAGCAGTGAGCGCCCAACAGTTTTAACGTACATTGAATTTTGGCTTTCAACATGGAACATAAATTTGTTGCAATTTGAACCTCTGAGCGCATCGGAGTTAGCACCAGTGTTTATAAAAAGGTTCTTCGTTCTTTGTGCAACTTGAGCAATAGTTAAAGCAGATGCTGACGATATTTCTCCAACAATACACGCGACTTTATCGCGCTCAATTAAGCGCTCAGCCTTGGTAGATGCAGTTTGAGGATTGACAGAGTCCTCCTTTATCAATTCAACCTTGCGGCCCAAGATGCCACCTTTAGCGTTGATTTCTTCAATGGCAAGATCAGCGGCTTGAACTGCGTATTCGCCGAGTGTTCCCAGAAAACCTGTGCGAGGTGTTAAGTGACCAATTTTTATAACGTCTGATTGCGCTTTGCTGATAAATGGAAAGCCAGCTAAACCAGTTGCGGCAAGAACAGCCCCACCTTTCAAAAGACCGCGGCGAGAACTGTTTTCTTCAGTAAAAACCTCGGGCGCAGAAGAAGAGGCTTGTGTTGTAAGCTGAGTTTGTAAGGCGCTATCTTTATTCATTTGACTAATCCTTTTATTGATATAGGCGGTGATATTTAAACAAAACAAGAAAAGTTGATTCGTTGGCACCATGATGTTTATAAAAACAAAAAAAATCAATACAAACCGGTCAGTACATACCCTATAGTTTTTTAGGAAAACAATCTTATAAAAAAGTACTCTGTTAATTTCACATCATAAAATTACCTATGAAATCACCTCCCTTCATCCCGCAAATTCGTCTCTACCAAAACTGGTTAAAAGAGCACCGGGGTATTTACTTTGATAACTACGACGCTCTATGGCGTTGGTCAGTGACAGACCTGAATGCATTCTGGCAAAGCATTTGGGACTATTTTGATTTGCAGTCACCAACCCCACATGACGCAGCGTTGGTACGCAACACAATGCCAAATGCACAGTGGTTTGTGGGCGCGCAAACCAATTATGTGCAGCAAGTTTTTCGCCATTGCGATGCCGCGCATGCGGCCGGACTGGTCGCTATCATCAGCGAAAACGAAAAAGGGCAAACGCAACAATTGCGCTGGCCTGAATTAAAGAGACAGACCGCCGCGCTAGCACGCCATTTACAAGCGCAGGGCGTACAACCCGGCGACAGAGTGGCTGCATATATGCCCAACATCACACAGTCCGCCATAGCCATGTTGGCGTGTATGAGTATTGGTGCCGTCTGGAGTATGTGTGCGCCCGATATGGGCACAAATGCGGTGCTGGACCGATTCCAACAAATTGAGCCCGTAGTATTGATTGCATGCGATGGCGTCACTTACGGCGGCAAAGACCATAACCGCTTGCAGGTGGTGCAAGCGCTACGCGATGGACTGCCTAGTGTGAAACATGTCATCGTCTGCAGAAACTTAAACCCAGATGCAAAACTGGCCAACAGTGCAGACCTAGACACAATTTTGGCTGGTGCGAGCCATGCCATTGATAGTTTTGAGCCTATCTGGGTGCCCTTCGACCATCCGCTCTGGATTGTTTATTCCAGTGGCACAACAGGGCTACCAAAGCCAATCGTGCATGGCCATGGTGGCACGATGATCATTGCATTAGCGCTCAAAATTTTGCACAACGATGTTGGCTGTAGTTATCACCCCAACAGCTTTGGAGAGCGCTACCACTGGTACAGCTCAACCGGTTGGGTGATGTGGAATGCACAAATTGCAGGGCTTCTTAATGGCGTGACGTGTGTCATCTATGACGGTAATCCTGGTGGTAACAAAGACAAGCCCGACTGGGCAACGCTATGGCGCTTTGCTGGTAAACACGGCGTTACGTTTTTTGGTGCTGGTGCTGCCTTCTTTGCAAACTGTCAAAAAGCAAATGTTGATTTGCAAGCCATTTCGGGACTGACATCCGTGCGCGCTTTAGGTACTACCGGCTCGCCTTTGAGTGAAGAAGCGCAACGTTGGGGCAGTGAGCAATTCAAACAGCTTGGAAACGATGTTTGGTGGTGCAATATTTCTGGCGGGACTGATTTCGCGGGAGCCTTCATTGGCGGAAACCGGGAGTTGCCTGCGCGATTAGGTGAAATGCAATGCCGCATGCTAGGTTGTGCAGTTGAGTCTTGGAATGAGGAAGGTAAGCCAGTCATTGATGCGGTGGGCGAACTGGTGTGCTCGCAGCCCCTTCCATCTATGCCTTTGTATTTTTGGAATGACAAAAACAACGCAAGGTATTTATCTAGCTACTTTGAGATGTACCCCGCAGGACAAGGACGCAAGCCTGGCGGTGGCGATGGGCCCTCTGACATGGGTGGCGTTTGGCGCCATGGAGATTGGATCAAGATCACGTCTGATGGTGCTTGCGTGATTTATGGGCGAAGCGATGCCACTATCAATCGACATGGTTTACGCATGGGAACTAGTGAAATCTACAGCGCAATAGAGGCGTTGCCTGAAGTCCTAGATAGTATGGTGGTGGATTTGGAATACCTAGGACGAGAGAGTTATATGCCCTTATTTGTGTCGCTACGCGAAGGCCTTATCTTGGACCGCGCGATGAAAGACAAATTGAATAACGCCATCAAAACAGCGCTAAGCCCACGTTTTGTCCCTAACGAAATTTTTCAGGTTGCCGAAATACCGCGGACCTTAACCGGGAAAAAACAAGAGCTTCCCGTAAAAAAGCTACTGCTAGGACAACCTCTAGAAAAAGTCGTGAACAAAGACGCGATGGCCAATCCTGCTAGCTTGGATTGGTTTGTTGAATTTGCAAAACAGCGCGCACAGATAGTTTAGGCATTGCTATATTTAGAAACACATTGGTTGTCTAGAGGTTTTCTACACACGACTACCATTGTGTAAATTTTGTAAACAGGAGCCCTCGCATGGCGCACGCCGCATTCAATTGGCAAGACCCTTTCTTGCTAGACCAACAACTTACCGAAGATGAACGCATGGTGCGCGAAGCCGCACAAGCCTATTGCCAAGACAAACTCTTGCCGCGTGTTACCGAAGCATTTCGTAACAGCCATACCGATATAGCTATTTTTCGTGAAATGGGTGAACTCGGGCTTCTTGGCCCCACCATACCTTCGGAATATGGCGGTCCTGGTTTGAATTACGTCGCCTATGGTTTGATTGCGCGTGAAGTTGAACGCGTCGATTCAGGCTATCGCTCGATGATGAGTGTGCAATCGTCTTTGGTGATGTTGCCTATTTTTGAGTTTGGTACAGAAGCACAACGCCAAAAATATTTACCCAAACTTGCGACAGGTGAATGGATTGGTTGCTTCGGTTTAACCGAACCCGACCACGGCTCAGACCCTGCCAGCATGGCCAGCCGCGCTCAAAAAGTCAAAGGCGGCTACCAACTCACCGGTAGCAAGATGTGGATTTCCAATAGCCCGATCGCCGATGTGTTTGTGATCTGGGCGAAAGAAGTTACCGAAAACGCAACCGTGGGTCCGATCCGCGGATTCATCTTAGAAAAAGGTATGAAAGGTCTGAGTGCTCCCGCGATCCACAGCAAGGTGGGCTTGCGCGCATCCATCACAGGCGAGATCGTGATGGACTCGGTCTTTATTCCAGAAGAAAACGCTTTCCCAGAAGTGCAAGGCTTGAAAGGCCCATTCACGTGCTTGAACAGTGCACGCTACGGCATTGCATGGGGCGCACTGGGTGCAGCGGAAGACTGTTGGTTCCGCTCACGCCAATACACCTTAGACCGCAAACAGTTTGGTCGTCCATTGGCGGCTAACCAATTGATCCAGAAAAAATTGGCCGATATGCAAACTGAAATCGCATTAGGCTTGCAAGGTTGCTTGCGTTTAGGCCGTATGAAAGACGAGGGCACTGCGAGCGTAGAAATCACGTCGATCTTGAAGCGCAACTCGTGCGGCAAAGCATTAGATATCGCACGTATGGCGCGCGACATGATGGGCGGCAACGGTATCAGCGATGAGTTTGGTGTGGCCCGTCATTTGGTCAACCTTGAAGTGGTCAATACCTACGAAGGCACGCACGATATCCATGCACTGATTTTGGGTCGTGCGCAAACGGGTATTGCAGCGTTTGCTAACTAAGTACGCTGTTAGCCTTGTCTAAGAAATTGGCTTTTTATTAACCAAGGCGATACCCGCCGCAACACCAGCTAATGCCGCTACGAGGCTAGGCGTGATGGCTTCGCCCAACCACCAAGCGCCAAACAGTAAAGCAAAAACGGGCGTGAAAAAAGCAAAAGCGCTGAGTTTAGTGGCGGGGTAGAGTCCCAGCAACCACATCCAAACCAGGTAGCTGGCAAATGCACCCACGACGGTTTGCAGCACGATCGATGTCACAGCAAAAACACTCCAGCTCAAACTCCATGTCTCGCCAAGTTGCAATGACACGAAAGGCAAAAGCGCAGCACTGATGGCCACTTGGTAAAAGAGGAGCTTCTCTGGGCTAATCTTTATGAGTGAAGAGCTGCGAATCACGACAGTAGTCAATCCCCACAACGCTCCGGCGGTTAAAGCCAATGCATCACCTAGCCACCAAATGGCTGATGAATCAGGCCCTTTATTTTGATGGATGCCATCTTGCAGCGCAAAGGTAACCGCAGCAAATGCGAGCAACATACCCATCCACTGCATCAAAGCTAATCGCTCCGTTTTCACAAAGATGGGCAGCAATAAAGCCACCCAAAATGGTGCTGTGTATAAAAAGATAGTCAGTCGCGACGCACTTGTGTGTTGCAGACCTACGTAAATACAAACAAACTCAGCGCAAAATAAAAGCCCAGCGATAAAACCCGCTTTGAGCGTGCCATCTGGCCCAAAAAGCGCCATCCCGCGAAAACGGCACCAAATCCACAACATGACCGTGGCACCCATAAATCGCAAACTTGCCTGTAAAACAGGCGGCACCTCCGTCAACGTAGCTTTGACCAAGACTTGCTGGAATCCCCAAAACACACAGCACGATAAGAGCAGCGCAATGGCTAAAAAATCGAGTTGTAATCTTCTTTCTGTCATGTATTGAACTTAACATGCATTGCTTCAACTACAGATTAATATGAAAAGAAGAGAATTCAATAGCTATTTGCAACGCAGCGCATTAAGTCTGGCCCTGTTGCCATGGATACAAGCAGTTGCTGCGCCTGCTGACCGACCAAGGCCTTGGCGCATCAACCCTTTTGCCTTGGGCGTGGCCAGCGGCCGACCACGCGCTGAATCGCTTGTTTTGTGGACACGCCTGCTAGTTGATGAGCAAGACCGCGTAGCCTCAGGCAATGATCCTGTCGACGTGACGGTTGAGTTGTTTGCTGACAGTGCGCTAAAGCAACGCGTACAAATGGCAAAAATCACAACAGACGCAAGCCGCGGCCACAGCGTGCATCTGCTGGTGCAGTCACTGCAGCCCAGCACAGACTATTGGTATCGCTTTCGTCAAGGTGACGCGGTCAGCACGGTTGGCCATACCCGTACAGCACCTGCATTGCAGGCAGATGTAGCCATGTTGCGCATAGCTTTGTCTTCATGCCAGCACTACGAGGCGGGCTTGTTTGTGGCACACCAAGAAATCGCCCAGCAAGATTTAGACTTCGTCTTGTTTGTCGGTGACTACATCTACGAATCGAGCAACGCGCAATACACCGCACGTAAACACATTACCGAAGAGCCCAAAACATTAGAGCAATACCGCGCTCGCTACGCTCTTTACAAACAAGATTTGATGCTGCAAGCGGCCCATGCTGCACACCCCTGGGTGCTGATGTGGGATGACCACGAAGTCGTCAATGATTACGCTAATCAAGTAGATATGAAGAACACGCCGGTGTCAGAATTTTTGGCAAGACGTGCTGCTGGCTACCAAGCGTATTTTGAACACCAACCTGTTTTGTTAGGCCCAGACCCCAAAAGCCTACAACGTGCATCTATGCGCTTACACGACCAGTTCGCATGGGGTCGCTTGGCCGATATCTGGACGCTAGACAACCGCCAGTTTAAAAGCCCCCTCGCATGTCCAGACCCTGTGCGCGGCGGTGGGCGTATGGTCACCCAATGTGACGCATTGAGCGACCCCACACGCAGCATGTTTGGTTTTGAGCAAGAGCGCTGGTTGGATAAGGGGCTTAAAGCATCGAAGCGCACATGGAAGCTTTTGGCGCAAGGCACGCAAATGAGTTCGACCAGTATTCCCGGTCCAACAGGCCGCGCCTATTGGAACGAGGCGTGGGATGGCTACCCCGAAGCCCGCAAACGTTTGTTGCAGTCGCTTGCAGACAACCAAATTAAAAATGTCATCTCCTTAGGCGGTGATGTGCATATGAATATCGCGGCCAATCTGCGCCCTGTTCCTAACGACCCTAGCTCACCCTTGGTGGCCAGTGAGTTCGTCACTACGTCCATCACGTCACGCGGCATGGGCGAAAAAGCGATAAGCATCGTGCGTGATAGCAACGCTGACTTGGTTCATGCGCGAAGCGATGAGCGGGGCTTCAGCTTGATCAGCGTTACGCCATCACAAGTACGTTGCGATTTCAGAACCACGGCCATGCCAGCAGGTAGCGAGGCAGGGTTTAAAACCCAAGCTAGTTTTGTTGTTGAAAAAGGCAATACAGCAGTTAAGCCTGTTTAGATGTGCGTGTTACCCATCATCTTGACCAGTTCTGAGAGTTCACCTTTTTCAATCATATAAGTGCGGTCGCATACCGAGTGGGCAAAGTCTAAGTTTTGTTCTGATAGCAATACGCTTACACCTTGACGTTTGAGCGTGACCACCATATCGGACATACGACTGACGATGGCGGGGGCTATTCCCTCTGAAGGTTCGTCCAACATTACCAAAAGTGGGTTACCCATCAAAGTGCGGGCTACGCTCAACATTTGTTGCTCACCTCCGCTCATGTGGCTAGCTTGGCGGTGCTGCATATCGGCCAAGTTGGGGAATAGGTCAAATAATTTCTCGAGCGTCCAATCTGACAGCACCCGCTGACGGTGGTCATAGCGTGCATCTTGTTTGGCAAGCGTCAGGTTTTCTAGCACCGTGAGATCGGTGAAGATGCGCCGGTCTTCAGGTACATAACCGAGACCCAAACGTGCAACTTCGAACGATTGCATTTGGGCGAGATCTTGCCCATCAAAGTGAAGTTGCCCTTCACGTCGCGGCATCAGCCCCATGATGGCTTTGAGCGTGCTCGACTTACCTGCACCGTTGCGCCCGAGCAGTGCAACGACTTCGCCACGGCCTACATGCAAAGACACATCAAACAATATTTGTGCAGCACCGTGCCAAGCGTTCAAATGGGAAACTTCTAGAAAAGGCTTCATACGGTCTCCCCTTCTACCGTTTTGCCGCGCCCCAAATACACAGACTGTGCAAGCGGATTGTTTTGTACCTCTTGTGGTGTGCCTTCGACCAAGATGCGTCCTTGTGCCATCACCAAAATCCGCGTTGCAAAAGAAAACACCATGTCCATGCTGTGCTCGGTGAACATCACTGCGACATCACGCTCTTTGGCCAAAAACTGAACCAAGCCCATCAAGTTGTGACGCTCGGTTGGAGACATGCCAGCAGTTGGCTCGTCCATTAACAACAATCGTGGTTGGTTAACCAAGGCCATCGCTAATTCCAAGCGTTTGATATCGCCGTAGGCAAGTGTGTCGCTAATATGTCGGGACATATCCGCAAGGCCTACTTTTTCCAGCAAAGTTTGTGCGGCTTGTGCACGATGCCCTCGCGTGCGACGCCAAGGGGAAAACTGCAGACCTTGCGCAGATAGCATGGCCATTTGTACGTTTTCAATCACCGTCATGGATCGAAACACCTCGGCCATTTGAAATGTCCGACTCACACCGTGTCGCCACAAGTCATGGGGCTTGCGCCCAATAAGCGATTGCCCATTCAAGCTCACGCTGCCACTGTCTGGTAGCAGTTGCCCATTGACCAAATTAAACGTGGTGCTTTTGCCCGCACCATTCGGGCCAATCACTGCCAATAACTCGCCCGCACCCACATCGAACGAAACATTGTTAACAGCCATCTGGCTGCCAAAGGATTTGTGCAAGTGGCGTACTTGTAAAAGCGCTTGCCCTGTCATACTTTGCGCCCCATCAACTTCCAGGTGCCGGCAATGCCATGCGGAAACACAAGCACCAGCAACAACATCACGCTACCTAGAACAGCTCGCCAGTAATCTGTGCTGCGCGCCAGCGTGTCTTGTAACACCGTGAAAGAAAAAGCGCCCACGATAGGCCCTGCAGTGGCATGGATACCACCCAACAGCACCATCACCAAAGCATCTACCGATTTAGGAATACCCATCACATCGGGTGAGATGCTGCCTTTAGAAAAAGCAAACAAAGCGCCAGCTAGACCAGCGAATCCTGCAGAGATGACGAAGCCCCACCATTGAACCCAAGCGATGTTCAATCCCATCGCTTGTGCGCGCATCGGTGCGTCGCGGCTTGCGCGCAAGGCATACCCTAAAGGAGCGCGCAAGATGTGTTGCAAGATCAAAACGCCACACACAGTCAATGCAAGAGCCAACCAATAAAAATTATTTTTGTCTTGCCAAGCGATGTCAGGCCACACACCATTGAGTCCATTGCTACCCCCTGTCAAGTCATCCCATTGGAAACAGACCGACCAGACAATTTGTGCAAAGGCCAATGTCAACATAGCCAAGTACACGCCAGACAAACGCACGGCAAACCAAGCCAGCGGAATTGCACAGGCGGCGCTGATCAATGGCGCCATCCAAAGTACTTGCTCAGTAGGCAAGCCTTCACGCAATACCAACAAAGCAGCGGCATAGGCGCCAATGCCAAAGTAAGCCGCATGCCCAAAAGAATGTAAACCGGCAGGCCCCATGATGAAATGCAAACTCGCAGCAAACAGAACGGCGATCAACACATCAATACCCAGCACCACGCCATAGGACATATTGGTCATCAGCATGGGCCACATC
>Ga0209444_10000653_pt1 | contig 19196 bp, 18 predicted proteins | sample LauGreFaBDMM15DN_2_FD_188215 | JGI IMG/M metagenome (GOLD analysis project Ga0209444, IMG submission 188215) | Freshwater lake microbial communities from Lake Michigan, USA - Fa13.BD.MM15.DN (SPAdes) (version 2) | ecosystem: Environmental > Aquatic > Freshwater > Lake | place: Lake Michigan...
CAATGCGTACTCTCACTGATCAAGTTACCGCAGTAGTCACTGTTGCTGATAACGGTGGATCTTCAGGCAGATTACGGGCTGAATTTAATTCCCTTCCACCTGGTGATTTGCGTACAGCATTGGCTGCACTTTGTGCTGATGATGAATGGGGTAAAAGTTGGGCACAAATTATGCAGTACCGGTTTACAAGTCAGGGGGAGATGGATAATCATGCAATTGGTAATTTACTTCTAACTGCACTTTGGGATCGAGATGGTGATCCGGTAAAGGGCTTAGACCGAGTTGGCCAACTTTTAAAGGTAGTTGGCCGGGTATTGCCAATGGCGCTAGAACCATTAGATATTGAAGGAAGTTTTGAGAATAAAAATGGTATCAACTTGATAAGAGGACAAGTTCAGGTTGCTGCGGCAGTTGGAAAAGTAAAAGAGTTGCGATTAATTCCAGAAACACCTAAAGCAACACCTGAGGCTTTGAGTGCAATAGCAGCAGCAGACTGGGTAACTATTGGCCCTGGTTCTTGGCTATCTAGTGTTATGCCACACTTCTTATTAAAGGAACAAGCTACTCAGATAAAAACGAGTAAGGCAAAGAAAGTTATGATTTTTAATCTTCCTGATAAACATATTTCTGATGAATTCTCAGGTTTTTCGCTAGAGGCCCATTTGCAACTAGTTTTAGACCACATTCCAGATCTACAAATCGATGTAGCTTTGATTGATAAATCCCTAGCAAATACTGAGCCAAGATTTTACGATTTAGTGGCTAAATGCGGAGGGAAAGTTTTAGCCTTTGACCTAGCAGATAATAAGGAAACTTTCCACCATGATAGAGATAAATTAATTTCTGCTTTCGCCCACATTTTTAGCTGATACCTGCTTAGATAACCCCTTAGAAGTAAAAGGAGAATAGATGGCAATGACTGAAGCGGTTAAAGATGAGCTGGGTAGGCTCTCAATAACTAAGCCCTGCTGTCGCAAGGCAGAGGTTTCTGCATTACTTAGATTTGCTGGTGGACTTCATATTGCCGCTGGAAAAATTATTATTGAAGTTGAACTAGATACTGCCCAAAGTGCCCGACGATTAAGAAAAGATATCTCCGAAATATTTGGTCATGAAAGTGAATTATCAGTAGTTTCCTCAAGCGGAATTCGAAAAGGCAGTCGCTATATTGTTCGAGTTTTAGCTGATGGCGATGCCCTTGCAAGACAAACTGGATTAGTTGATGCGAACAATCGCCCGATAAGAGGATTGCCACCGCAGGTAGTTTCCGCAGCAATTTGTGACTCTGAGGCTGCTTGGCGCGGGGCATTCCTTGCCCATGGTTCTTTAACAGAACCTGGTAGATCTTCAGCACTTGAAATTACTTGTCCAGGGCCCGAGGCTGCTTTGGCATTAGTAGGCGCAGCTCGCAGATTAGGAATTACCGCAAAGGCAAGAGAGGTTAGAAGTGTTGATCGTGTAGTTATTAGAGATGGTGATGCAATTGGTGCGCTACTAACAAGACTTGGTGCCCATGAAACTGTATTGGCTTGGGAAGAACGTCGAATGCGCAGAGAGGTTCGAGCTACTGCAAACAGATTGGCAAATTTTGATGATGCTAATTTGCGACGCTCAGCTAGAGCAGCTGTTGCAGCGTCGGCAAGAGTTCAAAGAGCGATGGAAATATTAGGAGCTGAGATTCCAGATCATTTGAAAGAAGCTGGTGACCTAAGAGTTAATCATGGCCAAGCTAGCCTTGAAGAGTTGGGTTCACTTGCAACACCACCAATGACCAAAGATGCAATTGCTGGTCGGATTCGGCGTCTACTTGCAATGGCAGATAAGCGTGCTCGTGAATTAGGTGTGCCAGATACTGAGGCGAGCATTAGCCCAGATTTATTGAATTAATCGATACTTTCAGGCTGGTAAGATAAGCACTTCACAAGGATGTGAATCAGATTTCTGAAAAATAAGTTTTGAGCGAGGAAAATATGTTAAAAGTTGGCGTTAATGGGTTTGGCCGCATTGGCCGTAATTTTTTGAGAGCATCACTTGAATCAGGTGCTAACTTTGAAATCGTTGGAATAAATGATTTAACCGATAACGCAACTCTTGCTCACCTACTTAAGTATGATTCAATTTTAGGGCGTTTAAAGCTTCCAGTTACATTTACAGACACCACAATCACAGTTGGTGGAAAAACTATTGCAGTAAGTGCTGAACGGGATCCTGCAAATATCCCATGGGGAAAATTGGGCGTTGATGTAGTTGTTGAATCAACAGGAATTTTCACCAAAGCAGCAGATGCAGGTAAGCACATAACAGCCGGCGCTAAAAAGGTAATTATTTCTGCCCCAGCAACCGATGAAGACATCACAATTGTTATGGGCGTAAATCATGAAAAATATGATTCAGCAAAACACAACATTATTTCGAACGCATCTTGCACAACTAACTGCTTAGCGCCAATGGCTAAGGTCTTAAATGATGAGTTTGGAATTGTCCGTGGCTTGATGACCACTATTCATGCTTATACAAATGATCAGGTTATTTTGGACTTCCCACACAAAGACTTGCGCAGATCAAGAGCTGCTGCGCTTTCAATAATTCCAACTTCAACTGGCGCAGCTAAAGCAATCTCATTAGTACTGCCAGAACTTAAAGGTAAATTGGATGGATATGCACTGCGAGTTCCAGTCCCAACTGGATCAGCAACGGATTTAACTGTAGAACTTTCAAAAGAGGTTTCAGTTGCTGAAATTAATGCTGCTCTCAAGAAAGCAAGTGAGGGCTCACTAAAAGGTTATCTAACATATACCGAAGACCCGATTGTTTCAGCAGATATTGTTACTGATCCAAGCTCATGTATTTTAGATGCGGGTCTTACAAAGGTAATTGGAACTACCGCAAAAGTTGTCGGCTGGTATGACAATGAATGGGGTTATTCAAATCGCTTAGTTGATTTAATTCAATATATCGGTAAGACACTTTAATATTGATGGGCATTAAAACACTTGCAGAGTTAAATCCCCAAAATACGCAAGTGGTTTTGCGTTGTGACTTAAATGTTCCAATTAAAGATGGACAAATAACCGACGACGGCAGAATTGTTGCGTCACTAAGCACAATTAAGAAACTATTAGCTGCAAATTGTTCTATCGTGATAATTGCTCACCTCGGAAGACCAAAGGGTGAGCGTAAGAGCGAACTTTCATTAGTGCCGGTCGCAATTCGGCTTGGTGAGTTACTTAAGATTGAAATTGAGTTTTCTGCAAATATCGTGGGCGCTGGTAGCAAAGCAAATGAATTAAAACCTGGGCAAATCCTGCTGCTTGAGAATATTAGGTATGAAGCTGCGGAGACAAGTAAGGATGAGGCAGAGCGCATTGGGCTAGCGACAAAACTCGCAAGTTATGGAAAAGTTTATGTTGGAGATGGCTTTGGCGCGGTTCATCGCAAGCATGCATCGGTATACGAGTTAGCAAAATTATTGCCTCACGCAGCAGGGGATTTAGTTGCAGGTGAAGTTGCCGTACTTGAAAAACTAACTAAAGATCCAATTAGACCTTATGGAGTTATTTTAGGAGGGGCAAAAGTTTCTGACAAAATTGGAGTAATCTCCAATTTTTTAGACAAGGTGAACCTGATAGCTATTGGTGGAGGGATGGTATTTACATTTCTTGCAGCGCAAGGCAAAGAGGTTGGTAAATCATTAGTTGAAATTGATTTAATTCCTACTGTTAAAGAATTAATGGCAAGAGCAGATACTTTAGGCATTAAATTTCTATTGCCGACAGATATCGTTGTTGCTAAAGAGTTCGCGGCAGATTCCAAACCAACAGTAGTTTCATCTGGGAGTATCCCAAGTGATCAGATGGGCTTAGACATCGGTCCAGATAGCAGCGCATTATTTGCATCAGAAATCAAAAAATGCAAAACCATATTCTGGAACGGTCCGATGGGAGTTTTTGAATTTGCCAATTTTTCTAATGGAACCAAGGTAGTTGCGCAAGCGCTATCTGAAGTAGATGGAATGGCGGTTGTCGGCGGGGGAGACTCAGCTGCTGCTGTTCGTAAACTAGGATTTGAAGATAAGGATTTTGGTTATATCTCTACTGGTGGTGGCGCTTCATTAGAGTATCTTGAAGGTAAAGAACTCCCAGGATTAGTTGCACTAAGTTAGAAGAGAGAGAAATGCGTAAACCATTAATTGCCGGTAACTGGAAGATGAATCTAAATCATCTAGAGGCGATTGCTGTTACCCAAAAACTGGCTTATTCACTTGAAGATCGTGATTATGATGCGGTTGAAGTAGTAATAATTCCTCCATTTACAGATATTCGTTCCGTTCAAACATTGATTGATGGCGATCGAATTCGATTACTTTATGGGGCACAAGATTTATCTGCATCAGATTCTGGTGCACATACTGGTGATATATCTGGGTCGATGCTGGCAAAGCTTGGTTGTACATATGTATTGATTGGCCACAGTGAAAGGCGTGCTAATCATAAAGAAGATGATCAATTGATTAATCGCAAGATCAAGGCAGCATTTGCGAATGAACTTAAACCGATTCTCTGCGTTGGCGAAGAATTAGCAATCCGCGAAGCCGGTAACCATATTCCGCACGTACTTGAACAATTACGGAATGCCCTTAAAGGTTTTCATAAGCCAGACTTGAAGAAAATTATCATTGCCTATGAGCCAGTTTGGGCAATTGGAACTGGTAAAACTGCAACTCCTGAAGATGCACAGGAAGTTTGTTCAGCAATTAGAGGTGAGCTAAGGAAAATAGGTAGTGATGAGATCGCCGAAAATTGTCGAATTTTGTATGGTGGATCGGTAAAGTCAATAAATACCTTAGATATTATGAAGGAAGAAGATGTCGATGGTGCTTTAGTAGGAGGGGCTTCTTTGGACCCAGAAGAGTTTGCCAGAATTTCAAAATTCCATCGGGTGCTAAATAAGGCTTAATTTGGCTTGGATAAGAAAAGTTTACAAAAAGATAGTATCCTTACCAGGTGCCAAAGGGCAAAGAGTACGGACAGATGAAGGCGAGTAAATGAATTTAGCTCTTTCGATATTACTTGTTCTATCAAGTATTTTAATGATCATTTTAGTGCTACTGCATAAAGGCAAAGGATCCGGATTGTCAGATCTTTTTGGTGGCGGAATCTCTTCAACTTATGGCGGATCTTCTGTTGTCGAAAAAAACTTAGATCGAATTACGATCGTTGTTGGTGGAATATGGTTTGCTTCAGTAGTCGCACTTAGTTTGTTATTGAAATAACAAAGAAACTTAAGGAGTAAAAATGGCCGGTGGAAGCGCAATACGAGGTAGTCGTGTTGGTGCAGGACCAATGGGTGAGGCAGAGCGCGGTGAATCAATTGCTCGCTTCAGAGTTTCATATTGGTGTGCAAATGGTCATGAAACTAAGCCTTCATTTGCAGAGGACGGCACAGTAGAAGTTCCAGCAGAGTGGGATTGTCCTAGATGCGGATTTCCGGCCGGACAAGATAAAAATAAGCCTCCAATGCCAGTTAAGAATGAACCCTATAAAACACATTTAGCTTATGTAAAAGAACGTAGAACTGAAGCTGAGGCAAATAAGGTTCTTGATATTGCACTTAAAAAACTACGCGGGGAAGATTAATTTAAATCAGCAAGTAGTTTGGCAATTCCAGCACTCCTATTTTTAAGGTGCAATCTGATCAAAGGTAAATCACGCTCAGTCAGTGCTTTTGCATCACCTAATGCTTGCGCCATTATAAGTTGTGAAAAAGTATAGGGTTGATTGGGTATATCAACGTCAACTATGGAGTCAGCAGTTATTTGAATAAATGCACCGTTTGGTTGCCCACCTTTGTGAAACTGTCCAGTTGAATGGAGAAATCTTGGTCCCCAACCAAAGGTTGTTGGTTTGCCTGTCTTGTTAGAGATCTCCGGTCGAAGCTTCGTAATTTCATCATCAGTACCCCTAGTTAAGTAAGCCATAATCGCAAAGTAATTACTAGGTAAATTTAAGAATTCAGATATATTTTTAACATCACGATTTGAATAAACTGCTATCTCATTGTCTTCAAAAATCGGCTTTTCAATTTCAAAATTATTATCAGTGATTTGAGTAAGTATTTTAGAGGTCCGATCCTTTGCTTCAGTAACATTTGGTTGGTTAAAAGGGTCAACTTTCAATAAATAGCAGAGCAGTGCAGTGACCCACTCCCACAGTATGAAGTGCTCACCTAAAGTACCTTGCACACTTAAATCAAAATCTCCATCTGCAAATCCGATTGTAAGATTATTTTTAACAGGCGCAGTAGATTCAATTACAACTGGAAGTCTTCCAGCTTGATTTTTTCCAGTGGATTCGGCAATTAGCTGCTCAATCCAATCTAATAGACCAGGTGTCGGAGATTTTGTATCGCAGAAATTAACTATTTGCTCTGTCCCGGAAAATATTAGTGCTGCAATTACAGATGCAGGGGAGTTATCTTGATTAAAAGTTAGTAAAGCTTCTTGGGCATCATCTAGCAGGACTGATATATCAACACCAATTAATGCTGCCGGCACTAAGCCAAATGCTGATAACGCGCTAAATCTTCCGCCAACATCTGGATTAGCATTGATTATTCTATAACCCTCACCTCGTGCTATTTTATCGAGTGATGTATTGGGATCAGTAATAATAACAATGTGATCAGTTGGCAACAGATTTGCTTTAGTGAATAAATCAACAAAGAACGCAAAATGAGACTTAGTTTCAATGGTTGTGCCAGATTTGGAGCCAATAATAATTATTGATTTGGCCAACTCTTTTGGCACAGCATTTAATATCTGTGCTGGATCAGTGGAATCAAGAACTATTAATTTTTTTCCATACGTGGCTGCGATAACTTCAGGGGCAAGGGAAGAGCCACCCATTCCGCACAGAACAATTTCAGTTAAATTCTTACTTCGTGCCCAGGCAGACAGTGCATCTAATTGAGGTAATAAATCTCTAGATTTAGTAGGTAGATCTACCCAGCCCATCCGGGTTTTAGCTTCCGTATTTTCACCCCAGATTGTGTGATCCTTCGCAGAAATTCGAAGTGAAGCACTGTTTAATTTAGCAATTATCTCCGGATTACCTGGTTCGTGCCTGCTACTTATGCGCATCCTATTTGCCTGAAACAGTTTTAATCGAATTCATTAAATCTAACCAAGCAGCCTCAAATTTTGAGACCCCATCACTCTCTAATAAATTAGTAATTTTATCTAAATCGATTCCAACTAAAGCTAATTTACCTAAGGTTGATTTTGCATTCGATATATTTGGAGTAATTGTGTCTCCGGTATAAACACCTGATTGCCTTACAGCGTCAAGCGTAGCTTCTGGCATCGTATTAACTGTATCGCGAGCAACTAGCAGCATTACATACCTAGTTGGATCATAGGCAGGATCTTTTACGCCAGTTGATGCCCATAATGGTCGCTGAATATTTCCACCTTTAGCAACAAGTTTTTGCCATCTTTCACTCTTTTCAAAGTTTAAAAATGCATCGTAAGCCATTATTGCGTTAGCGATTGCAATATTTCCTTTGAGTTCAGAATCGGCTGGAAGTTGCTTATCAACTTCACTATCGATTCTACTAATAAAAAATGAAGCAACTGAATGAATATCGCTGATTGAGTTGCCGGCGCTTAATCGGTTTTCTAAGCCGGTTGCAAATGCATCCAATACCTGTTTGTAACGCGCAACAGAGAAAATCAGAGTTACATTTACACTTATTCCTTCAGATAATAATTCAGATATTACCGGCAAACCTTCAGCGGTAGCTGGAACTTTAATAAGTAGATTTGGCCTATCAATAAGTTTCCAGAGTTGCATTCCTTGCAAAATTGATGATTTTGCATCCCGTGCAAATCTTGGGTCAACTTCAATCGATATACGGCCATCTCGTCCCTGGGTGTTAGCAAATGTTTGAGAGAAAAGATCGCAAGCATTCCTAACATCATCCGTAGTCAAAATAGTAATAATTTCCTCAATAGTTTTATCTTTGTGTTTAACAATGTCATTTTTATATAGATCAGATTTTCCTATTGCAGATGAGAATATGCTTGGATTTGTAGTAACTCCAACAACATTATCTTCTTTAATCAATTTTTCTAGCGAGTGATTCTTAAGTCTTTCCCTGGAAAGATCATCAAGCCAGACAGCTACTCCAGCTTTACTAATTTGGGAGAGTGCGTTATCCATTTACTTTTTTCATACTCTCTTTTGCTGCTACAACTATTTTTTCAACAGTAAATCCAAATTCCTTGAAGAGAACAGAGGCACTTGCCGAAGCGCCAAAATGCTCAAGTGAAACAGCAACTCCGCTATCACCAATAAATTGATACCAAGACTGGGCAACGCCTGCTTCGATACTAACCCTAGCCTTTATGCCTTTAGGTAAAATTTCATTACGGTAACTTTCCGGTTGTTCCATAAACCATTCAAGCGATGGAGCGCTAACAACTTGCGCCTTTATCTTTTCGCTAATTAATTGATCTCGTGCTGCTAGAGCAAGTGAAACCTCAGAGCCAGTAGCAATCAAAATTACATCACATTTTTTAGGTTCAGAGTCATCTCCGTGTGCAAGTATGTAAGCACCCTTCGCCGCTCCTTGAGCGCTAGTAAATTTACTGCGGTCGATGACTGGCAGATTTTGTCTTGATAAAGCTAGTCCAACAGGTTTTGCATCGGAAATAATCCGTCCCCAGCAAACACTTACCTCATTGGCATCAGCTGGCCTTATAACTGAAAATCCAGGAATTGCCCGAAGCGCTGCAAGATGTTCAACTGGTTGATGAGTCGGACCATCTTCGCCTAGACCAATTGAGTCATGAGTCCAGATGTATGTAACTGGCAATTGCATTAAAGCTGAAAGCCTTACTGCGCCACGCATGTAATCACTAAACACCAAAAATGTGCCAGCAAATGGCTTAACTAATCCATGCAGCGCAGCTCCATTAATGATTGCGCCCATAGCGTGCTCTCTTATTCCAAAGTGAATAATTCTTCCGAATGGATTGGCTCCAACCATTTTGCTACTTGCTGGCAGGAATGAACCCCCACTTTCAATTGTCGTATTATTACTATCGGCTAAATCTGCTGAACCACCCCAAAACTCCGGCAAAATCTTTGCAATTACTTGAATAACCTTTCCAGAGGCTGCTCTGGTTGCGATCTCTTTCTCGGTTGAGAACTCAGGTAAAGATTTTTCCCAATCCTTAGGAAGCTTATTCTCTACTAATCTAGAGAGCAGAGCGCTCTGCTCTGGATTCTCTTTCTGCCACTTATTAAATTCAATTAACCACTTACTGTATAAATTATTTGCTCTTACTTTGATATTTCGCGTATGGGCAATTACCTCATCTGGTGCAATAAAAGTTTTCTCTGGATCCAAGCCGAGGGCTAACTTTGTTGCTGCGACCTCATCAGCACCTAGCGCAGAACCATGAGATTTAGCTGTTCCTTTTGCATTTGGAGCGGGCCAAGCAATTACGGTATGTAATCTAATAAGAACTGGCTTCGTCTTTTGTTCTACAGCTTTAAGCATCGCAATTTCTAATTTATCCCGATCAACATCGCCATCTTTCTTTGCTTCAACCTCAATTACATCCCAACCGTATGCTCTATATCTAGCGCTAACATCTTCGGTAAAAGCAACGTGGGTATCACCTTCAATTGAAATTCGGTTGTCATCGTAGATTACTTTTAAATTTCCAAGTTGTTGTGTACCAGCAAGGGATGATGCCTCGGCACTCACACCTTCCTGCAAATCACCGTCAGAGCAAATCACCCAAATATTGTGATCGAATAAATCAGTTTTATTATTTGGGTCAAGTAAACCTTTTTCATAACGCGCAGCCATTGCCATACCAACGCCATTTGCCACACCTTGACCTAATGGTCCAGTTGTTGTTTCCACTCCAACTGTGTGGCCATACTCAGGATGTCCAGGCGTTAATGCGTTGTATGTACGAAAACTTTTTAAGTCCTCTAGCTCTACACCATATCCGGACAAGTAAAGTTGAATGTATAGAGTTAATGATGAGTGCCCACAGGAGAGAATAAAACGGTCTCGAGCAATCCAGTTTGGATTTGAAGGATCGTGTTTGAGAATTCTTTGGAACAAAGTGTATGCAACTGGAGCTAATGACATGGCAGTACCAGGGTGACCATTTCCAACCTTTTGCACTGCATCCATTGCTAGGGCACGAGAAATTACAACTGCTTGATCATCCAGTGCTTGCCACTTTTCTACCTTCATCTAGGGACTCCTTGTAATTTAAAACCTGATTGTGAAACTTTAATGAGCGACCAGGCGCTTGCCCAGACTAGGGTCGCACCTAACAGATGAAAACCAACAATTAGCTCTGGTAGGCCAGTAAAGTATTGAACATAGCCGATTAAACCTTGTGAGAGTGAGATCAGAAGAAAAATTGATAAGTACCTATGAATTACTTTGTTTTGTGAAACCCTAGTTATTAGCCAAAGTACTAGGGTCAAGACAACTAACGCAATTACCAAATCCGCATGAAGCCAAGAGACGACTCTAGTATTAAAGCCAAATCTTTTGGCATTTTCATCTCCGGCATGTGGGCCACTTCCGGTAACAACTGTTCCGGCCACCAAAACTAATACTGTAAGCCAAATGAGAAGCGGCATTAAGGTAGCCACAATTCCATCTGCTTTTTGTCTAACTATTCCAACTATTTCATAACGCAGTGAAATGGCTCCTGCAATTAAAAATATTGATAACAAAAAATGACCAGCAACTGGTATTGGATTTAAATCTGTTAGTACGGTAATTCCGCCTAATACACCTTGCCCAAATATTCCAATAACCTGCAGCGCAGCTAGAAATCTCACCCTACTTTTCATTACCGCATTTTTCGAAACGCGGACCGCAATAATTAATGCAATCAGAGCGCACAATAGGAGTACAAAAGTTAATAGTCGGTTACCAAACTCGATCCAAGCATGTAATTGTCCTTCTGCTTGGTATGGCACAGGCGTATAGGAACCCGGTGTGCACTCTGGCCAGGTTGGACAGCCAAGGCCTGATCCGGTTAAACGAACCGCGCCTCCGGTAACAACAATTGCTATCTGGAAGAAGACCAATAAGCCAAAAACCTTGCCTGCTATTGAGCCTTTGCTTACCAACATGATTTAAGCCTATTGGTTTTAGGAGTGCACCCGCCTGATTTAACAGGTGTAAGTCCAATTTCACACAGATACAGGCGTGGTTGGATTGGCGCTTATTGAGGAATTACGCAACACTTATGTTGTGAAAAAGAATGAGCCAGATAAGACCCGCGATCAGGTTGCCCGCACAATTTTAGAGGGTGGGCCGGCAAGTGCTGTTGATCTAGCTGAAAAACTTTCAATTACTCCTGCTGGAATCCGGCGCCACTTAGATTCGTTGATTAGCGAAGGTGTATTAACCGCTCGGGATCCATATCAGGCAAGTGCGCTTCGGGGTAGAGGTAGACCGTCAAAAGTATTTGTAATGACTGATTCTGGCCGAGAGAAGTTTGAACATTCATATGATGACTTGGCTGTTGCCGCTCTTAAATTTATGGCAAGTAAAAACGGATCTCATCTAGTTAATGAGTTTGCACAATCTCGAGCCAATGAGTTTGAACGTAAAGGAAGTCAAATAAAGGATTCAAATAAATCTGTCTCTGAAAAAGCAAAGGCATTAGCAAAGCTGTTAACAAAAGAGGGCTATGCGGCATCAACAGATAAAATGGGTAATGGCGAAGAGATCTGCCAACACCATTGTCCAATTGCACATGTGGCATCAGAATTTCCACAACTTTGCGAAGCAGAGACTGCAGCATTTTCAGCAATTCTTGGCACCCATGTTCAGCGTCTAGCAACGATCGCGCACGGTGATGGAGTTTGCACGACATTTATCCCATCAGAGGTTTCCCATAAAGGTAAGAACAAAATAAAAGAAGGAGCTCGCCCATGACCCAAATAGCCCACCCAGAATTAGATGGTATTGGTAAGTATGAATACGGTTGGTCAGATAAAACTGACGCGGGTTCAAATAGCCGTCGCGGTCTAAATGAAGAGGTTGTTCGAGACATCTCTGCGAAAAAGAGTGAGGCACAATGGATGCTAGATCTGCGCCTTAAAGGTCTTTCATTATTTGAAAAGAAGCCAATGCCAAGTTGGGGATCTGACTTAAGTGGAATTTTCTTCGACACAATTAAGTACTTTGTTCGCTCTACTGAGAAGCAGGCAACCTCTTGGGAAGACCTGCCAGATGACATTAAAAATACCTACGATCGACTTGGTATTCCAGAGGCAGAAAAGAAAAGATTAGTTTCTGGCGTTGCTGCGCAATATGAATCTGAAGTGGTTTACCACTCAATTCGCGAAGATCTTGAAAAACAAGGTGTTTTATTCCTTGATACCGATACTGCACTTCGTACTCACCCTGAGCTGTTCAAAGAGTATTTCGGAACAGTAATTCCAGTTGGTGATAATAAATTCGCTGCTCTTAATACTGCAGTTTGGTCTGGCGGATCATTTATCTATGTGCCAAAGGGCGTGAAGGTAGATATTCCACTTCAAGCATACTTCCGTATCAATACTGAAAATATGGGTCAATTTGAGCGAACTTTAATTATCGCTGATGAAGATTCATACATTCATTATGTTGAGGGCTGTACTGCACCTATTTACTCATCTGATTCATTGCACTCAGCTGTGGTTGAAATTATCGTAAAGAAGAATGCTCGTGTTCGATATACAACCATTCAAAACTGGTCAAACAATGTTTATAACTTAGTTACCAAACGCGCAACCTGTGCTGAAGGTGCAACTATGGAGTGGATCGATGGAAATATTGGATCCAAGGTAACTATGAAGTACCCAGCTGTAATGTTGATGGGTCCACACTCAAAAGGTGAAACTCTTTCAATTGCATTTGCTGGTGAAGGTCAGCATCAAGATGCTGGCGCAAAAATGGTCCATGCTGCCCCGTACACATCTTCAACGATTATCTCTAAATCTGTAGCTCGTGGGGGAGGACGAACCTCTTACCGTGGACTAGTAAAAGTTGAAGCCGGTGCACATCACTCTAAGAGCACGGTTAAATGTGATGCGCTTTTAATTGACACCATTTCCCGCTCTGATACATATCCGTATGTCGATGTTAGAGAAGATGATGTTTCGATGGGTCATGAAGCAACAGTTTCAAAGGTCAGTGATGACCAACTATTTTATCTAATGTCTCGTGGTTTAAGTGAAGATGAAGCAATGGCGATGATTGTTCGTGGCTTTATCGAGCCAATCGCAAAAGAATTGCCAATGGAGTACGCACTTGAGTTAAACCGACTGATTGAAATGCAAATGGAAGGTGCAGTTGGTTAATGAGTGCATTAACAACTAATTACCTGACCCCAAGTGGGCGGGAAGAGGCTTGGCGCTTTACACCCTTAAACCGGCTTGCCGGTTTACATGACATCTCAGTTGATGTTGCGGACCGAATTTCAATTTCAAATCGTGATTCTTTGCCAGCTGGAGTAAAACTAACGACGCCATTGTCGACAGATTTTCCGCCAGCATATGAATCAAATGATGTTGTGACCACTCGGATTCGCAAAACCGTACAAAAAATATCATTACTGACAATTGATAATGATCTAGAGCTAGCTGAGCCGATTTTTATTGCTCGTAAAGCTGGTAGCTCTGCAGAATTAAGTCGGGTTGTAATCCAAGCTGGAATTAACAGCAAGGCAACAGTTGTAATTGAAAATAATGGAGCTGGTGAAATTGGCGAAGAGATTGAAATATCACTTGCTACTGGTGCTTCTTTAAACTTTATCTCCCTACAAGAGTGGGAAAGAAGCGCAGTTCACATTGGACAACACCATGCAATTATTGGCAAGGATGCTCAATTTACTTCTTATGTAGTGTCAATTGGGGGATCAGTAGTTCGGATCAGTCCGACTGTTGAGTTCACTGGCAGCGGAGCATTTGCAGATCTATATGGAATTTACTTCGCAACTGATGGCCAACATTTAGAGCATCGCATTCATGTTGATCACAGTGTGCCAAATGCTAAATCAAGAGTTAATTACAAAGGAGCCCTTGCTGGAAATGCGGCACACACAGTTTGGATAGGTGATGTTTATATTCATAAGGGTGCTGATGGAACTGATACATATGAATTAAATAGAAATCTGTTACTAACAGAGGGCGCAAGAGCTGACTCGGTACCAAATCTTGAAATTGAAACTGGCGAGATTGTTGGCGCAGGCCATGCAAGTACCACTGGGCGCTTTGATGATGAGCAACTTTTCTATTTACAATCTCGCGGAATTCCTTCAGATATTGCTAGAAGATTAGTAATTCGTGGCTTCTTTTCCGAGATTGTCACTAAATTAAAGAGTGAAGAGTTGGAAGAGCGGTTAATGGGACGAATTGATGCAGAGTTAGCAAAGGTGGGCGAGTAATGAGTGAGATCGCATTCGACACATTAGTTGATGGAAAACCTATTGCTATTGAGGTTGATGGCACACCAGTTTGCGTTGTAAAGGTGGCTGATGAGGTTTTTGCGGTTGCAGATACCTGCACACATTCTGAGGCTTCTCTTTCTGAGGGTGAAGTAACTGGCAGTAAAATTGAATGCTGGCTGCATGGCGCAGAGTTTGATCTTAAAACTGGCAAAGCACTTACTCCACCAGCAACTGAATCCTTGAAAACTTTTAATGTAGAACGTAATGGCAACCAACTAACAATCACTAACTAATAGGAGAAAACAATGAGCGTATTAGAGATTAAAAACCTGCAGGTAAGTGTTGTTACTGATGCTGGAAACAAAGAAATCCTACGTGGTGTTGATATAACAATTAAGTCTGGCGAAACTCATGCAATTATGGGTCCAAACGGATCTGGCAAATCAACTCTTGCTTATTCAATTGCTGGTCATCCTAAATACATAATTACTGGTGGATCAGTAACACTTGATGGTGCTGATGTATTAGAGATGAGTGTTGATGAAAGAGCTAAAGCTGGATTATTTTTAGCAATGCAGTATCCAGTAGAGGTTCCTGGCGTATCAGTTTCAAACTTCCTTAGAACTGCTGTAACTGCAATTCGAGGTGAAGCTCCTAAGGTTCGTACTTGGGTTGGTGAGGTTAAAGCTGCCATGGCTTCATTAAATATGGACACAGCTTTTTCAGAGCGAAATGTGAATGAAGGCTTTTCTGGTGGCGAAAAGAAGCGTCATGAGATTTTGCAAATGGAGTTATTGAAGCCAAAGATTGCAATTTTGGATGAAACAGATTCAGGCCTTGATGTTGATGCGCTTCGAATTGTTTCTGAAGGTGTTAACCGTGTTAAGGCCAACTCTGAATTGGGAGTTATGTTAATTACTCACTACACCCGCATTCTTAGATATATCAAGCCAGATTTCGTACACGTATTCGCCAATGGAAAAATTGTTGAAGAAGGCGGCCCAGAGCTTGCTGACAAGCTTGAAGAGAAGGGATACGCAGAGTACATAACTGCGTAATCTGAATGAGTGTAGATCTATCCAAATATAAGAAGGATTTTCCTATCTTCGCACGCAAAGTGCGGGGTGGAAATCCATTAATATATTTAGATAGCGGAGCAACTTCGCAAAAGCCAGAATCAGTGATTTCTGCTGAAGCAGATTTTTACCGCACTATTAATGCTGCTGTTCACCGTGGCGCGCACCTGCTTGCCGAGGAGGCATCAGAGGCTTATGAGTCTGCCAGAGCTAATGTTGCAAAATTTATTGGTGCTAAAACGGATGAGGTAGTTTTCACAAAGAGCGCCACTGAATCACTCAACATGATTGCCTATTCATTGGGAAATCCAGGATCAACTCCCCATATTTTAGCGGGGGATGAGATTGTGGTTTCTGAGATGGAGCACCATGCAAATTTGATTCCATGGCAACAGCTTGCCAAACGAACTGGTGCAAAATTGACTTGGTTTTCAATCACTAAGGATGGCCGGCTAGATCTTTCTGATATATCTAGCGTCATTACAAAGAAAACTAAGATTGTTGCAATCACTCACCAATCAAATGTTTTCGGAACAATTGTTCCGCTTTCTGAGATTACAAAGGCTGCGCATGCTGTCGGTGCCTTAGTTGTACTTGACGCTTGCCAATCTGCACCACATTTTGCAATTGATGTAAAAAAACTAGATGTTGATTTTCTTGCTTTTTCTGGCCATAAAACTTTAGGACCAACCGGTGTCGGAGTTCTTTGGGGCAAAGCAGAGGTGTTAGAAAAACTGGAGCCAGCGTTATTTGGTGGATCTATGGTTGATTCAGTAACTATGGAAAGTGCTACTTGGGCAAGTGCGCCAAGAAAGTTTGAAGCTGGAGTTCCAAATATGGCTCAGGCTGTTGGATTATCTGCAGCAATTGATTATCTAAATATCGTTGGCATGAGCAAAATATTTGAACACGAGCAAGAGTTAACTGAGCAATTACTAACTGGACTATCGAAAATATCTGGCGTAAATGTAGTCGGTCCACTTGATATGAAAGATAGGGGTGGAGTTATCTCTTTCACGATCGACGGGGTTCACCCACATGATGTTGGCCAAGTTTTAGATCAATATGGAATAGCGGTTCGCACTGGTCACCATTGCGCTTGGCCTTTAATGAAAAAACTTAATCTAGTTGGTACTACCAGAGCATCCTTTCATTTATACAATGATTCCAATGATATTTATGCTCTTTTAGAAGCAATCGAGAAGGTTAAGAGTTATTTTAAGGTTGGAAAGTAATGGAGTTAGATTCACTTTATCAAGAGGTAATACTTGATCACTACAAATCTCCTCACCATAAAGGACTCTCTGATCAGAAAGATATTCAGGTCCACCATAAGAACCCAAGTTGTGGTGATGAAGTCACCCTTAATTTAGTAATGGATGGCCAGGTAGTTAAAGATGTTTCCTGGGATGGAGTTGGCTGCTCAATATCTATGGCAAGTGTTTCGGTTATGAGTGAACTAATTATTGGTAAATCATACGAGCAAGCTTTTGCGATATTTGATGCCTTTTTTGAATTAATGCAAAGCAAGGGACAAAGTAGTGGAGATGAAAATTTACTGGAGGATGGCGTGGCTTTTGCGGGGGTATCAAAGTTTCCGGCTCGAATAAAATGTGCTTTGTTAGGCTGGATGGCTTTCAAAGATGCTTCTACGCAAGTGATGGAATAGGATTAGCTCATGAGTACAACTATTGATGATGTTACTGAGGCCATGAAGGATGTAATTGATCCAGAGCTTGGAATAAATGTTATTGATCTTGGTCTTGTTTATGACATGCGACTAGATGAAAACAACATTGCGACCTTAGACATGACTCTTACTTCAGCAGCCTGCCCACTACAAGATGTGATCGAAGATCAAACCCGGCAGGTACTTTCAGATATAACTTCAGATGTGAAAATCAACTGGGTTTGGCTACCACCTTGGGGTCCAAATAAAATTTCTGATGATGGCCGCGAACAATTACGCTCGATTGGTTTTACTGTTTAAATTTTGTTCTAGACCTCACTAAGGTTGTCTTATGTCAAGCCATGCAACCTGGATGTCTTTTAGATCTTTAACGCAAGATCAATCTGTTAAGAATCAGAAGCTAAAGCCAGGTACTTTAAAGCGAATCGCCAAGTTTGCTATTCCATATAAAGTCTCACTTACCTTTTTTCTTATAACAGTTGTGATTGATGCATTTCTAGTAGTGGCAACACCTCTATTACTTAGAAAACTAATCGATGATGGAGTGATTCCAAAAAACGGAGAATTAGTAACAAAGTTAGCTTTTGCTGTTGGTGTTATTGCTGTATTGGACGCGGTATTTAGTATGGCTGGCAGATGGTTTTCTTCTCGAATTGGTGAAGGGCTTATTTACGATCTTAGAAAGCAGATATTTGAACATGTCCAGCGGCAATCGATAGCATTCTTTACTAGAACCCAAACAGGGGCTCTAATTTCAAGACTTAACTCTGATGTAATCGGGGCTCAACAAGCCTTCACATCAACTCTATCTGGGGTGATTAGCAACCTTTTAAGTTTAATTTTAGTCGCAGCAACAATGCTCACATTGTCTTGGCAGATTACTTTGGTTTCACTTGTGTTGCTCCCAGTATTTTTGCTTCCAACCAAATGGGTGGGGCGAAAGCTACAAGGCTATACAAGACAGTCCTTTGATATAAATGCACAAATGTCAGCAAATATGACTGAGCGGTTCAACGTATCAGGGGCATTACTGGTTTCACTATATGGTGATGCCAAGAAAGAGAAGGATGAGTTTGCTTTAAAAGCAAGGCGAGTAGCAGATATTGGAATATCAATAGCAATGTTAAACCGCATTTTCTTTATCGCCTTAACATCAATTGCTGCAGTTGCCACTGCAGTTGCATATGGTATTGGTGGACATCTAGCGATAAGTCAAGAACTAACAGTTGGAACTTTGCTTGCAATTACGGCATTACTTGCCCGGTTGTATGGACCACTAACCGCGCTTTCTAATGTAAGAGTTGATGTAATGAGTGCGCTAGTTTCATTTGAAAGAGTATTTGAGGTTTTAGATTTACAACCAATGGTTGTTGATTCAAAGAATGCAATAGAGCTAAACACAAGTAAGCCAGAATTAAAGTTCGAAAATGTTTCCTTCTCATACCCAAAAGCTGAAGAGATATCTCTTGCCTCTCTTGAGATCGCAGCAAAACCAGAAATGATGATTAGCGGTGAGGTACTTAAAAAAATCTCATTCACAGCAGCTGCCGGTACTTTAACTGGAATTGTTGGGCCATCTGGTGCAGGCAAAAGCACATTAAGTGGTTTGATACCTAGGCTTTATGACGTTACCGATGGATCAATTTCCATAAATGGAAAAGATATACGAGATTATTCAATTAAGTCACTTCGAAATGTTATTGGCGTAGTAACTCAGGATTCTCATATGTTCCACGATTCCATTTTAGTGAATCTTAAATATGCCAAAGTGGATGCTTCACTTGCTGAAATAGAAGAAGCTTGTAGATCTGCTCGAATTTGGGATTTCATTAGATCCTTGCCAAACGGTTTAGATACTGTTGTTGGAGAACGCGGACATCGATTGTCAGGTGGTGAAAAACAGCGGCTAGCAATTGCTAGATTATTGTTAAAGCAGCCAAGCCTT
>Ga0209444_10000657_pt1 | contig 19144 bp, 3 predicted proteins | sample LauGreFaBDMM15DN_2_FD_188215 | JGI IMG/M metagenome (GOLD analysis project Ga0209444, IMG submission 188215) | Freshwater lake microbial communities from Lake Michigan, USA - Fa13.BD.MM15.DN (SPAdes) (version 2) | ecosystem: Environmental > Aquatic > Freshwater > Lake | place: Lake Michigan, USA...
CGCTATGGTTTCAAAAAATCGCGTCGGTGGCCGAGTTGCGGGCCTATAATGTGGAAGGCCGGATTATGGTCGAATATTTGGGGGCCCTGAAGCCAGGGTCGGCGGCCACTCGGGTGTTTCTGGGGGCCGATATCGTCGATGTGCTCCGGACGATGCCGACGACGAACACGGAAACCGTGTTAGGCGAGAAAATCGTCGCGCGCGATGCCGCGGGGACGCGGCAACCGCTCGATTTGAACGTGGAGTGGCTGGCCTCGCCGGTCCAAGCCACGACACCCGATTCGTTGCCTTATTATAGCAGCGTGGCGCGGGGTGACGGTCGGCTGGATTATTATGCCGAGCGGGAAAATGACAGCCCCGACCGCATCGTATTTTATTGGTTAGCGAGTAAACAGGCGGCGATTACTTATCCGACGCCGGGCGGCCCGATGATGCCCAATATCTATTGGCCAGAGGTGAAGAATGCCTATAAACAAATCTGGCCCACGGCACTTTCTAGCTATGCTCATAATATTGTCGCCGCCGCGGGGAGTACGGCGACCACCGGCGTGCAGTTTGCGACGGGCAGTCTGCCGACGGTGGTTTTCCAAGATGATCCCGCCCAGGGTGAAGCCAAGATCGACGTGAATTCTCAGCGCTTCGTGGTCAACACGGGCACGGATGGGCTCAATCGCACCCTCTTAAAGTTTACGAATGGCAGCAAGGTGTGGTATGTGCGCCTCTCTACGCAATCAGTTGGCCGCACGGGTTTTGAGCAGACGGACGGAACGGCGTCGCTCACTGGCACGGCCATCGTCGGCCAGCGGCTGGTGGCGCCAGCGGGCTATCAGACGGCCGGCTACCTCGAGTCGGGGACGAATCATTTTCCAAAGGCCTACATCGATCCTTTGGCGATGGGTGTGACCGCGGCGAGCATGGGCGCGATTATCCCCGTCAATGCCATGCCGGGCGCCACGACGCTTTCTGTCTGGTGGCTTAAAGTCGTCCCCGCACCGAGTGCTGATTTTGATTCTTTTTATCTGCCTGCCAAAAAAGGCGTCTACACGACGGTCTATCCCACGGTAGCGGATAGCAGCGCAGATCAAATCATCCTCGCGTCGAACGCGGGTTCGGGCGATCTGGGCGCCTCCGAGGTGGCGGGTCAGCTCTACGTGCAAAACAACCGGACCTTGGCGGGATTTAACCCGAATGAAGAGCACGCCTTAATGCTCAACGGCCGGGCCTATGCGCTACGGGACGACCTGAACGTCCTCGGCACCAATGGGGCCACTTATACCTCGGAGCCCTTTGTCTTGATCGCCTACACTTCGCCGACGGATGGTCGGCCCGCGATGCGCACGCTCAAAGTGCGACGCGAGCTCGGCACGGCGGGCACGGCGGGGGCGTTTGTCTTCAATTACCCGGTCACCGCAGGTACGCCCGTGCCGGCGCCGATGCCTATTCCCCTGCTGCCTCTCGCCTTGGACCCGGTCACTAAGCTACCCAAGAATACCGAGGCCACGCTCACCGGCGATGCGGCGCAGATCAACGCCGCCGCGACCACCGCGATTAAGGACTTTTATTCCAAGTTTCTGTTTCGCGACCGCAAGGGCTACCACTGGGTCTACCGTGGCCCGCACGATAGCACCAAGACGCCGACGTTCGGCATGAAGTTTTGGTATCCGATGCTCGACGGTTTTTATGTGCCGAGCCTCGCGCTCGCCGCTCAGCCAGCGGTCGGTACGCCCTTGCCGTATTTGCGGCCGCTGTCTGGGACTACGCCGCAAGGCGATCCCGTCACGGGAGACGCCTTGACGATTACTTACGCGCCGCGTTGGCCGGATAATGCGCCTGAGCTCCGCGTCGGCGAGACCTTGACCTTGCCTAAATTCGGCCTGCCGGGGGTTTACGGCCAGACCAGCGCCCAGGTGCTTTATCAGCAATCGCTGGCGGGCTGGTCCGCTACGGCGGTGGCCACGGGCTCCAAGTCCAGCGTCGTGCTCCATGATGCGTTCCGAGAAAAGGTCATCGCCTTCGGCCCCACTGCGGTGCTCGCCGCGCTGCCGAGCTCCCTCCTGACGACGTCATCCGGCGGCAAGACGTACTTCCAAAAGCTGGCCCCGCACCTGCAGCCTTACGTTTATTTTGATCCCATGCGCGGCACCAGCGGCTCGTTGGTGTTCGTCGGCAAGTTCTTCGATGAAGCCTTCGGGGAAGATTACGTGGGTCTCAATGTGCTCTCCGCGGCCGATCGCAAGCTGCTGGTGGACCTCGTTTCAGTCAACGACACCAGGGCGACCGCTTGGGGCCGCGCGATCGACGCGCTCGCCACCACCGTCGAAACATTTATCGAAGACCCCGCCAAGAAGGGTTCTTATAAACCGGATACCGCCTTATCGGTGGCGGTGAATGCAGCGACCTCAGCGGCGGTGAGCAGCTCCGACACCGCGGTCGTCAATTACGCGGTCACGAGTACGGGGCAGGGGAGTGGTTGGGTGACCATGATCTTTGGCAACGGGGCTGCTTTTACCCCGGTGGGCGAGGCCATTAGTCTGCAGACCTTCCGCGTCTCGAAGCAGATCTACCCCGGTGAGGTGAAGGTGATCACCGCGCTCAATCCTCTCGATGAGCAGGTCACGCTGCGCCACACGGCGGATTTCGCGGCCAAACCCGAGGACTACGAATTTGAATGGCGCTACGCCCCTCCGCAGGACGGTTTTGCCCCACCGATCTACACCTACGCGATGACGTCCCGCCTCGCGAGCACCGGCTGGAAACAATTGCAGAACCCTCCGAGTTCGCGGCCCACGGCGGCAGAAATGGTCTCCGCTTCGCCCGTCGCTCTGGCGCGGCAAGTGACCATTAAGAACGCCAGCTACTCGAGCGCGGCGGCCGCGCCGGGGATCGTCTTGCGCTCCGACACGGGCGTCAATTATACGGCCGGCGTCCCCTCCATGAACGTGTTCAGTGCCGATGTTTCGGAACTCACGGGCTTCGCCGTCTCGATCAATGATGTCACGGCGATTTCGTATAAAGTGACTGGCACCACGGTCTCGGCGGTGCCTTCGTCGGGCCTCGTCGCGGTGGCCGACGGCGGTCTCAAACTGCAGTTTGTCATCGACGATAATTTCTTTCGTCAGGGTGTGAACAAGGTCGAGATCGCCCTTTATACGACCGCCGATGTGGGGGCGCAGAGCACGGTGAACTTTGCCCTCCACGCCTCTGCGGAGACGGATAAAGTGGCCATCGCGGGGTCACCTTGGCTCCTGCCGAACGGCGTCTTGTCGAATATTGTCACGGTCGGTGGCTCGCCGACCAGCCCGCTGGGCAGCCCGCTGCTCGTGATGACGGATAATTATTTCACGATGCGGTATCGGCCGAAGGCCAGCGTCGGCAGTGTCGCGGGCACGGCGTGGTCCCGGTGGACCGATGCCAAGCTGGTCGAGGGTTGGGTCAAGCGGGTCCTCGCCGGCATTAACCCCTTCAACCAGCGGATGAGTGATCTCGGGAACAGTGCGATCAGCACCGATGTAAGCTTGCTGACCCAAGCGGGCAAGCGTTGGGAGGGCAATGTCGCCCTCAGCCTCGCGAGTATTAGCGATTTTGGCCTCATTGAAATTTACGAGACCCTGCTCAATCGGGCGAAGACGATCAGTGTGGATGCTGGTTATGACTATGGTGCTGCCAACGATGCGCTCCTCCTCGCGGCGGGTTATCTGAACGATCTCTACGTGATCTTGGGCAACGAAGCCTATGCGGACGCGGCCAACCCCACGATTTTGGTCGATGCGGGCGGGGCGGCGACGGAGGTCAGCACCTCGCGGTTCGCGTTTGAAGGCCAAGCCGCCTCGGTGCTCGAAGAGGAATTGATCCTCCTGCGGGGCCGAGATGACAGCCAGGCGCCGGGGGTGAATATTACTCCCGTGTATAATCGTCTGGTCTGGAATTACACCGGCGGGATCAATTCCGGCGAGGCGCTCTACGCCGTGAATTACAATATTACGGATAAAGCAGGCAGCAGCACCGCCAACGGCGTCGTGGATGCCGCGGATGCCCAACGTATGTTCCCCCAAGGCCACGGCGATGCTTACGGCCACTACCTGACTGCACTGACCGGTTATTATAAGCTCCTGCAAAACCCCAATTTCACCTGGGCGCCCCGCATCGAGGCGGTCACAGTGCTGGGGCAACCGGTCGCGGTTGATTATTACGACGAGCGGAAGTTCGCCGATGCCGGCAGCAGCTTGGCGCGCACCGCCGAGCAAGTCCTCAGTCTCACCTACCGGCAGGCCTATAAAGATGACCCGGCGGCAGGTTGGGCGCAGTTGCGCGACGGGAAAAGCAATGCCCGCACGGGCATTACGCGCCATTGGGGCGTCGATGAATGGGCGGCCCGCTCACTCCAAGGCAGCTATTTTAACTGGGTGGTGGGCAATGCGCTGCTGCCAGACAAAGATACCAATCCGGAGCACTCGGGCATCTCCGTGATCGACCGCCGCACCGTGCCTTCCTTGCAGGAAATCGCTATCGTCGGGGGCAGTCTTCAAGCCACGCTGGATGGCGCGAATGCCCATTTGAATCCGCTGGGGCTGAGTCCGGGGGCGATTGCCTTCGATATTTCCCCGAACGAACTCAAGGCGGGTAAATCGCATTACGAACAAATCTACGAACGCGCGCTGCGGGCCGCCAACAACGCCAAGGGCGCCTTCGATCAAGCCGGCAAGATGGCTCGCTTGTTGCGCACTCAGGATATGTCCGTCGATGGCTACTCCGCCGCCATCGCCGACCAAGAGTCCGCCTATGTAGACAAGCTCGTCGACATTTATGGCAAGCCCTACAGCGGCGAAATCGGCGCCGGCAAGGTCTACGCCCAAGGCTATAATGGGCCCGATACCTTGGAGTGGTTTATTGTCGATCGTCCGGCGGGGCTGCTGGTGGATCTGACCGCCACGGTTAAGGCGACCATTACCGTGCCGAAAAACTTCCGGCAATTCACCGGCTTTGCGATCGATGATATCAAGACCTCCTATGATAACGAAGACACCCAGCAGCGGGAGGTCGTCATTCAAAAAAATCGTTTCCTCCAATATGCTGATCTCTGGGCCAATGGTGCGGGTACACTCGGCACGCGCCCCGTGACGGGCACCCTGCAGCAAGCGCTGCTTGACACTCACCAGGCGCAAGGGGAGTTGCTCGGTTTGATTGCGCGGTATGAATCGCGCAAAGAAATTTTCAAACGCCGCTATGACCTCTACGCGGAAATGGTGCGGGTCGGCGATCTCGCCGGGGCGAGCGAAGCGTCTTATCTAGCAGATATTAAGGCCAAGCGATATCTGGTGGCCAATCTGAATACCTCGGCGTCGTCCCTCTCTCTCGCTGGATCGTTCATTGGCGAAATCATGTCGGCGACGTCCGAATATGTTCCGCGTTTCGTGGGCTTCTCCATGGATGTGCTCCGCCCAGCCTCAGCCGCGATCGAAACCGTCGGCGTTGTCACCAAAATGGTTTTAGAAACGACTGCCAGCATGCTCACGATTGCATCGGAGCGGGTCGCCGTCGACCAGGAGCAGAAGGAAACCGACATGGAGCAGGCGCTCGCAGCCATCAACGCGACCTATGAAGACGCGCAGATCGTCTACGAGTATGAGCTGCTCTATCGCGAGTTGGTGCAGTCCCACTTCGAGATCGCCGCTGCGGCGACCAAGTTCCAGCGCGCGTCGGAGCGGGTGAATAAGGAAATCGACAACGGCACCCGCCTGCTCGCCGAGCGCGAGGTCTTCCGGCAGCGCGCCGCGGCGATCGTGCAGGGTTATCGCACCCGCGATGTCGTCTTCCGCACCTTCCGCAACGAAGCGCTGGAGCAATATCGCTCCCTCTTCGACCTTGCGAGCCGCTACACTTACCTCGCCGCCAAGAGCTACGACTACGAGACGGGCCTCCTCGGCTCGACGGCCGGCCAAGCGGTGCTCGACGCCATCGTCGCCTCCCGCGCGCTCGGCGATCTCACCGGGGGCGTTCCCCAAGTCACCGCCAGTTCTAAGGGCGATGCCGGGCTCGCCGGCTCGATGGCGCGGATCCAGACCGATTGGTCGGTGGCCAAGTCGCGTCTCGGCATTAACAATCCCGATCAAAACGGCACCCTGTTTTCCCTGCGCCGCGAACTCTTCCGCCTGCGCGACGATCCAGCGATCACGAGTGACGACACGCAGTGGCGCCAGACGCTCGAGCAAAACATTGTACCCAATTTGCTCGCCGATCCCGACGTCGCCGCGCTGTGCCGCAATCTCATGAAACCGGACGGCAGCGCCGTCCCGGGCATTATCATCCCGTTCCGGACGGCGGTGCAGCACGGGCAAAATTTCTTCGGCCTGCCGCTTGCGGACGGCGACCACGCGTTCTCGGCCTCGAATTTCTCGACCAAGATTTATTCGGTGGGTGTCGTGTTGTCGGGTTACGTCGGCATGGACCCGAACTTGAACGGGAACGCCGTTTCCACGGTCGTGTTCGGTTCTACGCCGAACGCGCTCAGCGCCACGCCGTATGTGTATTTGATTCCGACCGGCACGGATTTTATGCGTTCGCCGCCGCTCGGTGACATCGAGCAGATCCGCGGCTGGAAGGTGGCCGACCAAGCCCTGCCGCTGCCCTTCAATCTGGGGGCGACGGCGTTCTCCACGGGCAGCTATGTTTCGGCCAACGGCACGCTCAATGAGCAGCCGTGGGTGCTGCGTAAACATCAGGCCTTCCGGCCCGTGAGCGATCCCTCGTTATTTTATAGCACGGTCCCCGCGGAATTCACCAGCTCGCGCCTTGTCGGCCGCAGCGCGTGGAATAGCGGTTGGAAAATCGTGATTCCGGCGTACACGCTGTATTCAAACGAACAAGAGGGCCTCAACCGCCTCGCGGCGAGTCTCTCCGATATCAAACTGTTCCTGCGGACGTATTCGAACGCCGGTAATTGAGCCATGAATCACTCGGCAACCCTAGCGCCCGCCCGTGACTCGGTTTCTGCGAAAAAGCAGCGACGCCCCTTGCTTCGGGGCGTCTGGGCGCGCGGCGTTGTGGCCTGGGGGCTCCTGGCCGGAGGGCTGGCCGCTCCCGCTTGGTCCCAGCAATCCGTCATCGCGACGAGCTCCGGCGGCGTGGGTGGTGCGGGGAGCTTTTCGACCGGGGTGGCGTGGCCCGTTTCCGGCCAACCGGCCATGGCGTTTGAACTCGGGGTGTTTACCGCCGGTTTTGATCCGGCGACTCAGCCTAAAGCAGCGTGGGGTGCGGCCTGGATCTCGGCCCGGGGGACCCCTTCGGCCGCCGATGTGGCGACGTGGTTCCTCGATGGCACGGCCACCTATTTTTCGATCACAGGTTCTTCCGTGCCTCTGGCGGCGGTATCAAATGCCGGCGGCCAATATTACATTTGGGGGTCAACGTCCCGGTCCCTGGTGACCACTTCGGAGTGGGTTTTGCTGACCAACCCGGCGTGGAAAGTCGTTCCCGGTACGACGCCGCAGCTCCCAGTGTCCTTTGATACCAAGGACTCCGGCACGGTCGCGATCATCGGTGCGCTGAGCAATGGCGGCCGGGACCTGCAATCGGCCAAGCCGGTGGCGGCGCTCGATCTGCTCGCCATGACCGGTGATGTGAGGGTGCCCGCTGGGCAGGCGGCGACGTTAAAGGTTTCCGCGGTGGGCGCGGGTCTCACGTACCAGTGGTATCAGGGGCCTTCGGGTGATGTCTCCGCACCGGTTGCCGGTGCCCGGTCTGCGACGCTGGTGATCGGCGCTCTTTCCACCGCAACCTCGTATTGGGTAAAAATCAGTGACGGCACTTTGACCGTCAACAGTCCTGCCTCCTCGGTGGCGTTGGCGACCGGGCCTGCGGCGGTGACCGCGACGCAGCGGACGGTCAGTCCCGGTTATGTGGCGGGCGACCGCGTGGCGATCACCGTGAGCTTTACCAGTTCGGCCCTGTTGAGCCGGCTCGATTTGGCCGTCTTATTGCCGACCGGTTGGGTGTCCTTGAGTGATACGGCCCTCGGTGCCACGCGGCGACCGGCGGCCGGTGCGCAGGCGCTGCTCGATTGGTCGTGGAGCAACGTCCCGGCAGGTCCCTCGGCCCTGACCTACACCGTCACGGTTCCCAGTGGCACCACGGGGGTCCAGCCGCTGGCCGGCTTGGTGGCCTACGTGATCGGGGGGATCGAATACCAAGGGCTGGTCTCGCCGGATCCCTTGAATGTGTCCGCCGGCCCCGGCTATCACTCGGCTGATACCAACCAAGATCGCCAGTTGAGTTTACTGGAACTGACCCGGGTGATTGAACTTTACGCGACCCGGTATGGGACCGTCCGCAGCGGCGGCTACAGCGTGCAGGCCGTCAGCGAAGATGGCTTTGCCCCGGCGCCCGACCGGCCCAAGGGCACCCTAGCGACGTTGGCGGCATGGCACTCGGCCGATATTAACCGCGATGGACAGCTGAGTCTTGACGAATTGCTCCGCGTCATTGAATTATACAACCAGCGTGTCACGGCCACCACGGTCCGCACTGGAGCCTACCTCCCGCGGGGTGATACCGAGGATGGTTTTATCCCGGCCAGTCTCTAAATCTGATTTTGCCCTCGATGCTCCCTCTATCGTTTTTCTCTCTTCTCCTCGGTGGGTTTCGTCGCTTGCGTGCCGGCGCGGCGCGCGGGCTTTACCTTGGGCTGCTCGGCCTCGCGATCCTGCCGGAAGCCCGCGCGCAATGGCTGTCGGAAACCTATTCGGCGAAGGCTGGTTGGAATGCCATCTGGGTGTCGTTGGATCTGTCCCACACCACGATCGACGAGGCGCTGACGGGCAAGACCGACATTGAAGAAATCTGGCGCTGGAATCCGCCCGCGGGCCCCCAGTTTGTGACCGACCCCAACACCCCGGTGCAGGGCGACCCCAATTGGAGCGTGTGGAAACGGGGCCTGCCCCTCCAGTCCACCTTGTTTCAGTTCACCGCCAACGCGTCCTACTTGGTCAAAGTCAAGGACGGCGCGGCGACGGTGGCCTTCACCTTGAAGGGCCGGCCCATGCAGCCCAACTACCCGTGGACTACGACGGGGGTGAACTTCGTCGGCTTCCAGACGCTGGCGAACCCGCCCACGTTCAGTCAGTTATTTGCCAACAGCGCTGCGTTCGCAAACAATCCCACCGTGTTGAAATATGTCGGCGGGCCGCTGATCGGTTCGACGGCCTCCGACCCGAATGTTATCAATATCGGGGGGACCGGCACCCCCAACAGTGCGAAGAATCCCCAGAGCGTTTCTTTGGCGACGGAGCCCGTGACGCGCGGTGTCGCGTACTGGGTGAAGGCGACGAACTACACGGATTTCTACGGACCGGTCGCGCTCTCCTCGACTGATCCGCGCGGCCTCAATTTCGGCCGCAATACGCTCCTGCTCAAACTCACCCTGCGCAACACCACCACCGCGACCCCGGTGACGGTGTCGCTGGCCGCGCTCGCGACGGAAGCGCCCCCGGCGATTCTCGCCGGCACGGCGCTCATGGGCTCGGGGACCACGGCCGGCAAGGTCGTCAGCATCAATCCTGACCTAGGCACCGGGATGACCTACGCCACGCCGCCGACGGTGACCCTCTCGGCCCCCGCGGCGGGCACGAGGGCCACGGCCACGGCGGTCCTCAATTCGCTCGGGAAAATTTCCTCGTTTGTCGTGACGGCGTCGGGTGCCGGTTATGGCGCGACGACCCCCACCGTCACCGTCACGCCGATCGTCACTGGTTCGGTGCCATTGCGGGTGCGCGGGGCCTTGGATCTGACCACGGGGCAGTTCACTACCACCAGCCTCCTGCCCGGTTCGGCCGCCCATACCGTGACCTTGGCGGCCGGGGCGGCGGTGGAACTGACCTTGATTGTGGATCGTGTCGCGATGGATGGCACGAGCGGCCAGTTTTTTGGCAGTCTTCTGCGCGTGACCGATTCGTTGAACCAGACGGCCTTCACGGTGCCCGTCACGGCCGTGGCGGGTGATTTTAACGGCCTGTGGTCGGGCATCGCGATGATCAACGATGTGAGTCAGATCGTGGGCGCCACGGCGATCAGCCCCGTGGCGGCGGCCGCGACTGCGACGGTGGACGCCGGCAAAGTGACGGGGTTGCAGATGAGCAGCACCGGTTCGTATTATACCGTTCCGCCCACGATTACGTTTAGCGGCGGGGGAGGCTCTGGCGCGGCGGCCACCGTCACCATCTTGAACGGGGTCTTGCAACAGGTCACGATTACCAGCCCCGGCTCCGGCTACACCTCCGCTCCTGACGTGGCCTTTAGCGCGCCGCTCGGAACGCCGAGCGCCACGCCGGCCTCGTTTCCCGTGCCGCTGCTCCTTCACCGTACGGCGACCGGGGATACCCGGCTCCTGCAGCAGGCGTATCTGCGATCCGATGGCGTGTCGACGACGGTGGCGACCGCGGAAAACCTGTTTCCAGCCGGGACGCAACCCGCCTCCCGGGTCAGTGTGGCCTCGCTGCCGACTGAATTCGTCAAGCTGGGCACCGGCCAGCTCGCCGCGACCGGCACGGTCTCGTTTGAGGTCCTGCTCGATTACAATTCCGACTCCAATCCCTTTGTGCACCGCTACCATCCCGATCACGATAATTTGGATGCGCGGTTCGCGGCCCTGCTGCCGGTTGGCCGCGAGTCGCTGACCGTCAAGCGCCAGGTCGTCTTCACGTTCCTCGGCAGCCTCCCGGGGGTTACCGATCCGGCCTGGGGAGTGACGATGCTCGGCGGCACCTACGTCGAGACCGTGACGGGGCTTCGTTCCATTCCGCTCATCGTCAAAGGTATTTTTATCCTGAACCGAGTCACCGACGCCTCCACCCTGCTGACCCCCTGAAATTTTGCTTAACCTAATGATTTTTATGAAACACTCCTCCCGGCTTCTGGCCGTTTTCGCCGCTGTTCTCCTTGGTTTAGCTTCTCACGTGCAGGCTCAGGTCGTGGCGGGCGCGCCTACCACGATCGACTACCAGGGCAAGGCCCTGGATGCGACGGGCAGCCCGTTGGCCAATACCACCCCGACCAACTACGAGATGCGTTTCCGCATCTATGATGCCCAAGAGGGCGGCACAGTCATTTGGTCGGAGAAGCAAATCGTCACGGTGAGCAAGGGCCTGTTTTCGGTGCGGCTAGGGGAGGGGACCGTGCTCTCGCCGGCGGAAGGGTCGATCGCCCAGACGGCGCTGGCGGATGCCTTTGCGAGCAAGGAACGTTTCCTCGGCGTCACGATTGTGATTACCGGCCAGACGCCGGCGGAGATTCTGCCGCGCTTGGCCTTCCTCGCCACGCCCTTCGCCTATGTCGCCAGTCGGAGCGTCACGGCTGAGCGTCTACTTCTCAATCCCAGCGCCAGCGCCCCGGCCTCCGCACTCAGCCTGAGCCAAGTCAACTACGTCACCCAGGAAATCACGGCCACTGGGGTGACGCTGGCGGACAATGCCCGCACGTACTTGGTCAATCCGGCGAGCCCGACCCACCTCGTGGTCAATCTCCCTGGCGCGATCACGACCCGGCGGGAGTATTCGGTGATGAAGAAGGATGCTTCCTGGGGGACCGTGACGGTGCAGGCGCCGGCGGGCGGCACCCTAAATGGTGTGGGCGTGGTGAACAACGTCGTGCGCCTCAAGATTCGCGGCGAGGGTGTCGTGGTCCAGAACACCGGTGGCAACGACTGGTGGATTATTAGCGATACGCGGGATAAGACCCCTGTCGGCACCATCATTGCTTTCGCTGGGGCGGGCAACCCTCCTCCGGGCTGGGAGTTGTGCGATGGCAGGAGCGGGAGCCGGACCGATACCTTTTATGTCGAGCTGTTTGCCGCCATTGGCACGCAGTGGGGTGCCGCCAATGCGACGTCCTTTAATTTACCCGATTTGCGCGGCATGTTTCTGCGGGGCAAAGATGGCGGCCGCGGGTACGACGATGACCGCAACTCTCGTAGCGCTCCTTATCCCGGTGGCGCGACCGGCGATGCGGTGGGCACGTACGAGGGCAACAGTGTGCAGAGCCACGGCCACAGTTTCAGCGGTTCGGGCAGCACGAGTAATGCCGGCAATCACAACCACGGGGCGAATGGCCAAAGGGACGGGGGTGATCCCGGTCGCCATGGGCTGGCTGTTGTGGCTAATTCCAATGAGGGCACTCCCAATGGCAGCGATGGCCGCGGAAATGGTTCTGAACAGGGCATTTACGTTACACCCCAAGCGATCACCCCTAGCGGCGATCACGCCCACACCTTCAGTTACAGCGGCACCACGGGTAATCACGGCGGTCTCGAGACGCGGCCCGAAAACATGGCCGTGAATTATTTCATTAAGCTCTAAGGGGGCCTCGCTCCATCGTCCGACTACGCGCTGCGGTATGAAAACCACTCTCCGATTCCGCATTTTGACCGGCCTAGCGTGCTCGTGCCTGGTGGGCGCCGCCCTGGCGCAGACTCCGCCTTCGTTGGAAAACGACGTGCGCAATGTCTTCAGCCAGCAGCCGAAATCGGCGTGGCCGCCGCCGCCGCCGTCGCTGACGAGCGACGAGCGTACCGTCACCCCTAATCAGTTTAAGGGTGGCACGGTGTTGGGCGGCTGGCAGACGACGCGTATTACCAGCAAGGGCGTGATGATCGCCAACGCGGGCTTTGAAGTGCCCGCCCAAAGCGCCGGTGGCTACAGCGCTTCTCCGGCCGGCAGTTCGTGGGCTTATGCGGGTTCCGCCGGTATCGCCCGCAATGGGGGCCCGTGGTTTTCGCCGACCGCGCTCGGTGGTGCGCAGGGCGCGTTTTTGCAGCAGGGCGGTTCGTCCCTCTCGCAAACCGTGGAGGTCGAGGCGGGGACCTATGTCATTACCTTCAAAGCCGTCGGACGGAAGGAGACGGGGGTCAATCCCCTCCAAGTCTGGTTTAACGGCGTCATGGTGCAGAGCTGGACCGACACGCAATTTTCCCAGGATGTCTGGCAGACCTATACCACGCCGGCGTTGACGGTCGCGGCCAAGTCCACCGCGGTGCTGAAATTTGCCGGGGTCGGGGGCGTGGGCGACCGCGCGACGGTCATCGACGACATTGCCATGCTCCGCACCGGCGGGGTGCCGTTGTATGTCGCGGGCAGCGCCAGTACGACGGCCGGAGCCACTAGCCTGATCTTACCCAAGGGTATCCCTTCCTTTAACGGTCAGCCCATCGCGGGACAAGGCGTGCAAGTCGAATACGTCACGATGTCCACCCCGCTGGCGGCGCGCCGGGTTTCCTATGGACTCGGGGCGGTCATCCTTCCGCCCGTGTTTGCGGTGGATGGCCGGGCGCTGAGCCCGGTGGAGTTGAGCACGTTTTATCTCCCCGCACCCAAAGATACGACGAGCGAGCGGTATTATTACAGCCCGCACGCCCAACAGGTTTTCGCGACCCAGCCTGGAGTCGTGGACATTACCTGGGTCGAACGGCTCTCGAAGGCGGAAATCACCAAACAATACGTGATCTCGGCGTCGCCGGTTAAGCCGGTGAAGAAGATCTACTGGACGGAAAACGGCTTTAAAGGTCCGGTAATCCAGATTCCCTCGTCGCGCGTAGCCACGGTGAATGTGGTCTATAACACGCTCTTTCCCTCCACGGTGGCGACGGCGTTTGTGCGGCCCGGCGAAGTGGCGAATCCGGTGGAAAACACCTCTCCGCCGCCGGAAAAACGCACCTGCTGGTTTAACTCTTCCGATAACGGACTCCATGCCTATAACCTGGAGGGCCGGGTATTTGTCGAATTCCTTGGGGCGCTCAAGGCCGATGGCGTGTCGCGCGAACAACTCGGTACGGAAATCGTCGAAGTGACCAAGGAGCCGCGGACGGTGGTGGAGCGGGTGAGCCTCGGCGATGAGCTGGTGCCGCCGAATAACGAGAGCGCCCTGAGCCATCGCGTGGTGGCAGGTCTGGCCGATGTCGGCGTAACCCAGTCGTTCCTTTATCAGCACTTTCCGGCGGGCTCGGCCAAGAGCCGCCTCTTCGCCGTGACCAAGACGACGCCCCTCTATTCGGCGGGGACTGAAATCCCCAGCAACGAAGTCCTCATTTATTGGATGGAGCCGGGTGAACTCAGCCTGCTGTGGCCGAAGTATTACGTTGGCTATATCCTCGATTGGCCCGTGAGCACGGATCGTTATTCGGTGTATAGCCGGTCGCTCGACCCGGCGTTGGCGACGGCGGTGCAGCTGAACTCGGCGGATGGCCCCGCGCTGGTGTATCAAGACGATCCCACGCGCCAGCATGCCCAGCTTTCGAACACCTATCAGTTTGTTTCGACCGTCAGCACCGGCACGCCGGTGGGCCGTTCCTTGATTCGTTATATCAATGGAGATTCCATCTGGTTTGAGCGGGTGTATTCCCAGCTCGACACGACGTTTACTGAATTTAGCGGCACGCCGATCGCGGTGGAGGTCGGGGCCCGGATTCTCCCGCCGGACGTGGCGGGCAGTCAGGTGGGTTATATCCGTCAGGCGAGCGGGACCGCGTTCAACCCCAAGGCTTACCTCGACCCCTTCGTGGTGGGTTTTGAAGAGGCGCAGCGCGGTGCGATTATCGGCGTCAACGCTTTGGCCGGCAACGATGGGCTGGAAATCTGGTGGTACAAGGCGAGTGTGCCGGCGGCCGCGAACATCAAGCCGACCTATTGGCCCTCCTTTGTGCGCAAATATAAACTCGGTTGGCCGACGGCGGCACCGGAAATCATTTTGGCCAGCAATGCCGGGTCTAATGACCTGCCCTCGTTGCAGGCCAAGGGCAGTATTTATTACCAGAACAACGCGGTGTTGCCGGGCTACAATCCCAACGAGGAACACGCCCTCATGCTCAATGGCCGCGCCTGGGCGCTGCGCGACGATCTCAATCTGCCCGCGTCGTCGGAAAAATTTGTCCTCATTGATTATGTCGAAGCCGATGAGCGGCCGGCCATGGCCGTCTTCAAAGTGCTGCGCGACAAACCCCTCGCGGGCATCCAGTTTCTCTATACAGCGGAGGCCGGCAAAGTCCTGCAGGCGCCGATGCCGTTGCCCATATTGCCGTTGCCGATGCGGCCTGCCGGCGTGGCTAATACGTGGACCTGGAGTGTGTATTTCAACGGTTCGCCCTCGTGGTTTCCGACCAGCAAACAGGGACAGACGGTGGCCAATCACGAGATTCCGTTGGCCACCAGCGCCAACCCGCCAACCAAGGCGGCGCTGACGGACAGCCAGCTCAACGATGAGGCGCCTCGGTACGGGCAATTTACGTTTATCGACCGCAAGGGCACCACGTGGGTTTATCGCGGCATGCACGATGGCACGAGCCAGACGGCCACGTTTGGCATGCGGTATTATTACCAGACGCAGACCGGTTTTTGGTTCCCCTCGCTCGGATCGGCGCAGCCGGCCGTCGGCACCATCGTGCCGTATTTGCGGAAGGATAATTCGCACAGTCCGGTGATCGGTGAGGCGCTCGAAATCAAGTTCAAGCCCGTGTGGCCCTCGTCCGCCCCAGAGCTGCGGGTCAGCGAGACGCTCACGCGTTCGAAATACGGGCTGCCGGCCGTGCGCGGGCAGACTAGTGCGGAGATCATTTACCAGCAATCGATCGCCCTCGATACGGCCGGTGCGCTCACCAGCGTGACCCTGTTCGATCCGACTCGCGCCAAGTCCTACGCCTTGTCCGCCGGCGGGCTGGCCAAGATCCCGGGCAGCGCCGCCACCGATATGTATCTGGGTAAGACCTACTTCACGCGCCTGCCGCCGCACCTCAGCCAGCGTTTTTATCTCGACCCCAACACGGGCGCACTCGGCGCGCTCATCTTGAAGGGCGAATTCAAGCAGGCGGCCCTCGGCGAAGATTACCTGCTGCTCAATCGCCTCAGCGCGGACGATCTCACGGCGTTGCACGACTTGGTCGACGCCAGCGATGCCGACAAGGCGAAATGGACGACCGCGATTAACGGGCTCACCACGCTGATGCAGACCTTTAAGGAGGACGAAACCAAGCGGGGTACCTACATCGTGGATACCACGAAAAACACGGCGATTGCCCCCAATGCCTTGGCAGCGGTCACGAACGATGACACCGCCGTCGATTCCTACGCGATCAGCGCCGTGGGCGGCGGCATGGGCTATGTGGTGATGGCCGTGGGCAACGGCCGCGCCTTCACTCCGGTGGACGAACCGGTGTCGGTGTATGTTTTCCGGGTGGTGCCACCGCTCTATCGCGGTGAGCTCAAGATCATTCAATCATCCAATCCCTTGGATGAAAAACTGGCGCTGCGGCACTCGGCCGATTTTGCGGGGCAGCCCGAAGGCTACGATTTCGAGTGGATGTATGCGCCGCCGGTCAATGGTGCGCCGCCCGAACTCTTTACCTATACCCGCGCCATGCTCCTCGGCAATATCGCGGGCTGGCAGCGTTACGACCAGCCGCCGACCGGCTATGAGGGACTGCGGGTGCCCGAGACGGCCCCCACTGTCTCCCCGAAGCCCGCGCCCTATACCAGCGCGGTAGAGGCGACCACTCCAATCTCGATTGCCGTGCGAGACTCGAAGGATCTCGTCGCGCATGGCACGACGCTGCCTCAAGCGGTGCTCCGCAAGGAATTCGATATCGCGACGATTCCGCTGCGCGCCTATCTGAGTCTGGATCTGGGCAGCCGCGACAGTGCCGATGTTTATATTAACCAAGCGAAGGTCGCGGTGATCGACCGTCCAGGTGGCGCCAATACGGCGACGATTTCCTCGCCGGGCTCCTCGTATTCCCCGCTGCGGCTGATCTATGAAATCCCGGCGACGATTCTGCGGGCGACGAAAAACGTCATTACCGTCGAGCTCTACACGGACGCCGATCGGGACTCGGCCTCGACCATTAATGTGCGCCTCGAAGGTCAGATGGAGACCGAAAACCGCACGGGTTGGGTCGCGATGGCGGCCGGTCCGAGCGAGACGAATGGCCAGCTGGCCGGGAGCATCCGGGGCAAAAGCCAACATGTGATCCAAGGCAACAGCCTCCTGACGCTGACGGACAATTATTTCACGATGCGCATGCGCGCGCGGGAAACGAGCAACGCGGCCTATGTGGCCAACGGCGGCTGGTCGAAGTGGGTGGAGCCTCAACTGGCGGAGGGCTGGATCAAACGGGCCCTCGCGGGCATCAATCCCTTCCAGCAGCGCGTGACGAATCTCTTTAGCAATGCGATCAACACCGATGTGAGTTTGGTGCAGCAGGCGGGCCGGCGCTGGGAGGGCGACATCGCCCTCAATCTCTCCAATATCAATAAAGTCGGGCTCATTGAAATCTACGAAACGATTTTGCGCCGCGGCAAAATGCTCAGCATTGAAGGCACCCCGGCGATCAACTACGGGGCGGCCAACGATGCCCTGCTCCTCGCCGCCGGCTACCTCTCTGACCTCTATATGATCGTCGGCAACGAGGCCTACGCCGATGCGGCCAACCCCACCATCGCCTTCGCGACGGACGGCGGTGGGGCCTACGGCGATGTCAGCACCTCCCTGTTTTCCTTCAAGGGCCAGCTGGCCTCCTCGCTCGACGAAGAGCTGACCCTCCTGCGCGGCCGCGATAACTCGCTCCAGCCCGGCACGAAAGTGAACCCAGTCTACAATCGGCTGGTGTGGAACTATACCCGCGGCATCGACTCGGGCGAGGCCGTGTATGCCCTCAATTATAATATCAAGGACATGGATGGCGATGGCGTGGTCGGCGCGGCGGATGCGGCGCTGCTCTACCCGCAGGGTCACGGCGACGCCTACGGCCACTACCTGACCTCGCTCACCGGTTATTATACACTCTTGGCCAATCCTAATTTTTCCTGGCAGCCGCGCATGGAAGCCGTGACGGTGCTGGGCCAGCCGGTCGCGGTGGATTATTTCGACGAACGCAAGTTTGCGGCTGGCGCGGTCGCGCTGGCGCGCACCGCCAGCCAGATCATCGACCTGACCTACCGCCAAGCCTACACGAGCGCGGCCACCGGCACGTGGTCGAACCTGAAGGATGGCAAGGTCACCAGTGGCATTACTCGCCGGTGGGGGGTGGATGATTGGGCGGTCCGCGGCTGGCAGGGGGCCTATTTCAACTGGATGACGGGCAACTCCATGTTGCCCGCAGTAGATCCCGATCCGTCGCACGAAGGGATTCAAAAGATCGACCGCACCACGGTCACGGAGCTGACCCAATTGATCGCCCAAGCGGGCGCCATGCAGCAATCGCTGAGTAATGCGGAAGGCCGCCTCAATCCACTCGGACTGGCCAGTGGGGCGCTCGCCTTCGATATTTCGCCCGGACAGGTGGATGCGGGCGTGACGCATTTCGAGCAGATTTACGGCCGTGCGACCACGGCCCTCCAGAATACGATCACGGCATTTGCCAACGCCAAGTCGTCCACGCAATTTCTGCGGCAGCAGGAGGACAGTCTGGAGTCGGCGCGCATCGCGATCCAACAGCAGGAACAGGCCTATACCAACCAATTGATCGAACTGTATGGCACGCCCTACACTGACGATATTGGCCCGGGCAAGACCTATGTGCAGGAGTATAGCGGGCCCGACCTGCTCCATTACATTTATGTGGATGTGCCCGAGGGCCTGATCACCCACGAGACCAAGACCTATAGTCTCCTGCTTGACCCCCAATTCAACGAAGCCAATCCCGGCGCGATCGACTACAACCGGAGTCAGACCGTGTCCTATTCGATCGCCAGCAACGGGACCTATGTGAAGCCGGAGACGTGGGCCGGCCGCCGGGCCAGCCCCGGGCAAATTCAGACGGCGGTGTCCGATCTGATGCTGGCGCGCCTCTCCTTGTATTCGGCGCTGGAAGATTACAGCGGTCTGGAGAGCTCCATGGAAGAATCCTTGGTCGTCTTCAAGGCCACCGTCGCCCAGAACAAGGAGATCATGGCCAGTCTGAAACATTATCAGGCTGTGTTCACCACGATCGAAACGATCCAGCAGGCGCTGGCCACCGCCCAACTGCTGTCGGAAGCAGTCAAGGACACGCTGGACGCCATCGCCGATGGCACGGCCGAGGCCCTGCCGACCGTGGTGGGCCTTGCTGTCGATGGGACCTCCTTCGCGCGTGGTGCGGTGAAAATCGCCAACGCCGCCCTGGGTGGGTCGTTGA
>Ga0209444_10000659_pt1 | contig 19127 bp, 10 predicted proteins | sample LauGreFaBDMM15DN_2_FD_188215 | JGI IMG/M metagenome (GOLD analysis project Ga0209444, IMG submission 188215) | Freshwater lake microbial communities from Lake Michigan, USA - Fa13.BD.MM15.DN (SPAdes) (version 2) | ecosystem: Environmental > Aquatic > Freshwater > Lake | place: Lake Michigan...
CGAATCCCACGCGACCCTGCCCCAGGTAGGAGGCATGCATGCTGGAGATTTAGCGCGCAAAACTGTTCTGGTGAATCATGGGTTTCGCTTGCCCAGCGCGCTGGACAATCGGCCTCTTAATTTCGAGGAGTTCCGATCCCTCATAGGGCAGGCGGTGCACATTAGTGCTACCCCGGGCCCGCTGGAAATGGGGTGGGCAGGGCCGACCAATGTGGCCGAGCAAATTGTCCGGCCCACCGGGCTGTTGGATCCCATGGTGGAGATCAAGCCCCTGAAGGGTCAGATCGACGACTTGCTGCACGAAGCACGGATTACGATCGAACGCGGCGAACGGGTGTTGGTGACCACCCTGACCAAGCGGACCGCCGAAGAGTTGACCGATTACCTCCGCGATCTCGGTGTGAACGTGCGCTACCTGCACAGTGAGATCGACGCCATCGAGCGGGTGGAGATCTTGCGGGCGCTGCGCAAAGGAGAATGCGACGTGCTCATCGGCATCAATCTTCTGCGCGAAGGGTTGGATTTACCGGAAGTCTCTCTGGTGGCCATCCTCGACGCCGACAAGGAGGGCTACTTGCGCAGTACCACCAGCTTGATCCAGACCGCTGGCCGGGCGGCTCGGCATCTCAATGGGCGAGTGATTCTCTATGCCGACAATCGCACCCAGAGCATTCAGAAGTTCCTGGCTGTGGCCGATTACCGCCGGGCAAAGCAAATGGCGCACAACAAGGCCAACAATATTACCCCGCGCAGTGTAACGCGCAGCATCGAGGAGGGACTGAGTAGCGTGGGGTCCGGGCGCAATGCGGCCTCGGCCATTCTCAACGACAGCGTCGAAAACATCGACCTGACGGAAACTATTCGGGAGTTGGAAGGCGAGATGATCGAGGCCTCCAACAATTTGGAGTTCGAGAAGGCCGCCCTCCTGCGGGATCAGATTCGCGAACTGAGGAGCCGCCTGAGCGGAGCGGAGACCAAAAATCCCGGGGCAGGGAACCGCGCCCGGTCTGACGATGCCAAGGCACGCCGTAAGGGGCGCGGACGCTCCCGTTGAACTGAGCGCCCGCACGGACCGCTAAAACGGTTCAGTTTTTGGCCAAGGCCATCTGGGTGAGTCGGCGGGCGATGAACTCGCGGACCTTGGGAATCTTGCACTTTTGGAGCAGTTCGGTGGCCCGGTCTGCGTCGGTCGAAACGGGACCCTCGGTGGCATACCAATAGAGCAGGGGCAGGTTGAAGTCGCTCGCATCTTCGGCATGGCTCAGAAGTCCCTTGAGAATGCCCCACCGCTGTGCAGCGGGAACGCGCTGGGCGGCACTGGCCACGGCCCGTCGCACCACGGGTGAGGGGTCTTCGGTTGCCAAGGCGACCAGCGCTTCGACGGCGTTGCCGGCCAATTGCTCGAAGGTCGGCTCGTTGAAGAGCATGCCGGAGTGCTCGAAGAAGGTTTGAACGGCCCAAGCGCGAATTTGAGGCTCCGGATCACGGATCCAGCGGGCGGCGTCTTCGGGTAGGATGCGCCCGGTGAGGTGCAGCGCCCAAAGCGCCCGGAGGCGAGAGGTGGCGTCACCCGAGCCGTCCACCGCATCGTGCAGCGCTTCCAATGCAGGCATCTTCTCGGCCGCCTTTCGGGTGCGCGCATAGTCGCGGATACCCGCCGGGATTTCGTCTACCGATTCCTGGGCGCCCGCGGCGGCCACTCGCTCTTGCAACACGCGTCGGGCGTGGCGGCTGAGCCACTCATTCTTCGATCCGACCAGCGAGACCAATTGATTGGGAGTGAGCGCGGCCAGATTTGTGCGGGTCACCGGTTGGTTCTCATAGACGATCTTGTAGATGCGGCCGCTGGAGTGATCGTGACCATCGTCCCGACCGTGGTGGCATTGATTGGCGTCGTACCAGTCGATCACGAAAACGCTGCCGTCGGGGTCGAGCCGTTGGTTGAGGGTCTGGGACCAGCGGTCATTGAAGTTGAGGAGGTCTTGGCCGTGCTTGCCGACATAGCCGGAGCCACGGGCGACAGGCAGGTCGACGTTCATGCGCTGGCCATGGATATTTCCGATGATCAGGTTGTTGCGATACGAGGCCGGCCAGCTCGTGCCCAAGTAGCACAGCATGCCGGCGTGGGCATGGCCGCCACCCAGGGCGTCGCTGCGCCCATTGGCCGCGTGAGGCCCGGCCGCACCGGCCCAGTGCACATGGTCGGCGTGCGTGCCGATGTCTTCATAGACGTAGGGGAAGATGCTCTTGCGACTGCGCGGATCCCGGTGCTTGGCGTTGCGCTGCGTCTCATCGCGGTTGTAGGTGTAGTGCTCTCCGCCCTGCCGGAGGACCCGAGCTCCTTGGATCATATGGAAGAGGTGGGGGATGACGCACATCTCCGACCAGAGGTTGCCGTGCTCATCGAAGTCGATGCCCCAGGGATTACTGCCGCCCTCGGTGAAGATTTCGAAGCGGTGGGTCACCGGATGGTAGCGCCAAACACCGGCATCAACCCATTGACGATCGTTTTCAATGGCCCCCGGCTTGCCAACATGGGAAGGACAGAAAACCCCGTGGCAACCATAGAGCCAACCATCGGGACCCCAGTTGAAGGTGTTGAGCGTCTCGTGGGTGTCGGCTGTGTAGTTCCAGCCATCCAGCAAAATTTGCGGATCGCCGGCCGGTTTCGGGGCGTCACCGTCGGCGATAGGGATGAACATCAGGTACGGCGCCGCGCCGACCCAAAGACCGCCAAAGCCGAACTCCATGCCGGAGATCAGGTTCACGTTCTCCAGAAACACCGTGCGTTTGTCGGCCTTGTGGTCTCCGTCGGTGTCCTCAAACACGAGGATGCGGTCCTTGCCCGAGAAGAAGTCCTTGCGGAGCTGCTCTGGGGTGCCGTTGGCCGGCGGATGTCCGACGCGCTTGGGATAGCTCAATCCTTCGGCCACCCAGAGGCGACCGCGGTGATCTTCGCAAAAGGCGATCGGGTTGCGAATATCGGGCTCGGAGGCGAAGACATGCATCGCGAAGCCGGAGGGCAGGGTGGCCTTGGCTGCAGCGTCGGCTGCCGAGAGCCCGGCAAAGAGCACTTGATCGGCGGGCGGAGGGGTGTTCTTGGGGGTGTCCTTCAGAGAAAGCTCGTTGGGCAGCACCGGGCGGTCCGTGTGGAAGCGGAAGTTATCGAAATTCAGGTGACCCCAGTGGCCGGAGCGGTCGTCCACCAGGCGAACGAGGAGTTGCTTACCCATCAAGCCCTTCAGCTCGACGACCACCGGGCGGAGGGTCTCACTCTCGGAGCCTGAGATTTTAAAGAAGGTCTGGTCGGTCGCTGAATCCACCAGTTCTACGCGGGTCTCGGGCCACGGACCACCGGCGACCAAGAAGCTGGCCCACGGATGAGTCACCTTGAAGGGCACGGACGTGAGCGTTCCCTTGGGGTCATCGCCCACACGCTCAAAACCACCGATCCAAAACTCGCCCTCGTGATTGGACTTCATATCCCCACGCCGCTGGGCCACGGCATCGCCGCGGATTGGCAGTTGGTCGAAGGCCTTGCCGGTCGCCTGCCAGTCGCGCAAGTCGCCCGCTTCGAAGCCCAGATTCAGAGACCGCCCGTCGGCCGCCTTGGGAATCACCGAGTCGGCGAAGGCCAACTGCAGCGAGTGTGCTGAGAAAACGGCAGCCAAAAGGGCCGCACGGAAAAACTTCATAGACCGAGTTTGGGAGGTGCCTTTCACAAGGCCAGCCCAATTGCTGGTTCCTTGTAGATCGCACCCAATCACTCCTGTCGAGCCGTGTGTCGGGCCTAGGAGCCGTTGTGTTTTTGGCCCCCCCCGGAGGCCGCCCGAGGATCTCCGAGGTAGGGACCGATCTCCGAGCGGTCCGTCCCCGTGGCATTGCCTGTCGAGAGTGCTTGCCTAGGGGAGTGGCGCTTCATTGTCCTGTTCGCCGGAGTGGCGCTTTCGGAAAAATCGCCCTATCTCGGAGGTGCATGGGTAAGGCTGAGTTTGTGGTAGGACTCCTGGATGTATAGACCGAGGATCTCTGAGGTAGGGACCGATCTCCAGTGTGATATTTTTTTTAAAGTCTAAAATGGAAGCCTGTCGTATAAAAAAACAAAACTGAATGGAAGTTTTAGTTTCAACGTTTTTAAAAATTCAAACAATTCAAGACCATCCGATGTAGTTGCATGCTGTTTTTGAAATGCTATTTTTAAATTAACAGAAAACAGATTAACTTAAACTTATTCGTCGTTTTGTGTATTTGGACCCCGGTTGGTATAGTGATTTATGGTTCGATATAAAACCATGCACCGGTTGTGTTTTTTATTCTGTTTAATATGCTCGATCACAACAAAAAGCCCCCGTTAGATACGGGGCGTTATTTTAATCACAACTAATCATTCGGTTCTGGCTCACTCTATCAAGATTCGAATTCAGTAGCTGTAGCCTGAGGTGTCTTGCCAAAATACAAGGGCAAAGAGCCGTGATGCACACCATCCACTGCTAGGTCCACTGTGTATTCCCCAAACTGTTCTAATTTCAGCCCATTGATTTGCATCACCAGATTGAAGGTGGCGCTTTGGGCTTTTTCAGTGAATCGCACCCCGACCTGGGCATCCACATTCGGCATGATTATCTTTCCATCTTGATCGGCCAGAGTGACCCGCAGCTTGTGGTTACCTTCCTCGATCCGATGGAACCGCATCCGGGCAACGACCGCGCAGTGGGTCACGGTGTACGGGGCCTCGGCGGTCGCGACTGAATCGAAGGCTCCCAAAATGCAGATCTTGCCGCCGTAGTCCACGGCTGAGTCACAGAGGGTGAAGATTTCAAGTTTCAACGGACGCAGTATGGAATGAATGCGAATCCCGGTAAAGCTTCCGCCTAGCCAAAGGTGGAGGCGAGTGGATGAATCCCCCAAAAATTGGTGGGCTTGGATGCAGGGTCAGCCCGAAGAGTCCCCGCGGGATAGGTTGGATCCTCTTTTTCGACGACCTAGAGGGTAGGCCCATCTTGGGCAGAGCCTAACCTCTTCAAGAACGCTGCGGCTTATTGACGGTCTTGGGAGCCTAGGCGAGTGGGCCGGACCAAATTCTGCGCTCTCGCCCCGTGCTTCTAAACAGTCTGAGATTTCACCAAAAAGCGAAACCTCAGTCGGGTTGGATGATTCACCCGGAGTCAATACCGACAGTCAAACCCAGACGATCGGCAGCGATGGATCTAATCTAACTATTAGTCTGAGCTTTTTGCGGTGGTTAATGTACTTTAATAGAGCCTTGGATTGAAATCGTTCGTCGCGCGGTCGAACTGTGAATTTGCGGGGAGTCCGTGTCGCAGTAATAGAAGTATCCATGATCCGGCTCCGCCCCAAGTGGATGACGGTTTTCACCCCAGCAGCATCTCCAGCAGCATCTCCGCAGCCACTGCTTTTAGGTTTAAGGACTGGCTCTGAGATTTTGCGTCCCTTGGCTGTCCCTGTTCAGGGGAGATGATCAGCAGTTTCCTGCATATTCTCTGCGTCACTCCTGTTCTGGTGGCCTGAATTCACAGAATCCTTGGATGGAGAGGGTGTCGGACAAAGAATTGAACCCTTCGGTCGCAAGCCTTCCGGTCACCCCGTCTTGAGGGAAAAAGGGAGCTGCGATCGAGGTTTCAACTGAAACTCAATGAAGGGTTGGGTTTAGCCAGGAAATGCCTCAGGCTAACGTTATGTCTCTGCGTGCGGTTTTTTTTGGGTTCTGGTTTGCCAGCCTGGCCTGCGCCCAGTCGACGGTGGTCATCAGTGAGTTTCTGGCCAGCAATTCTCAGGGTTTGCGTGATGCGGATGGGGATTTCCCGGATTGGATTGAGATTCAGAACACGAGCAGCGCGCCGGTGAACTTGCTGGGGTGGTCTTTGACGGATGACCCGGCCAACACGGTAAAGTGGCGACTCCCGGCCACGAATCTCAATGGTGGGGCATTTTTGTTAATCTTCGCCTCGGGCAAAGATCGGGCCGTAGCGGGGGCTCCATTGCATGCCAATTTTAGCCTCTCGGCCGATGGCGAGTACCTGGGGTTGTTTGCGCCCGAAGCGAAGACTGCAGTCAGCGAGTTTGAACCGAATTACCCGGCTCAGAAAACCGATGTGTCCTTCGGGTTGCTGGCCGGCAAGTCGTTGTATTTTAAGCCACCTTCGCCCGGGGTGGCCAATAGCGGCGGTTTCGGGGATTGGGTCGATGCCCCGCAATTCAGTCAAACCCGCGGCTTCTTTGAGACTCCCTTCGACTTGACCCTTTCGTCAAAAACCGAGGGAGCAGTCTTGCGGTACACCACCAATGGAACGTGGCCCACCGCCACGACGGGATTGGTTTACTCGAGCCCGGTGCCGATCCGGGGCACGACCATCTTGAGGGCGGCCGCCTTCAAGGAAGGGTTGCAATCCAGCCCGGTGAAAACGCAGACGTATCTCTTTCTGCAAGATGTCATCCGTCAGTCCACCAATGGGGTGGCGCCTCTGGGATGGCCGACCTCGTGGGGTGCCAACACTCGCGATTACGGCATGGATCCGGACATCGTGAATTCGCCTGCTTACCGCGATCAAATCATTCCGGCACTCAAATCCCTGCCGTCCTTTTCGGTGGTCACCGATTTAAAGCACCTCTTCGATTCGTCGACGGGTATTTATGCCAATCCCGGGCAGGACGGGCGCGACTGGGAACGGCCTTGTTCTCTGGAATTGGTGTATCCGAACGGATCCAAGGGTTTTCAAATCGATGCCGGCATTCGAATTCGTGGAGGGTTTTCTCGCAGCACCGGCAACCCCAAGCACGCGCTGCGTTTCTTTTTTCGCGAATCCTACGGCGAGTCGAAGCTAAAGTTTCCGCTCTTCGGCAATGCGGGCACTGATGAATTTGACGCCCTCGACCTTCGTACCTTTCAGAACTACTCGTGGAGTTTTCAGGGGGATTCCCAAGGGGTTTTCATTCGCGATCAGTTCAGCCGGGATAGCCAACTCGACATGGGGCGACAGGGGGAGCGCGGGAACTACTACCACCTGTACATCAATGGCCAGTACTGGGGCCTCTACAATAGTTGTGAGCGCCCCGAAGCGGCCTATGCGGCCACCTACTACGGCGGCAACAAAGACGACTACGACGTCGTCAAGGTCGAGGCCGGGCCTTACACCATCAACGCCACGGACGGGAACATGGCTGCCTGGACCCGTCTCTACAACGCCGCCAAAGCGGGCGTCGTAGATAATGCGGCCTATTTCAAACTCGAGGGTCGCAATGCCGACGGAACCCAGAACCCCGCTTACGAAAACTTGCTCGATGTCGACAACCTCATCGACTACATGCTGGTAATTCTTTACGGCGGTAATCTCGATGCGCCGATTTCTAACTTCCTTGGGAACACGTCTCCCAACAACTGGTATGGACAGCGGGATCGGACCGGGCGTCATGGCGGGTTCCGGTTTTCGGCCCATGATTCCGAGCACACCTTGCTGAATGGTGCCGAGAACCGGACCGGACCTTATGGAACGGCCACGAGTTGGAGTGTTACTAAGAGCAACCCTCAGTATTTGTGGCAGCAACTCAGTGCTAATTCGGAGTTCCGCCTTCGAGTGGCCGACCACATCCAGAAACATTTCTTCAATGATGGAGCCCTGACCCCGACGGCCGCCCGAGCCCGCTTTGCGGTGCGGACCAACGAGATTTACTCCGCTGTGGTGGCGGAGTCGGCCCGCTGGGGTGATTCGAAGGTGGCCGCCCCTCTGAACCGGGATCAGCACTGGTTGCCGCGGGTCAACAACATCATGGCCAATTACATGGCCCAACGGACCGCCACGGTCTTGGCGCAATTGAAGGCGCGAAACTTGTATCCCGCCACGGTGGCACCCTCCTTCTCCCAGCACGGCGGCAATGTGGTCGGTGGATTTCGGTTGGCCATCACGGCTCCGGCCGGCGACATCCGCTACACGTTGGATGGATCGGATCCGCGTGAAATCGGCGGAGCGGTGGCGGCCGGAGCCCGAGCCTACTCGGGCGAAATTACCCTCAACCAAAGCACCACCGTCTGGGCCCGGGTGCTCAATGCGGGCAATTGGAGTCCGTTGATCGAGGCGTCATTCACCCTCATCCAGACCTTCGACACCCTTCGAGTGACGGAGATCCATTACCATCCGGGTGCCGAGGGCAGCATTGATGGTGACGCCTTTGAATTCATCGAACTGAAGAACGTGGGCACGGATACTTTGGACCTCAGTGGTGTTCGGTGTGTGGATGGCATCGATTACACGTTTTCCTTGGGGATGCGGTTGGAACCCGGACGGTTGGCTGTGCTGGTTTCCGATCCAGAGGCTTTTTCGCGGAGGTATCCCGGTGTGGCGGTGGGCGGCATTTACCAGGGACGTTTGTCCAATGGCGGTGAACGGGTGGCGCTGGTCCATGCAACGGGAGCACCGTTGGTGGAGGTGACTTACGGGGTTGAGTCTCCCTGGCCTCCGGCGGCGGATGGCCAAGGCTTCTCGCTAGTTCCAATCGAGCCCAATGGCCCGGTTTCCAGTCTGGCGTCGGCGTGGCGCACGAGCGCGCGCATGGGCGGTTCTCCCGGGGCAGAGGATCCCGTGCTCTCGGTGCCCGTCATTCAAGTGAGTGAGGTTTTGGCGCATACCGATCCACCCCAGTGGGATGCGGTGGAATTGTTTAACCCGGGGAATGTCGCTGTGGACATCGGTGGATGGTTTCTGACGGATGAGCGGAGCGAGCCGAAGAAATATCGGATACCGGACGGGACTCGAATTCTCGCCGGTGGCTATTGGGTGGTGGATGAGACGCAGTTCAATGCTTGGTCGCTGGGCACAAAGGCCTTCCGTCTGGATTCCCATGGCGACTCGATCTGGCTGTACTCGGCCGACACCGCCGGCAACCTCACTGGCTACCTTAGTGGAGTTTCGTTTGGGGCCACCCCCAATGGAGTGAGCCTCGGGCGGCACACCAATTCGGTCGGGGAGTTGCAGTGGATGCCTCAGAGTGCACTGACCTTGGGTTTTCCCAACGCCCGGCCGGCGGTTGGGGCCGTCATCTTGAGCGAGATTGATTACCACCCCGGCGCGGGATCCGTGGAATTTATCGAACTCCAGAACCTGGGCGACAACCCCGTGCCGCTATTCGATCCCTTGTTTCCCACCAACACCTGGCGCTTGGCGGGGGTAGATTATGCATTTCCGCCCGGGTTAACGATTCCTGCGGGTGGACTGTTGGTGGTGTCGGCCGGGGATCCCGCGTGGTTTCGCCAACGCCATGGAATCCCCGATTCCGTGCCGGTGCTGGGGCCCTGGGCTGGCAGCTTGCAAGACAACGGAGAGCGCATTGAACTTCAGCGACCCGATTCTCCGGATCTGGAAACCAATCAGCTTGGGCAAGTTCGCGTGCGAGTTCCTTACTTGGCGGTGGATACGGTTCGCTACAGCCCTCAAGCGCCATGGCCTGAAGCGGCGGCAGGCAAGGGGCGTTCTCTGGAGCGTCGCAGCCCAGCCACCGTCGGAGATGATCCCGCTCAGTGGGTGGCCAGTGCAGGGCCCCCGCTCCCGGGGCTAACCTCTGACAGTAATCGCCCACCGCGGGTGGATGCAGGTCCCGATCAGGAGTTTGCGGAAGTGACCCGGTTTCCTCAATCCGCGTCCCTGGAAGGCGCCGTCTCCGATGACGGAAAGCCGGGGGCTACGTTGACCTACCTTTGGACTCAGGTCGGAGGCCCGGGCCCGGTGGTGATTGAATCGCCCGACCAGCGACTCACCCGAGTCCGTTTGCCGGGGCAGGGTGTCTACAGCTTGCGCCTGAGTGTTTCGGACGGTGCCTTGTCGTCGGCCGATCACGTGGTCTTGACCGCGGGTCGAGCCGGAAGCGATGTGACTTGGATCACGGCGGGTTCCAGTTGGCGCTATCTGGACACGGGAGTCGATTTAGGCACTGCTTGGCGCGCCCCAACCTTTAATGACGCCAGTTGGAAAACGGGCAAGGGAATCTTGGGTTATGGGGATGCCAATCAGGCCACGACTCTCGGGTTTGGGGCCAATTCCAGCGGTAAATACATCACCACCTACTTCCGCCTGAAGTTCGATGTTAGCGACCCGGGTTCGGTGACCGCCTTGCTGTGTAAGGTGCTGCGCGACGACGGGATAGTAGTTTGGCTCAACGGCGTGCAGGTGGCTAAGGACAACTTGCCCGAGGGGGATGTGGTGAATCAAACGCTGGCCAGCAGCGCCATTGGTGGCACCGACGAAACCACTTACTTCGACTACCGCCTCGACCCGTCCGCATTGAAGGCGGGCGAGAATACGATGGCCGTGGAGGTGCACCAAAACTCGGGTTCTTCCAGTGATCTGAGCTTCGACCTGTCGCTGCAAGCCACCGTGTTGCCCACCAATCAGGCGCCGACTGTCGATCTGGGGGCCGATCGTCAACTGGCTGCTCCCGGAACGCTGTTGCTGGACGCTTTGTTCAGCGACGATGGGTTGCCGCTGCCGCCCGGAGTCCCCGGGTTCCAGTGGAGTTGGATGAGCGGCCCGGCTGTGGTGACCTTTGCCGATGCCACAGCTTCCCGGACCGCCGTGACCTTCGATCGACCCGGTGATTACGTGATCGGGTTTCAAATCAAGGACGGTCTTTTGTCGGCCCGGGATGAAGTGCTGGTTCGGGTGGGTGGGGCTCCGTCTGGCCCCGTTGTCACCATAGAGACTTCGGCCTCGGGCTTCGTGTTGAAGTTCAATGCCGCGGCAGGGCGCCCCCACACGGTCCAGTTCTGCGACGATTTAATCGGTGGAGCCTGGGACACGTTTGAGGCGATTCCATCGATTTCGAGGGAATCGACGCTCCAGGTTACCGTGCCTGTGTCCAACGGAAGTCGGTTCTTTCGCGTGCTAGTCCGATGAGACGAGTTGATGGCTGTCCGGGGAGAGCCGGGTAAGTTCACCTTGCCTCGCCTCCCGGGCCCGTCCCAACGTCTGGGCCATGAACCGCATCGAGCAACGCTTCGCTGCCCTCAAGGCGGCCGGTCAACGGGGGTTAGTGGTCTATATCGGAGCTGGTGATCCTAATTTGGAGGCCACTCGTCGACTGGCTTTGAGCTTCGATGCGGCCGGGGTCGACGTTTTGGAACTGGGGGTTCCTTTCAGCGATCCGCTGGCCGACGGCATCGTCAACCAATTGGCCGCACAGCGCGGATTGGAGAGCGGCACCACGCCACCCAAGGTCCTGGCGACCATCACCGAGATTCGCACGGAGTCGCAAATCCCCATCGTCCTCTACATTTATTTCAACTTGCTGCACCGCGTCGGGGTGGAGCGTTTCATTCGGGACGCCGCCGCCGCCGGTGTGGATGGATTGCTGGTGCTGGACCTGCCGCCCGAAGAATCGGAGACCTATGAGTCGCTGATGGCCTCGGCGGGCCTGAGCCCGGTGTACCTCATCGCTCCGACCACCCCAGATGCCCGCATCGCATTGATCGCACCCCGGGCGCGTGGGTTCATTTATTATGTCAGCCGCGAAGGCGTGACCGGTATGCAAAGTCAGGTCAGCGATACCATCGCCATGATGACCGACAAGATTCGTGCCCACTCCCCATTGCCCATCGCGGTCGGCTTCGGCATCTCGAATGCCGAGCAGGCCCGCCAGGTGGCTCAGCATGCCGAGGCCATTGTTGTCGGCAGCGCCATCGTCAACCGGATTGCCGAGCATGGAAAATCAGCGGACTTGGTGGAGCGCGTGAGCGGGTTTGTTAGGGAGTTGGCGGAAGCGGTGCATTCGGTTCGTTGAAGATCGAATCTTTCACCCCTCCGGCGCGTCGGTAAGGCCATCTCATGAAGGCCATTGCATTAGCGCTGGGTTTCCTTTGGACGGCGGGTGCCGTGGGTGCAGCACCGGGGGCTCCGACTCCCGCCCTCCAACGATTTCGCCAAGAGGTGGCCGAGCGTTTCCCGGGGGATTCGCAAGCCCCGAAAGGCCCGGTCACAGTGGTGTTGCCTGGTGCCAATGGATCCGTTCGTGCCTACAGCCAAGGCAGTTGGTACGAGCATCAGAAGGGGCACTGGCAAACCTTGCCGCTTGGACCCTCACCTCCGGGCAATCAATTTCTGTTCCCCGATGCGCTGGGTCGGGCTGTGAGTGCGGATTTTCCCGGCTCGTCCGTGATCCAAGTGCTGCCGATCGGGCAGGGGTTTCTGGTGGTCTCCACCAACCGATTGCATCGCTGGGAATCCGGGAAGTGGACCCGGGAACCCTGGCCGGAATCGTGGACTATTTCCCAGTTGGCGGTGACGCACGAGGGAACCTGGTGGGCCGCCTCCAGCCATGGATTGGTTCGTCGGACGGCCTCTGGTTGGGAGCCCGAAGCCATTATTGATGCGGGGGATCGAGCCTGGGCGGTGCGCTCGGTTCGGGGCGTCGCCGTCGATGCATCGGGGCAACTTTGGTTCGCCACTAAGGCCGGTGTGGCTTGCCGGACGTCGAAGGGATGGCGTTTTTTTGAGGGCAAAGACGGACTGCCATGGAACGAGTTCACCGGGATCGCCGCCGGTCCTGCGGGTGAGGTCTGGTTCACCACGTCCCGCGGAGTGATTCGCTGGAACGGCTCCGAGTTTCAATACCGTCAGGGACTGCGTTGGTTGCCCTCCGATGCTGTGGCGCAGGCCTGGGTCCAAGCCGATGGCCGAGCATGGTTCGCCACTTCCAGCGGTGTGGGCTTCATCGACCAGCAGCCCATGACTCTCGCCCAGAAGGCTGAGCTTTATGAACGCGAGATGGATCAGTACATCCGCCGCACCTCGTATGGATTCACGGCCGAAGCCCCATTGAAGACTCCGGCCGATCGGTCGACAGCCGCTCCTGAAGATTCTGACAACGACGGCCTGTGGACCGCGATGTACGGGGCCGGCGAGTGCTTTGCCTATGCTGCGACCCGGGATCCGAAGGCCAAGGCCCGAGCCACGAGGGCCTTCGAGGCGTTGCGGTTTCTCCAGAAGGTGACTCAGGGCGGAACGCCGGCGCCTCCGAAGGGCTATGTGGCTCGAACCGTCCGACCTGTGGAATGGCCCGATCCCAATGCGGGTCGGATCAATGGCGATCGCGAAGAAGCCAAACGCGACGGACTCTGGAAGGTGTATGAGCCCCGCTGGCCCAAGAGCGCCGACGGTCGCTGGTATTGGAAGAGCGACACCAGCAGCGATGAATTAGACGGGCATTTCTTCTTTCATGCCGCCTACTTCGAGCACGTGGCAGAAACAACTGAAGAGAAGGACCGGTGCCGCGAGGTGGTTCGGGATTTGGCCGACCATTTGGTGAGCCATGGGTTCAACTTGGTCGACATCGATGGTAAGCCCACCCGGTGGGGACAGTTCGGGCCAGAGTCGGTGAATCGCGACGAACGCTGGGTGGCCGAGCGCGGGCTCAATTCACTCAGCATCCTCAGTTATCTCGCTGTCGCCGGTTATGTCACGGGGGACCCGAAGTACACGGAGGCTTCCCGTGAGTTGGTGAACCGACATGGCTATGCGCAGAACTTGATGTTTCCCAAGGTGCAGTTCGGCCCCGGGTCCGGGAACCACTCGGACGACGAAATGGCCGTGATGTGTTTCTACAACTTGCTGCGCTACGGAAAGGATCCTGCGATCCAGGATCGGGTGCGCTACGCATCCTACGCCTACTGGGCGATGGAGGCTCCGGAACAAAATCCCTTCTTCAACTTCGCCTTTGCTGCCGAGGCACTGGGCAAAACCATTCGCAATGTCTGGGGGGAATTTTCCGTGCATCCGTGGGCGGGGTGGCATGAAGACGCCCTGGCGACGCTGCGGGGATTTCCCTTGGACCGTTTAAATTGGCCGCATCAGAACTCCCACCGGTTGGACATCGTCCGACTGTCCCGCCAGCAGGCTCGGGATTTGTACGACCCTCGGGACGAAGGCCGTGGCCGCCGGGTGAACGGCCAGGTATTGCCCGTAGAGAACCGCCATTTCGAGCACTGGAACACCGACCCGTGGACCTTGGACTACGGTGGAAGCGGCAATGTTTTGGGCAGCGGCACAGTGTTTCTCTTGCCCTATTATCTAGGACTCTACCACGGCTTTATCGAGAAGCCCGAGTAGGCTGGATGGAATCCGACGAATTTTGTCCGAAATACCACCTTGCACACGAGGCCGTCCGATTTAGTTTTATGCCGTCCGGGCGGTTCAGCCTCGGTTCTCAGCATGATGTCACCCAAGAAGGTCTACTATTTCGACAACAACGCCACGACCCGCGTCGCCCCCGAGGTGGTGACGGCCATGATGCCGTTCCTGAGTGAGCTGTGGGCCAATCCTTCCAGCGCCTACGCCTTTGGTTCGCAAGTCCACGGTCATGTGGAGAAGGCCCGGGAAACGGTTGCGGCACTAATCAACGCGGATCCGAAGGAAGTGACCTTCACTAGCTGCGGAACCGAGTCAAACAATTCGGCCATCCACAGTGCACTGGTGACGAGCGGCAAACGGCACGTGGTGACCACCGCCGTCGAGCACAGCGCCAATATGAATTTTGGTGCTTATCTCGAGAAACGGGGTTTCGAGGTGACCTATCTGCCAGTGGAAAGCGACGGTTCGCTCGACTTGCACCTTTTGGAGCGCTCGATCCGGCCCGACACAGCCATCGTTTCGGTCATGATGGCCAACAACGAGACGGGCGTGCTCTTCCCCATCGAAGAAATCGCCGCCCTGTGCCGCAGCAAGGGTGTTCTTTGCCACACCGACGCCGTTCAGGTGCCCGGCAAGCTCAAGATGGATGTTCGCCAACTGGGTGTCGATTTCCTGTCGTTGAGCGCCCACAAGCTTCATGCCCCCAAGGGCATCGGCATGCTGTACGTCAAGCGCCGGACCAAGTTTCAACCCTACGTCATCGGCGGCCACCAAGAGCGCGGTCGCCGTGGCGGCACCGAGAGCGTGGCCAATATTGTGGCCTTTGGCCGGGCCGCTGAGTTAGCGATGGCCAGCATCGACGACGAGAACACCCGCATCCGGGGCCTTCGGGATCGTTTCGAGAACCACGTTCTGACACGGATCCCGAACACGGTCCGCAATGGTAATCGCAACCTTCGCCTGCCCAATACGTCCAATATCGCCTTCGATTTTATTGAGGCTGAAGCGGTGTTGCTGTTGCTCGATCAGGCCGGCATTTGCGCCAGTTCCGGATCCGCTTGCACCACCGGCTCACTAGACCCGTCACACGTGCTCATGGCCATGGGGCTTCCGCCGATGCGGGCCCGCGGATCGGTGCGCTTCAGTTTTGGCATCTACAACACCGAGGAAGACGTGGATCACCTCATTGAGAAGCTGACGCCTATCGTCCACCGCCTGCGCGAGATTTCTCCGCTGAGTCCCGAACATCCGGACAACGATACCTACGACATCGAGGCTGCCCGTCGGAAGCACGAGTTAGAGATGTCGGGTCAGAGCGAGGGTTGATCCCGGTCGGGCTCGGTCCCGAGGCGCATGATAATGCTTGGAGCCTCTTAATGGTCGGACTGCTTTGGGTTCGGGGATGGTCTTTAAAACCTCCCCGACTCAACCTGAGGCCTCTAAAGTCAGGAATGCCGCGATGGCCCTCAACACTTCGAAAGCGAATTATTTTTTAATTCGATTCTTACTGCCGTCTCGCAAACTTCTTTGAGCCCTTATGCTTGGACTTCCAAGCTGATTATTTCGCCGGGCTCACACTCCGCGAAGACCTCAAACGGGCGACAGCAAACCTCGCAATCGGTGGTGAACCGTTGCTGGGCGATGGTTGTGTCGATTACCAGTTCCATGCCCTGACCGCAGTACGGGCATTGGACTTCTTCACTTTCCTGCATGACCCACCTTGGTCTCGCACAGGCGGACTGCCAAGTGGGGATCACTCCTGGAAAAATTAAGGAAATCCATTAGTTCAATTTACAGTGATTCGGCACGGAACGTGTTTACCCGACGTTCCATTCATGTTGGTTCATACCTTCATCGTCGAATCAGCGACCGAGGCAGTTGGCCTCATCCGGAACAAATTGGGCCCCGACGCGGTCGTGCTCAATGTTCGGAAGATTCCTGCCGAAGGGGTGTCGAAGTTGTGGAAGAAGCCTAAGCTGGAGGTCTTGGCTGCGGTGATGCCTAAGCCAGGTCAGGAGACCATCGAGTCGGTTCTAAATTCTGCCGACCTCGCGGTTCCGGTCGACAGAATTGTACCGTCGCCAGTCGCTCTGGATCCGTTGGCGGATTTGCGTCGGGAGATGTCCGAGATCCGTGCCGAAGTACTGAGGCATCGCGATTCGAGCCAGGAGCGAGAACCGGCGGTGGCGGATCTGGGTGGTTTCACAGAATTGGCTGCAGAATCCGTTCTTATCGAACCGTTTGCCACCAAGGCCGTTTCCTATCCTGGCGACTGGCAGCTCGGCCCCATTCTGGAGGCTACCGGACTTCAGCCACGCCATGTCCTTCGAGTGGTAGAACGGTTGTGCCAGGACTATGGCGAGGCCGCTCCAGAGGCCCTGGGCGAACAATTGGCTCTCGCCTCGAAGGTTCTCAAAGGGGAGTGGTTGGTGCCTCCAGCCCTGTCACCCAGCGGCACCCCTGAAACCCATGTCCTCATCGGTCCGGCAGGTTCCGGAAAGACGACGGCGCTGTGCAAGTGGTTGGCTCAGTTGGTTTTGGTGGAAGGGCGTTCCACAGCGGTTTTCCGGCTCGATGGAGAAACGGCCAACACCGGCGAATTCCTCAGCGTGCATTCGGAAGTGTTGGGAGTGCCGGTCCAGCGAAGCCTGACCCCGGATTGGCGATCTGCCGCTGAGATGGTCTTCATCGATCTTCCCGGTATTTCCCACACCGATCGATCCTCGATGAACAAGCTTCTAGAGCAGTTGAAGGAAATGCGTCCCGCACAGGTTCACCTAGTGCTCAATGCAGCCTACGAATCCGCCTTGCTGATGGCTCAGATTCGGGGCTTTGCGCCGCTCCAACCGGACGACTGGATGGCCACACACCTCGATGAGGAACCTCGCTGGGGAAAACTCTGGAATGGGATCATGGGCACAAATTGCCCCCTAAGTTGGATGGGGATTGGGCAAAATATTCCCGGCATGTTTCACCGGGCAGATCCAGTGCGGGTTCTGAATCGTCAATTCAACCGGTAATCGGCTGTTTAAAAACAAAACAAGTACATGAATGCTTATGGCACTCGGTTTGCTTGAAGGGAATGAGCGGGGTTGTTTTATGCGAAAGTTTATGATCACAGGTGCCTTAGGTGGCTTTGCTGTCGGCGGGTTTTCAGGCCTGTACCAGGGCGCTGGCGGATCTGAGTTTTTCTGGCGTGCGGCGGTTTCGGCCGGTGTCCTTGGCATGTTGATGCGTTGGTGGTGGGGCGTCTGGAGGAGATCCCTTCATGAAGCCAAGATGCAACAGATCAACCAGATCACAGAGGCCATGAGCAAGCTCCCTGGGGAAGTCGATCGAGTGTCCAATTAAGAACTAGCCGAATCCTATGCCTGCATCTTCTCCCACCACGGAAGGCCCCGTTCCATTGCGGAAGACCCCGCCTCAGTTCTCCCAATACCAAAAGATTCGGCCCGGGACACCCAAGGAAGCGGAGCTCATCGAACAATACCTTCCATTCGTTAAGAATGTCGTGGGTCGATTGGCGTTGAGTCTGCCCTCTCATGTCGATTTGGACGACCTTTACAGCGCCGGATTGGTGGGTCTTCTGAATGCGGTCCGTAACTATGATCCCATGGCCGGATCCAGCTTTGAGTCCTACGCACGGGTTCGCATCCGTGGATCCATTTTTGACGAATTGCGCCGTTTGGATTGGGTGCCGAGGTCCGTTCATGACAAAGCACGGAAGGTTCAGGCCGTCATCCAGCAAATCGAGCAGTCCAAGGGGCAGCCTCCGACCGATGTCGAAATCGCGGCGGCGCTGGGCCTGTCCATGAACGATTACGACGATCTGATGAATCAGATCCGGCCGGCCACCTTTGTGTGTTTGGATGCCGTCAGTGGCAATGAAGACGGCGGCGAAACTCCTCAACATGAGACCATCTCGGATGAGACGACGCTCAATCCGGTCGATTCGACTGTCCGCAATGAAATGGCACGTCTGATCGAGACGCGGCTATCCACTCTGCCCGAGATGCAGCGGAAGGTGCTGGCGCTCTACTACTTTGAAGACCTTCGTTTGCGCGAGATTGCCGAAGTCTTTGGGCTCACCGAGTCCCGAATTTGCCAGATCCATTCCCAGGCCATTCTTGCGCTCCGGGGTTATCTGCAGCGGATGGTTGCCGATGATCGCTAACCAACGCCTCTTCATTATCGCCCTCTCACCTCGGACTCACTCCTTTCACGTATGCTAGTCATTATTGGTTCGATCATTGTCATGGTCTCTGTCTTGGGAGGCTTCATGATGGCTGGTGGCCATCCGGCGGTCCTCCTCCAGTGGTCTGAGTTCGTCGTCATCCTGGGTTCAGCCTTTGGATCAATGGTCACCATGGCGCCGATGAAGGTTCACAAGGACCTGATCGCCCAGATCATCGGCTGCCTCAAAGGTTCCCCGTACAATAAGGCGGCCTATGAAGACATGTTCAAGGCGCTCTATGAGGTGTTCATGCTGGGGCGCCGTAACGGCATGGTTTCCTTGGAGCCTCACATCGGAGAACCTTCGACCAGCAGCATCTTCACCAAGTATGTCGCATTCTCGAAAGACCACCATGCGATCGCTCTACTGACCGGGGCTTTGCGACCCCTCATTGATGGCAAGGTGAAGCCGGACCAGGTCGGCCTGCTGATGGAGACGGAGATCAATGCCATGGAGCAGGAGCATCATAAACCCATCGATGTGCTCGCCAAGACCTCAGACGCCATGCCGGGATTCGGGATCGTGGCTGCTGTGCTCGGAATCGTCGTCACTATGGGATCGATCGGTGGACCGGTTGCGGAAATTGGTCACCATGTGGCTGCAGCATTGGTCGGAACCTTTTTGGGGATTCTGGTTTCCTATGGTTTTCTTGGGCCGTTGGTTGCTGCCATGATCTTCAATGGCAACGCCGAGATCGGTTACTACCGGACTTTGACCAAGGCCGTTTCGAGCTTCGCTACTGGCTCTGCCCCCATGATGGCTCT
>Ga0209444_10000660_pt1 | contig 19125 bp, 12 predicted proteins | sample LauGreFaBDMM15DN_2_FD_188215 | JGI IMG/M metagenome (GOLD analysis project Ga0209444, IMG submission 188215) | Freshwater lake microbial communities from Lake Michigan, USA - Fa13.BD.MM15.DN (SPAdes) (version 2) | ecosystem: Environmental > Aquatic > Freshwater > Lake | place: Lake Michigan...
CGACCTGTCGCCCGTATTCTCAGACTAAACAGTGCGTTGACCGGCTGGAAACTGGGGCGGTAGCTTGCGTGCGCCGTCTGAATAGGCGGTGATTGGGAGCTTGGATTTCCTCAGCAAATCCTGTGCGTTTCAATCGGTTGAACTCTGATCGACATCACCTCAATTTTCGCCATGAGCCACCCCCGTTGGACCGGTGTTTTCCCTGCTGCTATCACCCACTTGAACGCCGATCAGTCGATCGACTTTGCGGCGACGGCGCGTCACTTCGAGGTGCTGATTCAATCCGGGGTCTCCGGGTTGGTGGTGTGCGGTTCGTTGGGTGAGAACCAATGCCTGCAGCCGGACGAGAAGCGGGCCGTGGTGCGCTGTGCGTTGGAAACGGCCAAGGGTCGGGTACCGGTCTTGAGCGGGGTCGCTGAGATGAGCTTGTCGCTGGCTGCGACCTACATGCGCGACTGCGCGGATCTCGGCATCTCCGGGTTCATGGTCATGCCTCCGATGGTCTACAAGGCCGATCCCGCCGAGTTGCTGCATTGGTTCCGCACGCTGGCCGCTGTGACATCGCTGCCGTGGATGCTCTACAACAACCCCGTGGGCTATCACGCCGATGTCACCCCGGAGATGTTCGCCCAGTTGACCGATGTGGCCAATTTGGTGGCCATCAAGGAGAGCAGCGCCAACACGCGGCGCATCACCGAGTTGCGCAATCAGGTGGGCAATCGGTACCAGATTTTTACGGGTGTGGATGACTTGTTCTTGGAGTCCGCCATTCTGGGGATTGACGGTTGGGTGGCCGGCAGCGGCATCGCCTTCCCGAAGGAGAATCAGCAGTTGTGGGACTTGGCCAAGGCCGGTCAATGGGATGCGGCGCGCGCGCTGTATCGTTGGTCGCAGCCGCTCATGAAGCTCGATACGCATGTGCATTTTGTTCAGTACATTAAGCTGCTGTGCCAGGAAACGGGTCTCGCCCAGGAGTGGGTGCGCGAGCCGCGTTTGCCCATCTCCGGGGCTGAGCGCGAGTCGGTGCTGAAGATCATTCGCACCGCACTGGCCCAGAGGCCTTGATGCCGGGGTCATGGGGCCCTTCCGGAGGAGAAGGAGCCGGGCCGTGGATTGGACTGGCTTTGGAATCGTCTCTGGAAAGCTGCCGATGCCGTCGATAGACTTTGATGCAATTCCATGAATTCCTTTCGCGCTTTGCAAGCTGTCGCCCTGTCGTCGTTGTGCTGTGCCTTGGCCGTTTCGGCCGCCGATTGGGCCTGTTGGCGTGGAACCGATGGCTTGGGGATTAGCACCGAAAAGACAGCCCCCCTGTCGTGGTCGAAGGAGAAGAACCTCGCCTGGAAAGTCTCGCTGCCGGGACGCGGTGCGTCATCACCGATCGTCGTGGGTAAACGGATTTACCTGACGAGCCAAACTCCCGACCAAGGCATGCATTTGTTGGCCCTCGATCGCGAAACCGGGGCGCTGGTTTGGGACACCGAGATCGCGCGCGGCAAGCTGCATGCGCACGAGTTGCACAACATGGCCACCCCCACCGCTGTGTCCGACGGTCGGAACGTGTGGGTGCTTTTCGGGACTGGCGATTTGGCCTGCGTGGACCTTGGCGGTCACATCGCGTGGCAGCGGAACCTTGTGAAAGAATTCGGCCCGCTGAAGACCAACCACGGCTACGGATCGTCGCCGATGCTCGATGGCAACCGGCTGTTCGTCGTGCGCATGCATCAAGGAGCTGACTCCTACGTGATGGCGGTGGATGCCAAGACCGGCAAGGACTTGTGGAAGAAGGATCGATCGAATGCGTCCCGTGAAGAAGGTAAGGACTCCTACTCCTCGCCTGTTTTCCATCGGCACGGAGGCAAACTCGAAGTCGTGGTGGCCGGAGCGGAGGTACTCAACGCCTACAACCCGTCCAATGGCGATGTGGTTTGGAGTGTGAGTGGCTTGGATGTGCCGCATCCCTACGGTCGAACCATTGCCGGTCCGACCGCGGGCGAGGGCGTGGTGGTGGCGGTGGCCTCGGGCTTTCAAAACCGTGGTTACACCGTTGGCATTAAGGCCGGTGGGCATGGCGACATCACCACGACCCATTCGCTCTGGAAATCCACCCGCTACTCGGCGGATTGCCCGACCCCGGTGATCGTCGGTGGGCATTTGTTCTCTATTCGCGATGACGGCATGGCCTCGTGCCTGAATTTGAAGACCGGCGAAGCCCTGTGGCAGGAGCGGTTGTTCACCGAGAACGTTAAGGTGTCGCCTGTGGTGGCGGCCGGGCGGGTGTACTTCACGAGTGGCCGGGGCAATACCGTGGTGGCGGCGGCGGCGCCGAAGTTCGAGGTCCTCTCACGCAACGAGTTGAATGAAGACACGCTGGCCACCCCCGCGATCTCGGGCGGCCGGGTCTACCTGCGCACCGAGGGCGGATTGTATTGCTTCGGCGGCCGGTGAGCGGGTTGGCGGAGGCCTGGAGTAGGGCCGGAGTAGGATCGAACGGCCTCAGAATATCCTCGCCCTGGCTCGGGCTTTGACCAAGGTGCGGACATGACCATGAGATCCACTTCCCGATTGGCCGCGCTCGTCCTTGGCCTTCAGTTCGGCCTGATTTCCGCCTTGGCCCATTCCGCCATTGAACCGGCACCCCGCACTGACAAGGGGTGGGTAGATCGTCAGGCCAGCTTCAACGCCACGGTGGCCGCCGATGGGGGCAAGGCTCAGTTGATCTTTATTGGCGACTCCATCACCCAGGGCTGGGAAGGGGAAGGCAAGGAGACTTGGGCCAAACACTACGCCCATCGCAACGCCATCAATCTGGGCATCGGCGGCGATCGCACTCAGCACGTCCTCTGGCGTCTCGACAACGGCAACCTCGATGGTCTCAAGCCCAAGGCAGCCGTGGTAATGATCGGTACCAACAATTCGAACGGCGAGGACAACTCCCCGGAGCAAATTGTGGAGGGGGTTCGCGCTATCGTGGACAAGCTCCGCACGAAACTTCCCGGTACCAAGGTTTTGCTGGTGTCCATTTTTCCACGAGCAGAGAACTTCAGTGCCCAACGGGGAAAATTAGCTCAGATCAATCAGGCGCTGCATCGCATCGCCGATGACAAGACGGTGTTTTGGGCCGATTTCGGTCACAAGTTTTTGAACGACGACGGCACCATGCCTCGCGAGTTGATGCCCGATTACTTGCACCTCTCCAAGAAGGGCTACCAGATCTGGGCCGACTCTATTGAAACCCAATTGTCTCAGTTGCTCGGAGATGCACCGGTGCAGGCCGGTGTCGCTTCAGGAAATGACGTTTCGGGAGCGTGGGTCCTGACCATTTCGGGACCGGATGACCAGCCCGTAGACCTGCCGATGACCTTGAAGCAGGAGGGCGCTCGGCTGACGGGGCAGATTGTCCGCGGCCGCGAGGCGGGCAAATTTCTGGAGGTGACCGACGGCAAGGTTCAGGGCGACATGCTGACTTGGACGATGCGGCGCGACCGCCCCAATGGTGGCACCATGGTGTATTCGATGTCGGGCAAGCTCGTGAACGGGAAGATCGAAGGAAAGACCGAGACCACGATGGATGGCAACACGGTCAGTCGTGCCTGGACCGCCCATCGGAAGTGAGTTGAATCTGGCCTCATTCGTTCAATTTGGCGGAGTTAGCGGCCGGTGGCTTGGGTCGGCAAATTGAATCGACGAGCGGTGTAGAGTTCGTCGGCCACTTGGAACAGGGCGATGCCGTCGGCGCTTAAGTTGAGTGCGGCGGCATCGGGTTCGGGTTGTCGAGCCATGGCTCCGGAAGCAGGTTCGCCCGCCCAATGTTCAATCGTCTTGTTGAGGCCGAAGACCACCTGGTGTCGATCCCGGTACACGGCGATGGATCGGTTGTGGTGCATGAGGCTGCGGGCCTGCTTTGCTCCAGAGGCCTCGAGCACGTTGTGTCCGAAGAAGAGGCTCTCATACGGTCGGCCGATCATCCCAAGTAAGGTGGGAGCGATGTCCATTTGCGAGGCCTCGGCATCGATACGCGCAGGCAAATTGCGCAGGGCCGGAGCGACCACCACGCAGGGGATTTGATAGCTCCGCAGGGGGATGGTTTGGCTGCCATAGACGCGGGCTCCATGGTCGGCGATGACCACGAACACCGTGTTGGTCCAGAAGGGCTCCGATCGGGCCCGCTCAAAAAAATCACCCAACGCCCAGTCAGCGTAGCGAACCGCGTGGTCGCGTTGGTGGGCCGCAGGATCTTCGGGAATGCGTCCGGTTGGGTAGGTGAACGGTCGGTGGTTGGACACCGTCATGAAGGTGGTGAGAAAGGGTTTCCCAGTGTGGTGCAGCGCTCGCATTTCTTCGATGCCGCGGTGGAGCAAGTCTTCATCGCTGACACCCCAGGCGGTGCGGAACGCGGGATGAGTGAAGTCGGATTCCTCGACCAAACGCTCCCAACCATTGCGCAGCGAATAGCTGCGGATGTAGTCGAAGGTGCCGTGACCGGCATACAAAAAGAGGGTCGAGTAGCCGTCCCGCCCCAATACCCGCGCCAAGGTCTCCACATTTTCGGTCTTGTCGCGCGCGAGGATCGAATCTCCAGGCAATGGGGGAAAACTGGAGTAGATCGCTTCTAGGCCGCGGATCGTGCGGTTGCCATCGGCCAAAAGATGGGTGAAGAGGGTTCCGCCTTCGCGGACTACTTGGTCCATGCGGGGAGTGAGGGTGTCTGGGCGGCCGTCCTTCTCGCGACCCAGGCAGCCCCAGAACTCGGAGCCCAGGCTTTCCTCAGTGATGATGCACAAGTTGAGTCGCGGCTTGGCCGGGTCGCCCGGAATCTTGCGTCGGAGCGAGTCGCGGGCGGTGTCGAGCCATCGGGACTCCGCCGCGGCATCGATGGCTCCATCGGGCCCGGGTTGCGGCGCTGCGGAGACTTCCGGTCCGAGGAAGGTGACACCCGTCTCGGTGAGCAGTGAGCGCACTCGACGGAACGCGTCGGCCCGGTCTACCACGGGATAGAAGTCGGGATAGCTGAGGTTGCGCGACCAGGCCGCCCGCAGGGCCGCAGCCCAACCGTTGGCAGAGAGTTCCGACACCACCCGTTGCCGGTGGGGCGGGATGGGTTGGAGTTGGTTGTGGGCCATCCCGAGGCCGGCCAGCAAGGCCCAGGCCGAGGCGAAGGACCAACGGGTGATGGGACGCACGGAGTGCCATCGCGGCGGCGGGGTCCGCACGAAAAGAGTGACCGACAGCGACAAGCCTCCGGCAAAGCAGCCCAACCCAATCCATGGGAGTGGGTAGCTCTCCCTCAAGTTGGTGAACACCTCATGGGGGTAAATGAGGTAGTCGATGGCGACGGTGTTGAAGCGGCTTTCGAACTCCGCGAAGAAGTACCATTCACTCATCCAGAGAAAGAGCGTCACCATCAAGGCCACGCTCATCGCGATGCGAAAAAGCCCCCGTCGTGTCGGGAGCCAGACGCGGAATCCCAAGGGCAGTAGCAACAGGCTGGGTAGGGCAATCACCGCTGAGAGGAACGAACTCAACCCGATAATTAAGGCGGATCCGGCGAGGGAACAGGGGATGTCTGCCAAGAGGCCGGATCCGAGCACCCGAAGGCATTCAACAGCGCCTAAACCGGCCGGAGCGAACCGGACCCAAAGCACGGCTCTCAAGACTTGCCAGACGATGAGCAGTATCACGCTGAGACCGAGGGGGAATCGAACCAAAGGCCAAAAACCTTGGTTTTTTGCGGAGGAAGGGAACTTACTCAATAAATTAGCATATGTCGTTTGCGTAACGATCCTCAAACATATTTCCTACACAAACTCCCGCTCCTCCCGAAATTCGCGGGGAATTTTGTGTGACAAGAATCGTACGCCGGGAGCATCTGCCCCTTGAGGTGCTGAGCAAATTTCGCTCAAACTGCCGTCATGTTCGACCTCCTCGCAGAATCTCCTCAGGACCGGGTGCGTCTCTGTGGCCCGGGCGTTTCGCGGAGGGAGTTTCTTCAAGTGGGTTCACTGGCGGCGGTGGGACTGTCGTTGCCGCAGTACTTGCAGGCTAAGGAGGAAGGGATCGTGAAGCCTGCGGACGACCGGCGTTCGTGCATTATGATCTTCAACCTGGGCGGCCCGAGTCATATCGACTTGTGGGACATGAAGCCGGATGCGCCCTCCGAGATCCGCGGGCCCTTCAAACCCATTCGCACCAAATCCAACGCCTTTGAGATTTCTGAGCTGCTGCCGCGCCATGCGGCCATCGCCGACAAGTTTTCGCTGGTCCGTTCTTGCCACCATGATGGCGCCGCGGTGCATGACGCCGGTTGGCAGATGATGCAAACGGGTCGGCGATTCACCGGGGGTATTCAGACACCTCACGCCGGAGCGGTTCTGTCTCATCTCAAGGGGCGACGCACCGACTTGCCGCCCTTCGTGGTGCTGCCTCAGTTGATGGGGCGTGGCGGTGGGAATTTACCGAACGGGCAAGCCGGTGGTTTTTTGGGCAAGGCCCATGATCCGTTTGCGTTGATGGCCGATCCGTCGCAGAAGAACTTCAAGGTGCCCGACTTGCTGCCGCCCGATCAAATCGGGGCCCATCGCCTGGAACGTCGGCGCAAGATGCGGGACATCGTCGAGTCTTCCATTGCCCAATTTGAGGCCAGTGAGGATGCCCGCCTAATGGACGAGAATTTCCATGCGGCGTTTCGCATCATGACCAGCCAGAAGGCTCGCGAGGCCTTTGATTTGACCCGCGAGCCCCTGAAGGTGCGGGAACGCTATGGCATGAACCGCTTTGGCCAGTGCTGCCTCTTGGCACGGCGGTTGGTGGAGAGCGGGGTGCGCTTCGTGACCATCAACACCTTCCTCACCGTGTTCGATGAAATCACATGGGATATCCACGGATCCAAGCCCTTCACGTCCGTCGCCGGTATGAAAGAGCTCGTCTGCCCGATGTATGATCAGGCTTACAGCGCGCTCATCGAAGACCTGAGCCAGCGGGGAATGCTCGAGGACACGTTGGTGGCTAATCTCTCCGAGTTTGGTCGCACTCCAAAAATTAACCCGGCCGGAGGGCGCGATCATTGGCCTCAATGCTTCACGACTTATTTTGCCGGTGGCGGTGTGAAGGGAGGTCGCGTGGTGGGAGCCAGTGATCCCATCGGGGGATTTCCGGCGGAACGACCGGTGAATCCGGGCGATATCGTGGCCACGATCTTTCATTCGCTGGGCCTCAATCATGCCTCCCATTTGCCAGGCCCGGGCGGTCGCCCGTTCACCCTGACGGACCTCGGCACCGAACCCATCCGCGAATTGTTCACATGAGAGCCCTGACGAAGTTTATTTCGCTTCTGGCGCCCGGCCGTTGTTCGCGTGGGGCGTGCCTTCTTTGGGTGATTACGTCGATGGCCGCGCGACTGCTGGCGGGTTCGGTCTCCGAGGCCCCGGTGTCCTTCCGCAACGACATCGTGCCCATCCTCTCCAAGGCCAACTGCAACAGCGGTGGTTGTCATGGGGCCTTGGCCGGGAAGGGCGGATTTCGATTGTCCCTCTTTGGCTACAATCCAGAGGCAGACCACTTGTCGATCACCCGCGAGGCGCAGGGTCGCCGTGTGGAAGTGTCTCAACCGGGGCTGAGTTTATTGCTGACCAAACCAACGACGACCGTTCGGCACAAAGGTGGCAAACGACTCGAGGTCGATTCGGGCGATTACCGCACGCTGGCCCGTTGGATTGCTCAGGGAGCGCCCGGTCCCAAAGCGGGAGAGGCCGAGTTGCGCACGTTGGTCATCGATCCCGGAGAACGCTCTGTGCGGGTCGGGGAGACTCTGACACTCACGGTCAAGGCTCGGTTCAGCGATGGTCGCGAACGGGACGTCACGCGATGGGCGAAGTTCACTTCCACCGATGAGACCGTGGCCTCAGTGGACGGCTCTGGGAAGGTGACTGTAATGGGGCCAGGGGAAGGAGCCATCACGGCTTGGTATTCATCCCGGATTGTCATCGCGCGCATCACTTCTCCCTATGACGCCACGATCCCTGCGGAGGTCTATGCCTCCGCCCCGCGCACCAGCGCCTTCGATTCCCTGGTGCTGGATCAATTGAAGCGCCTGCACTTGCAGCCCTCGCCGCCGGCCGACGATTCCACCTTCATTCGCCGGGCCTCGCTCGACACATTGGGCCGCCTGCCGACACCGGCCGAGGTCAGTGCCTTCGTCGAAGATTCTCGGGCCGACAAGCACGCCCACTTGGCCGATCGGCTCTTGAGTGCTCCGGAGTATGTCGATTTCTGGGCCTACAAGTGGTCAGACGTGTTGCTCGTCAGTGGGGCACACCTGCGGCCGGCAGCCGTGAAATCGTACTACGGATGGATTCGCAAGCAGGTGGCCAACAACACGCCCTGGGATCAGTTCGTGCGTCAGGTGGTCACGGCCAAGGGATCTTCAGTCGATGACGGGGAGTCGAACTTCTTCGCCGTTCATCAGGATCCCGAGTCCATGGCAGAGAATGTGAGTCAGGCTTTCTTGTCGCTCTCCATCAACTGCGCCCGCTGCCACAACCATCCGCTCGAGAAGTGGACCAATGACCAGTACTACCAGTTCGCGAATCTCTTTTCACGAGTCCGAGCCAAAGGGTGGGGAGGGGATCCCCGCAATGGCGACGGGCAGCGCCAACTCTATGTCGAAGCTTCGGGAGACTTGATCCAGCCCCGCACGGGAAAGCCGCAGCCACCGGCTCCGTTGGATGCGCCGCCCATGACCACAGAGGACACTCGTGATCGTCGCGAGGTTCTGGCCGACTGGCTGACTGCGCCTTCCAATCCGTACTTCGCCCGGGCCATCGCCAACCGTATTTGGGCCCATTATTTGGGCGTCGGTTTGGTTGAGTCGGTGGATGATTTGCGCGCGTCTAATCCGGCTTCTAACGAGCGGTTGCTGGCTACTTTGGCCGATCACTTGGTGAGCCATCGGTTTGATTTGAAGTCGTTGATGCGTGAAATCCTGGTTTCGCAAACGTACCGGCGTTCTTCCGAGATCCTGCCAAACAATCGGGAGGACCGGCGGCATTATTCGAGGCACTTCCCTCGCCGACTCAGCGCTGAGGTGCTTCAGGACGCCTTTGCTGATGTCACCGGTATTCGGGAACAGTTCACGGAGCTCACCTTGAGCGATGGATCCACCGAAAAGACCTCGTTCTACACCAACAGTCCCCGATCGGTTCAGCTGTACGACGCCTCGGTGACTTCTTACTTCCTCAAGACGTTCGGCCGCAACCAACGCGAGATTACCTGCGAGTGTGAGCGGTCGAATCAGCCGAGCTTGGTCCAGGCGCTGCACCTGTCGAACGGATCGACGGTGAATGATAAGCTGTCGGCCCCCGAGGGACGATTGGCTCGCCTCCTGCGTGAGGACGCCCCGGCAGATCGTTTAATTACCGAGGCGTATGCCGTGGCCCTCTCCCGAGCTCCTCGTGAGGCGGAGCGGAAGGCTTACCTTCAGTTGTTTCAGGAAGCCGGTCCTGCCCAGCGGACTTCGGTGGCCGAAGACTTGTTTTGGTCAATACTCACCAGCCGCGAATTCCTCTTCCAGCACTGACCATGAAACGTCTCAACGCTTACGGGATTCTTTGTCAGCGGGCCGGACTCCGGTGGCTCATCGCTTGCCTGCTGCCTATTTGCACGACTTCGGCCGCGAGTCGCAATTGGCTCTACGAACGCGACATCGCGCCGATCCTGCGCACGTATTGCGCGGGTTGTCACAACGACGCCGATCGCGAAGGCGAATTTTCGGTGGAGACCTTCGCCAGCCTGAACAAGGGAGGCGACAAGGGTGCGACCTTGAAGCCCGGCGACCCGGAGAGTTCGCTGCTGGTGAAACTCATTGAGGGCCGCAGTAAGCCGTCGATGCCGCCAAAAGATGAGCCCAGGGTTCCCGCGGCGGAGTTGGCACTGCTGCGCCAATGGATTGCCGACGGGGCTCCGGGACCTCAGCGGGACGAGTCCCTCCTGAAAAACCTGGTGGTGCCAGAGGTGGCCATCGGTCGGGGTGTTGCCCGTCCGTGGACGGCGGTCGAGTATTCGCCGGACGGCAAGATCCTGGCGTTGGGAACGGCGGGTCGGGTGGAGTTTCGAAACGCCTCAGGTCGTCGTATTCAACGAGTAATTGATGGGATTCCTGGGAAGGTAAATGCCCTCCATTTCTCGGCCGATGGGGCTACCTTGGTAGTGGCGGCAGGGATCACAGGCTTGGATGGCGTGGCCGAGCTTTATTCGGTGGCAACGGCTCAGAAATTGGTCCGATTTGAAGGTCACCGCGACGCGGTCCAGGATGCCGAGCTGTCGCCAGATGGGCGTTGGTTGGCCACTGCGGGTTATGATCGATCGATCCGATTGTGGAAGGTGGCCGACCGCTCGTTGGTTTGGTCCAACTCGGTCCACAATGGAGCAGTTTTCGACCTCGCCTTCGATCCCTCCGGTGCCGTGCTGGCTTCGGCCAGCGCTGATCAAACGGTGAAACTGTGGCGCGTTCGGGATGGGGTGCGGCTCGACACGCTCAATCAGCCTCAGGGTGACTTGAACCGCGTGTTGTTCACCCCCGATGGACAGCACGTGTTGGCCGTCGGGGCCGATCGCCGGATCCACCAATGGCGGTTTGTTTCCCGGGAGGCGCCGGCCCTGAATCCGGTGGTTACGGCGCGCTTTGCCCACGAGGCCGGGATTGTTTCCATGGTCCTGTCTCGCGATGGGCGGCATCTCGTCACCGGAGCCATCGACCGATCTCTCAAGCAGTGGCGACTACCCGAACTGCAAGAGGTGGCCTCCTGGAGCGGGCAATTGGATGTGGCCGCGGCCTTGGCGATGGATCGTTCAGGAGATCGAGTGCTGGTGGCACGCATGGATGGCTCTGTCGAAGCCTTCGGGCTCAAAGGCGACGTCGCCGCGGGATCAGGCGGGATGGGCACCACAAAACACGGCCCGTCCAAAGCGTCTCCGACGGGCCGTTCTTCCGCTCCCAGCCCAGCGGGATTGCTGCGCTCTCCGGTTCATCAGGCGGAGTTGGAGCCCAACGATGGGATCCGGCGGGCTCAGCCGGTGGCCATTCCATCAGAGACCTACGGTCGTATGGGGCGCCCGGGTGATGTGGATCATTTCGCATTCCAGGCCCGCGCTGGCGAGGCGTTGACCTTGGAAGTTCAGGCGGCGCGCGACGGTTCGGCGATGGACTCCCGTCTGGAGGTTTTGACGACGTCTGGCCAACCGGTGGAGCAGGCGGTGCTTCAAGCGGTTCGCGATTCCTGGTTCACCTTCCGCGGCAAGGACTCCGACACCGTGGACGACTTTCGCCTCCAGAACTGGGCCGAAATGGAATTGGACGAATACTTGTACGCCAATGGTGAGGTGGTGCGCTTGTGGCTTTATCCACGGGGACCGGATTCCGGCTTCAAGGTGTATCCGGGCGAGGGACGTCGTCAGTCCCTCTTTGGAACAACGCCCTTGTCGCATGCGCTCAATGAGCCCGCTTACCTCGTGAAGGCGTATCCGGCGGGCAGTCGGCCCATTCCCAATGGTTTGCCCGTGTTTCGATTGAACTATCAGAACGACGACGATCCCAGCCGTCTGTCCGGGAGGGATTCGATGCTGCTGTTCACCGCACCCACGACGGGCCGGTATTTGGTTCGCGTGACCGACACTCGGGGATTTGGCGGCAGTACCAATTATGCCTACCGGCTCTCGGTCCGCCCGCAGCAGCCCGAGTTTACCGTGCGCGTCGATGGCATGAATCCGAAGGTGAGCCCGGGCAGTGGTCGCGAAATCCGTTTCGTGGCGACCCGTCGTGAAGGATTCGAGGGCCCCATTCGCATTCATCTCGATCGGTTGCCGGCCGGATTCACCGCGAGCACTCCAGTTGAAATTGAAGCCGGACAAATCCGTGCCGTCGCGGTCCTCTACGCCGCGGTTGGTGCGGCCGATTCCATGGAAGCGTCGGACCGTGCGGTTCGGGTGAGCGCCACGGCCGAAATTCAGGGCAGGGAGGTTCGTCGCGAGTTGGGTGATTTGGGAAATGTGCAATTGGACGCGGCCCCCAAACTGACCGTAGAAATCTTACCCGGTCCCGACCGTTCGGTGGTGCGCCAAGAGGCGGGACGTCCGATGGAATTACTCATCCGACCGGGTCAAACTATCACCGCTCGGGTGCGGGCCGATCGGCGTGATTTCAAGTCACGGATTGAACTGGGGGGCGAGGACTCGGGTCGGAACCTGCCGCACGGTGTGTACGTGGACAATATAGGCCTCAACGGCCTGTTGATTGTCGAAGACCAAACCGAACGGGAGTTTTTCATCACCGCCGCCCGCAAGGCCCGTCCGGGGACTCGCCTCTTCCATTTGCGGGCCAATGGCGATGGCGGCCAGTGTTCCCAACCGGTCCTCTTGCGCATTCTGGAAGCGTCGCCGGGGCAGTGATTGCATTCGCGCACTCGACTTCGCTGGGTTCCGACGTAGCGTCCGCACACTTAACGGTATGCTGACGCTCACACTCGGCCACTCGCCGGATCCGGACGATGCCTTCATGTTCTATGGCTTGGCGCGGGATTTGATTCCCACCCCCGGCCTGCGCTTTGAACACATCCTCCAAGACATCCAGACGCTCAACGAACGGGCTACCCGCGGTGAGTTAGACATCTCGGCTATTAGTATCCATGCCTACGCCCATGTCTGCGATCAGTACGCCTTGTTGCCGAGCGGCGCGAGCATGGGCGACGGCTACGGGCCCATGTTGGTGTCGAAGCATCCCTACACCCGCGACGAGGTGCTGCGCCGCCGCATCGCCATTCCGGGGCGGATGACCAGCGCCTTCTTGGCATTGCAGTTGTGGGCCGGTCGCCTCGGGGCCGAACTGGACCTGGTGGTGGTGCCGTTCGACGAGATTTTCCAGGCCGTGAAGTCGGGTGTGGCCGATATTGGCCTCATTATCCACGAGGGCCAGTTGACCTATGCCAACGAAGGCTTCGTGGTGTGTGAAGATCTTGGGGTGTGGTGGGGCCGCGAGAATGACGGCCTGCCGCTGCCCTTGGGTGGCAACGTGATCCACAAGCGGCACGAGCCGTTGCTGCGCAAGCGCGTGAGCGACGTCTTGACCTCCAGCATCCAGTACAGCCTCGATCACCGGCCCGAGGCCGTGGCGCACTCTTTGCAATGGGCCCGCGACATGGGGCATGACTTGGCCGACCGTTTCGTGGGTATGTACGTGAACCATTGGACTCTCGACTACGGCGAGCGCGGTCGCGAGAGCATCCGCCGCTTCCTCGCCCGCGGCCAGGCTCTGGGAGCCATCCCCAAGGCGCCCCCGCTGGAGTTCGTGGTTTAGTTGGCTGCCGCGTGAACCCCCTCCGGGCCTTTGAACGGTCGAGGGTTCGACGTCTGATCGCTGCTGCCTTGAGTTGCTTAGATTTGACGCATCACGGGGACTTCGAAACCAAGTCGTCACTTGTCTAAAACAGCATTGAGTCGCCAGCATGATGTTAGATGAAGCGATTCTGGATGCCGTGCTTGGCCGGTCTGGCGTTAGTGGCCGGTTGTCTCACCCACCAGCAAACCGGTAGTTCAGCCCCACCTGAAGCGGGCAACTGGCCGGGCAGCCGACCGGATGGAACGGTTCGATTGCCCAATCAGTGGCTGCTGGATCCGGTGGGCAAGCAAGTCTCTCTCGGAGATTTCCCGGTGAACATGGCTGTGGATCCATCGGGGCGTTTCGCTGCGGTGCTCCACTCCGGCTTTGGTCCCCACGAGATCATCTTGGTGGACATTCCGAGTGCCAAAATTCTTTCCAGGACCGTTCTCCCAGAAGCCTTTCACGGAATCGCCTTCACCCCGGATGGCAAGCGAATCGTCGCGAGTGGTGCAGGAAAAGAAGTCATCCACGTGTTTGATTTCCAAAAAGGCAGCCTGGCCAATGGCAACACCGTGGCGCTGCGGCCGGCGTCTGAAAGGGGGATTCCCGCGGGAATCGCAGTGAGTCCGGACGGTCGAACGATTTGGGTCGCCAACGTGTTGGGCCAGACCGTGACGGAGGTCGCTCTTCAGGCGTCCACGAATGCGGGCACCGTGGTTCGCGATATCCAGTTGGGAGAGCGCATAGCGCCGCCGGTCGCAGGAGAAAAAGACCCGTGGCACGATCTCGAAGAAGAATCCATCACCAAGCGTGCGCGTGCTCTTTTGGAAGTACTGAACACGGAGGCTCCGTATCCGTTCGCCTGTCTTCCCGACGTCGCCCACGACCGACTTTACGTTAGTCATTGGGGGCGCGCGGAAGTGGGTGTTTTGGAGCTGAGTTCTGGGCGCAAGCTGGCTCGATGGCCCGTGCAAGAGCATCCGAATGAAATGGTCCTCAACCGGGCGGGCAAATTCCTGTTCGTCGCCAACGCCAACCGCAACACCATTAGTGTTCTCGAAACCGCTGGCGGCAGTTGCGTGGAAACCCTCGCGGCCGAGCTGGAGCCGGATTCGCCCCCGGGATCAACGCCCAACAGTGTGGCCCTCAGCCCCGACGAATCGTTGCTCTTCGTGTCGAACGCCAACATCAACGCGATCGCCGTTTTTGATGTTCGGCAGCCCGGTCGCAGCCGATCGATGGGATTCATTCCCACCGGATGGTATCCCACTTCGGTCCGCGTCACTCCGGATGGTCGGCGGCTTTTGGTGACCAATGGTAAAGGGTTGGCTTCCAAGTCTAATCGCATGGGCCCTCAACCCGGCCGCGAAGCGCCGGCAACCATTCGTGAATACATTGGCGGTCTCTTGCAGGGGTCGTTGTCCATCATCGAGTTGCCCAAGGAACGCGAAGATCTTGAGAAGCAATTGAAGCGGTACACCGCGCGAACCTTGGCGTGCCGCCCACCGGCGCCGCCTGAAACGTTGGAGCCGGGCCACCCCGTGCCGTTGATCACCGGCGACCCTTCTCCCATCCGTCATTGCATTTACATCATCAAAGAAAACCGCACTTACGATCAGGTTCTGGGCGACATGCCCCAGGGGAAGGGTGATCCCACGCTCTGCTTGTTTCCCGAATCCGTGACCCCGAACCACCATCGACTCGCCCGAGATTTCGTGTTGCTAGACAACTTCTACGTCGAGAGCGAAGTGAGTGCCGACGGCCACGAATGGACCATGGGTGCTTACGCGACGGACTTCGTCGAGCGTATCTGGCCGATGAGTTACGGCCACAATCAGGACCGTAAATACGCCTATCCGAGCGAGGGGCGATTCAAGATTGCGCAGCCCGCCGGCGGTTATCTTTGGGACCGAGCCAAAGCGGCCAAGGTGACCTACCGAAGCTACGGTGAATTCGTCAATAATGGTGCGACCACCAATGACCCGTGTTCGACCTTGATTCCGACGCTTCAGGGACATTTCGATCCGCACTTCCGGAGTTTCGACATGGATTACAGCGACTTGGCTCGGGCGGACCGATTCATCTCCGAGTTGCATCGATTTGAGCGCGAAGGAGAAATGCCTCGCCTGCAAATTGTGCGACTTCCGAACGATCACACGGCCGGGACTTCGACGGGCAAGCTGACTCCGACGGCATACATGGCTGAAAATGACCTGGCCCTGGGTCGAGTGGTCGAGGCCGTGAGCCGGTCGAAATTCTGGGCCTCCACCGCGATTTTTGTGGTAGAGGACGACGCGCAAAATGGCCCCGACCATATTGATGCCCATAGAACTATTGCCTATGCCATCAGCCCGTACGTGCGACGCAAGACGGTCGATTCCACCCTGTACTCGACGTGTTCGATGCTGCGGACCATGGAACTCATCCTCGGAATGAAGCCGATGACCCAGTTTGATGCGGCTGCGATGCCCATGCATGCCTGCTTTGGATCTAAGCCCGATCTCAAGCCTTACACGGCCATCACGCCTCGGGCGCGGCTCGATGAAAAGAATCTCGCCGAAGCCTGGGGCCGCGAACGTTCAGACAAGATGGACTTGAGCCGCGAAGATGCGGCGGATGATTTGGAACTCAACGAGATCATCTGGCGTTCGGTCCGGGGAGCCCAGTCCTCCATGCCCTCGCCGGTGCGCGCTGGATTCGTTTTGGCCGAAGGGATGGATGACGACGATGAGGACGATAAACCTAAAGCGAAACGACCCTGAGTCTCCCAATCCATGGGTTTTTATTGAGGTCTGATTTTCGGTTTTCGACGTTCGGGTGGGGAACCTTCTGGATGATTCAGTCGTCGCCCCTCGGCTGATGGCTGTGGGTGGGTGAACTTGCAGCGGTTCGCTGTCTCGAACGGATGCCCAAGCGAGTGACGGGCCAGGAGGACAACCGCCGCCTTGCCGCTCCCGCCGCCTGTCGCTAACTATTCACAGGATGGCTCCGGTGCCCGAACAATCCAACGAGGGAGCGACCGCAGTGGCGGCACCTCCGGCACTCATCGAGAGGGCCAGCGAATTGATTCGCGCTCACCCGGAGTGTTTCTGGTTCCGCCATCCCGAGGCCCGCATCCGTCATCTGGAGGACATTCGGTTGGTCGTGGAGCATCTGCGGGAATACGGCGATCGCCGCGCCTGGTGGGCGGCTCAGGAGTTGCACAAATGCCTCTTACCGCTCTCCAAAAAGACGTCCTAGCCGTTCTTGCCGGCCTCCGCAGCGAGGAAAGCCACTTCGCCGGCGGCATCGTTCTGAATGCCGGGGAAGACTCTCCGCGTTTCTCGAGCGACTTCGACCTTTTCCACGAACTGGCCGAGGAAGTGACCCGTGCGAGCGAGCGCGATGTGTTGTGCCTGCGACAGGCGGGATTTCGGGTGGAGACTCCGTCGCCCTGTGGCGAGTGGGAAAAGGAGACCACGTTTCGCAAAGCTCGAGTGATCCGAGGAACCGAGTGGGTTGAGATCGACTGGGCCGCCGACTCGGCCTTCCGGTTTTTCCCCATCGAGCGTGATCCGGTGCTGGGGTGGCGGTTGCACCGATTTGATGTCGCCACGAACAAGGCCCTGGCTCTATCGGCCCGGACGGAAACCCGCGATTATGTCGATATCGTGGAACTACACCGGACCTACCCGCTCGCGGCGATCTGCTGGGCGGCCTGCGGCAAAGACCCGGGCTTCACTCCGCTCTCGCTGCTGAAGATGATGAAGCGCTTCGGTCGGATTGATCCCGGAAGGTTGGAGGAGATCCAGGCCCGTGCCATCGACCCCGTCGCTCTCAAGACGGCTTGGATTCAGATGAGTGACGAGGCGGAAGTTCAGATGACCCGTGTGGCCGACGAGCGACCCGACCTGCCAATCGGTGTGGCCTTCGTCGATGAAGCGGGTAGCCCTGGTTGGATCGGCCATAATCCGTCGCTGCGTCTCCACGCCCCGACTCCCGGTGGATGCTGGCCGAGAATCCACGGCCTAGAGCCCTGATGGGCTGCCCACCCCACTCTCAAATCTGCCAATCGATGGCGGCGATGGTGCGGTCTTTCTTGGCGGTGACCTTTAGGCGGTGGTCGTCCATGAGCACCAGCGACTCCGGCGGCACGCTTTGCATGAGAAAGACGTTGGCTCCGATGGTGCTGCCGGCGCCGATCACCGTATCGCCGCCAACGATGGTGGCATTGGCGTAAATGGTGACCCGGTCTTCGATGGTCGGGTGCCGCTTTTGTCCGCGGAGCGCCTGGCCGGCGGCCAAGGAGCGGGCCACGAGGCCGACGCCTTGATACAGCTTCACCCGGTTGCCGATGACGGCGGTCTCGCCGATCACCGCGCCGGTGCAATGGTCGACAAAGAAATGGTCTCCGATGCGGGCGCCCGGGTGGATGTCCATGCCGGTCCGGCTGTGGGACCACTCGGCCATGATGCGCGGCAGGAATGGCACGTTGCGCAGGTACAAGGCGTGGGCCAATCGGTGCACCGCGACGGCCTCGACGAACGGGTAGGCCACGATGATTTCCTCGCGGTTGGCCGCGGCGGGATCGCCTGAGAAGGCAGCCTCGACATCCGTGGTTAGGATTTCACGGATGGCTGGGAGTTCGCGCAGGAACTCGCTGACCAGCTGATGGGCCATGGGCCGCGGGTCAGATTTAGCGGTGACCTTTTCGTTGGCGCGGTCAGCGCATCGCAGCGCCTTGTAGAGTTCGTCTTCCAATCGGCCAGCGATACTGTCGAGGAGCAGCGCCGTCTCGGCCTTCAACTCGGAGCTGTGGATGATGTGGTCGTCGAAGAAGCCTGGGAACACCAGCCGGAGCAGGTCGCGGGTGATGTCGGCGACGGAGGCCTTGGAGGGCAGGTTGATCCCGTCCAGATGGTTGATGCCCCCGTGTCGCGAATAGCTCGCGAGCAAGGCGTCGGTGATCTCGGTGATCGGGAACTGCACGGCGCAACCATGGCTGAGATCCCGCGACTTGGCCAGCCGAGGGAAAACCTGGGGGAAAACCCGGGTCGACCTGGGGTCTTCCCGGACTGGGGCGAAGGTCGAAGGAATCGGGACGGAATGGGGTGGGTTCGGGTCGGTGGCGAGGTGCCTCTGCTGAGGCCACGACCTTTGTCAGGGTTCGTCAGGTTCTGGCGGTTTCTCGAGGAATTCGGGCGGGATCAGGTGGTGCAGGTGTTCCGGAACAGTGGAGCGGATATCGCGGAAACAGCAGGAAACACTGGTCCCCGCGTTCCCTCGATCCTCCGCCATCTTGAACAAACCGCTGGGGAGTAGGACAAACGACCTTGTCCTGACTTGGGACGCTTGCCGCCCAAAGAGGTCGGATAAACCAGGTTGGATGGACCGCTTGAGAAGCTCCACGCGTTGCGTTCCCAACTGCAGGGTAAGGGCGGCCTCGAACTCCCTTCTCAGATCGGTGAAGACGTCCGCCAAGGGTTCGATGTGCAAGGTGAACTTTTGCCCTTTCTCCATCGCGATTTGCGGCAAGTGATCCTGCTCCACCCGGGCGCGGGCGGTTTCTCGGCGCCGATGTTCAGCCACGATCCGCTTCAACGTTTGCCTCAGACTCTTGGCCTCGTCCGTCTCCATTGCAAAGAATTCGGTTGCAGTCGGAGTGAGGTCACCATTCGGCAGGAACACGGTGAGTTGCATCCGTTTCAATAGTGGTTTCTCCAGCCAAATGTAGGGGGACTCAGGCGTCCAAGCGGGTAGGTTCGTAGGAGGCGTTA
>Ga0209444_10000664_pt1 | contig 19042 bp, 20 predicted proteins | sample LauGreFaBDMM15DN_2_FD_188215 | JGI IMG/M metagenome (GOLD analysis project Ga0209444, IMG submission 188215) | Freshwater lake microbial communities from Lake Michigan, USA - Fa13.BD.MM15.DN (SPAdes) (version 2) | ecosystem: Environmental > Aquatic > Freshwater > Lake | place: Lake Michigan...
GCACCAGGGGCAGGCGCAGGGGGAAGCGGCCCTCCTGCAGCTGGCTGACCAGCTCCTCGGCGATCGAGGCCGCCAGCCGGGGGCTGTGGGCCGGTGCGCAGGCCACCCCATGGCCATCCACCACTATCTGACCGGCCAGCAGCTGGCTGTAGGGCACGGCCCCGAAGCTGGGACGGATGCGGCGCGGGATTGAAAAATCCAGCACCGGGGCCTCCAGGGCCTGATCCAGCGCAGCAGCCTGGCGGGCCACGGCCAGGTTGATCAGGGGAATCGGCGCCGCGATCGCCACCAGGAGGGCACTGCCGTGGCCCTCAAAGAAGCAGGCCCGCAGCCACTCGGACCTGAGGCCGTGCAACTCCACCGTCAGGGCGGCGACGGCCCCGGGGCTGCGGGCGTGGCCACTGGCCAGGCGGCGCGGCTGGGGCTGGTGGCCGCTACCCGGGCCGCTAACCCAGCCCAGGGCGCCCGCCACCAGCACGGGGGAGCCCGGGCCCAGCAGGGCTAGCCCCGGCATGGCCAGGCCGATGCTGGCCGACCCGGAGCAGCTGTACAGGGCCGTGCCGTAGGGACCGAGCAGGGGGCCATAGGGGCTGGGGGTGAGGCCCTCGGCGCTGCTGACCGCCACCAGGCCGTTTTCGACGATGCCCCGGTGCAGCAGCAACCGGCCACTGCCGATGCGATCGAGGTCTAGCCGGCTATCCAGCTCCCGGCGCGGGTGCAGGGCGGTGGCATCGCCCCTGGCGCTCAGATCCAGCTCCTGACCGGCCAGCAGGGCCGTAAGCACCTGGGCGCCGCCGCGACGGAGCGGTTCCACCAGACCGCCGCCGATCGGCAGCACCAGGTCGGTGCTGCCGTGGCCACCCCAGCCGCCAACCCCATCGAGCTGGAAGCGGCGAATGCGGATCGGCGGATCACTGGGGCCCAAGTTCAGCACCAGGCTGGCCTGGTCGGTGAACTCGGCATTGCTGGCCACCACCACGTCGGTGGCGGCGTAGGCCGCCTCCAAACCTGCGGCAGCCACCTGTTGGCGGAAGGCCAAGGCGGTGCTGACGCGTAACTGGCCGCGGCCCTGGCGGTCCCGCAGGTCTGCCTCGCTACGGGGCTGGAGAGCCATGGGCGCAAGAGTCGATAAAGTAGGGCTAATAGAGGTGGTCATTAATGGCGGATCCAACCGGTCCCGGCGAATCCGACGGGCGGATCATCCAGACCGACCTGCGCATCGAAATGTCGCGCTCCTACTTGGAGTATGCGATGAGCGTGATCGTGGGCCGGGCCCTGCCCGATGCCCGCGATGGCCTCAAACCGGTGCATCGCCGCATCCTGTATGCGATGTACGAGCTGGGCCTGACCAGCGATCGGCCCTACCGAAAATGCGCCAGGGTCGTTGGTGAAGTGCTGGGCAAGTACCACCCCCACGGCGACACGGCGGTGTACGACGCCCTGGTGCGCATGGCCCAGGACTTCTCGATGCGCATGCCGCTGATCGATGGTCACGGCAACTTCGGCTCGGTCGACAACGACCCCCCGGCGGCGATGCGGTACACCGAATCGCGCCTGCAGGCCCTCACCACCGACAGCCTGCTGGAGGACATCGAGGCCGAAACCGTCGATTTCATTGACAACTTCGATGGTTCCCAGCAGGAGCCCACCGTGATGCCGGCGCGGGTGCCCCACCTGCTGCTGAATGGCTCCTCGGGCATCGCCGTGGGGATGGCCACCAACATCCCGCCCCACAACCTCACCGAACTGATCGATGGCCTGCTGGCCCTGATCGCCAATCCGGAGCTGGAAGAGCGCCAGCTGCTGGCGATCATCCCCGGCCCCGACTTCCCCACTGGCGGCCAAATCCTGGGTCGGCGCGGCATCCGCGAGGCCTACACCACCGGCCGGGGCTCGGTGACGATGCGCGGCGTGGCGTCGATTGAAACCGTGGAGGGCAAGGGGCGCCCTGATCGTGATGCCGTCATCATCACCGAACTGCCCTACCAGACCAACAAGGCGGCCCTAATCGAGCGCATCGCCGAACTGGTCAACGACAAGAAACTCGAAGGCATTGCCGACATTCGCGACGAAAGCGACCGCGATGGCATGCGCATCGTGATCGAACTGCGCCGCGATGCCTATCCCCAGGTTGTGCTCAACAACCTGTTTAAACTCACCCCCCTACAGAATAATTTCAGCGCCTACATGCTGGCGCTGGTCAACGGGGAGCCGATCCTGCTCACCCTGCGCAGGATGCTCGAGGTGTTCCTCGACTTCCGCATCGAAACGATCGAGCGGCGCACCCGTTACCTGCTGCGCAAGGCCGAAGAGCGCGACCACCTGCTCCTGGGCCTGTTGCGCGCCCTCGAACAGCTTGATCCGATCATTGCCCTGATCCGGGCTGCCGCCGACGCCGCCACGGCCCGCATACAACTGCAGGAGCGCCATGGCCTCAGCGAAGTGCAGGCCGACGCCATCCTGCAGATGCAACTGCGCCGGCTCACGGCCCTCGAGGCCGACAAGATCCGGCTGGAGCATGAGGATCTTGTCACCAAGATTGCCGACTACAAAGATATTTTGGGCCGGCGCGAACGGGTACTGGGCATCATTCAGGACGAGCTTCACGCCCTGCGCACCCGTTACGACTCGCCGCGCCGCACCGAGATCCTCGACCTAGAAGGTGGCCTCGAAGACATCGACCTGATCGCCAATGAACGCTCGGTGGTGTTGCTCACCGAGACTGGCTATCTCAAGCGCATGCCGGTGAGCGAATTTGAGGCCACCAGCCGCGGCACCCGCGGCAAGGCGGGCACCAAGAGCCAGGGCGAAGAGGGCGTCAAGCTATTCATCAGCTGCAACGACCACGACTCCCTGTTGCTATTCAGCGACCGCGGCGTGGTCTATTCCGTGCCGGCCTACCGGGTGCCGATCTGCAGCCGCGCCGCCAAGGGCACGCCGATCGTGCAGCTACTGCCGATTCCCCGCGAAGAACTGATCACCTCCCTGCTGGCGGTGGGCGGCTTTGAGGAACATGAACAACTGGTGATGCTCACCAGCGGCGGTTATATCAAGCGCACCCGTTTATCCGCCTTTGCAAATATCCGCTCCAATGGCCTGATTGCCATTGCCCTAGAAGATGGCGATGCCCTCTGCTGGGTGCGCCAGGCCCTCCCCGGCGACAGCGTGTTGATTGGCTCGACCAAGGGCATGACCATCCACTTCCGCCTCAGCGATGAGGAGTTGCGGCCCCTGGGCCGCACCGCCCGCGGCGTGCGGGCCATGAACCTGCGGCCCGGCGATTCGCTGGTGAGCATGGATGTGTTGCCGGCCGAACTCGCCGACCTGGTGGCCAGCTCCGCCGAAGGCGAACTTGATGGTGAAGCCGATCTCGACGCCGAAGGGCTCGAGGAGACCGCCGCCAGTGAGGGGCCCTGGGTGTTGGTGGCCTCCGCCAGCGGCCTGGGCAAGCGGGTTCCCGTTAGCCAGTTCCGCCTGCAGCGCCGCGCCGGCATGGGCCTGCGGGCGATCAAGTTCCGCCGCGATGGCGATGCCCTAGTGGGCCTCAAGGTGCTGGGCGCCGGCGAAGAACTGCTCCTGGTCAGCGAGCGCGGCGTGATCGTGCGCATGAGTGCCGATGCCATTCCCCAGCAGTCCCGCGCCGCCACCGGCGTGCGGCTGCAGAAGCTCGACAGCGGCGATCGCCTCGCCGAAGTGGTGTTGGTACCCCCGTCGGCTGACGAGGAGGACCCCCTGATCGGGCCCGACCAGGACGCCGCCGCTGCCCCTGGGAATGCCAGCGAAGCGGGAGATGGCCCCGAAGCCAGCGACGCGACCGATTGAAGCTAAGGGGCTCTCAGGGGCTGGCCGTCGCCCCTGAGCAGGAGCTGCCCTGGCCGGCGGTGCAACCGAAGCAGTGGTTGCCCCAGGCGATTGCGCGCCGCTCCAGCTGCTCCCGGGTCACGGTGGCAATCGTGGGGGGAGCCTGCTCAAGGGCCCCATCCACCGGAGCTCCGAGCCCCAGCTCCAGCATCTGGTTGAAGTCGCAGTCGTAAAGGCTTCCGTCCGGGGCCACCGAGAGGGTGTCGCGGCACATCAGGCCGCAGAGGGCGCTGGGATTGAAGGATTTGGCGAGCTGGTCCAGGTAGGGGGCCACCTGACCCTGGTCGTCTAGTTGCTGCAGGAAGCGGGCAATCGGCATGTTGTTGAGGCCGATCAGGCGATCAAACACCACGCCCTGCTCGCCCAAACGCCGGCGCCAGGCCGCCGTGTCACAGGCAGTGAGCTGCTGCAGGGCCGTGCCCGCCGGGTTGCTCATCAAGGTGAGCAACCGATCGGGATCGTTCTGGCCGTAGCCAAGCAGGTTGAGCCGGCGTAACGCTTCGAGGGAGGCGTCCCAGGTGCCCTCGCCCCGCTGGGCGTCCGTGCCGCTGGCCTCGGGGGCCGGCAGGCTGGCGACGATCTCCACCTGCTGGTCCGCCAGGAAGGCGGCCAGGTCGGCCAGGGCCGGCAGCAGCAACACGGTCAGGTTGCTGCGGTCGATCACGTGGCAGCCCTGCCGGCGGGCCGCCAGCACCAGCCGCCGGAAGGCGCCGTGCAGTTCCGGGGCGCCGCCGGTGAGGTCCACCACCTGGGGCCGCAGCCGCCCGATCGCCTCCAGGCACTGCTGCACCACCAGCTCGGCCATCTGGCTGGCCCCCTGGTCGGGTCCGGCATCCACATGGCAGTGGCTGCATTGCATGTTGCAGAGGCGCCCCAGGTTGAGTTGCAACACCCGCAGGGCCGAGCGACGGGGCTCAGCTAGCTGCCGCTGGGCCAGGGTGGCGCCGAAGCCCCCCTCCGGTCCCAGGGCCGCTTGCAACAATTGGCGTTGCTGCTGGGGCGGCAGGGCTGGGGGCCGCGGCTGGGCGCGGGCGAAGGGGGTCGAGACGGAAATGGCCATCGGCGAACGGAGGCAGCGTGAGGGGCGCCAAGCCAGCTAGAAAATGCTTTCTAGCTAGGGAGCATCCCTAGGCGATGCCGGTCCAACTGGCCCAGTCGGCGGCATTAACGAGGGGGAAGAGGCCGTCCTCCGCCTGGACCGCGGCTAGCCAATCGGGCGGGGGGTCCGTGCCGGCATCGATCGCCGCCATCAGGCGCCAGTAGCGCTCCAGGTGGCGATGGATCCGCTCCCGGGCCAGGTCGGTGGTGGTACCGGCCCGCAGGATGAAGCTCCAGTCGGAGCTTTGGGCGAGCAGCAACTCCCGGGCCGCCTGGTTGAGCAGGTCCCGGGCCCGGGTGCTGCCCACCCCGCGGTTGACCTGCTCGACCATGACCGTGGAGGCCCGGTGCCACTCCGGCACCACCCAGGCATTGCTGTCGTTAAGCCAGTAGTTGTGGTAGCCGCCCTGGCCCCAGCTGGAAGGCGACGGTTGGCAAACCTGCAGGGCATCGCCGCGGCTGAGGGTCTCGCGCAGGGTCACCAGGCTGACGCCGCTACCGGCCGCCTGGCGGAACAGGGCCTGCAGGAACTGGGGGCCTTCGTACCACCAGTGGCCAAACAATTCGGCATCAAAGGGGGCCACCAGCAGGGGGCGCCGGGCCATCGCCCCGGCCAGCCCCACCAGCTGGGCGGCCCGGCCGGCCAGGTAATCGCCGGCGTGCTCGGCCGTGAGGGCGCGGGCGGCGGCGGGGTCATAGGGCTGCTTGCCATCGAGGGGGCAAGCGCGGCCGCTGACCCGATGCAGCTTCAGGCCCAGGGGCCGGGGGCAGCCGATACCGGCAGCCGCCAGGTCGCTGGGGTCCAGGTCCCAGCCCAGGTCGCGGTGGAATTCCCGGTAGGCCGCCTGGCCCGGATAGCCATCGCGGGCACTCCAAACCGGCAGGGTGGCCTCACTATCGCGGCCGAAGAAGGCCATGCCGGCGGGTGAGCAGATCGGGGCATACACCCCATAGCGGGGCCGGGGCAGACCATGGAGCAGGCCATGGCCATCGAGCACGGCGTAGCGCAGGCCGCAGGCCACAAGCAGCTGGTCGAGGCCTTCGTAGTAGGCACATTCCGGCAGCCAGATCCCCTGGGGGCGCACCCCCAGCAGCCGCTCGTGTTCGCGCACCGCCGTGATCAGCTGGGCGCGCACCGCCTCGGGCCGGTCGCGCAGCAGGGGCAAATAGCCGTGGGTGGCGGCGCAGGTGAGGAGATCCAGCACCCCCTGCTCCTGCAGGCGCCGGAAGCGGGCCACCAGGTTGGCGCCGCAGGCCCGCCAGCTCGCCTGGGTCTGGGCCAGCTGGCGGGCTAAACCGGCTCTGGCTAGGCCATAGGCGGCCGGGGCCCGATCGAGCAGCTGCAGCCTCACCTCCAACCAGGGGCCGAAGCGCTCGGCCAGCAGGGGACTGCTCAATAACGAAAGCAGGGTGGGCGAAAGCCCCAGGCTCAGCCGGGGCCGCTGAAGGGGATCGGCCGCCGCCGCCTCCAGGGCGTCAAGCAGGGGCAAGTAAGACTCGAACAGGGCCTCGAAGTACCAGTCCTCCTCCAGGGAGCCGGGCTCGCTGGAGTGCACATAGGGAAGGTGGGCATGCAGCACCAGGGCCAGGTCCCCCCCGGCTGGTGCTCCCAGGGGACGATCGGCAGACGCAGGAGTGAAGCTGGCCTGGTCGCCGGCAGCCAAGACCCTTCCCCGCATTGGGTTCACTCTAGGCGCCTCTCTTAGGCTGGCCCAATCACACGAGGCGCCATGCAGCTGGCCTTGGCGGTCGACGGCCACAGCATGTTTTACAGCCAGCAAAAACTGGGCTGGTTCTTTGACCCGCGCCGGCTAATGGAGCTGGCCACCTCCCAGGCCGACCTGGAGGTGGGCAGCGCCTTTTGGTACCTGGGGCTCAAGGACAACACCGACCAGCGCCCCTTCCGCGATGCCCTCACCAGCCTGGGCTTCAGTGTGCGCACCAAGCCCCTGCGCGAATTCGGCCATGACCCGGAGCAGCGCCAGTACGCCCGGGCCAACCTGGAGGTGGAAATCGCCCTCGACCTCATGGCCGTTTCGGGCCGCACCGACGTGGTTTGGCTACTCAGTGGCAGCCGCGATCTGGAGCGCACGGTGGAGGTGCTGCGGGCCCGGGGCCTCAAAATCGTGCTGATCAACACCGAGGGCATGGTGCCGAGGGAGCTGCGCAACGCGGTGGACCGCTTCTGGGACCTGGCCAGCCTCCGGCCCCAGCTGGAGCGGTCCGAGGCCCTGCAGGCGCCAGTCTTCAGCCGCAACACCCCCTAGACTGGCTCCAACTCATACTCATTCCGCCTTTTCGTCCCATGGCCCGCGATCCCGGCCGGGTATTGATCTTCGATACCACCCTGCGCGACGGGGAGCAGTCCCCTGGCGCCAGCCTCAACCTCGAAGAGAAGCTGGCGATCGCCCAACAGCTGGCCCGCCTCAAGGTGGACATCATCGAAGCGGGCTTCCCCTTTGCCAGCCCCGGTGATTTCAACGCCGTGCAGCGCATTGCCGGCAGCGTGGGCACGGCCGATGGCCCGGTGATCTGCGGCCTGGCCCGGGCCGCCAAGGGCGACATCAAGGCCTGCGCCGAAGCCGTGGCCCCGGCCGAGCGGCGCCGCATCCACACCTTCATTGCCACCAGCGACATCCACCTCGAGCACAAACTGCGCAAAAGCCGCAGCGAGGTGTTGCAGATTGCCGGCGAGATGGTGGCCTATGCCCGCTCCTTCGTCGAGGACGTGGAGTTTTCCTGTGAAGATGCCGGCCGCTCCGATCCCGAATTCCTCTATCCGGTCATTGAGGCGGCGATCGCCGCCGGCGCCAGCACGATCAACATCCCCGACACGGTGGGTTACACCACCCCGGCCGAATTTGGCGCCCTGATCAAAGGCATCAATGAACATGTGCCCAACATCGATCAGGCCGTGCTCTCGGTCCATGGTCACAACGACCTGGGCCTGGCCGTGGCCAATTTCCTCGAGGCCGTCAAAACGGGTGCCCGCCAGCTCGAATGCACGATCAACGGCATCGGTGAACGGGCCGGCAATGCCTCACTCGAAGAATTGGTGATGGCGCTCTATGTGCGGCGCAGCTACTTCAACCCCTTCCTGGGGCGCCCCGCCGAGAGCAGCGAGCCGATCACGGCCATTCGCACCGAGGAGATCTACAAAACCTCCCGCCTGGTATCAAACCTCACCGGCATGGCGGTGCAGCCGAACAAGGCAATTGTGGGGGCCAATGCCTTCGCCCATGAATCGGGCATTCACCAAGATGGCGTGCTCAAAAACCGCCTCACCTACGAGATCATCGACGCCCGCACGATCGGCCTGGCCGATAACCGCATCTCCCTGGGTAAGCTCTCGGGCCGCAGCGCCTTCCGCGCCCGCCTCGAGGAGCTCGGCTATAACCTGGAGCGCCAGGATCTCGATGATGCCTTTGCCCGCTTCAAGGAGCTAGCTGACCGCAAACGCAAGATCAGCGACCGCGATCTTGAGGCGATTGTGAGCGAGCAGGTGCAGCAGCAGGCGGAAGCCCGCTTCAGCTTGAAGTTGGTCCAAGTGAGTACCGGCACCAACCTGCAGCCCACCGCCACGGTCACCCTGATCGACAGTGAGGGCGGCGAACGCACCCAGGCCGCGATCGGCACGGGACCGGTGGATGCGGTCTGCCAAGCCCTCAACCAGCTCGCCCAGGTTCCTAACGAGCTGGTGGAATTTTCGGTGAAATCGGTCACCGAAGGCATTGACGCCATGGGCGAGGTCACGATCCGGCTGCGCCGCGATGGCGTGCTCTATTCCGGCCATGCCGCCGACACCGACATTGTCGTGGCTGCCGGCCAAGCCTTTGTCAATGCCCTCAACCGGCTGGTGGCCGGCAGCCAACGGACACCGCTCCATCCCCAACTGGCGCCCCTGCCCCTAGCCGAGCTGCCGCAGCGATGAGCAAAGCGGCAGCGACATCCCGCCCGATTGCCACCCTGGCCAAGGGTTTGCAGCTAGCGCTGCTATTGGTGCTGGCCCTGGCGATGCTGCTGCCCCTGATCTGGCTGGTGAGCACCTCGCTCAAGGGACCCGCCGAGGACATCTTTACCAGTCCCCCGAGCCTCCTGCCTAGCCAGCCCAGCCTGGAGGCCTACGGGCGCTTGTTCACGGATAACCCGATGCTGGGTTACATCCTCAACAGCACGATTGTTAGTGGCATCGCCGTAATCGCCAACCTGTTGTTTTGCTCCCTGGCGGCCTATCCCCTGGCCAGGATGCGCTTTGCCGGCCGGGGCATGGTGCTGGCCCTGGTGGTGGCCACGATCCTGATTCCGTTTCAGGTGGTGATGATTCCGCTCTATCTCTTAATGGTGCAACTGGGCCTGCGCAACACCTTGCTGGCCCTGATCCTGCCCCAGGCCGCCACGGCCTTTGGCATCTTCTTACTGCGCCAAAGTTTTGCCGGGGTGCCAGCCGAACTCGAGGAGGCGGCCCGCATTGATGGCTGCACGCCCGTGGGCGAATGGTGGAATGTGATGGTCCCGGCGGCCCGGGCCGACCTGATCACCCTGGCGATGTTTGTGTTCATCGGCACCTGGAGTGATTTCCTCTGGCCCCTGGTGATCCTCGATGACCCCAAGCTCTACACCCTGCCCCTGGGCTTACAACAGCTAGCCAGCAGTTTCTCGCTTGATTGGCGCCTGGTGGCGGCCGGATCGGTGGTGTCAATCCTGCCGGTGTTGGCGGTATTTATTGGCTTGCAGCGCTATATCCTGCCCAGCGCCTCTGGCGATGCCGTTAAGGGCTGAATCAGCTGCCTGTCGGCCACCGGCTGGTTGGTGAAGGGCAGGACGGGCAGGTAGCCGTCGGGGCCGAAGTCGGGCCCGCGCGAGGACTTCAGGGCAGGCGGCCATCGCCGGGGCGCGAGGGGATTGGTGATTTGGGGAGGGATTTGGCTGTTGATTTGATCGCAGGCTTGGCGCCAGGCTGGCCCAATGGGCCCCGACCGGGCGCCGGCAAGGGATCGTTAAAGGGCAAAAACTCGGGCGACTGGGAACTGGGACGCTGCAGTTGGCTTTGCAGCTGGCGGCGCAGCTCCTGCTGCTGCAGCTCGAGCTCCTGCACCTGGCCGGCGCTGGCTTCGAGGCCCTGCAGCCGCTGGGCCAAGGCACGCAGTTGGGCCTCCAGGGCCTGGGCGCGTTCCAGGTCGCGACTGTTTTCTAGGTCCTGCACCCGCCCCTCGAGGGCCTGGTTGCGGTTGGCCTGCTGCTGCAGCTGGTGCAGCAGCACGAGGGCGAGCACGGCCACCAGGGCGGTGAGGCCGGCCCCGATCAGGCGCATCCAACGGGGCAGGGGTGGCTCGGCGCCCGGCGAGGCTGGGGGGACAGACATGGCAGAAGGGCGGGGCCTGATGGGACCCGTACCCCATCGAGGCCGGGGATCGCTGCTGATTCTGCAGGCAACAGCCCGGCGCGGCCCAGCCCGGGAGCCGGCGCAATGGCCCTGATTCGTGAGAGTTCAATCACTGGTGCTTGACCTGGAGCAGAAGAGCAGCCCCCCAAACTCGCCTTGGGGAGTGGACTTTGCTCGCCCCATTCCCATCCGGAATCCCATCCCCTTCGCCGGGGGGGTCTGGGCAGCTGCAGGCCAGCCAAACTTGCTGCGATTGCAACAGGCCCGCGGAGCCTCCAGCACCAGCTCACTAATGCCCTGGCGGTGGAAGTGGCGGGGTCCCAGGCGGGCCATCCCTAGCCTGGGCCGCCTCGCTTAATCCGGCGATTGGGTCGCCCCTGTGATGGCTCCAGCGGGTCTTTTCATCCGTCTAGGCCTAGGCCCCGACCCCAGGGGAGCGCGACTGGATGGCACCCCAGCGTCCAGGCTGCTGGGGCCAGACAGGCCCAATCCACCATCAAAGCGCTAGGACAGGGCCCTGCAGATCCCACCGCCGAAAATCCTTTGACCCTCCCTGCGCTCGATGCCTTTCTGGCCTTTGCCCAAGCCGATGGGAGCCTGGCCGAACGGTTGCGCCAACCGCTGGAGCTTGAGGAACTACTGGCCCTCGGCCGCAGCCATGGCTTCGAGCTTGAAGCCGAGGATGTGCTGGCTGCCCAGCAGCGGGAGGAGGCCTCCCTCAGCGCCGCCGAGCTGCAACAGCGGGCCGGGACGGATGCCCGCAAACTGCGCAGTTTCATCCCAGGCTGAATGCAGCCCAAGGTCTGATTTTCTGTCCCTGGGGATGGGCTAGCACCAGGGCAAGGACGCCAGTATTTCTGGAGATCCCTTGGCAGAAGGGCGATCTGAGCAATGCTGATCATCGCCACCCTCCACTTGTTAGCCGGGGGACCCCGCCCGGTTGAGCCCCTTGGCTGGTGTTTAAACCCTGCCATGGAGTTCTCCTCTGACGGGATTTGCTTTGGGGTACTGGCACACCTCCGACGGTTCGCTACATTTGCTGCAGAGTTTTCTCTCCTCCATGCTCACCGGATCCGAACTCCTCTCCAAAGTCAAGGAGCTGGGCGATGTCAGCAAGTCCGATCTCGTCCGCTCCACTGGCTATGTGAGCACCAAAAAAGACGGCACCGAGCGACTGAATTTCACCGCCTTCTACGAGGCCCTGCTTGAGGCCAAGGGCGTCAGCCTGGGTGATGGTGTTGGCAAGGGCAAGGGCAAGGGTGGTCGCACCCTCAGCTATGTGGCCACTGTGCAGGGCAATGGCAACCTGCTGGTTGGCAAGGCCTATACCGCCCTGCTGGGTCTTGAGCCCGGCGACGAGTTCGAAATCAAGCTCGGCCGCAAGCAGATTCGTCTGCTTCCTGCTGGCGCCCCTGACGAAGAAGAGTGATTGACTGGGCTCCATGCCCTACCTGATTGGCGTTGACGGTTGCCGACTTGGTTGGCTTGCCGTCAGCGCTTTTTTAGTGCCCGATTCCCCAGGCAACCTTGGCCTGGGGGGTGGATCTCCTGGGCCTAGGCGGCTAGGCAAGGTGGAGGCCCGCATCGTGCCCGACCTGGAACCGTGGCTAGCCAGCCTGGAGGAATCGACTCCACCCTTGCAGCCGGAGCGAGGCCCACACAGTGGCAGTTTGGCTCCCTGGCTCGTGGCCGTAGACATGCCGATTGGCCTCAGCGAAGCGGGGCCCAGGCGTTGCGACCAGGAGGCGCGGCGATTGTTGGGCCGTCCCCGCGGCAGCAGCGTTTTCCCGGCGCCGATCCGGCCGATGCTCCAAGCGCCGGACTATGGAGAGGCCTGCGCCATCGGTCGCGCCAGCGATGGTCGGGCCCTGAGCCGCCAGGCCTGGAACCTGCTGCCCCGCATCCGCCAACTGGATGACCTGCTGCAACGCCGCATCCCCTGGCGGCAGCGGATTGGCGAAGCCCATCCAGAGGTGATCTTCCAACTCTGGGCCGGCCAGCCCCTGGGGGAGAACAAACGTCAGCTGGGGGGCCGGCGCCAGCGCAGCGAGCTGATTGAAGCCCGCTGGCCCGGGGTGGTGGCGGCCACCACCGCCCAGTTGCCCCGCGGCGGCTGGGCCGCCGACGACCTGCTCGATGCCCTGGCCTGCCTGCGGGCCGCCGAACGCCGGGCCACGGGCGTGGCCCTGGAGCTGGGCGGAGACCCCGATGGCACTGGCCTGGCCATGGCGATCACCTGCTGATCAGGCCAGCGCCGCGCCTGAGCCAGCCGGGGCCAGCCAGTCTCTGGAGCAGCGGCTCGTCCTGCTCGATGGGGAGCACGGTGTTTTTCTAGTTCAGCCACCTGGTGGGCTGGCACTGAAGCCAGTTCGTTCGCCTGCCCCCTGGCCAGCCTGAGCACCTGAACTTGCGTAAATTGCCGCTAGATCTGCGGCGGCTATGACCTTTTACGAGCTGGTCTGGCAGGGGGAGGGCTTTAGTGATGCCGCAGACCTGGAGGAGGCCACTGCGGCCTTTTTGGAGCTGAAACCGAAGGAGCTCAGCTGGCCTGAGGTCTGTTCCGATCCCACCAACGGCCCGACGATCCGCCGCTACCGCTCCTTCGACGCCTTCCTCGACAACGAGGACGCGATCGAAACGATCGTTGTGACGGCAGCGATGCTCGAGGCAGCCGAGGCTGGCCAATCGGCAGAAGAGCCGCCAAATTGAGCCGATGATTCCCGCCAACGCCGAACCGATTCCCCTCGCAGCCAACCCCTGGGGCCAGGAGGTGCTGGTGATGCACCCCCATCGCTTCAATGCTGCGATGGAAGCAGTTGTGGCGCTGCGGCAACAGAAAACGGTGGTGCTAAACCTCAGCTTGATGCCGGCGGACGAGGCCCAGAGGGCCGCCGATTTCGTCTCGGGTGGCGCCTTTGCCCTCGATGGCCAACAGGAACGGCTCGGCGAGCTGGTGTTCCTGTTGGCCCCCCATCACGTCGACCTAAGCCGCAGCTGAGGCCGGCCCGGAGCAGTCCTGGCCGAACCCCCTGTTCCCTAGCGAGCAAAAGGCCTGGAAATGAAAATTAATTGTAAAGAAGCCGCCGTTTGGCCTGGGGTGCGCGGGTCAGGCCGGGGCAATGCGGCAGTAGGACTGAAGCTGGGAGGGACGATTCCAAAGGTGGACAACGGGTGGGATAGTCCCCGGGGCTGAGGCTCCGTGGGCCAGGCGGATCGGGTCTCGTGATCCCCTGGGGTTGATGGCTGGGCTGGGATCGCTTCCCCACCACTGGCTGCACACCTAATTGTCCGATCGCTTCAGGGAAAAGACCACGGCATTGTTCCGCGGGCGGGCGCTCCCGCATCACCAGCACTTCCCCATGACTTCAGAGACTCCCTCCCTCACCATCGGTGAACTAGAGGCCAATTATTCGCTCTATTGCAAGGCCATGCGGCTGCTGATTATCGAAGGCCGCAGCCCCAAGAAAATCCAACGCACCGTTTGCTGGCAGCGCCTGGAAATCCTGCATAAATGCCTGCCTAATCGCTACAAATCACCCGACTACCTTTGCGCCCTGCTGAAGCGGGAAGTGGAGCAACTTAAGGAGCAGCAGGAAGCGGCCGCCACGGCGGCGACAGCGGCAGCTGCGGTATAGCGGCAGAGCGGTCCGGTAGCCGGCCAATGAAGGGGCATCATGACAACATTTTGGCGGCAAGGAGGAGATAGGGGGGTAGATAATCTCCGCTTTACCACTTTTGGCTCGCCAACTTAGCTGGCCCTGATGCAGGCCGCAGGATCTATTTGGCCAGATTGGCGATGAAGCGATGGGCATCGCCGAAGCGCATCGCACGGAGGTAGAAAACCTCCGTGGCGTGGCTTTCCCATTCCGATTACCGGCCCTGCATCAGCAGCGGCCTCAGCTGCCTCAGCGCAGGCGACCAGGGCTTCCTCAACCTGTTCAGCCGGGTCGACCAGGCCCTGTTCCTAGCCAAGGGCAAGGGCCGCAACCAGATCGCTTCGATCCTGGCCACCTGAGTAGGGCGCAAGCAAAAAAGCTGATGGCACCCCAACCAACGTCGCTTAAGTAACGCAAACATCACTGGGTCAGGAATTGATTCACGCCCCCCATCAGGCTCCAGTCCAAGGGATTGGTTTTAAAACGACTGACTTGGGGAGCCTTGGACATGAAGTACGGGATGCAGCACCCAACAACTTTTCCACGGAAATTTTGCGGCAATGGGACTGAATTCCGCCCAGATGTGTCCAGATATGGCTGCTGGTGGGGCCGGAGTCACATCCGCTCACAGGTTCGGGGCCCCTGGGCCGGCTTAGGACCGCCGCAGAAGCGGCACTTCTGGGATGCTGAATGCAGCAGGCCATTCACCAGAGACATTGTTGAAGCAGGAGTTAGGCAAGGCCGGGGTGGTTGAAAGGGCCGCTGCCGTCGGCGCAAGCGGCCAACGGAAGGGGGCGCTCGGCCATGGCTAAGCCCTTCAAGGTGTGGGTGGTGGATGACGATCCCGACCTGCGCGAGATGCTCAGCACCTATCTGCAGGGCCACGGCTACGACGTGCGCTGCTTTGAATCGGCCGAACAGTTTTCCTCCCGCCTTGCGATTCAGCGGCCCGATCTGCTGGTGCTTGATCTGATGTTGCCGGGGGAAGATGGCCTCAGTTTGCTGCGGCGCCTGCGTGATGCCCGCGATGATCTGGCGATCGTGATGCTCACCGCCAAGGGTGATCCGGTCGATCGCATCATTGGCCTAGAGCAGGGAGCCGATGATTATCTGGCCAAACCATTTTTGCCGCGCGAACTCACCGCCCGGGTGGATTCGGTACTTAGGCGCCGCTCCCAGGCGCCGGTGGGGGCGCCGGTGGTGGGCGCCGAACCGGTGGTGTTCGGCCACTGCGTGCTCGATCTCGAAGCCCGCACCCTCAGTTGCAATGGCGAGCGCTTAACGATCACCAGCGGCGAATTCAGCCTGCTGGTGGCCTTTGTGCAAAACCCCTACCGGCCCCTCTCAAGGCAACGACTGATCGAAATCGCCCGGGGGCCAGCCAGCGATACGGACCTGCGCAGCATGGATGTGCAGGTGTCACGCCTGCGCAAATTGATCGAACCCGATTCCAGAAAGCCCCGCTATCTGCAAACGGTTTGGGGTTCGGGCTATGTCTTTGTGCCCGAAGGCAAGTTCCGCGATTGATGGGCCGCCTTTCCCTGCTGCGGTTGCCTTTGAGTCTGCCCTGGCCCCTAAATCTTGCGGCACCCAGGCGTCTGAACTTGCCCTTGGCTCTGCGGCTGCTGCTTACCTTTGCCGGGGCCTGGCTAGGTAGTTTGTTGTTACTGCGGGCAATCCTGGGAGCCAGCCTGGAGCAGGCCCAGATTCGCCAGGCCGTGGTGAGTTTGTCGCGCAACATCATTCTCAGCGAACTAGCCCTGGAGCGCTACCCGCCCGCGGCCGTCTCCCGGCTGGGGGGCCTCAGCCTGGTGGTGGCCCGCTCACCCCTGCCGGCCCATCCCCAAGTGGACGGCCACCTGGCCAGCCAGGCGGCCAGCCTGCGCCAACGGCTCTGCAAACCCCTGGAGCGCTGCCCGGACGTGCTGGCGATCAGCCAGCCCCAGCGGGGGGTCTGGATCCGGCTGCAGTCGTCGCTGGAGCCGGTGTGGCTGTTCTATCCCCTGCCCCTGCCTGGCCTGGTCAGCCGCGATCCCCTCACCCTCTCGATCTCCCTAATCGGCGCTGGTGTGGTGGCGGCCGCCCTATTTCTCACCTTTGAGCTGCAGCGACCGATGCGGCGGCTGGTCCAGGCGATGGCCGCCGTTGGCAGCGCCACGGGCGCCCTGGACGAAGCGGGCAGCCCAATCGAGGGCCAGCTGCAGATCGATGGCGCCCTGGAAGTGCGCCGGCTCACCGACCACTTCAACGCCATGCTCGGCCGGCTCCAGGCCAGCGATCGCGAGCGCCAAACCATGCTCGCCGGCATTGCCCACGACCTCAACAGCCCGATCACCCGCCTGCGTCTGCGCCTGGGGGACAGCTCGCCCCTGAGCCTCGATGGGGCGGCCCTGGCCAAGATGGCCTCCGACCTCGATGCCCTCGAGCGCATCACCCGCCAGTTCCTTTTGTTTGCCGGCTCCGGCTCGAAGGAACCGTTTGTGGAGGTGCCGCTCGATGCCCTGCTGGAGGAGCTCTCGGGCCGCTACGACGCAGGCCAGATCGAGCTGGAGCTGGAGCCCGTCATCGCGGCGGTTCAGCCGGTGGCCCTGGGCCGGGCCATCGCCAACCTGATTGACAACGCCATCGCCTACGGCCTGCCGCCGGTGCAGGTGCAATTGCTCTGCAAGCCCCCCGGCCACTTCGTGATCCATGTGGTGGATGGCGGGGAAGGCATCCCCGAACACCTCTTCGCCAAGGCGGTTGAACCCTTCCAGCGCCTCGATCCTGCCCGGCGCGGCGAGGGCCATTGCGGCCTGGGGCTGGCGATTGCCCAACGCATCGCCCACCAGCACGGCGGCCGCCTGGAGCTCAGCCGGCCGCCCGGCTGTGGGGGGCTGGGGCTCTGCGTCAGTTTTTCGGGGCGGTGCCAGCCCCTTGGCGGCGTCCAAGGCCCTGCCCCGGGGGAGGCCTGATGGCGACCCCAGCGCCATGGCAGCAGCACCAGCCCCCCCGGGGCGCCCGGCGGGGCCCAGGCCTGGAGAGGCTTCTCGGCCAGGTCCTGGCCTGGGGGCTGCTGGCAACAGCCTCCTCGGCCCTGCTAGCGCAGCAGGCCTGGGCCAGGCCGCCGGGCCCCGGGGAGGGGGGCGCGGTGTTGCAGCAGTTCAAAAGCCTGGAGCTGCAAAAGCTCGATGAGGCCCTGGAGTTGGTGCGCGCTTCCCAGCGCTGCGTCAGCCAGGCCCGCAGCCTCCAGGGCCTGCACGACTGCCATCGCCGCGAGCGGGAAGCGGACTGGCAACAACGCGAGCGCTTCCACGCCCGCATCGAAGCCCTGCGCCTGCAATACGGGCTCGATCGCCACGGCGGACCGCCCAGCCCGGGGCGGCCCTTTGGCGGCGGCCGCCAGCCGCCTGGGGGGTTTTCTGATTCAGGCTTCCGCTAACGGCTGCTCGGCTTCAACCAGGAGGACCCCGCGGCTCCTGGGGGAGGGCCCTTGAATCAGGCTGCATGGGGAGCCCTTCCTAGATTTCCAAACCAAGCTCCGGCGGCTTAAGCCAACCGGTTCTGGCCCCACCAGGCACCCTTCACTTCCAACCTTTACCCCTATGGCTGACCTCGTGGCGATCTCCCAGACCCCAGGCAGTTCCCCGGCAGGTAGTGCCCCAGCAAGCAGTTCCCCAGCAAGCAATTCCCCGGCACTGGCTGCCGGTGACGGGGTGACCCTGGGCGAACTGGCCCGCCTCGGCCTGCTGCGGCCCTACCTGCGCCAGCAGCTGATCAGTGAGCTGGTCGATGGGGACCTGGAACCCTTCAGCAACGAGCAAACCCAGGGGGCCTTCCAGGCCTTCGCCCAGGAACGCCAGATCACCAGCCAGGAGGCCCTCGAGCGCTTCCGGATCGATCAGCTGCTCAGCCCCCAGGCCCTTGAAGCCCAGATCCTGCGGCCCCTGCGCCTGCTGCGCCATGGCCAACGCCATTTCCGCCCCAAGGCGGAGGCCCGCTTCCTCGAGCGCAAAACCGAGCTCGATCGGGTGGTGTACAGCCTGCTGCGGCTCAAGGACCAGGGCCTGGCCCGGGAGCTGTTCCTGCGCATCGACGAGGACGACGCCAGCTTTGCCGACCTGGCAGCGGCCTATGCCGAGGGCCCGGAGCAATCCACCCGCGGCATCGTCGGCCCGGTGGCCCTCACCCAGGCCCATCCGGCCCTGGCCGATCGCCTGCGCACGGCCAGCCCAGGCCAACTGCTAGAGCCCTTCCGCATTGAGGGCTGGTGGGTGGTGGTGCGGCTCGAACAGCTCACGCCGGCAACGTTCGACCAGGCCACGGCCAGCCAGATGACCCAGGAATTGCTGGACCAGTGGCTCAATGAGGAGGTGGAGCGCCGCCTGGTGCCGATCCGGGCCAGCCTGCCCGCCCCGGCCCCCTAGGGGCCCTGCCAGGAGCTGCCATCACCTTGAACAGGCGCCCCCTGATGGGCAATCGCCAGCATTGGCTTGGTGCTCACCACCAAACATCAGGGCGCTGCATACGGTTGAAGCAACCCGTCCCCAGGTGGCATGGCGCCCGAACGTTTCTTCCTGGAACTGGATCCACCCGCCGCCGTGAAGGCCAGCTGGCCCCATGTGGTGATCGTGGGCGGTGGTTTTGCTGGCCTCAAGGCCTGCCATGCCCTGGCCGGCCAACCGGTGCGCGTCACCCTGATCGATAAACGCAACTTCAACCTGTTCCAGCCCCTGCTCTATCAGGTGGCCTCAGGATTGGTGTCCGAGGGCGATGTGGCCTCGCCCCTGCGCCAGATGGTGGGCCAGGCCCCCAATATCCAGATCCTGCTCGGCGAGGTGGTGGATATCGATCCCGTGGCCCAAGAGGTGGTGTTCAATGACCACCGCTACGGCTACGACCACCTGATCCTGGCCAGTGGCTCGGGCAGCAGCTATTTCGGCCACGAAGACTGGCGCGAACTAGCGCCGCCGATGAAAATTCTTGAGCACGCCGATGAGATTCGGCGGCGCATCTTGATGGCCTTGGAAGAGGCGGAACAAAGCCAAGATCCGATCCGCCGCCG
>Ga0209444_10000666_pt1 | contig 19019 bp, 14 predicted proteins | sample LauGreFaBDMM15DN_2_FD_188215 | JGI IMG/M metagenome (GOLD analysis project Ga0209444, IMG submission 188215) | Freshwater lake microbial communities from Lake Michigan, USA - Fa13.BD.MM15.DN (SPAdes) (version 2) | ecosystem: Environmental > Aquatic > Freshwater > Lake | place: Lake Michigan...
AAGCGCCTGTAGTGCAGGGAAGGCCGAATCAAGCGATGTCCTCGTTGCGATGAATTTGCCGCAATGGCAAAGCTCCTCGGCGGTGCGTTTGTCTTTTGGTCCGCTGGTAAGCGCAGATGATATTGCGGCGGGATGCTTGACTATTGCAAGATGTGGTCAGCTCATAGAGGCGTCTCAAGAGCACGCTCTTGTGAATACTGAGACCAAGACGCTAGATGAAAAAAATCTAGATTTTTCATTTGACACTTGCGCTTTGACTTTGCAATGGGACGAGTTGGATGATTTTTTGAAAAAATATCCGCATGCACAACTCATCGATGTCCGAGAGTCGTTTGAACACCACGCCAGCCAAGGGATTCAGTACGGTCAACGGTTTGCGGTTAATCGACCATTCAGCGAGATGGATGAAAGTACCCGGGAGGGAATTAAGGTTCCAGCGGTCGTTTTGTTTTGTCGCAGTGGCAGTCGAAGCCTCAAGGCTGCGCAGTACTTGCAAAGTCTAGGGTGTGGAATAGTGCGCCATGTGCATGGCGGTTTGGCAATGCGCCCTTAAACGGATTTCACGCATCTTATTTGGGCTGAATTTTTTGACCTTGCGTTACCGGTGTTTGAATTCTTCTTAGGGTGGTTGGCACCGATATAACCCGTCATCGGCATGCATTTCGTTACGGCGGTGCGAGTTAGCACAAAAAATCAAGCGATACCGCACACCGTCTTGGAGTTTTCCCAAGAGCTGAGTGCTTTGCTGAGATCAACGCCACGTCGCATTGCGGTCATTTCAGCAACGATGCTCATGGCGATTTCTGGTGGCGTTAGTGCGCCCAGATTGAGACCCACTGGGCCACGCAGTTGTGCCGCTTCGGCTTCTGTGACCTCAAATTCCAAGAGTCGCTTTCGCCGTTGGGTATTGTTGTGGCGCGAACCTAAGGCGCCCACATAAAAAGCGGGGGTGCGCAGAGCCTCCATCAAAGCCAGATCATCGAGCTTAGGGTCATGCGTGACGGCTACGACTGCGCTGTTGTGGTCCAAGCGCATTGCCAGCGCCAGATCGTCGGGCATCAAGGATGACAGCGTCACTCCAGCCATGGCATCCCATCCTTCGTGGTACTCCACCCGTGGCTCGCATACCGTCACTTGGTAGTCCAACATGACGGCCATGTTTGCAAGGTAGCGCGAAAGTTGCCCACCGCCGATGATGAGCAAACGCAATCGCGGGCCGTGCACGGTGGTCAGACTTTTCCCATCAAACTGTAATTTATCGCCGTCGGTCGCAGCCGCCATCCGAACCATACCGGAGGCCATATCCAAACGTCGTTCTACGCGCTGGTGCTGCTCGATGGACACCAGCAATTCACGTAACTGGGACTGCGATGAAAGTGGCTCAAGGACCACTTGCACGGACCCACCACAAGGCAGGCCAAAGCGACGAACCTCTTCAGCAGTTTGTCCGTAGATCGTCGACTCTGGAATTCGCAAAGCCAATTCGCCTGCAGCCACGCGACGAATTAAATCGTCTTCAATACACCCCCCAGAAACAGACCCAGCCACTTGACCGTCTTCACGAATAATCATCAACGAACCCGGTGGCCTGGGCGCGGAGCCCCATGTCCGCACGACGGTTCCAAGCACCACGCGTTGGCCTTTGCTTTGCCAATCTAGCGCGGTTCGGATGACATCAATGTCAATACTGTTCATGAAAAATTCTCCTGGTGGTTCAGAGCATCACCCGGGTGTGGGAAAAGCGGGTTTGAGAGTTTGCGAGCGCCACGCCATCATGGTTAATGCCCATGCGGCGAGTGCGCCTAGCAATGCAAGTGCGGCCTGCATCGCCCAGGGACCTTGGACTGGGGTTGTAATCCCAACGCTAAAGAGTAACACCGGTCCAAGTAGCAATTGTTTTGTGCGCACGGCCCATGCCAAAGCCAACTCGCTTATCGCCCCATGCGAACGCTCACGGCTGCAATGCACGGCCCAGGCCAGGGATGGAAGCACCATTACCAATACACCAAACAATACGCTGTCACCCAAAAGCATCAGCGAACCTAGGACCAACAGGCTGAGACTGACAAAGGATTGAATGGTGCTTGGTAGCCGACCGCGCCCATAACACCAGATTAAGAATGTAACGAGGCTTGGCAGACCCGCCATCAAAACAAGGTGTGCAAAGACCATGTCTGCAGTTGTCCAGCCCAGTGCAGAGCACCATGTATTTCCCAACCACAGCGTCCCCATCATCAAACCCATGGCAGAAGGTGCCAAGAGTGCTTCGGTTCGACTCGTGGAACCACGGCAGGGGGTTTGCTGCTCAGTCATTGATTTGTCACGCACATACAAAACCGTAGCGCACAGCGCCAGTAACAAACTTACACCTAAATAGCTGGATGGCTCTCCAGCAGAGGTTCGCCAGGCGGCGCCTACCAAACCAGCAGCGGCTAGGGGGTGCCAGGCGAAGGGGCCCATGTCAAAGGTGCTGACTTGGGTGCGAGTTTCGATCAACGCATTCCAAATTCCCCACACAAAAGCAAGCCCAAGCAGGCAGGCGTGGGCTGCATGAGGCTGTGCCATCAGCAAAGGGAGCCAGACACCTAAAGCCGTGAGTAACCCGAACAAACCCAATACGCGGGGCGCACATTTCAGTGCCATGGCGCTGCCGCGACATGCCAAACGAACCGTCCACCATACCGACACCGCCACTACCCCACTGGCGATAGACCAACCTAAGCGCATGCCTTGTTCGCCCAACCAGATCCAACCAAGCAAAAGGACGGTCCAGTGCGCAACCTCTCCGGCATGGTTGAGCACAGCGCTACTTGAGGGCGCTAAGACGCGTCCTTCAGACATTGGCATACCCATGCAGTTGATCGGACCCACCCGCCGCATGGACGCTGACGTTGAACGACACAATCACCCGGTCGCTGGTACCGTGGTAGGGCATAGCTTGATGCGGCAACCACGAAGGGAAGACCACCAGTTGTCCGGGCACGGGTGCAACGTCGAGTTGCGCATTTTGTAAATAGGCGTTGCCAAAATCGATGGCCGCGCCACCCAAGCGATTGAAGTGCGGACCATAAAAACGTGTCACGCCGTTAGTCTCGCCCAGCATGGGGTGAGCGCAGCGCTGCTCGGGCGGATCGACTTGCAGGCAGTACACGCCCGACCAAGAGCAGTTACCGTGCGTGTGCACATCGTGGTGGCTGCCTTGACTCGATATTTGGAACCAAATTCCACGCATTGCGATTTGAAAACCTGGCTTGGCCTCGGGCCACGCCCCTTGGTTGGCTAACACCACCGTTTGACGAACGCTGTCGACGATGAAGCGAACCAATTGCTCCCACTCCGACAGGCGAATACGTTGTAACAAGTCGTCCTTGCTAGCGTAAAACGCTTTGGGCGCGCCCGCATGCGAATTGGCATCGCCATCGGTAGCCCGCATGGTCTGAAATACCCGTACCAACACCGCATTAATCTCTTCGGCGCCTGCGAAGCGGTGCACGCCTATGGGCGTGTGCCAAAACTGGTGAAGGGGATCGGGTTGCAGCATGCCAAGACGGTTTAGGTTAAACAGTCACAAGCAAATGGGCAGGCCATTTGAGTTGGTGGCCGGTTCGCGCGGCTAATGCCGCGATGTCTTCTAAGGTATCCACATCGGTGCGGTAGCGGCTGTTGGTGGTGGGCCAGTGGTGCACTTGATCGGGGTGGGCTGATTGCCATTGGCGGCAACCCACGTTCGCATCTCCAGACAGAATTTGATCACGGACGTCGGAGCTAAACATCACCGGGTTGCCGGGCAAGCCATCTACTGTGGGCTGCACCACCTGGGTGTCTGTCGTACGCTTTTTATAGGCTCCGATCAGATCGTTGATGTCTTGCGAGTTAATTAGCGGCTGATCGGCCAAAGCCACCAGCGCCGCATCGAGTTTGGACGACAGCGCTTGTAGCCCTAGACGCAAGGAAGAAATTTGACCCGCATCTGGGATGGGGTTGCGCACCAGCGTGACAGGGAACTCTTTGACCGCCTCTTCGATGAGATCGGCGTAATGGCCCAGCACCACCACCACCTCGTCAACGCCAGCACCAGACAATGCAATGAGTTGGCGACGGATCAAAGGCACACCGCCGAGCTCCAGCAAACTTTTTGGTCGATTGCCCATGCGGGAGCCAGAACCCGCGGCTAACAACACCGCTCCCACCGTTACGCGGCTGTACAAGCCACCACCCCCTTTGAGAATGCAGCCCATGGTCAGTCTCCGCAACAAGAGGATTTGGCCGTACCTGCTGCAACTGCAACCGGGGCTAAGGCAAGCGCTGGCTCAGCGGTCTTCACCGGGGCGACGTTGTTCTCGTGCTGCGTAGCAGCTTGAACGGTAACGGCTTTTTTAGCACCGCCACAGCAACTGCTGGTTGCTTGGGAGACCACGGGTACAGATGCAGTTGCAACAGCTGGCAAGGTTGCTGGCGCCGCAGTGGTTTTGGGGTCGCGCCCGCGGCGTGCTGCCACGACTGAGGTGAGAACTGAGAGGGCGATTTCTTCTGGCGTTTGTGCGCCAATAAATTCTCCGGCGGGGGCCACGATGCGGGCTACCGCAGCAGGGTCTTCACCACTGGCAATTAAGTTTTCGAGCAGAACGCTGGCCTTCTTGGCGCTGGACACAAACCACAAACCTTGCGGCTGCAAAGCAAGCGCCGCTTTGAGACCTTGCAGGTCTCGACGGCCTTGGGTGGCAACCACAACAAATGCCGACGATGGCAGTTTGTCGCGAACGTCTGTTGCGTCGTCGCTGGACAGTACCGTAGCAGCATCGGGAAAGTCCGAAGCTATTGCGCCTTGTGCAACGACCGCTACGCGCAAGCCAACTCTGGGGGCTAAACCGACCAGAGCCCGGGCTACGGGCGAGTCCCCGACGACCGTTAAGGTGGCCGAGGGCATGATGGGATCAATGAACAACTCCAGCGTGCCGCCTGAGTGGCAGGCCATCCCAAATTCGAGGACATCGCCCAGATCACGTTCAGCGGATTCTTCAGAAGGTGAAATTCGAATCGTGCGTGGGAGTCCGTCAAGCAGCGCACGTCGGGCTGTTTTGATGACCGCAGGTTGGGCACATCCGCCACCGATCCAGCCGTGAATGTGTCCATCGGCAGTGACCACAGCCTTGTCGCCTGCTTTGCCAGAAGTGGGGGCTTGCGCTCGAAGCACGGTAACTAAGGCAAACGGCTTCTCTGCTTGTTGCAGCAAAGCGGCATGGGTAATCCATTCATTGCGATTCATAGGGATCTCCTTGTCTTCAATTGTCAATACAAAGCATGGCGTGCAGCAGCCAGATCGGCCAAGCTGGCCAGCGGCACAAAACGCTCAATGCTGCGGCGCGCACGCTGCAACGCCGTCGCGGCAGGAACTTGTCGGGTAGGGTGGAACCAGGTGATGCGGGCACCGCGTGCGCGCAACGCCTGCAAGGCCGTATCCAGCAGTTCGGGCCCATCCGTGTCAAAGCCATCAGAGAACACCCACACGCGTGATCCCCGGTTGAGCTGGGCGCGGGCATGTTGGCGGACGAATTCTTGCAAGCTGGCGGCAATACGCGTGCCGCCGCCAAAACCTGCGGTGACAGCATTCACTTTTTCTTGAACGGCGGGCGTGTCGCGGTGCATATAAGGCGTGACTTCTGCTAAGCGGGTGTGGAACACAAACACACGGGCATCGGCCTCTAAAGCAAAGGCGCGAGCCACGCGCAAAAATAGCGCAGCGTGTGATTCCATTGAACGACTCACATCAGCCAAAATAAAAAGGCGTGGCGGCTCTTGGCGCTTAATTTTCCAAGCGGGCTGCATCAACTCCCCGCCCCAAGCCACGCTGCGACGCAGGGTTTGGCGCAAGTCGAGTCTTTGACCGCGCGGGGCCACACGCCAGCGCCGGGTCGGCCTAGGTTGCAATTTAGCGGTGATCTGGCGGGCCAGTTGTTGCAAGGCGCTCAACTCTTGCGGCATCCACATCTGGCCATCGCGCTGGTGCAGGGCTTCGGTCCGGCTCGCGCCGCCTTGGGCGCGTGGTGTGCCCGCGTCTTGTTCGTCCTGGCCAATCGACGGCATGTCGCCTGCGGTCTGTGGCGCTGCCTGCTTGCCGCTCGGTTGAGTATTGGGTTGTTGGGCAGAGTCCATCTGATCGTGCATGGCTTGCACGCTTTGGCGTAGGTTACGGCTGGGGCGGGTCTGTCCACTGACCTTGACGCCACCGCGCAGTTTTTCGGGGTGCCAAAAACGCTCGTACACATCCGGCCAGAGTTGCCATTCGCGGTGGCTGTGGCAAGCGATCGATCGCCAAGCCGCTTGAATGGGTTTTTCTTTCAAAGCACCAAAGAACAAAGCCGCTTGCAGCATGGCCTGTTGCTCAGCCACGCCGACCGTCAGACCATGGTCGCGCAGCAGCGCAGCAAAACCAGCCAAACGCTCAGAGGGCGCGGTGGCACTCCGATCGGTCGGGTTAGTGATGGAAGTCATGCGGCGGCCTTGGCCTGCTCGGTGCTGTTTTCGGCCACGCCCACGCTACGACGCCCTTCGACCAATTGGCGCAACCGGTCTGCGCCCATTACAAAGCGGTCTTCGCGGGTCTTAAGCAAGCAGCCCAAAGTGCCCAGCACCGCCGCCATGTCTTCGGGCAAGCTGGTGTGGCGCATCTGAAAAAGGGCGTTCACCCAGTCCAGGGTTTCGGCAATGCCGGGAATCTTGGCAAGGTCTTCGCGGCGCAAGCGCTGCACGAACTGCACAGCGTCTTCGACTAAGCGGGTATCAGCCTCGGGCAAAGCAGATTTAACGATAGCGATCTCACGCGCAAGCGTCGGGTAATCGAGGTAGTGGTACAGACAGCGCCGTCGCAGCGCGTCAGACAACTCGCGCGTACCGTTGCTCGTCAAAATAACCTGTGGAATGTGGGTTGCGCGGATGGTGCCAATTTCGGGCACGGTGATCTGGTATTCGGCCAACACTTCAAGTAAGAAGGCCTCAAAGGCTTCATCGGCGCGGTCAACCTCGTCGATCAGCAATAAACAAGGGGCTGTTTGGCTGATGGCCCGCAGCAAGGGACGCTCAAGCAAATACTCTCGGCTAAATACATCCGATTCGCGCACCTTGCCTGAGCCGGTTTGGTTGCTGTCGGTTTGACCCGCTTCGTTCAAGCGAATAGCCATCAGTTGGCGGCCATAGTTCCATTCGTAAGCGGCTTGTGCCAGGTCCAAACCTTCAAAGCATTGCAGGCGGATCAAGGGTGCGTTTTGTGACTGCGCGAGCGCTGTGGCCAGCGCGGTTTTGCCCACGCCAGCATCGCCTTCAATCAGCAGAGGCCGTTGCAATGCAGACGCCAGCCACACGGTGGTGGCTAGGTCTTCATCAGCCAGATAGCCCGCTCCTTGCAGCCGTTCGCGCAGTAAGCGCTCTTCAGCAACAGGCCGCCCCGAAGGGTCTCGCGGGGACATGGTCAAGCTCTTTTATTGAATAACCCGCCAAACCAACTTTTGACCAAGGCCCAGAAGATCGCTAATCCATTGATTTCACGCGCCACAACCGGAGCTGAAACATGGGAAGTCGTCTGTGTGCTTGACGCGCCGTCTGCTGTTGGAAGGGTTAATGCGGTTTGGCGAAAGTTCTCAACAAACTGGGCCAGCAGCATGTCAGATACCTGCACCATCATTCGGCCACCGAACTGCGCGAACTTACCATTCACAATCACAGCTGCCTGCCCATTGAGCACGCAGTGCGCAGCGTTCGCTGGGTCGGCGGTGATGATCGCGGTCAGGTCCATCGAGGCGGACGAGCCACCTTTGTCGGCGCCCTTGCCGCGCAAAACCATTTTGCGTTGTGCAGTCACAGATTCCAATACGTCAACCGTACCGCCGAATTGCGCTACCGCCGGACCCACCTTGACCTTGACCGCGCCCTTGTAAGACGTATCAGACAGTTGCTCGGTGATTTCGGCACCGGGCATGCAGCTGGCCACGGCCTTGAGGTCGGTGAGCAAGGCCCACGCCCGTGTGGCATCCACATCGAGCGGGTATTGTTTGTCGAGTTTGACTTCCATTATTTTCCTGATTACAAAGCAGCGCCGTGTTCACGTAAAGCTTTCCAGGTGCGAAAAGCGTTATGTGGCATATCCAGGTGCGTGACACCCAGGTGAGAGAACGCATCGACTACGGCCGATGTGAAGGTAGGGATCGAGCCGACGTGCGGCGATTCGGCCACGCCTTTGGCACCGAGTGGGTGGTGCGGCGAAGGTGTGACGGTGTGGTCGGTTTCCCAATGCGGGGTTTCCACGAAGGTGGGCAAGAAGTAGTCCATCAGCGTGTTGCCCAGCAAGTTGCCCTGCGCATCGAATGGCATTTGCTGGCCCATGGCCACGGCGAAACCTTCGGTCAAACCACCGTGGATTTGGCCTTCGATGATCATCGGGTTAATGCGGGTGCCGCAATCGTCCAGCGCATAGAAGCGGCGCACTTTGGTCTCGCCCGTGGCGCGGTCGATGTCGACTACGCACAGGTAGATGCCGAAGGGGAAGGTGAAGTTCGGTGGATCGTAGTAATGCACAGCTTCCAGACCGGGCTCCATGCCATCTGGTGGCTGGTGGTAAGCCTGCCATGCCACATCGGCCATGGTCTTGAACTTGCTGTCGTCGCCCTTGACCTTGAAACGGTCGACTTCCCAGTCGAGGTCGTTTTCGCTGACTTCGAGCATGTGGGCCGCAATTTTGCGGGCCTTTGCGTGGATCTTGCGGGCAGCCATAGCGATGGCAGCACCGGCCACAGGGGTGGAGCGCGAACCATAAGTGCCCAAGCCATAAGGCGCAGTCGACGTATCACCTTCTTCGACCTGAATCACTTCCGACGGAATACCCAGTTCGGTGGCGATGATCTGCGCGTAAGTGGTCTGGTGACCTTGGCCTTGTGTGATCGTGCCCATGCGGGCAATGGCGCTGCCGGTGGGATGGATGCGGATTTCGCACGAATCGAACATGCCGACACCCAAAATGTCACATATTTTGGATGGGCCGGCACCGACCACTTCGGTGAAGGTAACCAAACCAATGCCCATCAGTGTGGGGCTGTTTGGATCGGCGCGTTTGGCCTTTTGCTCTGCGCGCAATCCTTTGTAGTCCACGGCTTTGAGTACTTTATCGAGCGCTGTTTGGTAGTCACCGGAGTCGAATTCAAAGCCGAAGGCGCTTTTGTAGGGGAACTGGTCTTTTTTGACGAAGTTCTTAGCGCGGATCTCGGCTTTGTCCATCCCCAATTTTTGCGCCAGCACGTCGACCATGCGCTCGATCAGGTACACCGCTTCGGTCACTCGGAAGGAGCAGCGATACGCCACGCCACCAGGTGCCTTATTGGTGTACACACCTTTGACGCTGGCGTGTGCCGCAGGAATGTCGTAAGAGCCAGAGACGATGTGGAACATGCCAGCTGGGAACTTGGTCGGGTCGGCACAAGCGTCAAAAGCGCCGTGGTCAGCCACCACGTTCACGCGCAGGCCAGTGATTTTGCCGTCTGCTGTGGCGGCCAATTCGCCGTCCATGTGGTAGTCGCGGGCGAAGCCTGTGCTCGAGATGTTTTCGATGCGGTCCTCGACCCACTTCACCGGGCGGCCCAGCACGATGGAAGACACGATGGCGCACACATAGCCAGGGTAGATCGGCACTTTGTTGCCAAAGCCACCACCGATGTCGGGGCTCACGATACGCACTTTGGATTCAGGGATGCCCGACAGCATGGACACCACGGTGCGCACAATGTGCGGAGCCTGTGAGGTGATGAAGGTGGTCAGGTCGCCCTTGACCGGGTCGAACGAGGCCACGCAACCGCAGGTCTCTAGCGGGCAGGGGTGCACGCGGGGGTAATACATGTGCTGCGACACGGTCACCTCAGCCTTAGCAAATGCGGCATCTGCAGCTGACTTGTCACCGGCATCCCAAGTGAAGATGTGGTTGTGGTGGTCACGTTTGCCGTGGGCGCCTTCTGTTTTACCAGCAAGGTCGTCACGAATCACGGGTGCGCCGGGCAGCAGGGCAGCGTAGGGGTCCATGACCACGGGCAGTTCTTCGTATTCCACTTCCACGGCTTCTACCGCATCTGCGGCGATATAGCGGTCGTCAGCGATGACGATGGCCACTTCTTGCATCTGAAAGTGCACCTTCTCGTCGGCCAACACAGCGGCCACGTCACCGGCCAGCGTCGGCATCCAGTGCAGCTTCAGGGGCTTCAAGTCATCGGCGGTGAGAACGGCGTGCACGCCTGGGATCGCCAATGCAGCTTCCTTGTTGATTTTGACGATGCGGCCGTGGGCGATGGGGCTGCGCACGATGTCCATGTGCAGCATGCCGGGCATCTTGATGTCATCGACATAGTTGCCCTTGCCTTGGATAAAGCGGGCGTCTTCTTTGCGCAGGCGCGAAGCGCCCATGCCAGCCAGCGCGAGTTCGCGGGCTTCTACAGTTTGTACCGGTGCGTTCATGTGTGTCTCCGATCAAATAGATGTGGGCTTAAGCCGCAACGGGCTCTTGCAATTTTTTGGCGGCGTACTGGACGGCTTTGATGATGTTTTGGTAGCCTGTGCAGCGGCACAGGTTGCCAGCCATGCCGTGGCGAATTTCGTCTTCCGTGGGGTTGGGGTTTTCTTGCAAGAAGCGGTAGGCGCGCATCAGCATGCCAGGGGTGCAAAAACCGCATTGCAAACCGTGCTCCTTGTAGAAGCCTTCTTGCACCGCGTGCAACACACCTTTGTTGGCGAGGCCTTCGACGGTGAGCACTTCAGAGCCATCACACTGCACCGCGAGGTGGGTACAGGACTTGACTGATTGGCCATCGACATCAACGGTACAAACGCCGCAGTGGCTGGTCTCGCAGCCTATGTGTGCGCCAGTTAGATTGAGATCTTCGCGCAAAAAGTGAATCAGCAAGGTGCGGGGCTCAACTGCTCTTTCTTCTTTTTTGCCGTTGACGGATACGGTGATGAGTTTTTTAGACATACGTGTAATTCCTTTTTATGAGCAAAGTAACCAGGCTTTGTTTAAAGCGCGTTTAACCATTTCGCCGGCCATCGCGGTTTTGTATTCCACGTCGCCGCGCAGGTCTTCAGCGGGATCGCAGACTGCGATTGCGGCTGCCACGGCAGCCTGCACGTTGGCGGCATTGAAGGGCTTATTCAGCAATGCGGCTTCAGCGGCTTCGGCACGCAAAGCTGAGGGGGCTACATTGGTCAGGGCAATGCGCACATGGGTGACTTGGTCCCCTTTTTTACGGAGCACGACCGCACAACCCGCCGTAGCCCAATCGCCCGTTTTACGCTTGAGTTTTTCATAGGCATAGCCTGTACCGTGCGCAAAAGCGGGAACACGGATCTCGCACATGACTTCGTTTTCTTCGAGTTGCGTCATGTAGGTGCCCAAGAAAAATCCGTTCGCGGCCACCGTACGACGGCCTTTGGGGCCCTCGAGCACGAAGGATGCGTCGATGGCAATCGACAGCGCAGGGTGGTCGTTGCCTGGGTCGCCGTGAGCGATGTCGCCGCCAATCGTGCCGCGGTTGCGTACTTGAGGATCAGCGATTAGTTTGGCCGCTTCGCAAAGCAAAGGCACTTTGGCTTGCAGGATGGGGGATTTGATCAGGTCGTTTTCAACCGTCATGGCACCGATCACTACGGTGGCGCCTTCTTCTTTGATGCCCTTGAGTTCTGGAATTCGGTTGATGTCAATGAGGTGTTCGGGTTGCGCGAAACGCAACTTCATCATTGGCAACAGGCTGTGCCCACCGGCTAACAACTTGGCTTCTGAACCTAGCTGTCCAAGCAAAGCAACTGCTTCGCCCACGGTTTTGGGCGCATGGTATTCAAAGCGCGGTGGAATCATGGCGGTCTCCTAAGGTCTTATTAAGGAGAGCCATTTTTTAACAAAATTAAATCCCGACTCGATAGTCAGGTTTTAGACTCGATCGTCATCCAACGGTCGAATTTCTGCACGAAATGTGCATTCCGAGCCATGAAGCGTGTTGATCAACTTTTCTAATTTTTACAACTAGGGAGTTACCCTAGTGCAGGATGAATCAGTGAATACCCTTGGTTTGGGGGCTAATGTAAACCTAGGGCTTCACGTAAACGACTGACCTCGTTGCGAGAGACGGGCACGGGCTGGTTTTTTTTCCCTTTGAGGACGATGTGTGTTTTAGTTCCTTCGCGACCGAGCTCCTGAACCGCTTTCAAATTCACAATAAAGCGCCGATGGACGCGTTGGAACTGTGCAGGGTCAAGTCGGAGCTCGAGGTCTCCGATGCTCAGGTTGCAAAAGTGGTAACCATCCGCAGTGAGCACACGGGTGTAGTGGGCTTGTGACTCAAGGGATAAAACATCATGGGTATCAACAAAAGATACTTTTTGGTCGGCAACCATCGGGATTCGTGAGAGCCTCATATTGGCTGGTTCCACGTCAGCACTTGTATCGGCTTGGCTGACAACCTGTGTCACATCATAAAAGACAAGAATGAATCCTGTGGTTTCATTTTTTTCATTTCCCAGTCGGCTCACTTTGATGAGTAGAACCTGCTCTGGAATGTTGATGATCATCGTCATCGGTACTGCATTCGACATGGGGCAGCGCGACGCTTCATCAAGAAGGAAGTTAACTTTTGGTTGCGATCTCGCGGGGTGAAAAGAGGTCACTAAAGCGCCAAAGGGCTGCTTTTCATCGACGGGGAGCACCTGCCTCGCAAAGTCGTTCATTGCCAGCACATTTCGCTGGGCGTCGAGATGAATCACCCCGACCTCAAACTTCTCGAAAAGATAGAGACTCTTGTTGGATGCAAATTTTGTGTCCATACCGTTGCCTCGTATTTGGCTTTAAAGTGAGGTAACCACGTCTTGCGCAATCGCGCCAAATACAACCAAACCGTCTCGCCCCTTCATCTCGATGCGCACCGCATCGCCGCTGTGTAAAAAATCAGCCACAGCGTTGCCGTCTTGTTGGGTTTCCATCGCGCGCTTCTCAGCGATGCTGTGGTAGCCCTTGGGCCAATCGGTCTGGCCGTTTTTCTCGACACCAGGGCTGTGAACGGTCCCGCTACCAACCAAAGTGCCCGCGCTGAGTTTGCGATTGCTTGCCAGCGCAGCGATGAGATCCCCAAAGTGGTGGGTCATATCTTCACCTGTGTCGCACAGACCGACCTTGCGGCCGTTCAGAGTGGATTGCAATGTCAAATGCAAGCGGCCTTGTGACCAGGCTTCTCCGAGTTCGTCCGGGGTGACCGCCACGGGTCCAAACGCGGTTCCCGCATCTTTGGGGCTATGGCTCTTTAGCGAATGTATTGACCAATGGTTGGCAAGTAAAACCAGGCGAATGCCTTCAATCGCTTTTTCAGGCGAGCAGCCTTGGGGAATGTCACTGGTCGCGACAGCCAACTCGGCGCTGAAATCTAAGCCTTTGTTTGTATCTGCGCAAACATAGGCGTCTTGCGCTCCAAAAAAGCTGTCGCTGCTGGTTTGTACGGGCAGCGGCGCATCGCTGGCAAAACCCCCGCCGCGGGCCCACTGGTAAGCGCGGGGTAGCGGGGCTAAACATTGCGCGGGATTGAATGCAAAGACATTGCGCAACCGACCGGCGTTAAGCAGGTCAGACAGGTCTTGCAACTGCGGGCTTAGGTAGTTCCAGTCATCGAGCACCTGTTGGAGGCGGTTGGCGATATGGGTGGGGTAAACGGCTTGGGTCAGGTCACGCGATACGACAACGAGTTGTCCGTCGCGGCTGGCGTCTTGGTAGCTTGCAAATTTCATGGCTGAATTGTCGCTCCAAATACGGCGGCCCACAGCGCCAAACCGGCTGCCTGTTCATGGGCTGCAACATCCGGGCCGACTTGGGTGGGTTCTTCGTTGAGACGCGCCCGGTGTTGAATTTGTCTGAGCGTGCGGTAGGCGCTGGCGGCGTTAGCGCCGATGGGCGTTGCGATCAGGCCGCAGTCTTGGGCGCGTTGGAGCAAAGCGATGTTGCCCACGTTATCCAGTAATTCCGGATGCCGATGGCCTTCGCTTAGCACCAAAAATTGAACTGCAAATTCGATATCCACCATGCCGCCAGGGCTGTGCTTGACATCAAAATGGTTGCCTTTGATGGGATGGCCGCTGCGGACTTTTTCACGCATGGCCGCAATTTCATCGTGCAATGCGGTGCGGTCACGTTGCGATGAAATCACCGCTTGGCGCACGGCTTCAAAGCGCGCGTGGAGCTCGGGGCTTCCAAATACACAACGCGCCCGCGTCATGGCCTGGTGCTCCCATGTCCAAGCCGTGTTGGAGCCGCGTTGTTGTTGGTAGTTAGCGTAGGCAGTGAAGGTACTGACCAAGAGACCCGAGTTACCGTTGGGTCGCAAGGCGGTGTCGATTTCATACACGTCGCCCTCGCTGGTTTTAACGGTTAACCAGTTGATGAGTTTGCGGACCAAAGCGGCATACACCTCCCCGGCGCGATCATCTTCGTCGTCATACACAAACACAATATCGAGATCGCTGCCGTAGCCCAGTTCTTTGCCGCCGAGTTTGCCGTAGGCAATGATGGCAAAGCGAGGCGTTTCGCCATGGCGAAATTTAAGCCGCGCCCAACACCAGCGGGTAGTAATGCGTAACAGCACTTCGGCCAGCGCACTTAAATCATCGGCCACTTGCTCCACTGTGATCCGGCCTTCGACATCGCGCGCCAAGGTACGAAAAACTTCGGCGTGGTGGGCGCGGCGAAGCAGGTTGAGCAAGTTTTCTTCGTCGTCTTCGCCGCTGAGTGTGAGCGCGGTCAAGCGCCGCTCCATGTCGGATTCAAAACCCGCCGCGTCAAAGCGTTCGGCGACCATGGCGCTTCCGGCGAGTTCGTCGATCACCCCGGGGTGCTTGAGCAAGTAACGCGCGGGCCAGCGCGCCGCCCCCAAGATGCGCAGCAAGCGTTCATGAACGCCCGGGCGTTCTACCAGCAAGGCGAGGTAACTTTCTCGGCGCAATAAAGGCTCTATCCAGTCGACCAAGCGCACGGCCGATTCTTCGCTGGCACTTCCGTCGGCCACCCACTGCGCAGTGCGTTGAACCAATTTGAACAAGCGCATCCGCGATTCATCGCGTAAAGCCACCACCCGGGGGTGGGTGCGCCAAAGTGCGACACGGTCTTTGACTGCGCCGTGTAGGAGAGCGAGCAAGGTGTCGATGTCTAAGTCTGATGCCGGCGCTGCGGCGTCTTTGCTACTGCCACTGCAGCCGTTGCATGTTTTGGGCGGCCCGCCCAATAGCGCGTCAAATTCTTGCGCCACCAACTCGCGGTGTGTATCGAGCTGCGCTAAAAAATCGCTGGCGTGTGCGAACCCAAGCGTATGGGCAATCCAGCCCAAGTCGGCATCGTCCGTGGGCAAAAGGTGGGTCTGTTGGTCGTCTAAATATTGAATGCGGTGTTCGACTTGGCGTAAAAAAACATAGGCCTTCGCCAGGCCTTGCGCTGTGGGGGCGTCCATCAGTTCGGCTTTTACCAGCCGCTCTAATGCGCTTAAGGTGGGACGGGTTCGCAGTTCAGGAAATTGCCCGCCGCGAACCACTTGCAAGAGTTGAACCGTGAACTCAATTTCACGGATGCCGCCGCGCGAAAGCTTGACATCGTTATTGCGTTCGGGGTGTCCCGCGCTGCGTTTGGAGGCGTGGTCGCGAATTTGGCGGTGCAATATGCGCAAGGCATCAAACACGCTGTAATCCAAATACCGCCGAAAGACAAAGGGTGCGACCGCGGCTCTGAGTTGCAAGGCAAACGCAGAACCCACCACGCCAGCTGGCGCAAGCACCCGACTTTTAAGCCACGCAAAGCGTTCCCATTCGCGGCCTTGGACGTGAAAGTACTCTTCCAGTGCGCTCAAAGAAACGGCGGGAGGACCTGAGTTGCCGTTGGGCCGCAGCGCGAGATCCACCCGAAAGACAAAACCATGTTCGGTGGTTTCGCCTAGCAAAGCAAACATGGCGCGCACGAGCTTGCCGAAATATTCTTGGTTCGAAATACGCCCGCGCCCGTGACTGGTGCCGGCTGTTTCGCCATCATGGTCGTACACATAAATCAGGTCAATATCGCTAGAAACGTTAAGCTCGCGTGCGCCGAGTTTGCCCATGCCCACAATGCATAGGCTGGCACACAGGCCTTGCGGCGTCAGGGGCTCGCCGTGAACGTCGTCCAAGGCGCTACTCGCCGCATCAAAGGCTTGGCACAAGGCAAATTCAGCCAAATCCGTCATGCAGCCGGTAACGACTTTGAGCTCCAGGGATTGCTCACAATCTAAGCAAAGCAGTCGCTCAAGCACCAGCTGCCTGGTCATGCGCAATGCGCTGCCTACATCCGCGCCTTGGGCGCGCAAGGCCAAAAAGAGCGGCTCTAAAAGTTCTTTGGTCGGAACGCCCACAGGCAGCAGCGCCAGCTCAGCGGCATAGCGTCTGCGAATGCGTTGCGCAAATCGTGATCGATCGGACCAAGAAACGGGGCTGTTGCGGGTCATAATTCTTGTTGTTGTACCAAATGAAACCGATGACTGAATCCTCTGCCTTATTTAGCCGCACTTTTTTAGTGGCAAGCGCTTGTGTCAAGTGGGCTTTGCGGCTATTGGTTTTGGGTTGGTTGGTGCTGGGCCTCGTGTGGTGCATTTTGCATTTTGTGATTGTGCCGCGTATTGACGACTTGCGCCCGTGGCTGGAACAAGAGGCCTCGCAAGCATTAGGCGTTGGAGTGCGCATTGGCAGCATGCAAGCCACCTCCAACGGTTTGATTCCCTCTTTAGAGTTGAAAGCTGTTCGGCTCTTAGATGCGCAAAAAAATACGCTCGTGGAATTGCCTTTGGTGGTAACGGCGGTGTCGCCGCGCTCCTTGCTCGCTGGCGGCTTTGAGCAAATTTACATTGACAGCCCCGAGCTGGATGTGCGCCGGGCCTTGGACGGCCAGCTGTGGGTTGCAGGGTTCCCTTTGCCCCAAACCCCCGCCCAAGACAGTCCCGCCGCCGATTGGCTTTTAAGCCAAACCGAAATCGTGGTGCGCCACGGAACGTTGCGCTGGCGCGATGAAATGCGCAACGCGCCTTTACTTACTTTGGTCGACGTGGATGTGGTGGTGCGCCAGCGCCACCGTACCCATTCTTTGCGTTTGGATGTCAGTCCGCCAGCCGAGTGGGGCGGGCGTTTGAGTGTCCAAGGGGAGTTCAAGCAACCCTTGTTGTCCACCCACGCAGGGCGTTGGCAAGAGTGGCAAGGCCAGTGGTTCAGCACGGTGGCGAAGTTGGACTTGGCACAACTGCAGCCTTATGCCGATCTCGGTTTGGGCGTCCAAGCAGGCCAAGGAAGTTTGCGGGCATGGATCGGCATTTCCCGCGGCGCACTCACCGATGCGACCTTGGACGTGGCGCTGGCCGATGTGAAGTTAGCCCCAACGGCTGCGCTTCCTGCCGTGACGTTAAATAAAGCATCGGGCCGCGTGGCGCTCAAGACTTTAGACGGCGGACGCCAATATGCCACGCAAGGTTTGCAATTGGATACCTCTGACGGCATCCATTGGCCGGGTGGCAATGTGCAGGTCTCGCTGTGGGATGCGCAAGGCCAAGAAGGAATCGGCCCTACGGTGAAACCCGCGCGTGGCGAAGTCGTCGCCGACCGGTTAGATTTGGCAGCCTTGCGCCAGTTGGTTCAACGCCTGCCGCTAGAAGATGCGGTACGCCGCTCGCTGACTGCTTTAGCGCCTGTGGGTGTTGTCCAAACGCTAACCGCTTCGTGGACCGGTGATTTGAATGCACCTAAAACTTACGCAGCCAAAGGCGCGGTGCAGCAATTGGGCGTGTCCTTTGACGCGGCCTTGGGAACCCCGGGGATACGCGGCTTAAGCGTGGAGTTTGACGTTTCAGAAGCCGGCGGCAAAGCCAGCGTGGCGATGCAAGACGGTGCGATTCAGCAGCCGGGTTTATTGGTCGATTCAGACATCGCGGTCCAGCAACTCAGCGCCGATGTGCAGTGGAAACAAGCCATGGCGGCCAACGCGGTTTTCTCCCCCGTGTTACTTAGTGCCTCGACCTCGAACCTTCGTTTTGCCAATGCGGACATTCAAGGCGAAGCACAATTCACTTGGAGTCGGACCGCTCCACCGGCGCAAAGTTCGCTGCTCTCCAAGCTTGGCGTTGGCAAAGGGAAATCACTGGCAACGCCGCCCCGCAGCGCGGAGCTGGGTCTTGGCGTGTTGGACTTACAAGGTACTTTAAGCCGCGTTGATATTGCCAATGTATCCCGTTACATGCCGATGCTCATGGAAAAAGAGGTGCGTGATTATTTGCGCGAGTCGCTGTTGTCGGGGCTGGCCAGTGGCGTGAAGTTCAAGGTCAAAGGCGACTTGCAAAACTTTCCATTCGAGCAAGCGAAGCATGGCGATTTCAAAGTCTCAGCCAACATCAGCAACGCCAGCTATGCCTACGTACCCCCGAGCCAGATCGCTAAAGGAAGCTTGCCTTGGCCGGTATTGACGCAGCTCCAAGGCGAGTTTGTGATGGATCACTCAACCTTGTCGCTCAACGGGGTCAAGGCCTTCTGGGGAAATACGCCCAACCTTCCCATTTCGCGTGGCGATGCGGTGATTTCGAATTTGTACCACGCCTCAACCGTGTCGGTGAAGGTTCAAGGGCGTGGGCCGTTGAACGACGCGCTGGCTGTCATCAATTCCTCTGCCGTGGGCGACATCACTGGCCGCGCTTTCAACCGAACGTTGGCAACAGGTGCGGCTGACTACAAGGTGAAACTCGATTTTCCTTTGGCAGACATCAATCGCATCAAGCTCAGCGGTGACATTAATTTGCAAGGTAACGACGTCCAAGTTTTCGCGGGAACGCCGCGCTTAAGCCGGCTCAAGGGCACTTTGGGATTTACCGAGAGCGGGTTTACGGCAACGGGCTTAACCGGTCGTGCGCTTGGCGGAGATGTGCGGCTCGACGGCAGCCTCACGGGGTTGGGGGTGGCGAGCAATT
>Ga0209444_10000669_pt1 | contig 18976 bp, 15 predicted proteins | sample LauGreFaBDMM15DN_2_FD_188215 | JGI IMG/M metagenome (GOLD analysis project Ga0209444, IMG submission 188215) | Freshwater lake microbial communities from Lake Michigan, USA - Fa13.BD.MM15.DN (SPAdes) (version 2) | ecosystem: Environmental > Aquatic > Freshwater > Lake | place: Lake Michigan...
ATCGGATAGAGGATCTCCTTGGAGACCGCGTTGATCTTCTTCATCACCTCGTCGCTGAGGATCAGGTCGCAGGCGGCGAAGATTTCAGCCAGTTGATTTTCGTGGGTCGCGCCAACGATGGTTGAGGCCACGAAGTCGTGCTGCATGCTCCAGGCGGTGGCCATTGTCACTAGCGATATACCGGCCTCTTGAGCGATGGCTCCGAAGCGTTCCGTCGCCAGCAGCGACTTTTCATTGACGAAGCGTCTGACCATTGCCGCCTGACGCCCACCCATATTGAGATAGTTTGAGAACCGCGCGCCATCGGGACGGGCGCCGTCATTATACTTGCCCGACAGAACGCCGCCCGCGAGGGGGGAGTAGGGGATCAGGCTCACACCCTCTTGACGGCAAACCTGCGCCAGCTCGTCTTCGAAGCGGCGGTTATTGAGGCTGAAATTGTTCTGGATGGTCTCATAACGGGCCAGACCTTCGCGCTCGGACACCGAAAGGCTCTTCATCAGGCCCCAGCTGGTCTCGTTGCTACAGCCGATGATCCGCACCTTACCGCTCTCAACCAGATCGTCCAGTGCGCGAAGGGCGTCTTCATAGCGTGCACCATGGTCAGGCCAGTGGGTCTGGTAGAGGTCGATATAATCGGTGTTCAGACGGCGCAGGCTGGCCTCGACGGCGCTTACGATGTTGTGACGGTCGAGCGCGGTCATACCGGCGCGCTGCGAGCCCTTGAGCCAGCCGTGGCTGGGTCCGCAAACCTTGGTCGCGATCAGGACCTCGTCGCGGCGCTTGGTCTTCATCCAGCGGCCGACAATCTCTTCGGTGGTGCCGGCCCACTCTTCCTTGGGCGGAACGGGATAGTTTTCAGCCGTGTCGAAGAAGTTGATGCCAGCATCGAGCGACATGTCGAGGATGCGGTGGGACATCTTCTCGTCGGCCTGAGCACCAAAGGTCATGGTGCCCATGCAGATCTTGGAAACAACGATGGGGCTTTTGCCAAGGCGGTGGGTTTGCATTTTCGGTCCTGACGGTTGAATTGGGTTTTGGAGGCTAAGACTAGGCGATGAGATAGGTCTGCAAGATCGCCCTTAGACCATCGGAAAGCGGGCTAGAGCCCTTCTCATCGGCCTGAACAAAGGTGGTCGTGCAGATGCCAACGCACCTTGCCTGCTGGAACATGGCTTGGCTGATTTCCATCGAAGCATTGCCAATGCGGGTAATGCCGCTGCCAATATCGAGCATGTCGGGGTGAAAGACTTCGCCCAGGAAGCTGACGCGGGTATCGGCGGTGACGATCCGGACCCAAGGCACAGGTCCCAGATCTTCGAAAATCTGCTTCATGAACCGGCCGCGGGCCTCATCATAAAAGCCTGCAATGGCCATATTGTTGATGTGGTGCAGGCTGTCTTCATCCCGATAGCGGGTCTGGATTTGGAACGCGAAGGGGTAGGCGGCGCGGTCGAGGCGCCAAGGATCGGGCTTCATGGGTAGGCTACACTTTGAACAGGTGGTTTCATCATGACTTAAGGACTGGTTTTAGAGCCTAGCCGCCATTAGGATCAAACGATTGTTTGATTGATCGCCCACCGCCGCCGGAGATACTCATGTCTAACACAGACCTTTTCGCCCCTATGACCTTCAAGCGTGGCCCGGCCATGAAGAACCGCTTCATGCTCGCGCCCCTGACAAATCAGCAGAGCGGTGCAGACGGTGTCCTGTCTCAGGATGAATATCATTGGCTGGTGAAGCGGGCCGAGGGCGGCTTTGGCCTGACCATGACCTGTGCGGCGCACGTTCAGAGAATTGGCCAAGGCTTTGAGGGTCAGCTCGGTGTGTTTTCTGATGATCATCTCCTTGGCCTGACGCGGCTGGCGGCGGGGATTAAGGCCAATGACAGTCTGGCCGTGGTGCAACTGCACCATGCCGGTATGCGCTCACCCAAGGAACTGATCGGCGAGGCCCCGGTCTGTCCGTCAGCCAATGAAGAGTTCGGTGCGCGGGCCATGACTACGGCAGAGGTCGAAGAGATGATCGAGGCCTTTATTGCCGGTGCCGAACGGGCGCAGAAGGCAGGCTTTGACGGCGTCGAGCTTCACGGTGCTCACGGCTATATCCTCTGCCAATTCCTTAGCCCGGAGGTCAATCAACGCACTGACCGTTTCGGCGGCCCGCTCGACAACCGCACCTCGGTGATCTGCGAGATCATAGCCGGTATCCGCGCCCGCTGCCGGCCAGACTTTAATCTGGGCCTTCGGCTGTCGCCTGAGCGGTTCGGCTTGCAGCTGTCGGAGATCTTATCCTTCGCTCAAAGCCTGATGACAGCGGGCGATATTGACTATCTCGATATGTCTTTGTGGGACGTGTTCAAGCTGCCGGTTGAGGAAGAGTTTAAGGACCGTAGCCTGATGGCCTGGTTCGCAGGCCTTGATCGCGGCCACGTACGCCTTGGCGTCGCAGGCAAGGTTCTGACGGCGGAAAATGCCCGGGCCTGCCTCCAGGCCGGTATGGACTTTGTTCTGATCGGACGCGGCGCGATCTTGCATCACGACTATCCAAGGCTGGTGCAGGCCGATGCCGACTTCCACCCGATTGCCTTGCCTGTCAGCCAAGAGCACCTGGCCAAGGAAGGGCTCAGCCCAAGCTTCATTCAGTATATGGGCAACTGGAAAGGCTTCGTCAGCCTCTAGAGGGTGACAGCCTCATCAGAGGGCTGCATAGTCGATAAAGAAACCAGCGCGGGGCGTCCTTGGACCTAAACACTGCGCGGACCTTAGGGAGGATGACATGGCCTATGCTCCGGCGACGCGGGATATTTATGATGCGGATAGCCACATCATGGAACTGCCTGACTTTTTGAAGAAATATGCCGATCCGCTGCTGCGCGAAGAAATTCCAGAGGTCAACTATTCGGCCTCGATCGTCACCGATGACGAGGTCGCAGTGATCATGTCGCAAGGCGGGCGTCATAGCGCTGAGCATGTGCAGGCCCAGATCGATCTGGGCGACCGGCTCATCCAATCCTCAAAGGAAATCCAGGCCCTGGGTGCCTTTAACAGCGCCGACCGGACCCTGGCTATGGACCTGCTCGGCTTCAAGAAGCAGTTGGTGTTCGCGACCCACAGTGTCGCCATGCCCTTTTCGGCCAGCTCGCGGCTGGAGTCGCGTCTGCGCTATGGCGCGACGCGGGCCCATAACCGTCACATGGCAGACTTCTGCAGTTCGGACGCAAGGCTGATGGGCGTGGCGGTGATCCCGCTCGATGATCCAAAGATGGCCATGGCCGAACTCGACTATGTGCTGCGCAGCGGCCTTGAAGCGGTTTGGATTCCCCATCGGCCTTGCGGTGACCGCTCGCCTGGGCACGTCGATCTTGACCCCTTCTGGGCCCGCTTGGCCGAGAGTGGCATTCCCTTCCTGCTCCATGTCGGCGGCGCGCCTTTGCAACTGGCCAAGGCTTGGATGAACAATGGCCGTCCACCGACCAAGGATTGGCTAGGCGGCGGTGAGAACCTGCGCACCAAAGATATTGCCTTGCTGCATGAAGGCCCCGAAGCCTTCTTGACTATGATGGTTCTGGACGGGGTGCTCGAGCGTCATCCGACCTTGCGCGGCGCAAGCGTCGAGCTTGGCGCGGGCTGGGTGCCTGAACTGCTGCGCCGCCTGGACTGGGTGGTTAAGCACTGGAGCCGCAATGACGCCAATCTGCAGGGCCTCAGCCGCATCCCGTCACAGCAACTGACCGATCAGATGGCCTTCACGCCCTTCGTCTTTGAAGAGGTCGGCAACCTCATCGATCAGTCCAACCCGGACCTCTATCTGTTCTCCAGTGACTATCCCCATATCGAAGGCGGACGCGATCCTATCGCGCGCTTTGAGGCGTCACTGGGCGTGCGTGATGAGTCCGTGCGGGCCAAGTTCTATGCTGAGAACTTCCTGCGCATCTTCCCGGCAGCTCGGGTAACGTCAAGCCTGAAGGCCAGCGCTTAATCGCGCTGGCCTCTAGGCCCTAGTTGATGGAGCGATAGGCTTTCTCGCCATGGACAGCCATGTCCAGGCCGTCATCGATGGTTTCGGGACTGACCCGAAGCCCGACCGTCTTGCGCACGATCCAGACCAGACCCAGCGTTGCAATGGCGGACCAGCCGCAGACGGCCAGAACGCCGAGGGTCTGGGTCAGGGCCTGATCGGACATCGCGATACCCTGGGCATAGCCTTTGCCGCCGAAGGTTGGGCTGGCCATGACCGCGACCAGCAAGGTGCCGACAATCCCGCCGATCCCGTGAACAGCGAACACATCCAAGCTATCGTCGATCTTGAGGCCATTGCGAACCAGTTCCACCGAATGATAGCAGATGAAGCTGCCGACGCCGCCGAGGACGGCTCCGGCGAGCGGGCTGATGAAGCCAGAGGCAGGGGTAACGGTTGCAAGGCCAGCAACCACGCCGGTCACCAGGCCAACCATGCTGACCCGGCCAAAGCGCTTCCATTCGATCAGGGCCCAGACCAGACCTGCCGCAGAGGCGGACATATGGGTGGCGAGCAAGGCTGCACCGGCATCGGCATTGGCCGCAAGCGCGCTGCCGCCGTTAAAGCCGTACCAACCGACCCATAGAAGGCCTGCGCCCATCATGGTCATGCCGGGATTGTGTGGGGGGTGTAGGTCACGCGGATAGCCATCGCGCGGGCCAAGCTGCCAAGCCAGCAACAGGGCTGAAACCCCGGCGGTGGCGTGGACGACGAGACCACCGGCATAGTCCATTACGTTGCGACCCATCAGCCAGCCGCCGCCCCAGACCCAGTGACAGACCGGTGCATAGACGACCAACAGCCAGAGGCCAGAAAAGAGCATAACCGCGCTGAATTTCATGCGCTCTACTGTTGCGCCGATAATCAGTGCTGGGGTGATGATCGCAAAGGCCATCTGGAAGGAGAAGAAGACATTTTCTGGAATGGTGCCGACCAGAGCGTCGCGCGGCACGGCGTTCATAGCAAACTTGGCCAGATCGCCAATCAGCGGATGGGTACCGGAAAAGGACAGGCTATAGCCACCCAGCAACCAGAGCACCGATCCCAGGCAGGCAATGCCAACGCACTGGGCCATGACCGACAGCACGTTCTTTGATCGCACAAGCCCGCCATAGAACAAAGCCAGACCGGGTAACGTCATCAGAAGTACAAGGGCGGTGGAGGCTAAGATCCAGGCTGTATCGCCTGAAGAGACCGACACAACATCTTGAGCCTGTGCATTTGATGCTGTCCCCAATGCCGCAAGAGCGGACCCAAGGCCAACCCATCCTATCCGCTTCATCCCAAACCTCTTGTTCGTTGGAACTCTCCCTGAGTCCGTTGACATCGCTATCAGGCTGGCTCCGGTTGGGGGAGAGAGAATTTATGCGGCGGTGTATTTTTCTATCAGACGGCCTAACGATCTAGAGGTCCAGTCGATAGACCCTGTGGGCTGTTGCGCTGAACAGGGCGGTCTTTTCGTCCGCCGAATAGCCCTTGGCCAGATGTTTGAACGCGTTCCATAGGACATCATAGGTGCAGGTGCCCAGATCGACCGGAAAGTTGCTTTCGAACATGCAGCGTTCGACGCCAAAAGCCTCGATGCAGGTCTCGACATAGGGCCGCCATTCGTTGGCGAGGGTCTGCGACGAGGCCTGCGGCTGGGCCATGAAGGTTGGAAAACCGGGGAAGGGCATGGCCAATCCGCCCACCTTGACCGATAGGTTCTCGCACTGGGCCAAGGCTTGGATCGACTGTTTCCAGATGCCGAACCGTTCCTCACGCCGCCCCTGATAGCTGGCGAGGCCCAGGGGCGTGCCAACATGATCCAGCACCATGACCGTGTCCGGGAAGGCCTTGGCCAGATCCAGAACATCGCCAAGCTGCGGTTCCAGCAGCCAGGCATCAAACGAAAGGCCCAGACGCGCCAGATGTTTGAAGCCTTGGCGGAACTGCGCCGACCCATAGACACCTGCTGGTCGGTGGGCGAGGGGGCCTAGGACATTGCTGTCGGCATCGAAAGAGGCGCTGTGGCGAATGCCGCGGAAGCGTCCGCCACCTGCGGCAATATGGGCTTCGAGCACCTCTGCTGCCCCATCGCCGCGCATAAGGTCAGCATGGCCGACTATCCCGGCGCAGGCTCTGGCCGGACCATAGACACCGCTGGCGCTGATGGCGGCAAAGCCATTGACGAACTCGGTCTCACCAACAGGCCGCATCTCAGATGGCCCACCCGCGCGGTACATGGCCCCGCACTCCATATAGACGGTGGCGATGACATTGTGGCCACGGTTCATATCGGCTAGCAACTCATCGAGCAGATAGCGCGGCGACAGGCGCAGTAGCTTTTCGAACTCATGTTTGGGCGGTGGCTGGGTGGCGAACAGGGCGGTCCGGTCCCACAGATGGTGGTGCGGATCGATGATCGGCAATGTGGGGTCTAGAATGGTTTCGCCCATGGCCTCGTCTCCCTAAAGCCCGCCGCAAGTCTAGAGGCTTGGGTCCATGGGCAGGTCCTCATCATAAGGGGCGAACGCGGTACGCGCCAAGGGGGCAGATGCGATCACTGCGGCGGTTGGACGCTTACGCACAAGGGGGCTTTTCGTGGCGAGGATTGTGCATATGATCATCGGTTAGTTGTTGGCTCGCGCGGCGAAAGCGCCTGAACCTGGGGGATCGCCCTCAGCGATCAGAATGTCAGCAATCTTCAAAGGAGAGGTGACCTATGGCCGACACCGCAACACTGGCAAAGTCCAGCGACACCACCGCAACTGAGCATTTCGATGTCCTGATCGTGGGGGCGGGTATTTCGGGTGTGGGCGGCGCCTATCACCTCAAGGATCAATGCCCGGGCAAGAGCTTCGTGGTGCTTGAGACGCAAGAGAGTTTTGGCGGCACCTGGCTGACCCACACCTATCCCGGCGTTCGTTCGGACAGTGACCTCTACACTTTCGGCTATCGCTTCAAGCCTTGGGTCGGCACCCCGATCGCATCGGCCGAAGAGATCCTCAGATATATGGGCGAGGTGATCGAAGAGAACGATCTGAACCGCCACATTCGCTATGGCCACAAGATCCTATCGGCCAACTGGTCGGCTAAGGACAATCTCTGGACCATCACCGCCGTCAATAGGGCCACGGGCGAGAGCAGCGTCTTCACGACCAACTTCCTTTGGATGTGCCAAGGCTATTACCGCCACGATGAGGGCTATACGCCCGACTGGCAGGGCATGGACCAGTTCAAGGGCCAGATCATCCATCCCCAGAGCTGGCCCAAAGACCTAGCCTATAGGGGTAAGAAGGTGGTGGTCATTGGGTCTGGGGCTACGGCCGCGACGCTGGTGCCGGCGATTGCCGCCGATTGCGAGCATGTGACCCTGCTCCAACGTTCGCCGACCTACTTCATCCCTGGCCGCAATGGCAATGATCTAGTCGACAATCTGCGTAAGCTCGAGGTCAAGGAAGAGTGGATTCACGAGATCGCTCGTCGCCAGATCCTGTTTGATCAGGGTGAGTTTACGCGCCGGTCCATCGAGGAACCGGATGTGGTGCGCGAAGAGCTACTCTCCGGCGTTCGGGCCTTTTTGCCGGAAGAGACCGTACAAAAGCACTTTAGCCCCAGCTATCGTCCTTGGCGCCAGCGTATCGCCTTTGTGCCAGACGGCGACATTTTTCAAGGCATAGCCTCGGGCAAGGCCAGTGTCGTTACCGACGAGATCGAGCGCTTCACCGAAAAGGGCATCCTTCTAAAGTCGGGCGCTGAGCTTGAGGCCGACATTATCATCACCGCGACCGGCTTTAACCTGAACGTGCTGGGCGATATTAATTTCTCGATCAATGGCGAGGCTTTGGACTTCTCCAAGACCGTCACCTATCGCGGTATGATGTTTACCGGCGTGCCCAACATGATCTGGGTGTTTGGCTATTTCCGCGCCAGTTGGACCCTGCGCGCTGATCTGATCGGGGACTTTGTCGCGCGCTTGCTCAACCATATGGACAAGAAGGCCGTTACGGCCGTCACCGCGACCTTGCGCCCGGAAGACAAGGACATGCCACTGCTGCCGTGGATGGACCCTGAGAACTTTAATCCCGGCTATCTGATGCGCGGCATGCACCTGCTGCCTCGAAGTGGCGATAAGCCTGAATGGCAGCACACCCAAGACTATTGGGCCGAGAAGGACCTATTCCCGCAGATCGATTTCGACGAGGCGATGTTCAAATATAGCTAGTTGAAGACACCCCCTACGCCGCTTCGCGCCATTTTCCTCAGAAGGGTGGGAATTGCTATGAAATAATTACTTGGTACTACCTAACTGGATTTGACCTTGTTTAAGGTATTATCGGGCTTCTTCCGTTATTGCCTAACTCGCTGTTCCGCGCCGGCAACTTTGAGACCCAAATCCTCCTCTAAGCGAAAGCTCTAAACTGTCTCAACGCTGCTGACGCCGAACACCTCGGCAATTTGACGCCGGCGGATGCCGACTTCGGCAGGGCTTCAGATATACTGGCCTAACCAAAACCAATTAAACGCCACACTATCGTATATCGGCGCTTGCAACACCGCAAAATCACCGCCCAAAAATCAAACCAAGATGAGACACGCTCTACGCTAAAAATAAGCGCCTGATGTCTCAAATGTTCTGACGACCTATAGTCTGCTTAGTATCTCAAACACAGCTAAGACTTGATTCTATTAACCTTTTGGTTTAACGGCGAAGAGCGTTTGTAACAGATTTCAGGCCGCCCCAGGGTGTAACAAACCTAATTTTTAGGTTCCAAAGGGCCAATAGGATCAGGTTCTAAAGGCAGCACGATCTGTTCTTCAACATCAACCGTGCCGCCAACGACGGCATCTGAAGCCAAAAACAGCCGCTGGCAGGTAACATCGCCCAGGACGCGACCATAGAGGTAGATGTCACCTCTGCTGGTGATATTTCCGGTGATTACAAGATCGGCACTGATAAGGTTTAGACCGGATTGATCGGTTTTACCTTTCTCAACCCCAGACACAAACCTATTAAGAACCCACCGCAGGATAGAACTAATCAAAAGTTGAGCCCTTTAAAGGCGCCGGGATTTTTAACCGATCCCACCGCGAGAAACGGCCTGCTTGCCCCCAGCCAACTGGGCTGCATAAAATGCAGTCTCGTTGCACTGTGCGGACAGCTCCTTTTCGAGTTCGAAGATCTTGGCCGTTAGCGCTTCGATACTATCGCTCGACAGGCCGCTTTGTTTCTCAACCTGACCTGAAAGCATCGCCACTTCACCGTTAAGCCGCTTCACATCGGCTTCACGATCACTAAGGGCTAGGGTTACAGCCTCCAGCCTTGCGGTCATGGTTGTACGGGACTGCTCGAGTTGAGCCTTGGCGTTGACCAGTAGCCCAACTTTAGAGGTCTGACGCTCCGCCTTGTTTTCATGAAGCGCTAGCGCCATTTCGGATTGCTTAGCTTGCTCTTCAAGCCTTAGGTTGGCCACTGTCAGGCGCTCATTGTCGGCAACAGCGTCGTTACTGACTTCCTCAAGCGTTTTGGAGCGCGCGCGCGCTTCCCCCAATTCAGATTTGAGTTGCTGAATTTCAAGATCACGCGACTTTTTTTCCTGCTTGAACTGCTGGTTAATGCGCCCCATCTCCGCACGAGCATGAGTTGCATCCTGCTCATTGCGCTGGCTATAGTTTATAGCGGCTTCTTTCTCCTGATAAATCAGATCGAACCTATCTGTTATCTCGATCAATTCGGCGATTTTCTGCTGAAGCGAAGCCTCAAGCGTTTCGCAACGATTTGATAGCATGAGGCCATTATTACTGGCTTCAGTATACTTTATCATCAGCTCACCCACTCGGGTGTTATTGATCTCGATAAGGTCCTGAAGCGAAGATAATTCTAATCGGCGCGCCTCTAGTTCATCGAGCGCACTCGCGAGTTGAGAACTATTACGGGTCAGGGTGTCCTCGATCTCACGCTTTGCGACACCAAGCATGTGGTGGCGATGCTCCAGCCCTTCGAGACCGGCCTGTCCTCGATCATAATTGCGCTGAAGCTCATCGACCTTGCCGCGTAAGATCAAAAGTTCAGAATGGGATGTTTCGAACTGGCTGGATTTTTCTGCATAGCGCTGGAGGGCATGATCGCGCTCCTGCTTGAGAGCGGAACTGACCAGAGCAAGCTTTCTTTGATCGTCAAACGATCGGGCAAGGTCGACCTTAATGGCTGCCAACTGATCGAAGATGGCGTTAAAGCCTGCGATTCCCTGAAGTACGTTCGCCAAGGCAAAGTCTATAGACCGCTGGTTTTCACCCATGGTTTCAAAAACTGAGATATCTTGCGCATGCAACTGGGACTCTAAAAACTCGCCCCTGTTTGTCGCGCCCTGAGGCAGCGATTTGTTATCCACATTATTTTTGCTGTTCGAGCTGAAACGCGAGAACATATTCGTAATTTTGCCCATTAGCTCACTTCGCATTTCTGATGATTACAAGTGGAGGCCTTAAATCCCTCAATCGTTCAAAGTTCAAAAGCGAATCAGAAAAAATGCGCTCAACAAAGGGGATGACCGACGCCTGGAAATTCAATATAGGGTTGTTAATCGTTGCGTAACAATCATAAATCATTTTTGTCGGTCTCTATGTGAACGTAAGAATTATATAATATGAATGGACTATCAAAAAGATGTTTTTTCCGCTGGGATATAATAAGCCACGATCTGTAAAGGTTTTTTGTTTCAGATGAAAAAATTGGCCACCCGTTCGACGGGCGTCAGCTTTGAGGTCAAGGGTTTTGGTCTCATCTTCCCAAGCCCGTCACTACGATGAGACCAAAACCCTCCTCTAAGCGAAAGCCCCAAACGGGCTCAAAGGTGCTGATGCCGAACAAAAAAGGTATTAGGCGGAGATACTGAAAACAGTAACAAAATCATAAAGCACTGCCCGTTTTTCTACTTTCCTCAGGGGAGGAAAATCGTAGATGGGTAGATCTTTCTCCACTGAGGGAAGTACCGGCAAAGCCGGGGTTGGGAGTTCTTTGCGTTCTTTGCCCTTTTGCCGCGCCCACTTTTGCGTGACTATGGCTTCAAAAGAACGACAGCTTAGGGAACGATCATGGGCCAATCCACCATCACGGTGACTGCGTCGGGACAGGCCTGCGGGGCCACGGTTACGGGTGTCGATCTGACCAAGCCACTGAGCGCCGAACAGGTCGTGGATATCCGAGCCGCATGGCTTGAACATCATGTTCTGGCCTTTCCCGGCCAAGACATTAGCGACGATGATCAAGAACGGTTCACCATCGCCTTTGGCGGCTTTGGCGATGATCCCTTCATCGCGCCGATCCAGGGCCGCAAGCATGTCATCGCCGTCAAGCGGATGGCCGATGAGACCTCGCCCCTGTTCGCCGAGAACTGGCACAGTGACTGGAGCTTTCAGGCGCGCCCGCCTGCGGGGACCTGCCTCTATGGCATTACCATTCCGCCCATTGGCGGAGACACGCTCTTTTCCAATCAGCACGCCGCCTTGGACGCCATGCCCGACGCCATGCGCGCCAAGCTCGAGGGCAAGATGGCGATCCATTCGGCCAAGAAGGCCTATGCGCCCGAAGGCTCCTATGGTGAAGGCGATATTGCCCGCCGCTCGATGGATATCCGCCCCTCACGCGCCGCTGAGGCCAGCCAGATTCACCCTCTAATCCGCGCCCACCTCGAGACCGGGCGTCTGGGGCTGTTTAGCTGTTTGGGCTATATTGTTGGGCTTGAGGGCATGGCCGATGAGGAAGCCATGCCGCTCTTGATGGAACTCTATCACTGGCAGGGCAGCGAGGCCTTTCAGTACCGCCATCGCTGGGAGAAGGGCACGCTGCTGATGTGGGACAATCGCTCGGTCCTACATGCCGCGACCGGCGGCTATGACGGCTATGACCGCCTGCTGCACCGAACGACCATCGCGGCGTTTTAAAAGTCAAAGACCCCGCAACTATCCCTGCCGCCTTCCGCGCCTTCGCGCAGAACACGGCAGTGAGGGCGGAGCGTATCCTCGTCCTTCGACAGGCTCAGGGCGAGGATAGGGGGTTGGGTGAGGGCCTTGTTTTGCTAACCCGTCTTAAGCTCTAACCCCTCTAACCCACCCTCAGCGCGCCAGGCCTCGATGAGCTTAACGAAGGCGATGGGGCCCTTGCCATAGGCACCGTTGCGAGCCGCGAGGGCGGACGGTTTGCCTTCGTTGTTGTAATAGCCGGGGGTGCATTCCTCGGCGAACTCTTGGCGAGAAATGGCCGAATCTATGATGGTTTGGACCCAGGCCTCCTCGGCATCAGCGGAGGCTTCCACCACCGTGATCCCGCGCTTTTGGCACTCTGCGATGATATGGGCGGCGTGCTTGCTTTGCTCATTGAGCATGTGCGGATAGCTGACTGTGAAGCCCGACTGTGAGATGGCGAAGATGAAGTTGTTGGGGAAGTCACGGCTATGCATGCCGTGCAGGGTCGAGACCCCGTCCGCCCATTTCTGGGTCAGGGTCTGGCCGCTGCGGCCCTTGACCTCATAGCCTGCGCGTTGGGCATAGGAGGTGCCGACCTCAAAGCCGGTGGCGAAGATCAGGCAATCCAGCTCATATTCAACACCGTCGACCACGACGCCGCGTTCGGTAATCTGCTGCACGCCTTTGCCTTGGGTATCGACGAGCGTCACATTCGGCCGGTTGAAGGTCGCTAGATATTCGTCGTGAAAGCAGGGGCGCTTACAGAACTGGTTGTACCAGGGCTTGAGCTTATCGGCGGTCGCCTTGTCGGCCACGACCTGATCAACCCGCGAGCGGATCTGCTCCATCTTGCGAAAATCGGCCAGTTGCAGCAGTTCGGCGGGATCGCCAGTCGTTCCGTCGGCGGACTGTTCCTGACGGATGCGCGCGACGATGCCGATGTTGCGGATAATGTCGGTCCAGCCGTCCGAGACCAGATCTTCTGGCGCATAGCCGCCGGAGACGAGGATGTTGAAATTGTCCATCCGGTGCTGCTGCCAGCCGGGCTGAAGGCTGTTGGCCCAATCAGGATCGGTCGGACGATTGTTGCGCAGATCGATTGAAGACGGGGTGCGTTGGAAGACGAACAGTTCTTCGGCGCCTTCGCCCAGATGGGGCACGCACTGAACGGCGGTTGCACCCGTGCCGATAATCCCGACCCGCTTGCCTTTTAGACCCGTCAAGCCGCCCATCGGATCGCCGCCCGTATAGTCATAGTCCCAGCGGCTGGTGTGGAAGGTGTGCCCTCTAAAGGTCTCGACCCCGGCAATACCGGGCAGCTTGGGCCGATGTAGAGGACCATTGGCCATGATCACAAACCGCGCCTTCATGGCATCGCCGCGATTGGTCCGGATGATCCAGCGCGAGGCTACATCGTCCCACGTCACGTCGGTCACTTCGGTCTGGAAACAGGCATCGCGATAGAGATCGAAATGCTCGCCGATCATGCGGCAATAGGCCAAGATCTCTGGCGCGCGCGTATATTTCTCGACCGGCACATAGCCGACCTCTTCGAGCAGGGGCAGATAGACATAGCTTTCGACGTCGCAGGCCGCGCCCGGATAGCGGTTCCAGTACCAGGTGCCGCCAAAGTCGCCGCCCTTTTCGATCATGCGAACATTGTCGATCCCCGCCTCGCGCAGTCTTGCCCCCGCAAGTAGTCCGCCAAAGCCGCCGCCGATAACGACAACCTCGATCTCATCGCTCAGGGGTGCGCGTTCAAAGCCGGGCTCGACATAGGGGTCGTCCAGATAGTGGCTGAATTCCGCCTCGATCTTGATATACTGATCATTACCCTCTGTCTTGATGCGCCGATCCCGTTCCGCGCGGTATTTTTTGCGCAGTTCAACCGGGTCAAAATCAAGGCTCATCGTCGCAGCAGCGTCGGTCATGGCGGCGTCTCCCTTATGGTTTAACTTAAGGTGAGGGTTGACGCCGCGTCAGGTCAAGCCTTGCTGTTTGACTGAGTTTAACAGCCCTAAAAGGCTAGACCTTGAGCCACCGATTTCAAGCGTTCCACCAAAGACAGTTTGTCATCGATAAAGTCGCTATCGACCCACCAGTCCTCGACTTCGCGCAGGACCTCACCGACCAAGGGGCCAGCCGGAACGCCAGAGCCGACCACATCCTTGCCGGAGATGGGCATAACCGGCGCGCGCCAGCTTTCGCCCAGAGCCAGCAGACCGCGCCATTGCGGGGTGGTCGCGGGGCGCAGGCTTCTGGCCCAGTGCAGCTTGACCCGATCCCGGAACACTGGATTACCCAGCCGATAGACCACCTGCCTTGCGGCCTTGGGGCTCATCCATGAGACGAGGCGCGGATCGGTGCCCAGAGCCTGCGCCAGCCGCTCGCGCTCAGCGTTGGATAGGCGCAAGGCCCGGCCCATGGCCTCTCCCGTCGCCGGATCAGCCGGCAAGAGCGCCGCTAGACGCAGGAGGGGCTCATTTTCGAACAGTTGCTCGTCCTCTATGGCTACCAATCGGTCCAGTACAGCCAGCCCTTCGGCCTGGGGTAGGACCTGCGCCAGCACGCCGGTCAAGGCCATCAACCTCAGCGCAGGGCGCGGATCGTCGGCGGCTAAGAGCTTGAGCATCTCTTTGGCGACCCGCTCAGCCGAGCAGTCCGCCAACTGCGCGCGGCCCGCTTCACAGGCCCCAAGCGCGTCTTGATCCGGCTCGCCCTTGGCGTACCAGGCGAGGAACCGGAAATAGCGCAGGATCCGCAGATAGTCCTCGGCGATGCGGGTCTTGGGATCGCCGACAAAGACCAGACGGCCCGTGCGGGCATCTTCAACACCGGTCCCCGACGGATCAAACACCGCGCCTGAAGCATCGGCATAGAGCGCGTTCATGGTGAAGTCGCGCCTTGCGGCGTCCTTAGCCCAGTCATCGGTAAAGACCACCACGGCGTGACGCCCATCGGTCTGGACATCCTTGCGAAGGGTCGTGATCTCGAAGGTCTGGCCATCGGACAGGGCCGTGACCGTGCCGTGCTCAATTCCTGTCGGAATGGCTTTCAGGCTCGCCGCCTCTAGCGCCTGAACCACCTGAGGCGGGGTCAGGGTGGTGGCCAGATCGATATCGTCGATCTTGCGGTTCAAGATAGCGTTGCGCACGCAGCCGCCGACAAAGCGCACGCAGTCAGGACCACCCTTGGCGATCAAGGCTTCCAACACGGCCTTGGTCGCAGGCTTTGTCATCCAAGGCTTGAGGCCCAGCGCAAAGCTCATGGCTTGGCCTTCTTGGCGTCAAAATGGGCGGGACCCACACCGCCATCGGCGCTGGGTTCGGCCGGAACATAGGTCTGACCGCGATTGTCCGGATGGAAGGCAACCGTCGCCATCAAGGATAGGGCGGACAGCACTGCACCTAGGCCAATCAGCCAGCCCCACGGGGTCGAGCCCATAGGCTTACCGCTGCGCAGGGCGATCTGGCGCCAAAGACTATAGAAAATCAGCGGCAAGGCCGCGAGCAGCAGCCGTGACAGAACCATGCTTATCATGCCGACATCGCCCCTTCGGTCTCGCCATAGAGGCGGATATAGAGCTGACGTAACATGCCCGCCGTCGCGCCCCAAATGAACCACTGCTCATAGGGGATGGCGTAGAAATGACGCCTGTCGCCATTGGGTAGGTCGCGATGCTGGCGCTGGTGGTTTTGCGGATCCATCAGGAACGAGAAGGGTGTCTCGAACACATCGGCCACCTCAGCGGGATTGGGCGTCAGGACAAAGCCGGGCTTCACAAAGCCAACCACGGGCGTGACATGAAAGCCGGTGCCGGTCCGATAGGGTGTCGACAGCCCTGCTAAGGTGACGAAGGAGGGATCAAGGCCGATCTCCTCTTGCGCTTCTCTGAGGGCCGTCTGGGCTGGGGTCTCGCCGGGATCACAGCGCCCACCGGGGAAGGCCACCTGGCCGGTATGTTTGCGCAAACTGTCAGAGCGCCGGGTCAAAAGGACGCTGATGCCGCCCTCATGTTCGATCAGGGGCGTGAGGACGGCAGCACGGGCCAAACCCGCCATGCCATGATCCCCCGGATGGGTCTCGGGGTTCAGGTCAAAGTCTGAGCCCATCTTCTGCTCTGGCCTATTTTCACCGTGGGCATCTAACGGGTCGAGCCGACTGGTAATCCAATCGCGAAGCAGATGGGGCGCCAGCGATGGGTTCACGCGCTAAAGCCTTCTGCGGGACCCAGATCAAACCTAGTCCCATTGGAGGTCACGCCATAGCGCAGACCCTCTGGCGTCTGGTGTTCCTGCGCCATCTCGACCAGCTCATAAAAGACCGGGCGGGCTATGCGGGCCTCTAGGCCGCGGCGCACATGCAGATAGGGCCGTGGCTCGCCGGTCACCGGATCAGACTGGACGCGAATAGCGTTGTCTGGCCCGGCCTCAACCTCATCCCCGACATTGGTCAAGAAGCGAAGGGCCTCACCGACCCGGTCAACGCGCACGGCGATGAAGGGGGCGTCCTCAACCTTGATCTTCATCTTCTCGGCGGGCGTGACCAGATGATAGCCGTCCGGATCGAGCCGCAGCACAGTGGAAAAGAGCCTCACCAAGGCTTCGCGGCCAATGGGAGTGCCCTCGTGGAACCACAGGCCGTCACGCTTTATGACAATATCGATCTCGCCGCAGTGGGGCGGATTCCACAGATGAACCGGCGGCAGGCCGCGCTGTCCCGCCTTCGCTGCCGCGATGACGCCGTCCAATCCGCCTGCCAAATTGCCTGTCGATGTCGTGGTCATGGTCGCGCGATCCTTATCTCGTCTATTGTGAGGTAGGTGCGCGGCGGTATCAAGCAAAGGTGCGGCGCGCCCTAGTCTCGACGTGAAGAGCCCGCTAGAGCCCTAGGATCTTGCGGGCCGTCCGCTCCGCACCCATCCCATCGCAAATCAGGCTACCCTTGGCTGACATCGAGCGCCGCGCTGCGCTGTCATTGATAAGGCGGGTTACGGTATCGGTCAGCTGATTGGAAAAACCGACTTGGCGCACATCGAGGGTCCTGGTTACCCCGTGGGTTTCTAACCGCGCGGCCATGTCGGCCTGATTGTCGGCCAGAACCAGCGTGATGCCTGGCAGGCCGAGGCAACAACGCTCCCACGTGCTTGAACCACCAGCGCCAATGGCCAGATCAGCCTCGCCAACGACAGGGCCCATGGCCTTGACGTCCACCTCGACGCGCAAATTGGCATGGATGCCACTTAACTCTCGAAGCCTGGGCAAGGACGGCGCGGCAGAACCGACGACCGCTAGAATGCGAGATTCTATCCCTTTTGAGACAAGGGCCTCGACCACTTTAGCTGTGATTGCGCCGACATCGGTCAGGCCTAGCGAGACAAGAATGGACCGGACGTCGCCATCGCGGTCGCGCCGCTCCAACACCTTGCGGCGCGCGGCGGCAAATTCAGGGCGAATGAGGGCAAAGTTGGGACCAGTCCAGATCTGGCTACCCTTGGGCACCCATGGCTCATAGTCGGCAGGTTGGCGATCGATTGCACTATCCACCAACAGGTCACAGTCGTGGGGCCTTCCTGGCGCATCATCGAGCGCGATCAGCAGCCGACCGGCCCGAAGCTGTGTCTCGTCGCTGGCTTGCAGGCCATAGTGATCCACCACAACTGCGTCGCTCGACACTTCGCATGCCGCCTCAACCATGGTTTCTGCGGTGCAAGGGATCAGGTCTATGCCAGGCTTGGCGAAGGCCCTAACGACGCCCAAAACGGCAGGGGAGGCCATGAAGGCGCACTGGGCACCTAAATCTTGCAGAACCCCGGCCAGGGTCAGGCAGCGCATGACGTGGCCGCCGCCCACCTGCAGTCCAGCATCAGCGAGAAAAAGGATCTTACGAGATCTTTGCATCGGTCTATCCGGGCCAATCTGGTTCAAACTGACCTGCCGCATGTGGCCAGCGGCGGAATCATCGTTAAATAGGTTCAAGGTCAAAAGCCTCACCGATCGGGGGTGGCTAGGCCGTCTCATATGTCACGTCTATAGAAAGTCTTGTTGATGTCCCAGACCCGTTCTGTTCGCTGCGCTATCATTGGGTCTGGACCCGCAGGCTATACTGCCGCGATCTATGCCGCGCGTGCGTTGTTAGAGCCAGTGCTCATTTCAGGCCTGCAACCGGGCGGACAACTGACCATCACCACCGATGTCGAAAACTATCCGGGCTTTGCGGATGTGATCCAAGGCCCGTGGCTGATGGACCAGATGCGCGCACAAGCCGAGCATGTGGGTACCGAGTTCGTCAACGACATGGTCCTGACCGCCGACCTCTCCAGCCGACCTTTCCGACTAACCTGCGACTCCGGGACGGTCTATCTGGCTGAAACCGTCATCATTGCGACGGGCGCGCAAGCCAAGTGGCTGGGTCTGCCGTCCGAGCAGAGGTTTCAAGGCTTCGGCGTCTCGGCCTGCGCCACCTGCGACGGGTTCTTCTATCGCGGCAAGGAGGTTGTTGTGGTCGGCGGTGGCAATACGGCTGTCGAAGAGGCCCTGTTCTTGACCAACTTCGCCTCCAAGGTCACGCTGGTCCATCGCCGCGATAGCCTGCGGGCTGAGAAGATCTTGCAAGAGCGGCTGATGAAACATCCCAAGATCGCCACGGTCTGGAACAGCGCCATCGATGAGATCGTTGGCAGTGAAAATCCAATGGGCGTGACCGGCGTGCGTCTGAAAAATCTGCAAACCGATGAGACCAGCGATCTGGCCTGCGACGGCGTCTTCATCGCTATAGGACATGCGCCATCGTCTGAGCTGTTCAAAGGCCAACTATCCATGGACAGTTCGGGCTATCTAGATGTGGCGGCGGGCACGGCCTCAACCGAGATTGAAGGGGTCTTTGCCTGCGGCGACGTGACCGACGATATCTATCGCCAAGCCGTCACCGCGGCGGGTATGGGCTGCATGGCCGCGCTTGAGGCGGTCCGGTTCTTGGCCGAACAGGACCACCACGCGCGAGGATAGGT